>Ga0209168_10002209_pt1 | contig 14296 bp, 13 predicted proteins | sample Coa_R1_FD_187156 | JGI IMG/M metagenome (GOLD analysis project Ga0209168, IMG submission 187156) | Surface soil microbial communities from Centralia Pennsylvania, which are recovering from an underground coalmine fire - Coalmine... | ecosystem: Environmental > Terrestrial > Soil > Unclassified ... | reverse complement strand
GTGGATGTGCTATGCGCCGTTCTATGCGCTGCTAGGGTGGGAATTTCTTCGTAAAACAAACACGCAACGCGTCGGGGTACCCGGCGACAATGCTGGATTCTCCGAATCCCTCCGCTAAGAAAGCCGAGCCAACCAAATGTCGCGAGTGAGACGCGATCGTCTAAACACTAGACGTTGATCGAAAGCGTTACGTCGGGGCGAGGACCTGGCGGCGGAGGCATTTTCGAGCGGTCCACGGGGCGATATAGCGTGTCGCGTTCGACGGGGACACGGCCGGCTTCGCGGATCAGGCGCTCGAGTTCGAGGCGCGGGGTGAATTCGGCGGTCTTGGCGCCGGCGTCGTGGTAAATCTTTTCTTCGACCACCGTGCCATCGAGGTCGTCTGCGCCGAAGCGCAACGCGATCTGCGCGATGCTCGGCGTGAGCATCACCCAGTAAGCTTTGATGTGGTCGAAATTGTCCAGCAGCAGGCGCGCGATGGCGATGGATTTCAAGTCGTGATAGCCCGTCGGCGGCGGCAGGTGCGCGAGGCCGGTATTGTCCGGATGAAAGGCCAGCGGGATGAACGCGGAGAATCCGTGCGTCTCATCCTGCAAGTCGCGCAGCAGCAGCAGGTGCTCGACGCGCTCCACCTCGGTCTCCACGTGGCCGTAGAGCATGGTGGCGTTGGAGCGCAAACCGATTTCGTGCGCGGTGCGCGCGATGTTCAGCCATTGCTGGCCGCTGACTTTGTGGTCACAGATGATTTTTCGCACGCGCGGGTTGAAAATTTCCGCGCCGCCGCCGGGCAGAGAATCGACGCCCGCCTGCTTTAACGCGACGAGCGTGTCGCGGATCGACAGCTTCGAGATGCGCGAGAAATAGCCCACCTCGACCATGGTGAACGCTTTCAGGTGCACGGACGGGCAGCGCTTCTTCAGGCCGCGCATCAGGTCCAGAAAATAATCAAACGGCAAATCGGGATGCAGGCCGCCCACCATGTGGAATTCGGTGGCCCCTTCGCGCATGCCCTGTTCGGCGCGCTGGTAGATTTCCTCGAGCGCGAACGTGTAGGCGCCCGGCGCGTTGGGATCGCGGCCGAAGGCGCACAGCTTGCAGTGAGCCACGCAGACGTTCGTCGGGTTGATGTGGCGATTCACGTTGAAGAAGACGGTGTTGCCGTGGCGCTTCTCGCGCACGTAGTTCGCCAGCCAGCCGATGGCCAGGAGGTCCGGCGAGCGGTACATGGCCACACCGTCCTCGGCGTTCAGGCGCTCGTGGTTCAATACTTTGTCGGCCACCGGGATCAGCTGCTGGTCGTTGATTTGAAGGTCGCTCATCGTGTTTTGTAGCACAGCGACTCTTCGCTGTGCGGGGTTTGCGATATGCAGTTGCGTTACCAGCCGAACTTTTCGCCCACAAAACCGCACAGCGAAGAGTCGCTGTGCTACTTCAACGCCACCGCCGCGCCCCAGAACAACAGGAATAATAAACTAATATAGCCGTTCACGGTAAAAAACGCAGCATTCATCCGCGTCAAATCATTCGGGGAAACGAGCGAGTGCTCGTAAGCCAAGAGGCCAGCCACCACCACGATGCCCGCCCACGCCGGCCACCGGAGATGGAAACTCCAGGCCAGCCAGGCCAGCAGAGCGATCATCAGGACGTGCATGGCGCGCGCGATCGCCAGCGCCCTGGCCACGCCGAAACGCTTTGGCACGGAGAACAGGTTCACCGTCTTGTCATATTCCAGATCCTGGCAGGCATAGAGCACGTCGAAGCCACCGACCCACAGCGTTACCGACGCGCAAAGGATCAGCATGCGCGCATCGAGCGAGCCGGCGATGGCGATCCATGCGGCCGCCGGCGACATGCCCAGGCAGAATCCCAGCACCAGGTGCGACCAGGGCGTGAAGCGCTTGGTGTAGGAATAGAAGAACAGCACGGCGAGCGCGACCGGCGAAAGCTCCAACGCCAGTGGATTGAGCTGCCACGCCGCGATGACCAGCACGGCGGCGGCGGCGAGGGCGAATGCCCAGGCAAAGGGAACGGAAAGCGCTCCCGTCGCGAGCGCGCGCGTTTTCGTGCGAGGATTTTCGCGATCGTAGCGCAAATCGAGGATGCGATTCGTGGTCATGGCCCAGGAGCGCGCGCCGACCATGGCGACGATGATCCAAGCGACCGGCCGCCACGAGGGCAGGCCTGGCGTCACGCCCGGAATATTCGAATAGCGCGCAGCCAGCAATGCCCCGGTCAACGCAAAAGGCAGCGCGAACACGGAGTGTTCGAACTTGATCATTTCGAGGATGGTGCGGATGCGGGACAGATTGGCTCCTCTTAGTAGGACAGCGCTTCAGCCTGTCTGGTTTAGATTTCGCTTAAGCTGAATCTAAACCAGACAGGCTAAAGCGCTGTCCTACGCTGCCCTTCCCAGCGATACATTTCTTCCTGCGGCAATCCCATTTGCGCCAGCACGCGGTACACGTACTGCGCCACCAGATCGTCGATGGTCTTCGGCTGGTGATAGAACGACACGATAGCCGGCATGATCACGGCTCCCGCCTGCTGCGCGCGCAGCATGTTTTCCAGATGAATGCGGCTGAACGGCGTGTCGCGCACGCAGAGCACTAGGCGGCGTCCTTCCTTCAGGCAAACATCGGCGGCGCGCGCGATCAGATCGTCACTGGTCCCCGCGGAAATCGTCGCGAGCGTTCCCATCGAGCAGGGGATCACCACCATGGCGTCCACCGGATAACTGCCGGAGGCAATCGAGGCGCCCACGTCCTTGTTGGGCAGCACTTCCGTTTTCGTTGCGCGGCCGCCGGCCAAAAGCGACGGCAGCTTTTTGGTATCGCTCGTCGTGATGCCTAACTCGTGCGCCAGGAGGCGCGTTCCGGTGTCGGTGACCACGAGGTGAATCCGCGCCACACGCGCATCGGCTTCCAGCATCCGCAGCGCGGCCTGCGCCAGAACCGCTCCAGAGGCTCCGGTGACACCTACAACGATCGTTTTTTGTTCCGCCTGAGTCATGGTTGCGCGGGAAGATCAAGTCTAGTCAGCGGCTCGCATCAAAGTCAAGAAAAGGGGCTCAACAAGCGCGGGCTCAGTTGCGAGGTTAGATCTCAGGGGTGATCTCGCGGGCGATCTCAGAGGCGATCCCCAGGGTCGATCTCCAGGGTTGATCTTCAGGGTTGATCTTCAGGAGGGCCGGGCTTCAGCCCGGCCGTTTTCGTCGTTCTTTACTTTGGGCTTTAGCCCCTGAAGCTTCAGGGGCTAAAGCCCAAGATCAAGAGCGAGTCCCTTGGCCGGGCTGAAGCCCGGCCCTCCTCGAGGCACACTCTAAGGCAGACTCCGCGAAACCCTACAAAACATTTAGAGCCCGCTTAAGGCCCCAATCTTCATTTTGCGGTTTCGCGCCGCCACACTCCTTCATACTCCGTGACTATTCCTTCCTCGTCGACTATGAGCTCAGCGACGAACGCGCCGTCGCTGCTAGTGTAGCGGTAGCGGTTGTCGGCGATTCGCTCATACTCCTGAGCCAATAACTCAAGCTGGAGACTCGGGAAGCGAACCCACGCGGCGACGATCGGGCCGCTTTTTTCTCCGATGGCCATCGGCAAACGGCGAATGGGAAGAGTATTGGTCGAAGGGCTCCATTCGAGGTCAATGTCGGTGCAGCCGGCGATCGCATCGATCACGCACCCATTCACGAACCACAGGCCGTCTTCGACAATGATTCTCAGGGAGCGTTCGCCGGAATTGTCGCGCAGAGAAATGTCCGCGCGTCTTGTCCGCCAGGAATCATCGCAGATGACTTCGTAACGCGCTTCCGCTGGGAAGCCTTCCTCCATCAGTAGGATCGTACCGCGCAAGATCCATTCTTGCGCTCTGTGCTGGAGCTCAAATCTCTCCATACCGGTGCGCGTGATCCATCGCCACAGTCCGGATTGGATGAGGCCCGCCATGAAATTCCTCGCTAAGACGCCGCATCAATTTGGCGAAGATGATGCAAAAGGTGCGTCAAGTAATCTTCGGCCAGGAATTGCAATGACACGGGCTCATCGGCGCCGATCCGGCATTGCGTTTTGAGGTGGGAGGGCGGCAGGTGCGCGATCACGTGCGCGAGGTAGAGATTGAAATTTTTCCAGAGCGCGACGAGCAGAGGCCAGGGCGCGTCCTGCGGCGCCTGCACGCGGACGGATCCTTCCTGGTCGTAGCCTGGAAACTCGAGGGAGTCTTGCAACGATGCTCGAACGAATCGCTGGTGATTGTTGGATGCGGAATCGATCAGATGACCGATCAATTGTTTGCGCGACCACCCGCCTTTCAGCGCGGGCCGCGCGCTTTCCGCCTCGGTGACCTTCTGAAGGATCGGCTCGGCGAATTCAACTACTCGCGATAGCTTTTCGCTTAAGTCTTTCATTGATCCTCCTGATGTTTCGCCGCGCTCACCGCGTGCTCCGGCCGCAGCAGCACTTTCATCACGCCGGGCTGTTGCGCGTAGTCAATTGCCTCCGCGGCTGCCAATAACGGAAAGATGCGCGAAATGAGACGCCGCGGATCGACACGTTTTGAGCGCAGCAGCGCTAGCGCGGGCGGAAACGGACCGCAGCGGGAGCCGACCACCGCCAGTTCTTTGACGACGATCGGCCAGGTCTCGACATTGGCGGCGCCGTGAAATGTGGATTTCAGGACCAGCGTGCCGCGCGGCGCGGTGATTTGTTGCGCGAGGGCCAGGCCGGACGGCGAGCCGGTGGCTTCCACGGTCAGCGTGAATGCGTTCGCACGGCGAGCTTCGGCCGACGCCGCCTTTGCGGTCGCGATAGCGGCGAGGCGCGCGAAGCGAAGCTTGCTGGCGTGCTTGCCAATCATGGTGACGCGCAGACCTGTGGAGCGCAGGACGCGGGCGATCAGTTGCGCGAGTTTTCCGTCTCCGATCACGGCGGCATCGCGATGCTCGCGCACGTTGACCTGTTCCAGAATCTCGCACGCGGCGGCTAGGGGCTCGGTAAATACGGCGGCCTCATCGGGAATTTCCGCGGGCACGCGATGCAGATTCACGATGGGTAGAGTGAGATATTCGGCGAATGCGCCGTCTAGGCCGATTATTCCGAGGACGCGGCGGCGCTCGCAGTGCGTGGGTATGCCGCGGCGGCAGTAGCTGCATTGCTTGCGCAGGCCGAGGCCGGCGCACGACACATTAATTTCGCCGACCACACGGCGGCCGACCCAGGCTCGATCCTTCGCGCTCGCTACTCGAACGACTTCACCCACGAATTCGTGGCCGAGCGTGCCCTGAAAATTGTGATAGCCGCGCAGGATTTCGATGTCGGTGTTGCAGATCCCGGCGAGGCGCACGAGCACCAACGCCCAGCCGGGGCGCAACCGGGGAAGATTTTTTTGGATCACGTTAACGCGATTTCGATGGGTGACGGCGGCTAACATTGCGAGCATTTGAGCACAGGCACAGTTGCTGGGCAAGCGGCCTTGAGTGGCACAGACTTCAGTCTGTGGGGTTCCATTTGATCTTGACTAGCATGGACGGTCTGGGCGGGTTTACAGAATTCCACAGACTGAAGTCTGTGCCACTAAAAACAAAGGGCACGGCGAACCGTGCCCCTTGTCGAAACTATTTTTCACCGTACCGTTTAGCTGCAGCCCGAGGTGCCGCCGCAATTTTCGCACTTGTAGCAGGCGCCGTTCGGCGTCATCAGCATGCCGCACTCAGAGCAGGTGGGCGCGCCGTCGAACATGGGACGCGAATCGCTGCGAGCGTTCATGGTTGCGTTCGCGGGCGCAGGATCGTCATCGGCCGTTGGAACCATGGATGGCGGAACCGTCGGCGTGGCCGTCACGGTCGCCGTGGGCAGCGCGGCTTCCCCGTTGTGCGTCAGGTAGTCCGGAGAGATGAAGCGGCCGCCGAGCCAGCGCGCGATGTAATCGAGCACGGACTTGGCGTAGGGAATCGCGGGATGGCCGGTGTAGCCGGCGGGCTCAAAGCGGGTGTTGATGAATTTATCGACCAGCGCCTTCAGCGGAACGCCGTACTGCAATCCGATGGAGACGGACAGCGCGAAGCCGTCCATGAAGCCGGAGAGCGTCGAGCCTTCCTTGGCCATCTTGATGAAGATTTCGCCTGGCTCGCCCGTTTCATACATGCCGACGGTGATGTAGCCTTCGTGGCCGCCGATGGAGAATTTGTGGGTGATCGAGGAACGCTCGCTGGGCAGCTTGCGGCGATGGGCGCGAATGAAGAGTTCGCGCTGCTCGGCGACACCGGTTGCGGGCTCGGCGGTCTTGGCGGCAGGAACTGTTGCGGCGGCCGCCGCGGGCTGCGCTTGCTGGGCGGTGTCTTTCTTGTCTCCCGCGGCAGAAAGCGGTTGAGAGCCTTTGGAGTTATCACGATAAATCGCGACTGCCTTCACGCCGAGCTTCCACGATTCGATGTACGCCTGCATGATGTCTTCGACCGTGGATTCCTCGGGCATGTTGATGGTCTTGCTGATGGCGCCGGATAAGAAGGGCTGGGCCGCCGCCATCATTTTCAGGTGGCCGCGCCAGGCGATCGAGCGCCCGCCAACCGCGGCGAGCGAGCAATCGAAGATCGGCAGGTGCTCCGGCTTGAATCCCGGGGCGCCTTCGATCTTGCCGTTGCGGTCCACATAGGAAACGATCTGCGACGTTTCTTCCGGGGAGTAGCCGAGCTTCATCAGCGCGGCGGGGACAGTGTTATTCACGATCTTGATGACGCCGCCGCCGACCAGCTTCTTGTATTTCACGAGCGCCAGATCGGGCTCGATGCCGGTGGTGTCGCAATCCATCATGAAGCCGATGGTGCCGGTGGGCGCGAGGACCGTGACCTGCGAATTCTTGTAGCCAAATTTTTCGCCGAGGGCCAGCGCCATATCCCAGGAATACTGGGCGGCGCCTAGCAGCGAGGGCTGCACGTTTTCGGGCTTGATGGGACGCAGCGCGTCGCGATGCATGCGTATCACATCCAGCATGGGCTCGCGGTTGACGGCATAGCCGGAGAAAGGACCGAGGCGTTCGGCGATGCGCGCCGATTGCGCGTAAGCTTCGCCGCACATCAGCGCGGTGACCGCGCCGGCCATGTCGCGGCCGCCGTCCGAGTCATAGGGCAGCGCCATGGACATGAGCAGCGCTCCGAGATTGGCGTAGCCGAGGCCAAGCGGGCGGAACTTGTGCGAATTTTCGGCGATGCGCGGCGTCGGGTAGCTGGCGTTGTCCACCAGGATTTCCTGCGCCGTAATGGTGATGTCCACGGCGCGGCGAAAGGCTTCGACGTCGAACGAGCCGTTGGAGTTCAGATACTTCATCAGGTTCAGCGACGCCAGGTTGCACGCGGTGTCATCGAGGAACATGTATTCCGAGCACGGGTTCGAGGCGTTGATGCGCGCGGTGCCCTTGCAGGTGTGCCAGCGGTTCACCGTGGTGTCATATTGCATGCCGGGATCGCCGCAAGCCCAGGCGGATTCGGCCATGCGGTGCAGCAGCTCGCGGGCGCTGAATTTCTCCACCGGATTTCCGTCATTCACGTTGCGGGTCCACCAGTCGCGGTCGTCGTCCACGGCCTGCATGAATTCATCGGTCACGCGCACGGAGTGATTGGCGTTCTGGAAGAAGATCGAAGAGTAGGCTTCGCCGTCAATCGCCGGGTCGTAGCCCTGCTCGATCAGGACGCGCGCCTTGCGCTCCTCTTTCATTTTGCTGTCAATGAACTCGACGATGTCCGGATGATCGACGTTGAGGATCACCATCTTGGCGGCGCGGCGCGTCTTGCCGCCGGACTTGATCACGCCGGCAAAGGCGTCGAACCCCTTCATGAAGCTGACCGGGCCGGAAGCAATGCCGCCGCCGGAAAGCGTCTCGCGGCTGCCGCGGAGCGACGAGAAATTGGTGCCGGTGCCGGAGCCCCACTTGAAGAGCATGCCCTCGGTCTTGGCGAGGTTCATGATCGATTCCATGTCGTCCTGCACGGAGTTGATGAAGCAGGCGGAGCACTGCGGTTTGGGCTGCACGCCCACGTTGAACCACACCGGTGAATTGAAGGCCATCTTCTGCTCGACGAGCAGGTGCGTCAGGTCGTCGCGGAAGGCATCGCGCGCCGGCGGGTTGGCGAAGTAGCCGCCCTTCTCACCCCAGCCGACGATGGTGTTGACCACGCGGCCAATCAGCTGGCGCACGGAATTTTCGCGCTCGGGAGTGTTCAGTTTGCCGTGAAAGTATTTTGACGCCACGATGTTGGTGGCCGTCTGCGACCAACCCTTGGGCACTTCCACATCTTCCTGGCGGAATATTGTTTTGCCCTTTTCGTTGCCGATCAGGGCCACGCGGCGTTCCCACTCGACGGTGTCAAAGGGAGAGGTCTTGCCGTCGGTGAAATATCGTTCGAACTCCAGGCCGGTGCGGACCTCGACATCGGCGGGCGCCGTGCCGGTCTGAATCGTCTTTTCGTTCAAAGCCATTTTCGTGTATGCCATCATCGCCTCCGCGCAGGTCGGCTCCCCCGCGCAGAGGGAACCTTTACATTTTACTCCCGAAACGCTTGGCTGGGGAGCAAGGCAACGGCTTGATTCTCGGCAAGCCGCCGCTCGATTTCAATTCGTACCGTCCGGAATTTCACGGACATCCCTCGACCGGCTGGAAACTTCACTCAACGCATTCCGCGTGAAAGTGGGAATCCGCAGCCGAAAAAAGCAAAAGCTTCCCTTGCGCATCGCTCCGGCCGCTGGCGGCCTCTAGCGTTACGCGATCCCTCGCCGGCTGCGCTGGGAGCGCCAGCAACGGGGAGTGGAAAGGAGCCTCCTCGATGTTCGATGAAATGCCGCAGGTTGCGTTAATCGACTTCGCGGAACTCCCGGGGTTTGATTGGGCCGTCCGTTCGTCGAATCACGATCCCTGAATCCGAGGGCGCAATGTAATCAAGAGCGAAAATTCTGTCAAGGGGGAAATGCACGCGGAAGCACAAAATCTTGTTGCCGCGTGTTCAACCTGTCTATCCCTAGTGGTAGGGTTTCCTGCCCACACAAGACGTAAATCGCACCGCGCATCCGGAAATCCTGCAACACTCACAAATCCACCGTAACACAGCGCGTTGAGAATTTGAAAAAGTTTTCGCGATTAAAATCGCGAGGTGAGGAAAAGTGCCGCGCCGATGGCGATCAAATCTTCCAGCGTGGCGATCACGAAGTCCGGAACGTGGGGCGCTTTCACCAGCCGTGTGCGCGCCTGGTAACCGCCGAAGGCGCCGGCGATCCCGCCTAACGCGCCCAAAACCGCGCCCGCCGCTAACGATTGCGCGCCGGCCGACGCCAGCGACGCTCCGCACAGCGCGCCGAGAACGATGCGGGCGATCAGACCGGGAGGCGCGGTGCGGCTGGGCGCCTTGGGCAGCTGATCGGCGACCAATTCGACCACAGCGAAGACAATGAAGATCGCCACCGCCGCCGTGGAAGCCATGAAGCGCAGGCGCGTGCTCGTGAGCTGAATCCATCCGCGGTGCGCGGCCCAGGAAACAGCAGCGGGCGCAGTCAGGGAACGCAGGCCGCCGACTACGCCAATGAGAAATGCCAGCAGCAGAACAACACCGGGTGACATGCGGGTCTCCTTCAACGACGGCCAGCGGCTAAAGCCGCCGTGATTGCGCGCACTTTACGCACGGCTGAAGCCGTGCCCTACAAAGATTCGGCAATTGCTGTCACACCGCCCGCGTCTGGATGTCGACCTCCGACGTCAGGGTGCGATGCACCGGACACTTGTTGGCAATCTCGATCAGCTTGGAGCGCTGCTCGTCGCTCAGCGGGCCGTCAAAGTGAATGTCGCGTTCGATTCGATCGAGTAGACCATCCTTCGTTTCACAGTCTGCGCAATCGGTGGCGTGGATTCTGGAGTGCCGCAGATAGACCGTGACTTCCTGGAGCGGCCACGCTTTGCGGCGAGCGTACATCGCCACCGTCATCGACGTGCAGGCCCCCAACGCCCCGAGAAGCAGTTCGTAGGGAGACGGGCCGGTGTCCGTGCCGCCGGCGGACGCCGGTTCATCGGCGACAATGCGATGGCGGCCGGCATGAATTTCCTGCGCGAATCCGGCGGCGCTGCCCCGGACGACCACACTTCTAACGTTGGCTAGTTCCATGCCACTGACTGTATCGAAGATTCGCGCGGAAATCGATTCGTTAAGCGGATGCTTGCTGGCTGCGATGGAAAAACGCCAGCAGCTCCGCGTTGATCTGATCTTTGAGCGTGGAGCACATGCCGTGCGGCGCGCCCGGAATAATTTTCAGCGTGGCACCCTTCACCAGCTTCGCGGAGAGCAACGCCGAATCGGCAATCGGGACAATCTGGTCGTCGTCGCCGTGAAGAACGAGTGTGGGCACGTCGATCTTTTTGAGGTCCTCGGTGAAGTCTGTTTCGGAAAACGCCTTGATGCAATCGTACGCGGCTTTCAATCCGCAGAGCATTCCCTGCATCCAGAACGAATCGCGCAAGCCTTGCGAGACTTTCGAGCCCGGCCGATTCGCTCCGTAGAACGGTGCGGTTAAATCCTGGAAGAACTGCGAGCGATCCGACTGAACTCCCGCGCGAATTTGGTCGAATACTTCCATCGGCAACCCGCCAGGATTTGCCGGGGTCTTAAGCATGATGGGCGGGACGGCGCCGATGAGCACGGCCTTGGCGACGCGCTTGGTCCCGTGGCGGCCGATGTACCGAGCTACTTCGCCACCGCCGGTGGAATGGCCGACGTGAATGGCATCACGCAGGTCGAGCGCTTCGGTGAGCGCGGCGAGATCGTCAGCGTAGGTGTTCATCTCGTTGCCTTCCCACGGCTGGCTGGAGCGGCCATGGCCGCGGCGATCGTGCGCGATGCAGCGGTAGCCGCGGTCGGCCAGAAACAGCATCTGGTCTTCCCATGCGTCCGAGCTGAGAGGCCAGCCGTGACTGAACACGACGGGCTGCCCTTTACCCCAATCCTTGTAGTAGATCTGCGTGCCGTCTTTCACTGTGATGGTCGCCATCGATTTCCTCCAATTTTCTGCCGTGGATTTTCGCGCTTCAACAGGACCGGAATGGAAGTCGTTTGCGAGTCTGCGCCGAAGCGCCAATCAGATATTCGCGGTGACTGAACGCGCCGAAGCGAATCCGATCGTCAACCGGTTCCCTCGTGGTGTCGCGTGATATTCCAGCGCATCGGAAAACTGGCGCAGCAGGCGAATCCCCTGCCCGCCGATCTGCGCTTCCTCGAGCGAATTCATCGCTGGCAGTTCCGGGGAATTTACCGGATTGAAAAGCGGCGCTTCATCCTCCACAACAAAAACAAATTGCCCATTCCGGGTGCTGAACAAAATTGCGATGGATCCGGGCGTCCCGCGATAACCGTGCCGGATCACATTGGAAAGGGCTTCTTCCAGACAAAGATTCATCGCGAACTGGGTGCTGTCCGGAATCGAATACGTCGAGGCGAGGCGTTCGATCCAGGGAGGAATACGAGCCAGGTCGGAGATCCGGCTTTGCAGATCGAGGCGCTCCGCGGTGGTGTGATCTGCGTTCCCCGTCATGGTGCGGGCCGGTCCTCCCGGCGAAGTGTGGCCGGCAATGAGTGGCCGGCAAATGCGTGCCCGGTAGTGAAGTGCGAGGCTTATTGTAGCGCGGCAATCGCGTTTTGTAATTCGTGGTGGATGGGAATCATGGTGTCCACGCCGCTCATCTTCAGGACTTTTTCCACCAACTCGTTGGGCCCGAAGATTACAATTTTACCGCCGCGTCCCTTGATGGCCCGCGCCGGAGCGACCAGCGCGCGAAGTCCCATGGACCCGAGGAACGACACTTTCTCCATATCCACGAGCACAGCCTTCTTGGTCCCGGCGATGACGTTCATGGGCATGTCCACGGCTGCGGCGCCCTCGATGTCCAGGCGGCCTTCGAGAATGACCCGCGTAATTCCACCTTCGAGTTCCTGCGTGGAAATTGGCATTTCTTCCGCCCCCTGCGCTAACCACTGAATCCGTGAACAGCCCCGTAGAGGTCCTCAACCGGACGCGCGCTGTTCATGTGCGGGGCGAACCGGATGATACTCCAGCGGATGTTACAGCATTGTTACAGGGTTGTCGCGGGCGAGGGTCGAACCGGGAGGATTACTTCAGCGTCAGGACGATCTGGGTATCGGCGTACAGTCCCTGGGGCACTGCGGAACGATCGGAGCTGCCTTGCGTCCGCAGCTCAATCCTTAGGGTGTGCTTTTTCTTGGCCTTGAATTCCGTGCTCACGGTGTTGGAGATTTTCTTCGCCGTTCCGGTTCCGGCGGTCACGCGAAACTCCTGTACGCCGGGGGGAACGTACCAATCGTCGAACTCCGCTTTGTTTCCTTCCGCGCTTCGTAGCAGATAAATTTTCCCGTTCATTTCCACCGAGAAATCCAGGCTTGCCGGCATGTGATCGGCCTCGATTTTGAGCTTGGCGTTGGTCTTGGGGTCGAGGGACTTGGGATTGAAGTCCACCGGCGCTGGTTCGGGATCGGGAGGCACGGCTTTTGGCGTGTCCGCTTTAGCTGCTGCCAGCAAGCCTGCGGATGATTTCTGCGGCGCGCTGGCGGGCGGCTTGTCCGCAGCGGGAGCTTTCGAGGCAGGTTTCGCCGGCGTAGCCGGGGCAGCCTCGGATGATGGCGTCGGAGTGCCCGGATCGACCACCGGCGGCGGGGGCGCTTCATTTGTCACCGCCGTCGACGCCGAAACCTGCGACGGCTGCGGATCCTTGCGCCGGAAGAGAAGCCAGCCGCCCGCGCCAATCACCGCGACAGCGAGCGCGGACAGGACCAGAAGGTTTTTGGATCGGGGATTCGGCGATGCCGCAGGGGCAGCGCTCGCTTGCGCAGCCGCCGCGTGCCCGTTCTTTCCTGCCGGAGGCTTTTCGATAAACGTGGCGTTCGGGTCGCTTCCTTCAGACGGTAAGGCTGGCGCGGCAGTCTTCACCCCTGTCGCCACACCGGCTGTCCGCAGTTCGCCGAGTTCCCGCGCCAATTCTTCGCCGGTCGAATAGCGCTCCTCGGAATTCTTCGCCAGGCATTTGAGAATGATGCTCTCGAGTTTTAGCGGCACGGACGGATTGAGCTTGCGCGGCGGGACGGGCTCGGTGTGGACAACCTTATAGGAGACGGCGGTAATGCTTTCGCCGGGAAACGGCTGTTCGCCGGTGGCCATCCAGTACAGCACTACGCCCAACGAAAAAATGTCCGCTCGCCCGTCGATCGTCGCGCCGGTGAACTGTTCGGGGGCCATGAACGCGGGCGTTCCGACGATTTGCCCTGTCAATGTCGTGTGTCCGGCCGCGAGTTTGGCCACGCCGAAATCGGTAATCTTGGGCCGCTCGATGCCGTGGGCTTCCTTGGAGGTCAGCAGAATATTGGCGGGCTTGATGTCGCGGTGAACCACGCCATGCTGGTGCGCGTAGCCGAGGGCCTCGGCAATTTTCTGGCCGAGCTCGCAAACGCGGTCGAGCGGGAGACGGTCACCCCGCTTCATGGCGTCCGCCAGCGTTTTGCCGCTGATGAACTCCATGACCAGGAAGGGCGAGCCATCATGTTCGCCCACGTCAAAAACTGGAACGATTCCCGGATGGGTCAGCGATCCGGCGGCGCGGGCCTCGCGGAAGAAACGGTCGCGAAAATCGTTGCCGTTCTCGCCGGCGAGGGCCAGGGAGATGATCGTCTTGAGGGCCACAACACGGTCCATGGCCGGGTCCTTGGCGCGGTACACGGTGCCCATCGCGCCGTGGCCCAGTTCCCCCAGGATTTCATAGCGCCCGATCTTGTTTGGCGAGTCCATGGCCGGATTTTCAACTTTAGCATGTGGTGGATTGCGGGATTTCTGGCCAGTTGAGAGCGCGTAACGAGGTGAATAACACGGCCGGGCTTGTCGTTGGATTGGGGGTTAAGTCGGACAGGCTTCAGCCTCTCTGGTTTAGTCGAGCGTCAGACATAAATCTAAACCAGACAGGCTGAAGCCTGTCCTACTCGATCTTGATTTAGCATTCGCTGCGACGTTCAAGAGCCGGATTCGGCGGTGTGCGAGGCGGCTCGATAGCGGATAAATAGGAGGGTGATGTCGTCCGCCTGGCTGGCGCCGCGGGCAAAATTGTCGACGGATTCGACGACCCGCTTCTGGAGTTGATCCAAGGGAGCGTCGTGTTCGCCGGAGAGGACTTCGCTGAGGCGCGGCACTCCGTACATCTGCTCCTTCAGGTCCGCAGCTTCGGTTACGCCGTCGCTGAACAGGACCAGTGTGTCCCCTGGTTCGAGCGTCAC
>Ga0209168_10002207_pt1 | contig 14296 bp, 8 predicted proteins | sample Coa_R1_FD_187156 | JGI IMG/M metagenome (GOLD analysis project Ga0209168, IMG submission 187156) | Surface soil microbial communities from Centralia Pennsylvania, which are recovering from an underground coalmine fire - Coalmine... | ecosystem: Environmental > Terrestrial > Soil > Unclassified ... | reverse complement strand
GAGGTCGCGGGATTCAATTGCGTAAACATGGGACCCATTTAGCTCGGAATCAGAGAGGCAATCCCCACGTGCTATGGATAGTTAGACGCACGACAGGGAGGTTCGTCAAGGGTATTTCGGCAGCTAACGCAAGACATTCACCACCAAGGTCACGCGGATCCGCGAAGGAAACCGGTGAGGTGGTTTGGTGCGATTCCAGAACGCTGCTAAAATAGTTCGGCAGCAACAATCCAACCCATGTACGGGGCTATAGCTCAGCTGGGAGAGCGCATCGTTCGCAACGATGAGGTCGTCGGTTCGATCCCGACTAGCTCCACCAAATCCTTCAGATAGTTGGCCTTGGCGGGTCATTCCGGTGCGGACTCGACCGCAAGGATGGTACGCTTTGCGCATGCCTTGCCTGCGGTTTGTTCGAAATAGCCTGCTCTTTTTTCTAGCGCTGGGCGCTGCCTCTGCTCAGAATTCAGTTGACCTGAAGCCTTCACCACAGCAAGTCGAATGGCAGGACCTGGAGATGGGAGCGATTATCCACTTCGGTCCGAACACGTTTCTTGATCGCGAGTGGGGCGATGGGACTGCCGACCCGAAGGTGTTCAATCCGACGCAATTTGATCCTGAGCAGTGGATGCAGGCGCTGAAGTCCGCGGGGATGAAATATGTGATCTTCGTCGCGAAGCATCACGACGGATTCTGTTTGTGGCCGACCGGGCAGACCGACTACAGCGTGAAGAGCAGTCCTTGGGAGAACGGTCAGGGAGACGCGGTAAGGCGCGTGGAAGAGGCGGCGCGGAAGTATGGGCTGAAGTTTGGAGTTTACCTTTCTCCGTGGGATCGTCACGAGCCGCGGTACAGCAACTCCGCGGAATACGACAAGTACTACACAGCGGAACTCGACGAGTTAGTTCAGAACTATGGCGATCTTGAGGAGTTCTGGCTTGATGGCGCTGGCAGCGAGGGGCACGTGTACAATTTCCCACGCATCATTGAGGAGTTGCGCACTTACCAGCCGAACACGCTCGTGTTTGCCGATGTCGCACTGTTTGAGTACGGCGATATTCGCTGGGTAGGGAATGAGGGCGGCGTCATTCCTTACGAGAACTGGAATGTGATCGACCGCCATGGATACTTGCGATGGCGTCCGGTGGAAGCGGATACTCCGCTGCGCAAGGAGCACTGGTTCTGGCATCCGAATGACGAGTCGAGTCTGAAGAGTTTGTCCGAGCTGATTTCAACGTACGAAGAAACGGTCGGCCGGGGCGGGCAGCTTGTGTTGGGTGTTGCGCCGGACCGCCGGGGGTTGTTGCCGGATGCTGACGTTCAGCGGCTGAAGGAGTTTGGTGCGGCGCTTCGTCAACGATACGGCAGCAATCTTTCATTGCGGCATGTCAAGTCGAGTGCAAAGCAGGATCTTGCGCTGGATGGAAATCCCGATACGTTCTGGTCGGCGCCTGCCGGTTCGCATCACGCAATGCTTGAAGTGAGTTTCGACAAGGCAATCACATTCGATCACGCGCTAACCATGGAATGGCTGAACGCGGGGCAGCATGTCCAGAAATATTCTGTCGAGGTGTTCAGAGATGGAAAGTGGATTGAGGTAGCTCGGGGCCAGGCGATCGGACACAAGAAGATTGACGCTTTTGCACCGGTCACTGCTTCGCGGGTGCGACTAAATATCCTGTCGTCATCGTCGGAGGCTCACATCCGGGAGTTTCAGCTTTTCAATGCGGCGGGAATCCCGAAGTCGTAACTAGGCTCTCTGGACTTCAATTCCTTGCTCAAGGAATGGCGCGATCGCTTTGTCAGAGGCGCGCGTGTCGGTCACGATCATGTGAACTTCGGAGATCGGACAGATCAAAGCGGGCGTTACAACTCCGAACTTGGTGGAGTCCGCGACCACAATGGTTTGTTTGGCCTGGTGAATCATGGCGCGAAACGTCAGTCCTTCTTCTGGCTCGATTACGGTGATGCCGCGGGCAATGTCGATTCCGCATGCGCTGACAAAGACTCGATCCATGTACATGTCATTCAGTGAGGCGATCGCGGCGTGGCCAACCAGGGAAAATGAGCCCGCCCATTGCACGAAGCCTCCTGTGACGAAGGTCTTTAGCCCGGGACAATTGCTCAACTCCATGGCGATGTTAATGCCGTTGGTGATCACGCGGATGTTGTGACGGTTCCGGAGATTGCGCGCGACGTGGGTCGTTGTTGTGCCGGCGGTGAAGCCGACGGTCTCGTTCTCTTGAATCAGTTCGGCCGCGGTCATTCCGATGCGGCGCTTATCGGCGGTGCGATGCTGCTCGCGGTTTTGAAAAAGCGAATCGTAGCGGAAGGGTTCGTACAGAAGCGGTTCGACGAGGGTGACTCCCCCGTGGGTTCGCCGAACCAGGCCTTTCGCTTCGAGCTTGGCGAGGTCGCGGCGAACGCTCGCGGCCGATGTGCTCAGTCGTGAGATTAAATCATCAAGCGAGATGCTGCCTTCCTGGCGCAACTCTCGCAAAATTTGGTCCGCCCGATTGCGTGCCTTCATCCCAGACAATCTCCCGGCCCGACAGCCGTAGCACTAAGCAGAATGCTTAGCGCCTATCGATGACGACGAATGCCGAGTGTACAACAACTGTCTGACAGCAATTGGTATTGTGCAAAATTGTGCATATAGAGCAGCGAGTTGATTGAATTAGCGAAATGCAATCATATCTTCTTGACAGTCCATTGGAGGCGGTGCGATAAGGGAATCCCCGGATAGGGAAGCCTCCCCCGGGTACCCGCCCGTTGAAGGAGCCAGCAATGTACTCCCCCCGTCGTTTTTCTTTAGGATTCCTCGTTTCCGTTGTTGTCACAACCTTCTTCTTCTCCGCAGCCATTTTTGCGCAAAGCACGAACCGGCAGATCGGAACTCAGTTTGAGGTGACCGCCGATCCGCTGGTGCAACGGCCAGAAGGGAAGCCCTGCGTCGTTCAGCTTTTCTCCAACTTCACGTTCGCGTTCTTCTCCGATACCGCGCAGACATTTCAATTCACTCCTCCAGCTCATTGCCCCGGACCGTGGAAGAAAGTAGTGCTCGATACCGATTTCAGCGAAAACGGCGGCGTACAGTTCGACCGCACGGCGAGCATGTACCTGGGAAACGTGGACATCTATTTCGGGACCACACCTGAGCCACTGGCGACGCTTACCAACACATGGCACGTCGAACGCGATGTGACTGACTACTCAGCCCTAGTGAGCACGGCGCAAACGGGCACGATGATACTGCAGAATTGCACGACGGATTGTCCTCCGCCGTACAACACGTTCTTGAACGGAATTTTCACGGTGAGTGCGGATCTGGAGTTCTATCCAGAGGATCATCATGATCACGACCGCGATGATCATCGTGGTGCGCAGGTTGGGACGGCTGATGCGGTGCTTCCCCTCATCCAAATCAACGGTAGCGGAGGGATCAACCTGCCGGCGACCTTGTCTTCGCCGACCGACCAGCTCTCGACTACGTTCACCCTGCCGACCAACATCGAGCGCGTTTATCTCGACGTGGTTTCGCAGAGCCAATCGACCGACGAGCAGTGGTACGGCTGCTTCCCCAACGACCTGAGCAGCATCAACGAAGTCTACGGATGCGGGAACACCGATTTCCGCGAGACCGAAGTCACCATCGACGGTAAGCCTGCAGGCCTCGCGCCGGTTTCGCCGTGGGTGTATACCGGATTTCTTCCCGATCAATGGGTACCGATGCCGGGCGCGCAGACCCTCGACTTCGTCCCGTATCGCGTAAACCTGACACCGTTCGCAGGCCAGCTGAACGACGGCAATCCACACACTGTCGCACTAAGCGTATTCAACGACGACAGTTACTTCTCCGTGACCGCGTCGCTGTTGCTCTTCCTCGATCACGGATCGTCGAAGGTTTCGGGCGCGGTGACCACGAACACTTTGACCGCCCCATCTCCGGTGGTTACTGAGAACCTGCAAGGAACATCGACGGTGACGGGAACCATCGGCTTGAAGTCTGACCGCAAGTTCACGATTGCGGGATACGTCAACACGTCGCACGGAAAAGTGTCGACATCGGTTTCGGAGCATCAGGATTTCGCCAGCACGCAAACGATCGACTTCGACGTTGCCAATGGCACGGTGTTCGACCAGAAGACCGCGCTGCAGAACAGCGTTGCGTCTACCACGACCGTTTCGAGTTGGGAGGGAACGGTAACGACGCGGAACAACTTCAGCTTCCCGATTTCCGTGGACTTCATCTTCCCGGTCAGTTCGGCGCAGTTCGGGTTCACCGTGGCGACGGCGCAGAACTACCACACCGACAACGAGCTGTATTTCGGAAAATTCCTGGTGGGCTTCGACTCGACCACGAATTCGGTGAAGGCGAGCGACGTGAGTCCGGCGACCAGTTCCCAAGACTACAACGCCTTTGGCTCGGATGGAGTGTTCTACGACTGCCATATCGCGTCGCAGAACAACACGCTGACCAAGGTGAGCCGCGGTTGCGGATCAAATAAACACTAAGATCGTTCTCTGCTCGAGGGTTTTCTTGGCCCGGTCCCATGGACCGGGCCTTTTTCTATCATGGAGGCGACGAGATTCGCCAGAAGCAGCGAACGCCTTGTCCCACGGCCTTTTCGGGCTAGGGGAATTTTCTACAAACAGGGCAACATCGGCCAATGTGTTGGCTGGAAATGCCAGTATAGGATGTTAGAAATGATTGAAAGTGGCCAAAACGATCATTTTGTTCTTGACAGTGATCAGCCGAACTCATTACCGTCGCCTGTTGGAAGCCATTCCGGCGGGGTGATCTCGGGTCCCCCGCTAAGTCGGCACAACCCATCGAGGATCTTATGAGAACCAGTTCACTCTCCCACTATTTGCTTGGATGCTGTCTCACGGTTCTGTTGTGCCTGTCGCCGGCACTGGGGCAAACCGTCACCGGCTCAATCACAGGCCAGGTGACCGATCCCAGCGGCGCCGTGGTGGTAGGCGCCACAGTCACCGCGGAGAATACCGCGACGGGAGTGAAGACTTCGGCGAAGACGAACGCGTCGGGCGTGTACACGATCCGGTTCCTGCCGATCGGCACTTACAAAGCGACGATCGAGGCGAACGGTTTCGTGACAGAGTCAGTACAGGAATTCTCATTGGAAATCGATCAGACGGCAAAGATCGATGGCCATCTGACGATTGGCACCTCAAGCACCGTGGTCGTACAGGCAGACTTTCACCCCATCCTCGATACCGCAGACGCGACTCTGGGAAATACGCTCTCGACGAATGAGATTCAGAATATCCCTCTGAACGGGCGCAACTTCTCTGCGCTCACGCTCTTCCAGCCTGGGTCTATCGACACCGATCCCACGGGTATGAGTGGCAACAATGCTATCGAGCGAAACACCTACAACAACGGAACTGTGGCAGTGAACGGCAATCGAGAACAGGAAAACAACTACACGATTGAGGGCGCCGACAACAACGAGCCGCAGAACAATCTGATCGGCTACAATCCGGCGCCTGATGCGATCGCGGAAGTTAAGGTAGTCGCAGCGAATGCCAACGCCACCTACGGCAATGCGAATGGCGGTGCAATCGTCACGATTCTGAAGTCCGGTACGAACCACTTTCATGGGTCCCTGTACGACTTCCTGCAGAACCATAACCTCGATGCCAACAGTTGGGCGAACGATCACGTCTTCCCGGCCATCCCCAAGAATTCCTATACGCAGAACATCTTCGGTGGGACCATCGGTGGCCCAATTGTCAGGAACAAGCTTTTCTTCTTTGCCGACTACGAGGGTGTGCGCCGGCACCAAGGCGGCAAGGCCTCGGACAGCGTTCTTACTCCGGCCATGCTGCAGGGAGATTTCTCAGCCCTGACGGCGAACGGCATCCAACTCTACGATACGCAAAATAGTTTTGCTCCCTACTCGGGGAACCAGATTCCGGTTGTGAACCCGGTAGCCCAGTATCTTGCCGCACACCCAGAGCTGTATCCCGCGCCGAATGCGACGCCGACAGATGGGCTGATCCAGAACAACTTCGTTGGTCCGCAAACGAGTTTTGTTTCGAATAATCAAGAAGACTTCAAGGTCGACTGGACGCCTCGGGATGCGGACAAGTTGAACGGTTTCTACTCGCAAGGAACCGGCAGCGACTTCACGACGGCATTAATCCCCGTGGCTTTTCCGGCGCACAATACGTATCCGACGAAGATTGCAGGCGCCAGTTTTGTTCACACCTTCTCGCCCTCCATCATCAATGAATTTCGCTTCGGTTTTACGCGAGTGCGGTGGAACAACGGCGTTCCCAGCGATCCGTCGGGCGTTTTCGGCCTGACCGGCGACCAGACGGTCGGCATACCGTTTGGTGCCCAGCAGTATGTGGGGTTCACTGGTGAAAGCATCAGCAATAACGCCAGCTACGTTGGGACCAATGCCAACCCTCAGGTTTTCACCGACAACACGTTCAACTACTACGACAATCTCACGTGGCAGCACGGACGACACTTGCTCACGATCGGCGGTCAGGCGACCCGATATCAGCAGAACTACCTCAATGCCGGCAACGTGGGATTCCTCGGACAGTTCAGTTACAACGGGATTTATTCTTCGAACCTGAACGCCTCTGACGGCCCGGGTTACGGCCCGGCAGACTTTGTTCTAGGCCGTATTTCGAATGTTCAACTCGCGTCGCCCCTTGGCAATGTAGGAAATCGCCAGTGGCGAATCGCCGGGTACTTCCAGGACGACTTCAAAGCTTCAGCTAAGCTGACGCTCAACCTGGGAATTCGTTATGAATTCGACCAGCCTTGGTATGAGCAGAACGACAAGACCGCGAACGTGCTTCCGGACGGAACGGTGGAGTATGCGGGGCATGTTCCGGTGGGCGCGGTTCCGGGATCGATCGTTTGTCCCACGCACGCTTGCTATGACGCGAACTACAAGCAGATCATGCCGCGACTGGGCTTCGCATACCAAGTAAGTCCGAAGCTCGTGGTTCGCGGCGGTTACGGCGCCAGCAGCTTCTTTGAAGGCTTTTCGTTCAATCAGCGCCTAACCTCCAGCCCTCCGTTCTCGCTTGCGATTAATAGCAATGCGCCGACACCGACCGTGTCATCCGGTGGAACGCCGTTCTCGGTGACGGACGCCTTCAGCCAGCCGCTTGGCATCAACAACTCGCTGTACTCAGTGTGGCCGCAGGAGACGCAACCTGCCTATATCCATCAATTCAGTCTCACTACCGAATATGCGCTCACGAACCAACTATCGTTGAGCGTGGGTTATCACGGCCAGAAGGGGGATCACCTGGCTGATTACCGCGACGGAAACCAGATTCCCATCGCAAACGCCCCAGCCGTGCAAGCATTGATCACCGCGAATGGTTGCGGTGCTGCCTTCCCGGCGGCGCTGCAGACTCCTTACTACTCCCTGGTTGGAGAGTGCGGCGCAATTCTGATCACCGAATCCGAAGCCAGAATGAACTACAACTCTGGTCAAGTAACGTTGCGACAACGAACTCATCATGGCCTGGAGTACACCCTCAACTACTCTCTCTCAAAGTCCATGACCAATTCTTCGGGCAACTATGCGGTGGCCAATACGAGTTGGAATGGTTCGTCATTCCAGGATGCTTACAATATCAACGGCGACTATGGTCCATCCGCGATGGATATCCGGCACAGCCTGAACTTCGTTGGCGTGTATGACCTGCCCTTTGGCCGCGGTCGAGCTTATGGCGGGGATGCGAACGGCTTCATGCAAGCGGTGTTCGGCGGGTGGAGGATATCCGCAGCGGCCGTGCTGTATTCCGGCTTCCCAGTAACGATTTTCGGACCGAATAACAATGGCGCGAACAACTCATTCGGATATAACCGTGCCAACCAATACCGAAAGATGGTAATTCGTGGTCGGTCGATTCAGAACTGGTGGGGAACTGATCCGTCGGCGACCCCCTGTCAGGGTGCGGGAGTCGATGATGGAACCTGTGCCTACGGCGCGGAAGGCTCCTTCCAGTTCGGTACCGCACATAACAGCACTGAGCGTGCGCCGGGGTATCGGCAGGTCGATACTTCGTTTTTCAAAGACTTCCACGTCTGGCGCGAACAAGTGCTAGGTTTCCGCGCCGACTTCTTCAACGTCTTCAACATTGCGAGCTACGGAAATCCAGACAACGGCATCACCGACAGCAGTTTCGGTCAAATTACCAGCGTGCGTTCGCAAGAGCGCCGTACGCAGCTGAGCTTGCATTACAGCTTTTAGGCCCAACCCTCCTCCCCAAGGGAGTCTGCCGAAATGCTTTTGGCAGACTCCCGGCATCTCGCAACGCACATTGAAGATTGCAGACCTTCAAACCACGTATCACGTATTCGGATGAGGAGTGATCAACCACGGGACTAGGCGATCAACGCTTCAGTGCGCTAGTCTTGCGGCGCCGTGAATCAGACCATGACCGAACAGGTGCTCATTGAAGTATGCGTTGACTCCGTTGCGTCCGCGATTGCGGCGGAGCGCGGCGGGGCCGCGCGGGTCGAGTTGTGCAGCAGTCTTCTGGAAGGAGGAGTCACTCCCAGCGCTGGAATGATCGAACTGGTTCGGGCGAAGACGAAGACGTCTCTGGGGCTGCAGGTGATTATTCGTCCTCGAGGCGGAGATTTCTGCTATAGCGACGAAGAAATCGAGATCATGAGCCGCGACATTGAGACTGCCAAGGACTTGAATGCGGATGGTGTCGTCTTCGGTGTTCTTGATGCGGATGGCAACGTGGATGCTACTCGCACGCGGCAGTTGGTCGAGTTGGCTCGGCCGCTCAATGTGACTTTTCATCGTGCGTTTGATATGTCGGCGGATTTGTTTCGCGCGCTGGAAGATGTGTGCGAAACCGGCGCGGACCGCATTCTGACTTCAGGCGGCGAACAGACGTGCCTGCAGGGCGTCGATATGCTGGCGCGGCTTGCGGAGGGCGCACGCGGGCGCATCACGCTAATGGCTGGTGGCGGTATTGGGCAGGAGAATGCAGCTGCGATAGTCGAGCGCACTGGCGTGAACGAGATTCACGTGGGATTGAGCACTCCGGTTCCGAGTCCCATGGTCTATCGCAACCTGCGAGTGTCAATGGGGAAAGCGCCGGGACGCGAATACCAGCGCATGCAGGTGCTCGAAGAAAATGTGAGAAGGTTGCGGCAGGCTGTCGCGCTGGCCAAGACCTAGCCTCCGGTGTGCTTGGTCACTCGCCTAGTATCGACGCGCGTTCAAGCGAAACATGATACTTGCGGTAACGCGAAGATCGTTCTCGGGCTGAACGACGGCGTCGGAGTTCACGTAAGAAGTGCGCAGATAGTCTCCGCCAATGCGCACTGCAAATGGACCGAACAACGACTGTTCGAACCCTCCACCCAGCGCGTATGAAGGCCGGGCTACCCATCCGTGCAAATAATTCGTACCGGAGACTGGCACCGCACCGCCGACCAGGCTTGCGCCGATCAGCGCATGAAGAAACACCCGATTATTCCGGTGCTCGATCGGATAAAACACCGGGCCACCGAGAAAACTGAGAACATAGCCGTTCTGCCCAGTGCCGAGAACGTTCCAAGCGCGGGCATAACCCGCGTCGACCGTCGCGCCCCAGTGTTGACTGAAGTCGATATGCCCGCCGGCATCGAGGCCGTTGAGATTCACCCGTCCCGCATCCGGAGTTGAAACGGTGATGTAGCTGTAACCGAAACTCACATTGAACGATGGACCTGAGCCCGCGGGTGCTGTGGTTTGCCAATGGCTCTGCGCCGCGGCGGTCGCCACCAGCACCAGCACGAAAAAGGAAATCTTGCCCATGGCTCTCATCCAGTCAGTTTTGGATTCGGACGGCTGATCTAAGTGTGGAACTGCAGTTCTCAAAATAAGCGGTGCGACGCAACGAGGTAAACGTGACCACAGGTTGTGGTCTTAAGTAACCCGCCCGCACGCCGGAACGAAGGTGGGTTGTTTCTCTCGCATTCGCTCGCTTTATGTTGCGCTCGCTCACCTTCTTCCGATAGCCTTTTCGCCTGCTCGGATCAGGAGGTGAGGGTTGCGTTCTGCGCGCGTGGATTCTTCGACTCTTCGCATTTCTTGTTTTCTAGCCATTCTTTTCTTCGCGCCGCTCCTGACAGCCCAGAGCATCCGGCTGCATGTCGATCTCACCGACGCACCGCGAAATATTTATCACGCGCATTTGCAGATTCCCGTGCAAGCCGGCGAGGTGTCGCTGGTCTTTCCCAAGTGGATTCCCGGTAATCATCGGCCGAGCGGCCCGATCGGCGCACTCACCGGAATTCACATGGAGGCCTCAAGCCAGCCGCTCTTCTGGCAACGCGACGACATCGAGATGTACGAATTTCACGTGCACGTTCCGGCGGGCGTTCGTTCGATCAACGTTTCGCTCGACGCAATCACGACGCTCGACAGCGCTGGCGCTCGCGGTCCCGCTGCCTCGAGCAATATTCTCGACTTGAATTGGAATGCCGTGCTGCTCTATCCGAAGGGCGCGCGATCGGGCGACGTGACTTTCGCTCCATCTGTGACGCTGCCGGCTGGTTGGAAGTTCGGCACCGCGCTGCCAGTGGCGCAGGCGGCCGGCGACAAGGTGGAGTTCTCCCCGGTTTCTCTTACTACGCTGATTGACTCACCGCTGATCGCAGGACTCCACTATCGCAGGATCGAGTTGACGAAGCCGGGGGAAACGCCGGTCCATGTGATGGACTTGGTCGCCGAAGACGGGGCCGATCTGGCGATGACTCCCGTGGATGTTGCGGCGTATCAAAAGCTGGTGGCCGAGACCGGAGCTTTGTTCGGAGCGCGGCACTATCGGCAATACCATTTCCTTCTCACGTTGAGCGATCAGGTCGGGGAGCATGGGCTCGAGCACCATGAGTCGAACGACAGCGTTGAGGCCGAGCGGGCACTCCTGAGTCCAGAGCTGCACATGTTGTTCGCGGATTTGGTGCCGCACGAATTCACTCACTCTTGGAACGGAAAATATCGGCGTCCGGCTGGGCTGGTAACCGCGAATTATCAAGAACCGATGATCGCTGACCTGCTGTGGGTGTACGAAGGCCTGACGCAGTATCTCGGCACGGTGCTGGCGGCGCGGTCGGGACTGTGGACGGACGAACAATATCGTGAAACTCTGGCGGCGACGGCTGCAGAACTAGATCATCGCGCCGGCCGGACGTGGCGTCCGTTGGAAGACACGGCACGTTCGGTGCAAACGCTGCGGATGATGGGATCGCAATGGCAGAACTGGCGCCGCAGCCTCGACTATTATCCGGAGGGCGAACTGATTTGGCTGGAGGTGGACGCGATCATCCGGCAGCAGACGCATGGCGAGCGCTCGCTGAATGATTTCTGCCGAAGTTTTCACGGCGGCCCGAGCGGTCCGCCCAAAGTTGTGCCCTATAGGTTCGATGACGTGGTGCATGGCCTGAACGACGTCGCGCCCTACGACTGGGCAGAACTCCTGCGCGAACGGGTGGGCGCAACCAGCACCCACGCTCCACTGGGAGGCATTGAGCGAGGCGGTTGGAAGCTGGTTTACAACGACAAGCCGAACGCGTCGAGCGAGGCGCTGGAGAAAGTGGCCAAGCTCGCAGACTTCTCCTACTCGCTGGGATTCACCATTGGCGAGGATGGCAAGCTCGACGACGTGATCGTTGGATCGCCTGCCTACCAGGCGGGCCTCGGTCCCGGCATGACGCTGTTGGCCGTCAATGGGCGAAAGTGGTCGCCACCTATTCTGCGGGAGGCGCTCAAAGCGGCGCAGGGAAGCGATCGGCCGATCGAATTGCTGGCCGAGAATGCCCAGTTCTTCAAGACGTATCCGGTCGCGTACCATGACGGCGAAAAGAATCCGCACCTGGAACGCGTTTCGGATCAGCCGGATATTTTGGGTGCGATCCTCAAGCCGCTTAGTCATTAGAGCGGGAGGTCTTGCGTCAGACCTCGGACATAAGGCCTCAGGCGTGAGGTCGAACTTCGACCTCTTCCCGGTCCGACTTCCTGCCTTGGTTCTAGTACCAACGTAAGGTAGCTCTGGAAGCGTGGCTGCTACAATCGCGATATAGCCCGGTTTACTCGCGAGCCAGCGACAGATCGTTGCGCAGGTGTGTATGTATAGTTCCCCTCGAATCGTTGTGACCATTCTTTTGTCGACCGCACTCTGGTTGCCGCTGGCCCCGGGGGCGTTGGCACAAGGACAGGCTTCTGTCCGCAGGATCAAAGTTCTCGGCAGCAAAGACACGGTTGAGATTGAAGTCGAAGGCAGCGACCGGTTGGTGCCGCAAACGCGTGTGCTGACCGGGCCCGATCGACTGGTCATTGATTTCCCCAACGCAGTTCCCGGCAACGAAATGCGCAATCAGTCGGTGGACCGCGGAGAAGTGAAGGATGTACGCTTCGGCCTGTTTCAGTCGAAGCCTCCAGTCACCCGCATCGTGCTCGACTTGAAAACTGCGCAGTCCTACCAAGTGTTTCCGTACGGTCGAACCGTGATGATTAAGGTGGTCGGCGGCGCGGCGGCTATCGCTACCCCGAATGATGCTCCATCTCATGCGCATCCAGGCTTGGTCGCGGCGAACTACACTCCAGGAGCGGCACAGATTCAGGTTGTTGAATCTCCCGCCCAGCCGATGCTCGATGTGTCATTTCGCGATGGATTGCTGGCCATCAAGTCCAACAAGGCGACGCTTTCAGACGTATTGTCGGCGGTGCAACAGCGCACTGGAGCGCAAGTCGCGCTGGCCCCGGGAACCGACCAGGAAAGAGTTGTGGTCGACCTCGGTCCCGCGCCTGCCGCGGATGTTCTGGGCCAGTTGCTGAATGGCTCGAAGTTTAATTTTCTGATTCTCAGCGCGGCCAACGATCCAAGACAGCTGGATCGCGTGATTCTCAGCTCCCGGAGTGATGGCGGCGGGGCGTTCATGCCGTTGCCACAAATCCGAAACGATAGTGCCGGCGCTGCTGCTGACGACGATTCGAACCTGCCTCCGTCGGCACAGCCCGACAGCGCGCCTCCGCAAGACGTCCCTCCGCCTCAGCCTGAAACGAAGGCGCCCGACAACAACACGCCGGACCAATAATCTCCAGCAACTGAGAATAGGAAGCGGGAGAAACTCGCGCCCCTACGGGGTCGTGATGAGTCGCACCGGAACCGGTGACGAGCCCGTGACAGCGGATCCAACCGGGTCCGTTCCCGTGCCGTTGCTGCAACCGGCAACGTTCAGAACGGTGACTTGGACATTCCCCCAAGGATCGACTCGATTGATGAAGACCTGCAGGAACCCGATGATCGTGACCGGGCTGATTCCCGAGCCGCTAATCACGTTGCTGCCTGAGTCATAGATAGGCAGGGAAACAATGGAAGGGCTGTTGCTTATAGCGCTGCCGGCCAGTGCCCCGCCGAGCATCGGATTATTGGTCCCGGAAAGAATTTTGAATGGGTAAGCGGTCAGATCCATACTGTCCTGTCCGGAAGGAGCAGTATCGGTGTCATCGGTCTCACGGATCAAACATTTGACACCGTTCAGCGTGTCATTCGTGCCAGAACTCGGATTCTCGCTGAGATCCACGCGGTTCGGGTTCGGGCTCAAGGCATTTTGGACCCCGCACTGATATACCGTGGACTGATCGCACCCTGCGATGGCTTTTTCATAAGCGCTACCGGAAGAGCACGACGGAACTGCCACTGGAGCCCCGGTGGGAGCTTCGCCGGGCAGGTACTCTAGGCTTGGAGGCGGCTGCAGGAAAGCCCGGATTCCGGGATTACTGGGGGAATACCAGTTTGGCTGAGGTGAGCCATTTCGGAGATTGCATGTTCCCCCGGTGTGACGGCAGTCGGGCTCAATCCAGAATGTCTCGCCGATCACACCGCTAGCGGCCGGTGCGCCACCGCCGGTCGTGGTTCCAGGGTGCATAATCTGTCCGGTGAGCGGATCGACGAATTTGTTGCAGGTGGCTGAGTTTGAGCAGCTATCGTCCGGATCGAGCGGATCAATGTTCGGTATGATCCACGGCTTCACACAACGCGGCTGCACCGCAGTAATAGTTCCCGTCGCGCCGTTGCCAACGTTGCCGGAATTCGATGGATTAAACACTTCCGCAGTCGCTGTAGCGCTCACAGAGTTTCCAGTTCTTCCCCACATCCTCGAGAAAAACGTCGGCAGGCTGCCGCGGATAACTTGAACCGTAACCATGGGATTGTTGACGCCGGTGCCAAACGGCAAACCAGAGCAGTTTCCTCCAGAATTAGTGCCCCCGGCGGAATACGTTACGTT
>Ga0209168_10002206_pt1 | contig 14303 bp, 19 predicted proteins | sample Coa_R1_FD_187156 | JGI IMG/M metagenome (GOLD analysis project Ga0209168, IMG submission 187156) | Surface soil microbial communities from Centralia Pennsylvania, which are recovering from an underground coalmine fire - Coalmine... | ecosystem: Environmental > Terrestrial > Soil > Unclassified ... | reverse complement strand
CTCTTCCTCTTCTTCCCAATGATCAGTGAACTTGACTGAGCGCCAGTGAGCGATGTGGCGATCTTCTCCCTCACCGAACACGCCGTTGAGCATTCCTGCCGTGCACAATAGCCCCACATGTCCACCGTGGAGCGGCGTGAGCGGGCGGCCCCGGACGTCTCGCTGTTTGGGAAGAAGGAGTCGACTCGCCTGGCGGTAGGCTGCGGAATCCAATAGAAGATCCTCGACTTCATCTAAGGGAATGCCCGTGTTCGTGAGTGTGATCGGTCCCGAAGGAGGCACCTGACAACAAGTTGTTGGCGCGTCGGTCAGAATCGGCAGATCCGCTTTCAAAGCCAACATCTCCAACCAACGCAGGGACTCGAGCAATGCGGAGTCGCGCAGGTACTGGTGCCGCCTGCGGCGAGTGCCGATGACCGCAATTTGCCTGTATTGGATACATGCCGGTTCGGAAAGCCGGAGGACGGTCAAGTCGGCGAAGTGTTCGCTCAGCGTCCTCGCGCATGATTTGAGCTGTGGCTGTGGGATCACGAGCACCAGCACGCCGCCGGGCTTCAGCCAGCGGTAGGTATGCTCCAGAAAGACCAACTCCAGTCGCTGATTATTCGTCTGGCCGACCTCAAGGTCGTATGGAGGGTTGAGATAGAGAAGAGAGATTGATTCGGCCGGACAGCGCACATCCATGGTGTTCGCATGGAGTGTTTCAATTCCCAGAACTCTGGCTTGTTCGGCACGATTGGCATCAATTTCAATCCCATACCGGTGCGCTTGAGCTCCTTCGAGCAAACGGCTGAATGCCACTCCATCACCAACACATGGATCAACCGCCGAGAACTCCGGAGCGAACGCGAGACAGTTTCTAAGGAACTCCGCCCCCGCTGATGGAAGCGGGAAAAAGCCGAGTTTCGTTTTGCCGTGGGGCCTCACGGAACCCTCCTACGAACGGGAATTGAAATCGATGGACGAAAGGGAGGAAGTTCGTTCGAGAACAGGAGCTTCAGTACTCTTCGGGCAGAAGCAACGTGGTCACAGATCGATCTGCTTCGGTGATGATCCAGATCTTTTCTGTGTCCGTCACCGGGTAGCTGCTCAGCAGGCGGAACCCGTACTTCAGGCTCAACTCGTTTTCCGTCTTGTCTGCCTGATCGAGATCTCCCCAGTCGCCGCGAAGATGTCTCGACAAGAATTCCAAGGGTGATTTGTTGGTCTGTTCCAACAGGGCAAGTGCGCCCGGCGTCGCCGCCAGGCGGCCCGAGGGGAACAGCGGAATTGTCGGTAGGGAGTTCATGATTCAGCTCCAGTTTCAGAGGTTGGCTGTCGCTCGAGCGCGTGCTGTTCGCCGCGGTCAGTCGAAGCTCGAACCACAACGAGATTTGCGTCCTCTGCTCTCCGCTTCGCGATCTTCACGTAGAGGTGGATGACGTAGAGAGATTCGCATCCTGCACATTTCCCGTCGGAGGGGCGCCCATCGCGCTTGGGATCGTAGCGAGGGTGACGGGTGCACCTTCCATCGAAACGAAACCGGATTTTCAGCGACATCGGGCACCTCACCAATCTTCCCGAGCGCTGTGTTTTCCATTCACGGCTTCCGCTACGAGATTCGATAACCCGTCAGAAAAAGATGGTTCCCGCACCGCGGTGAACGAGCAGAAACCGTTCACCGGAATCGGCCGTTCATCCTCAACTCGGTAGCCGCGTTCGATGTGCTCCTGTTTGCATTTCTCAAAGAGTTCGGCTCGTGTGGTCACACGAATTCTCATGGCTATCCTCATTTCTCACTGGTGAAGATCAGGTGGGCAGCGTGACGCGTGAAAGGAGAGAACAGACGCCTACTGGAGTCGAGATTCCCCTTAAAGTGCGGAGGGATTTGATGTCAGAAGTGGCTTTCGGCGGCCCGTTCCAGCTCTAAGACGATCCGCTTCAGAGTTTCGAGATTATCGACGCGCTCGAGCGAACTAAGCCCCACTGTCCTGAGGATGCGGACGAGGGCTTCCGGACCTGTCTTGTCGAGAGCGGCTTCCAGGCGTCGCAGTCCACGTTCTGCTGATCGCATGTGCTCCAGCACTTTCTGGAGCAACGGAATCTCTTGGATCTCCCGCGGGTTCCAGACCCTGGCCAGGTCGCGCAGCAGTCCTCGGTACATGCCGCGTCCAAGCGGTTCCGCCATGCCCTCGATTGCTTTCGCCAACGCCGAAGCTTCAGAACCACCACCGTGTATCTTTGCTCCGTCGCGCGTACCGTTTGATTTGCTCGAGACGTTCGGCCGAAGACCCTGTGCCCAGCCTTCGGGTGTCGCCCACCTGGGCAGTGCGGGAACACTCCTTGGCCGCTTTCGTTCGTCCAAGTCAACCCACATGCCTTCGAAGTAGTAAAGGTAGCGGCCGAGACCGAAACAGCTACAGGTCCGCTTGAATGCCTGGGCTTCCGCACTCGTCCCTGCGTTGTCATTGTCCGCCCATTCTTCTCCGGTGGCGGAATGTGAGCCCAGGCCGAAGATCGTCAGCTCGCAGGTGACCAGCACCTTGGCCACCATCTTCTGATCTTTGCTGCGCTCGAAATTGGCGCTGGTGTGGATGGAGTATTTGCGCGTCCAGCCAGCAGGCGTAACCAGGGTGTTCAACCGATCCGTGTACGCTCTCTGGTCGGCATACGGAACCACTTGGCCCCGGATCGGTTGCCCGTTCTTCGTGGTGTTCATCACCCGCCATTCGATCTCCGAAGCGTCGAAAGGCGCCTCTAGCGCTGCTACCAACTCTTTGACCCTGTCCGGTGAGAACTGAGGTACCGGCGGCATGACTGACGCCGTGGGAAATGCGACAGGTGTGGACGCACCATTGTCCTGTGCGTGGCCATTTGGGCCGGTCATGTGAGCACCTCCCCAATTCGCAATGCTTCATTATTCGCGCCCTGGCCGTACATCCAACGCTGCGGCTTAATCTCCAACAGCCAATCTTGGACTGTAGGAATACGGCCAAGATCTTCCCGAACATGCTGTTCCCCGATATAGCGGACGGGGATTCGTTTTCCGTCGCTGTTCACGATGGTCACGCCAAACAGCTTCTCGGCCAGGAAAATACCCTCGGCATGATGTCGCAACGCTCGGTGGCGGAAGTCCGGAAAGAACGCCTTCGACTCGTCAAACCAATTGTGAATCGGCAGGTAGTCTTCCGCTTTTCCGCCGAACGTTCTCGCACTGCTCTCGGCATGTTTGAGTGGGTGCGCCATATCCCTAGACCTCATACGTGGTGGTCGCGTAGTCCTCAAAACGATCGTTGCGCTCAACCGTTATCTTCCTCGCGTGAACGTCGAGAACGACATCTCCAAAACCACCGCAGTCATTCTCATATCCGAACGGCACCAGAGCTTCGAGGTGTTCCTGCAGGCGTGAAGCGTCGTAGTTGACCGGCTCGCGCTCGCCCCAGGCGTACCATGCGCTGTCATAACACTTCACTTCTTCGGTCGCACCATCATCGCCGTAGCCATCGAAGTGCACTGCCACAAACGTGACTCCGCCAGCGGCGAGTTTGTCGCATTCCGCCAGGAGCGTTGCTTTGGCCGCCGCTTGTTCTGGTTCGAGGTTGTGCCCATGGTTCTGCGCTGTGCCTTCCATCGCTTGATCCTCTTTCGTCGAAATATCAAGGAAAACTTAGACGTGCTCCGTGCGGACGAATACTTCTGCCGATCCCGCACGGTCGTGCCTCCGCGTTCCTCCACGCCGCACCTTCATGCGGAGTCGTTGCCAGTATTTGGGATCAATACGAAGTGCCTGCAGACCGGATAAGGAAGACAGGCTGAGGAAACCGCCGTGATAGGAAATTGTTCCGTATCGGAACAGACGAGCGAGCATGGACAGTGCATGATTGGCCAGCGTGGGATTGACAAATGGTTCTTGTCGTTCGAGAGCTTCGGCCGCGCTGCAGCTCGGTTCGTTATTTCGATCGAGCTCGCCTTGGATCACTTCCGGGAAGAGCTCGGAGATTGTCCGTAATCGAAGTTTTTTTCGGCGGTTCCTCCGGTTCAAAGGCTCTCCCAGCACAAATTGTCCGGTGTCTGCATTGTTGCCTACGTCCAACCAATAATTGACCTCGCTCCAGTCGTCTACGCACTTTGCAATGGCCGCCCGCGCGGCCCGCGTGTCGACACAGCCGATCACGATATCAACACCAGTTATCTTCCGTGTGCCGTCGAGACGTTCGGGAATTCCTTCCCAGTCCAGTCCCCAAAAAAGGTTCAGGCGGTTGGTGAGAACGACGGATTTGTATAGTCCAATTTCGGTTTGACTGAACGGCTGGCGCACGCAGTTGGCCGGAGAGATGATGTCCGGATCCAATAACGTGACGTGCAAGCCTTCCGGGTGGCCGTACACGAGCACTGCCTGGTGTAAATATGGCAGTCCGGCGGCAATGGCACTGCCATTGCCGCCACAGCCCACAACTAAGACACGCACCTTGCGCCGTAGCAACTCTGGGTGGAGCTGATGAGATTCCATCGAAGGGATACCGTCTAGGTCTTTCACGTCGTTTGGGCTTGGCGCAGGCGATCTGAGCAGTCAACTTCCGTTTAGCCCGTAATCTGGGGAGCTCTGAGATCGAGAGATAATCCGATTTCTCGATGGGAATCAGCATCGATGTGCGATTGGGCTTTCCGCCAAATGTCGAACGACTCTTAGTTTCCCGGACTCCGAGAAGGTCCCACCGCGATCGGGACAAAGTACTTGGGCACTATCACTTCTGTGTGCGGGGATGCAGCCTTCACCTCCGCAACGAAGGATTGGAGCCGATCGATTGCGGGTTGTTGCGAGACATCGTAAGGAACATTGAAGCGATCCCAGTGGGTGGGCATCACCAGAGGCGGATACCCCAGGGCGTGAAGTAACCGTTCCGTGTAACGGTAGATCTTATGACGCTCCGGCATCGCGCCTATTAACGCTATATCCGGTCGTAACCCGTCCACCTCGCGCTCAATATAGTTCATCGACCCGAATGCGACGATCTGATGACCACCGATGCGAATAAGGTAAGCTAGCGTTCCTCCCTCGACAAAGAGCTGCCCTAGTCGGAATGGAGGCTTTGCATTGGCAGGGAAAATGGTCGATGGCGGCGGAAATTGTGAACCGCTCCGAAGGATGCCGTGAAGGCTGGGGATGACTCGTACCGAGCAATTACGCAGTTGCAAGTCCTCCCCTCCCTTTACCATCAGAATCTGACTATCGGGGACGCCGTTGTCGCGTGCGAAGTTGGCTGTGCTTTCGGTTCCGACAACTACAGCGCCAGTCTTGCGGGCGATATAGGGCATATCGAGGACATGGTCTAAGTGGGTATGCGTGATCAGGATGTAATCCGCCCTGGCGATATGGTTATCAACCACGGCATCATCGGAGCGGGCGAAATCATCGTCGTTAACTAGCGGGCGCGAATCGGACGCGAGCGGCGGATCATTCGGCGTTTCGGTCTTGAGTCGGGTCAAGTATGGATCGATAAGGATTACCGTTTGTCCATCAGTAATCTCCCATCCTGCCGTTCCCGTATAGGACAACCTCAAAGTTCCTTGTGCCACGGCGACGATGTTGAGGGTCAACAAAAGCATCACAAGAACACACGTTCGTATCTTCAGGCGCATCTGTTCTCCGATTGTGCGAAGCCGCACCTCGTGGCCTAATTGAATCACAAGAATATTGAATACGTCAGGCGAATGCACTCCTCGAGAAGAGTTCCTCATCCCCATGCGGTATAGGTACGGAAGTGGGCTCATCGCCCTCAACTTCAGAGTTGTCGGCCAACAAGAAACTGAGAATGCCTCTCGATGCCCCCGGGCCGCGTCCGATAACCTACACCTACCAAGGTCTGGCGCAACCCGCTTAACACTGCGGCAGCGCTGCCCTCAGACACTCGGCGGTTTCATCGCAAAGGCCCAATTCAATCGGCGCGCGCGGCGTTAATGAATTCCTGCAGGGTCTGTTTCGAGTCCACAAGAAATCTCACTGGAAAGTGCTTTCCTCGAGCTAATGCTGACCATAGCCCAAGAAAGCCGCGGGGATGTGTCGTCAGTTTTGCCGCGCCGCTGGGATGCGTGAATTCGCTCGCGAAATATGCGGCTTCCCACGCCGCGATCGTACTCCCGCTTACCTCCTCGGGAACTCGCATACTGCCCAGGCATACCCTACCTTGCGCATCGGTGTTCCAGTAGGGTGCATTCCTCAAAGGCGTATCAGCATTCGGGCGGCGGTTTTCGGCGAGAGCGCGGACAAATAGTTCGCGCCCGCAAATCATGAATACCAGCGGTGGATGGGGATATCGGTTGCCGTTCAGCTTGGCTGCCTCCGCGCTCTCACCCCCGAAAAACATCAAGCGGCGTTGCGCGGGACTCCACCAGGCGATCAGTTCCGGTGTTCTGGCCACCACGTTCGCCGGCAGGATTTCGGCGGCCATGCTTGCGCCAAGGCTTTTGGCCAGCACTTCAAGAAATCCCGTCGTCACCGACTGACCCGCGCACAAATACGGCGGCCCGTCAGGCCGGCTCTTGACTTCGTGCAACGTAGCGAAGGCCCGATTGCCCTCGTGGTACACGAGCACAGCGTGCTTGAGGCTAAAGATTCGGTTGTTGCCAATTCGGACATGGGCATTCATGGATTTACCCCTCGCGACCAATGATGCCGTCGTCATTTCCGGGCATGAGATCAACCAGCCGGCTTGCGGCGGCAAGCGTTTCGCATGCAATCCCAAGAGTTCGGAATGCCTTGCCAATGCTGACGGGTTCGGAGAGCTTGAGCGGGATGATCAGATTCGGCTGTGGCGTCACCTCCATCGCGGTTTGCCCTTCGTCGTCAAAACAGCCAACGACCGCGTCAGCTTGGGAGAAAGCCGCCAGAAGACACGGTAGTGGAGGATTCGAGTCCACGAGTTGCTCTCCCATGTCCTCGGTGAACTCGGGTCGTTTTGTCTTCTGCGACGTGAGACACAAACCAAGCAAGCTCCCGATCAGGACGTTCACCTGCTGGTCAACTATCCTGTCGCGCAATGTCCTCAGCCCTTTGAGGCTGATCGGTGTCTCTTTCAGAGATTTCGGAGTACACCCTTCGACGTCCGGCAGCTCATATTGATCCGCGTCCTCCTCGCCCTCGTACCACTGGCGGAGCATATCGACGCGCTCCTCGGCATCCCGGTAGTCGTACACCCGTACCCATCGATTCAGCGCTCCTACAAAGTGGTGAAAAAATGTTGAGGGCAGCCGCGGATGTGCCTGCGCCAGCCAGTCAATGGTCGGCCTCAACAGCACGAATGCCGCACTCTCTGGATCGACAATCAGATAAAGTGTGCCTTCAGGGGCGCGCCCATCCGAGTAATCAATCAGCCGGTCGCTGAGCGTGACGTCGAGGTCAAATCTGCGGTCGATTGCAGCCCCGCCGTGAATGCTGATCCATCGCTGAAGGGTCAACTGTAGGTATTTGATAGGGTTTCGCTCGCTTCGCGCCCAGTCCTCTGTGATTGCGACTCCACTTCTTACTAGAATCTCAGCCAGTCGGATTGCTTCGCGGTCATCCGCAACAAAGTGTTGCTCAGCGCTGACTTCATCCAGCAGAGGCAGACCAATCTCACTGCGATGGGCCATCAGATCGGAGGCAGAGAACCTCCTGGAGGGAGGAGGCGTCTTCCGCCGTGCCAGCGCGAACATTCGTCTACCGCCTTTGCTAGGAGCGCAGAGCACATTTGCAGTTCGCGACATTCGATAAATCTCCCGAGTACACTCTCGCGCTGCCGTATTCTTTCCTGCGTGAGCGACCGCAGTTGCTCCAAAACAAGAAGCCCTTGCGAATCGGAACTCAACCGTGTTTTCGTAATCCGAGTCATAGTTTGCTTGGAACGGAAGCCACTTTTTGTAGTGCGCATCCGAAAGGCTGACTACAGCGATGAAGCGAATTCTATTGTCCTGGAGCAGTGGGAAAGACAGCGCATGGACTCTCCATGTGCTGCGACAGCAGGGTCGTTATGAAATCGTGGGACTGCTGACCACCTTTAATGAAGCCGCTGATCGAGTAGCGATGCACGCAGTGCGCCGGGAACTGGTGGAGCGGCAGGCGGTGCTAGCCGGATTGCCGCTTTGGGACGTGGGCCTCCCTTGGCCATGTTCAACGAACAATACGAAAACCTTATGGCCGAAACGTGTGCCAAAGCGCTCGCCCAGGGAATCGAAGGGATCGCATTTGGCGATCTTTTTCTCGAAGATGTACGCAGGTACCGCGAGAAGCAGCTCAAGGGCACTGGCCTTGAGCCGATATTCCCGCATTGGGGGCAGCCCACCCGCCAATTAGCGAAGGAAATGATCGCAGCCGGAATGCGAGCGAAGCTGACGTGCGTGGACACACAACAACTCGATGCTCGATTTCTGGGACGAGAGTTTGACGAAAAATTCCAAGCTGACTTGCCAACTGGAGTCGATCCATGCGGAGAGAAGGGCGAGTTTCATTCCTTCGTCTATGCAGGCCCGATGCTGAATCTGGGAATCCCGGTTTTGCTGGGGGAGACCGTGGTGCGCGATCAATTTGTTTTTGCGGATCTGACGCCGGCCGGCTTTTCTGCTACCCCTTAGTCCCTATAGCTCTCACGAAGCTGTACTGCATCTGCTCGCCGGATGCTTCCGGTCCAGTGATTGCGGCCGTCGCTAATTCGGGATATTGATGGCTGTACAGGGTCTTCACCTCTTCCGCCGTCATTCTCGGATCGGGATCTGGAAGTTTCACACCGTTGTAGGTAAAACTGCGGGATAGGGGTTTTGCTTCGATCATGCCGTACTCCTTTCTGGCGCACTCGTCTCGGTGCCAGATTCCTTAGTTTGGGTTTGCGCAGGAAAGAGGCTCGGCGTGGTGTCCGCCGGCGCAACGACTGGTGTTGCACTCTCCTCTTTCTTGGCGCCTGTATCGGACTTTGAGGTCTGTTGCGCGGTTTTCGCCTTCTGCCGCGCGGCTTTGGCTACCGCGTCCATCTCGGCTTTCGCTTCCGCCAACGTGCTCCCGAGCGCCAGATGGGAGTCCACGTAGCTGGCGAGATGCTGGCCAAGCTCTCTATCCAGTTCCTCTGGTGATGCCGTGTAGCTGAGGGGCGTGGTGAGAGCCTCGTCATCCCCTTCTTTCGCTTTTGCGGGAATTACGTTTACTTTCAGCTTTTCGTCAATGCGCGCCACCGTGATCAGAAGCGTGCGTTGCTTGAGCAATGGCATCAGTTCGACAAACAAAGACTTGCTCCTTCTTGTGAGATTGACATCAGGGAATGTCCAACCATTCTTACGGGAGATGCGAGATCTGAAATCACCCAGCTCGATTTAGCGTCGGGTACCTGCGGACCCTTATCGGGGCAGGCGTCTTTTGGGAAGGTCTGGAATCGGCTCGCGATGGTAGCGAACGTTCCAGTATGTCCATGAGCGACGGTCGAAAATACCCGGCGGTGGATCATTCAACACTGATTCGAAATCGGCCTCCGAAAAATAACATAGCGTGGTCGCTATGTCGCTCAGCGTGCCATAGGTCATTACATGAGCGAGAAATAGATTGGCATCCATCAATGTGTCTTCAGGCGCCTTGAACCATACAACCCGCTTGGCGACCGCTTCGAGATCGGGACGATTCATCTCGGCACACCCCCGCTTGGCGACATTCCAGGTTTGAACTGCATGCGCGGGATACCTTTCAGATTCACCTCTGCCGCCAATTCACGCAGCTTCGCCTGAACAGGCGGGCTGAGGCTGGGTAAGTCTCCGTCGGAGAAGTAGGTCAGCGCTTTGAGGCTGAGCGCACCATTAAAAGTATTCCCGTAGACTGCTGTCGCAGCCGCTATTGCGTCCGCCAAGCTAATACCAGCGCTGACAATCGCGGCGATATCTTGATAATCGCGGGCCTGTGCCCTCTGTTGAATCGTCGCGACTTTTGTCGCAGCCACGTCGAGAAGGGACGCCACGTGGATGCCGTGTGTCAGGTCGGGGTCCTGCACGCGATTAAGAGAGAGCCCGCCAAAGAACGAAACCTTCACTGGCCCTCCACGATCGACGATCGCAGTTAGGGTATTGGTCTCAAACTGGCTCATTTCAGCCGCTTCCAGATAAGGAACACTCTTGCGTAAATCTTGTGCATTAAAGGAACGGTTGGAAAAAAAGTCGAAATCTTCCGAGTGCCGGTGCCCCAGTCGCAACGCCAGGGCCGTGCCCCCGTACAGTACGAATCCTTGCGGCGTATGCCTGAGATCATCCCACAAACGTCTCTGAGCCGCCGGAAGTATTTCCAGTCTGGGAGTGAGCATTCTGCCTCTCGCTATAGTATTTCAAAGTCTCTAGGCCGACCAGCACCAACGATCCCAAATTGGTTCCGGTTCTCTCTGGACAAAAAGCGCCGGGACGGGCACTCGATGGAGGGTGGGGTGAGTGGGATGGATGAGTGCCCAGTCCCTGTCCGTGGCTCTGCCAATATCGCAGAGAGTTCCACAGATCCCTAAGTCTCGGAAGCCGTTCTTTCTGCCAGCGCCTCCCCTAAGAACAGCCACTGGTGCTGCCGCACTCCATGCAGCGATAACAGGATCCGTTTCTCACCATCAGTGAGCCGCAGAATTGGCATGTTGGTGCATCTCCCAAACTCACGATCTCACTGAGAGCTTTGGTGGGATTGCGGACCTCGGTCGGCGGGTGTTTCCCGTTCGACAATTCGAAAAGGATCCCCTGCTCGCCCTTGAGGAATCGAAGTTCCAGCCAGCGAAACAAGTAATCCATGAGTGACTTGGCGTAGCCGATCTTGGGATTGCCGGACCACCCGCTGGGCTCGAACCGTGTGTGGCTGAACTTGTCACATAGAACCTTCAACGGAACACCATATTGCAAAGCGAGTGACACCGCGGTGGCGAACGAGTCCATGAGCCCGGAGACCGTCGATCCTTCTTTCGCCATTCTGATGAACATCTCTCCCGGAGCCCCGTCTTCGAAAAGGCCTACTGTGACGTACCCTTCCTGCCCGCCGATCGAAAAGTGATGAGTCAGGCTGTGGCGCTCGTCTGGAAGGCGCCGCCTGATTGCCGGATAACTCCCGTTATTCTTACCCGCTTCACTGGAACCGCTTGCACTGCTATCGGTCGTTTCAGGGCTCGCATTCGCGACGACTTGCTTGGTATCAACCACCTTAACCTCGCTAGTTCCCGGCATATGGCCCTCCACCATGGCAGATCTCTTTCCCCGTTTCCACTTTGGCGAAAAGCACGGCGACGCCGTCCTGGTAGATCGGCTTCCAATCGTCCCTTTCCCGCATAACGCTTGCCAAAGCTGAATCAACCGGGAGCAGTGCCGCGTTTACTCGGTATCGATCCAGAACCTTGCCCCAGTCCGGATCCGCATCCCATGCCCGAAGTCCTTCGTTCACAAAACGAGGACCATAAAAATCCGTTCGGCCGTCATCGAAGACCCGTAGCGAAGGCCACAGACGGTAGATCAGATATCCACCCCACTGCCAGCTTGAGTAGAGCCTTATGGGCGAAACCAAATGTTGTTGCGAAAGAAAACCCGCCGCGCCCACGGGGAAATGATTCTTGTCGAATTCTGTCCGTAAGACTTTCACGTGGACGGGACGGGTGAGAAGCGCGGCAAACACGAGAAGAGCGAAATAAGCGGCAAGATGCCGGGTCCTGCCATGGTATCGCTCCGCGATCGCCTCGACTCCGGTCTCCAACTCTCGAAGACTTCCCTTGAAACTACGCGACCATAGGTCGCTATTCAACCACTCGCGCACTGCCACAGTGATGCCGGGGACAGCGACGACCGCGAAGATCGGAATGTTCCTTGCGGAGAACAGGGCAAGATGCGACCAACTCAGGAGCAAGAGCGCGTGAGTCAATCTCCGCGCGTGGAGGTGCAACACGGCGGCCGCGATCGCCAGGATCAACAGAGTTTCGAAATAGGCAGCTGTGAACGAGTGAAAGTCAATCGATTGGAATTCGCTGATGCGTGCAAAGTAAAAGGACGTTCCCAGATATTGCGCGATATGAATATGGAGACGATAGCCATAGGGATTGACGAGGCTAGCCAGAGCACACGCTGCCGCGGCAAGTAGATATTTGCGCGATCGAACCCACAGGTTTTGCCTTGAGCCGAGCAGAAGTTCTTCCGCGCCTGTTCCCACGGCGTACGTACATATCAGTTCGATCCCTACGAAAAATCCGCCATGCAGATTTGCCCAAAGGATCGTCAGTAAAGGCAAGGTCCACAATCTGGCCGGATTTTGCTTTTTCTCAACAGAGTTGAGGACCCGGCAGAACACCGCGGCCATGAAGGGGGTGACGAGATGAGGCCGGGCGAGCCAGTGAATCGTGCTTGCCGACATAGCCAACCATGTCAGAGAGATTGCGATCGGGCGGTGACCGCTTTCCGCCACCGCCTCTTTGTAAACGACGACTGAGGTCATCCCTAACACGAGCATTGCAACCCAGACCACACCGGCTAAACCCCCCATGTGGTGGGCGAGCGCCATGATTACGTCCGAAAGCCATTCCCACGCAATCCAAGGTTGGCCGCCCATTGTGAACGAAAACGAGTCGACGACCGGAACGCCGCCGCTCTGCAAGATGACTTCCCCAGTACGAATGTGCCAGCCGGTGTCGGAATCGGTCAGAAGCCAACCCACGCCGGTTGTGGACCAGAACAGAATGAGAATGGGGAGCAGAAAGGCCAGATCAGACAGCGTTGGAATGAGCGGAGCAAAACGTTCAAGCCTCAGTACCGGAGTTGTGAGATACGATTGTTCCCGTGAACCGATGAACGACACAACTGAACCTCACCGTTGCGCGCGCCCGGGGACGAAGCTCGAGCCTAGCGGCGCACTAGATTCGCCCCTTCGGCAGACGAAGCATCCCGAGCATGTAACGTCATGGTCCGATGCGACAAAGGAGCGCCTTCACAAGATCTGCGGTTCCACGCGTTGAACACGTGAACGATGAGAGGAGTCCCGGTCACGGCAGCGAGCAACGCGCCGGATGGGCTTAGGTGTAGGCCGCCTCCAAGAACAACGAGCAGGAACAGGAAAAGGCAAATCATCAATAAGATTTCTTTTGTCCGCTGTTGCATGTTGCTCCTCAAAGACTCTCGTCGAGACATCCTTCTTGGTTTAGGCCGACTGAACTTCGATCGCCGACCGGGGACGCGTGCTCGAAGCGTCGGTGAATTGGTGGGCGCTTGATTTGCGCAGATAATGTGAATGAGCGCAACCGATGCAGTTCACACCGTGCGTGGCAGCCCGTATCACAGCCGTGAATTTCTCAGGGATCGTCAACTGCTCTCCGGAAAAGGTATAGAACGAAGGGATGACCTTGCCCGCCTGGGCCTTATCTCCCCTGGACAGGTCCAGTTCAAGGCGCCCGTGAACACCGCGAAAGAGAATCTCCGTTTCGAGCCGAGGGCGGGTCCCGTTATCTGCTGAACTTAGCCGGTGTCCGGTGATCAGCAGTTCATATGTATGGTCTTTTCGTAGGATGTCCACCCTGACTACTTCGGGGACAATGACGATCGCGTGCAACCCGTTCACGGCGATGGATTCAACGGGATGGAGACATTCGAGCGGCAGGCCGTCGGTTCCCGCGAATGTCACGTACCGCCCAATATCTCCGGTCGAGCCTCCCGATTCGAGGCCCCGCAGGACATAACGTTCTGCCAAGTGCTGGTGTTCGACGCTCACGATTGCGTGTGCGAAGATTCCCCGCTCCCGTAGTACTCTCACCGCCCGCCGTGGCAGGGGCAGGCCCGCTATTCCGGTAAACTTCTGTTTAGGCATCGGGCATCGCCTCCTTATTATGTGATGGTTTGCCGGACGGGGATAGGACATCCCAGCGCCGCCCGAATGTTTTCCTTGGAACAACCCGCCCAGCACTGATAAAACCGGGGATTGGAGACAAGAATTGCCAGGTTGTCCCGGCCGCGATCGCGACCGGCGAGCGCACACGACGGACAGCGAGCTACATAATTTCGTCCCACGACTCTCGTCTCAGTCACATAGTCGAGAATCCAGAATCCACGGTGGCTTCTCCGAGTCTCGTGTGCGTTCAGAGCGTCGGTTTCGGGTCGGACCTTTGCAATGTTGGGTGGAAGCTCTTTTCCAGCCGTGAAATGATCCAGTTGTTCTTCCGTCACTTTGCGCAGCCGGGTGAGAAATTCGATCTGCGCTTCCAGGGTGTAATCGGCGCCGTAAAACCAGAAGCGACGTTTTGCTCCCCGATGGATGCCGAGCGGTCCACGTATTGCGTTGCCAAACGCTCCCTCTTGGATCTCGTCATGCTTGGGAAACACCT
>Ga0209168_10002204_pt1 | contig 14307 bp, 15 predicted proteins | sample Coa_R1_FD_187156 | JGI IMG/M metagenome (GOLD analysis project Ga0209168, IMG submission 187156) | Surface soil microbial communities from Centralia Pennsylvania, which are recovering from an underground coalmine fire - Coalmine... | ecosystem: Environmental > Terrestrial > Soil > Unclassified ... | reverse complement strand
ACCGATGGCGGCGCGGATCGCGTCCTCGGCCAGCACGGAACAATGGATCTTCACCGGAGGAAGCGACAGCTCCTTCACGATGTCCATGTTCTTGATGGCGAGGGCTTCGTCCACAGTCTTGCCCTTGACCCACTCTGTCGCAAGCGAGGACGAGGCAATCGCAGAGCCGCAGCCGAACGTCTTGAACTTAGCGTCTTCAATGACGTTGGTTGACGGATTGACCTTGATCTGCAGTTTCATGACGTCACCGCACTCGGGCGCGCCGACCAAGCCGGTGCCCACGTCGGCGCTCTGCTTGTCCATCGAGCCAACGTTGCGGGGGTGGTTGTAATGATCGATGACCTTATCGCTGTATGCCATTTGTGTCTCCTGAGATTCTGAAATCTTATGTTTTCTCTGCAGTCGCTACTAGTGCGCTTCTCCGGCCCACTTCACGTCCTTCAAATTGATGCCTTCCTTCGCCATTTCGTACAGCGGAGAAAGTTCGCGCAAACGCTCCACTGTTTCGATGACGCGATCGGCGACGTAGTCAACCTCGGCTTCCGTGTTGAAGCGGCCGATGCCGAAACGAATCGAACTGTGCGCCAGGTCGTCACCCGTGCCAAGAGCCTTCAATACATAAGATGGCTCCAGCGTCGCAGAGGTGCATGCCGATCCACTCGAAACTGCGATGTCGTTGATGCCCATCAGCAGTGATTCGCCTTCGACGTAGGCGAAGCTGATATTCAGGTTGCCCGGCAGACGGTGATCCATCGATCCGTTGATGTAAGCCTCGTCCAGGCGATTCATGATGCGGTCGCGCAGACGGTTGCGCAGGCCTGCCAGCGTGCACGATTCCTTCGCCATCTCTTCCGAGGCGATGGCGCATGCCTTGCCAAGGCCGACGATGCCCGGGACATTCAGTGTTCCGGAACGCATGCCGCGCTCGTGACCGCCGCCGTCGATGATCGCCGAAACCTGCACGCGCGGATTCTTGCGGCGCACGTACAACGCGCCTACACCCTTCGGCCCGTACATCTTGTGGCCGGAGATGGAGGCCAAGTCGATGTTCTGCTTGATCACGTCGACCGGAACCTTGCCTACGGCCTGCGTCGCGTCGGTGTGGAATATGACTCCACGCTCGTGACAGAGCTTGCCAATTTCAGCGACCGGCTGCAACACGCCGATCTCGTTGTTCGCCGCCATGATCGTGACCAGGATCGTCTTGTCGTCCATGGCGCGCTTCAGGTCGTCGAGATCGATGAGCCCGTCTTTCTGTACGGGTAGGTACGTGACGCGGTAGCCGTATTTCTCCAGCCGCTTGCAGGTATCGAGCACAGCCTTGTGTTCGGTGACCGCAGTGATAATGTGGTTGCCCTTCTCGCGGTACATCTCGGCGACACCCTTGATGGCAAGGTTGTCGCTCTCGGTGGCGCCCGACGTAAAGATGATCTCTTTCGTGGTCGCGCCGACCAGCTTCGCAATGCGCTCACGCGCCGTCTCGACGCCCTCTTCGGCGGCCCATCCGAACGAGTGGTTGCGGCTGGCCGAGTTGCCGAACTTCTCCATGAAGTAGGGCAGCATTTCTTCCAGCACCCGCGGATCCATCGGGGTGGTGGCATGATTGTCCATGTAGATGGGCAGCTTCACACCTTTGCCGTTGCCGCTATGCGTCTGCGTCTCTGCCTGGGGGAACTTTACGTCCGTGCTCATTGATTGCCTCTCCTGCTTTGATATCTCTTTTGATGAACTTGTGGTGCTCGACGGCTCAGGTGATGGTCACCAGTTCCGCCGCTTTGGGAGTTTCGCTCCCGGCTTCTTCCGGCTCTTCCCGCATGTGCGAAATCTTGATACGCTTCAAAACCGCTTCAATGCTGTCGTTGACCTTGCGCAACGGCTCGCGAATGTTGCAGCGGTCGCTCTGACCGCACTCTCCGCGAACGGTGACGCAGGAAGTGATGAACAATGGCCCATCGATCGCCTGAATGACCTCAAAAGCCGAAATCGTATGCGCCGCGCGCGCCAACATATAGCCACCGTTGATGCCATGCTGTGAGTGCAACAGCCCGGCTTTAGCCAGCTTCTGCAGAATCTTCGCCAATGCCTCTGGCGGGATGCCAAAAGCGTCGGCCACATCCTTGGCGCTGCGCGAGCGTTCGCTGGAATGCTCGGCGAGATGCTTCATCGCCATCAGCGCGTAGTCGGCTTTCTTGGTGAGCTTGAGCACTCGTTAGCCTGTTTAAGTCCGACTTATTGGGTCGGATAGAACTCCGACCATTTCTGTCGTAATTCATTCTACGTTACCCTGGGCCTGCCGATCAAGCCCTTGCAGGCACTGGCGAAAAATCGGACTTTAGCGGTAAACAACCGGAAGGGAATGGCTTAGTTGACTACGACAGTTTAGGTCGGATTTCGAACGGACGGCGCGACCCCCGAGACCTGCCGGCATACGAGTCCGATGTTACAAATCCACAACAGAATTGATCAGGGGGCTTGACAACGGGCAAAGCCGGTCTAAAATACCGGAAATTCCGGCGAAATCGTCCCTCCGCCGTCATTTTCGTGGGACCTTCCGGATCTATGACCTCCAAGTCGACCCCTCCTCCTCAGAGCGTAGACAAGCGACAGCCTTGCAAGCATCCACGCGTGCAGATTGTGAGCCGCGACGAAGATTCAGAATTTGTCGAATGTCTTGAATGCCGCGAGGTCTTTGAGTCCAGCGAATTCAAAGACATGAGCATCGAAGAGCGCAACCAGGACAGTGACATCTGATCGTTTGACTGTGCCGGTGACGGAGGTAATCCTCGCCTGCGCTTTCGCCTTGTTGTATGGGTGATTCGCTTGTTATGGTGCAGGCCGGGGCCGTGCGTGCGTCCGCCTCCCGTCCTGGATTATTGCGATGGTGGCTTTAGTTGTAGACGATTCGATGTTGATCCGCTACACCGTATCCCGCTATCTGCAGGAGCGCGGATTTACGGTCGAATCCGCCACCAACGGAGCAGAGGCTCTCGAAGTTCTGGCACGATTGCAGCCCGACTTGATCGTGACCGACATGCAGATGCCGAAGATGTCGGGAAACGAACTGATCGCGGCGGTCAAGAGTGATCCGCGGACGGCGAACGTGCCGATCATCGTTGTGGCGAGGAGATCGAGCAACTTCGAAGAATCGCAGAAGGTGGCGAACTTCGCCATCTACAAAGACATCGATATCGAAGAGCAGCTCGCCAAAGCGCTGAATGCAGTGATTGGAAAAGCCAAGGCCCAGGCAGCCGGGAAGTAATTCCTTCCGATTCGCAACGCCGCAGAATTTCTACTTTAAGACCATTCCCGCCTCGGCCGAGAAATCCAGCGCAGCAAAATCCTTTACGAGAAATTTCGGATAGGCCGCTGCGGCGATCATGGCCGCGTTGTCGGTGGAGAGCGGACGCGACGGAAAGTACACGGGCAATCCTTCTTTGGCTCCCTCCCGCTCGAAGGTCTGGCGTAGTTCCTGATTGGCGGCGACGCCTCCGGTGACAAACAGCGTCGCGACGTCGTAAGCGCGAGCCGCGGCCAGACTTCTTCCCACCAGGTCGTCGACGATGGCTCGTTGGAACGAGGCGACGAGGTCGAGCGTCAGTTTGTCGCAGTGGGCGAGGTAATCTTCCCACTTCGGTTTGAGAATGTTCGCCAGTGCCTGGCGTCGCGATTCCACGCTAGCACGCATGTCGTGTGACTCGACGTAACGCAGGATCGCCGTCTTGATGCCGCTGTAGGAGAAATCGAACCGCGGGCGGTCGTCATCTAGCTCGACTGCTCGGCCGTCGCGTCTATCGCGGCGATCCCGATGCTTGATCTGCGCTGGAGGGAACTTCACCGCCTTAGGATCGCCATGCGGGGCAAGCCGGTCAATGACGGGCCCCCCGGGATATCCGAGCCCGAGAAGCTTAGCGACTTTGTCGAAGGCCTCGCCGGCGGCATCGTCGCGAGTGTGGCCGATATTTTCGTAAGTCCACGAATCATTCTTCTCGGCGGCGAGATACAAGTGCGTATGGCCGCCCGAAACCACCAGCGCCAACACAGGGAACTGCAGTTCGTGATTACCTTTCTGGCGCTCCTCGAGGAGCACAGCGTGAATGTGTCCTTCGAGATGGTTCACGGCGATCAGGGGCTTGTCGAGCGCGAATGCTAACGCCTTGGCATATCCGATGCCGACCAGCAACGCTCCGGCGAGTCCGGGGCCTTGCGTGACGGCGATGGCATCGACCGAGTCGTAGCTACGTTTGGCTTCTATGAGCGCTTGGCGCACGACAGGCACGATGGCGCGCAAATGCTCGCGCGACGCCAGTTCCGGAACGACTCCTCCGTACGGTTGATGAGTCGCGATCTGCGAGGCCACGACGTTTGAGATGAGCTGCTCGCCCGAGCGCACCACGGCCGCCGCAGTTTCGTCGCACGAACTCTCGATGCCGAGGATGTAGGCGTCGGGCATGTTCCTATATTATTCGAAGTCATCGGTATAGCTATGTGGGACAGCCGCCTTCGCTGTCCGTCAAGGGAAGCTCGACGTCTTGCCCGAGGCTAGTCCCGTTCCGCGTCCAACTACTCGAGCGCGATCTCGTCGACCTGAAAGTCGAACTTGCCTGCGGTTGGTCCTCCGACAAACAGAATTGCGGAGATGTCGTGGCCGTCAGTCCCATTGAAGGCAGAGAAGGGGACGGCATTCTTCTTCCATTCGGCACCTGCAACAAAAGTCTGTTGTGCTGGAATGCGACCGCCGCTCGTTGTGAAGACCAGAATGCGGTAAGTCTGACCGTCGCCCTTGGCGAAGAACGAGATGCTTTTCTTCGACGACAGATCGACGGGAACGAACGGCTGAGACCCGGGCGCCCACATCACGCCCGACCATGCGTAGGGAAGGCCGCCGTCGATCACGCCGGAAACATCGAGAGCGTGCTTGTCCCCGTTGGCGCCGCCGTCGACGACTTTCATTTCGCCCGCAGATTTTCCGCCTGCGATGCTGTCGGTCGATGTCATCCATCCGGTGCCAAACTTGGAGCCGGGCGTGCCGTCGTCGAAGTTGCTGATTAATCCAATGTCTGATCCAGTTGGCGCAGCAGCGCGGAGCGCTGTCGCCGCTTCCTGCTTCGCCTTCTCGATCGACGCGCGGTAGGAGGTACGATCGTCTTCGACGCCCAGTTTCCAGACCGACACGATGTCGCGCGTCGCAGTGATGTCTTGCGTGGGATCGCCTTTGACCAGCAGGAGATCCGCACGTTTGCCCAGAGCAATCACGCCGCGGTCATCGAGATGAAACGTTTTGGCCGGAGTCGAAGTCGCCGCTGCGAGTGCTTCCTGTGGTGTGAGGCCGGAGCGCACCAGTAATTCCAGTTCGCGATGAATGCTGATGCCATGCGACGTGCCGGGGTTGGGAGCATCGGTCCCGGCCAGAATCGAAACGTGGGCTGCCTTCAGTTGCGCGACGGTTTGTTCGGCATGTTTTTCATCCAAGGCGGTGGAGAATTTCGGAAAGGATCGCGTCAGATTGGCGATGTCGTCGCTGGTGAGATAGGGCGCGAGTCGCGGATCGGTGGCGAGGAAGTGGCCGCCCGAAGTGCCGCTCACGGATTCGAGCACACTCAGCGTGGGGGTGACAAAGGCGTGATGCGCCGCGACGAGTTTGGCGAAGTCGGGCTCCGGAGCGCTATCAGCGAAGAGGTGAGCGAGTCCGTCGGCTCCGGTTTCGATAACCTCGCGGGCATCTTTCTGGGTGCCGATGTGGACCACGACCATTTTGCCGCGCTTGTGTGCCGCGTCGATCAAGGCTTTCAGCGTGGCATTGTCGAGTGTGGGCCGGTGGCTGCCGTACGCACTCGCATCGTCGATGACAATTTTGATGTAGTCCGAACCCTCGGCTATGCGAGCGTCAATCCAGCCCTGCGCTTCGCCGGGAGAAGAGAGCGTCGGGATCGTAATGCCATATTCAGTGCCGTGTCCGCCGGGAGCGGTCGCAAGAGTTCCCGCTGAGCGCAGGTCGGCGAGGTCGAGGTCTTTTCCTTCAGTCTGCTCCTTCTTTATCTGCTGCATGTACTTCACGTCGGTAAACATGTCGAGTTCCGTCGTGACGCCGAAAATTTCGGCTTCCTTGAGCGCGGACCCCCATGCATGAGTATGCGAATCGATCAGGCCGGGAAGCAGCGTGTCGCCCGTGGCGTCAATGGTTTTTACATCCGAGGGAGTCTTGAGATCCTTGCCGATCGCTTTGATCTTGCCATCTTCGATCCACACATCGGCTTGACCGACCACTTTGCGTCCGTCGAACACGCGAGCCTTGCGGATGACGAAGCTGTTGCCATCGTCGGCGCTGACCAGGAAGAACGATGGCGCCGAGAGGAGCAGAAAGAACGCCATCCAGCCGAATACTTTGATTGTTCTTAGAAGCCGTTGCGATTTCATAATGCGTTCTCCATAGAGCGCGAAAGTCGATTTCGATCAGGCCTAGCCGATCCTGCTGCTTGCCATCTGCTATCGCCAGTACAAACCGTCACGTGGCCAGAGTGACATTTGTCATGGTGTAAAGCATGCTTGACATAAAGAAATGTAAAGCATGCTTTACGTCATGTCAAGTGGTTTGTTGCAAAAAATGAGCGGTATCGTAAAAATGGATTAAGTATGTGTGTGACCGCCGTGATCAAAGATTTCGCGACTTCCATCGTCGAGACGCTGCGCCAGAACGGCTTTCAAGCTTATTTGGTGGGCGGATGCGTGCGCGATCGTCTGCTCGACCGCGAGCCGAAAGATTACGACGTGGCGACGAACGCGACGCCGCAACAGGTCATGAATATCTTCCCCGAGACGTATGCCGTTGGGGCGCAGTTCGGCGTTGTGCTCGTACCCGTTCCTGACGGGGACGCGGCGGAGGAAAGCTCAACCGGCATCCCCTCGAAGTCCTACGCTGTCGAGGTAGCGACGTTTCGCAGCGATATCGGTTACTCGGACGGACGGCATCCCGATGAAGTTCGCTTCAGCCGGGAGGCGCGCGAGGATGTCGCTCGCCGCGACTTCACGATCAACGGGATGCTGCTCGATCCCGTGAGTGGCGAAGTGCTCGATTATGTCGGTGGGCGCGCCGATCTGGAGGCGGGAATCATTCGCACCATTGGAGATCCGGAGCAGCGCTTCGGCGAAGACAAACTTCGCATGCTGCGCGCCGTGCACTTTGCGGCAAGATTCGAATACCAGATTGAGCCGGCGACGTTTTCCGCGATACAGAGACTGGCGCCGCAGATAGAGGTTGTCTCGCGAGAACGCGTGCGCGATGAACTGACTCGCATGTTGACGGAAGGGCATGCCCGGCGCGCGTTTCTGCTTCTCGACGAGAGCGGGTTGCTGAAGCAGGTATTGCCTGAAATCTCGGCGATGAAGGGGGTGGAACAGCCTCCGGAATTTCATCCTGAGGGTGACGTGTTTGTGCACACGCTGCTGCTTCTCGATAATCTTCCGCGACCATGTTCGCTGAGCCTGGCGTGGGGCGCGCTGTTGCATGATGTCGGCAAGCCTGCGACGTTTCGCGTTGCACCAGACCGCATCCGATTCGACGGCCACGTTGAGGTCGGCGTAAGGATGGCGGAAGAAATATGCCAGCGGCTGCGTTTCTCGAACGACGAGACCACTCAAATTCTGGCTCTGGTGGACAATCACATGCGCTTTGGCCACGTCACGCGGATGAAGGAATCGACGCTGAAGAAATTCCTACGCATGCCGTTATTCGAGGAGCATCTCGCATTGCATCGGGCCGACAGCCTGGCCAGTCACGGCAACCTGAGCACGTACGAATTGGCGCGCGAGAAGCTGACGGAGATTCCTCCGGAGAAGATGCGGCCTTCGCCGCTCGTGACCGGGGATGATTTGATCGCGGCAGGATATGTCCCGGGGCCGAAATTTCGGGAAATTCTAAACGCCGTGGAGGATGCTCAACTCGAGGGCCGGCTGCCGTCGCGCGACGAAGCGCTGGAGTTCGTGCGCCGCGAATTTCCGGTCTGAAAGCGTTCTGACCTTGCGTACCGTGACACGATGACAATGCTAAAATCGATGTTTCTTTGCGAGTTGATCCGCACCTGATTAGACGAGGAACCGCACTTGGAGCAGGCGAGCAGTGGGTTGGAAAAAATCGTAGCGCAATCGCTGCGGCAGGCGCCGCCGGCGGAGGCGCCGTTGATGGCCTGGCCGGTCGTATGCGGCTCAGCTGTGGCCGAACGAACGCGCGCGATCGGGTTCGACGGTGGAGTGCTGCGTGTGGAAGTCGGCGATGCCGGTTGGAAAGCCGAACTGCAGTCGCTCGCCCCGAAATATCTCGTGGCGATCAACCGGTATACAACCGAGCCCGTGCACAGGATTGAATTCATCGTAGCTCGCTCCGGAATCGCGAATAATAATCTGCGCTGAACCGCCGTCCTTATCCCATGAAAGTCACAGACAAAGACGTTGCCTACGTCGCCGACTTGGCCAATCTGGAACTTACGGAAGCCGAGCGCGCGGGAATGGTGCGCGACTTGAATTCCATTCTCGACTATGTCGACTTGCTCAACGAACTCGATACGTCCAACGTTCCGCCGATGGCGCAAGTGTCCGATCGATATGGTGTCGACGAGGCGAAGCAGGGAAGCGAGCGCTTTGCATACGCGAGCCGCGAAGACATTCTCGAAGGTCTGCGGAAATCGCTGCCGCACGACGTTGCGCTGGAGAACGCACCAGATGCCGATGAGGAGTTCTTCAGAGTTCCGAAGGTAATTGAAAGGTAGAGGCTAGATTGAACAAAGCGTGCCTCACTGCCGTTTGCGTACTCGCGGCTAACTTCTCATTGGCGCAGTCGACTACCCGCAAGTCGCTCAACTTCGACCTGTCCAAAATCGGAATGGTGCTTGATGGGGAACAAATATGCGATGACACAAGCGCACGGATGCAGGACATTCCTTCGAAAATGATGGACCAGATTCTTGCGGAGGAGCAGCGGTCTGTGCCAGTGCTGATTGACATGCTCGGCGATACGCGCATGGCAAAGACAAAGGAGCCGATCGTTTGCTATTGGCCCGGCATGAGGATCGGTGACATCGCATTCTGTTTGTTGGTTGGTCTGTTTACCGACACTAAGGGAAAGACGACTGTACCCGGCGCGGGTTGGAACGACATGTTGGGGTCTCCTGATGGTCCAGCTTGGGAGCAACTGCACGGATTTGTTCGAAAGCACGGCACGGCGGCTCTACAACTCAAGTGGCGTCGACTCTGGAGTAAGTATGGTGGCCAGGCGTCGTGGGATTCTAAAGAAAGGTGTATCAAGCTAAAGGGCCAGTAGATGAACCTGGAGGCACTCACCATTGACGCTGCCCGCTCCGCGGTGCAGGAGCGCACCACAACTGCGCTTGCACTGGCGGAGGCGCATTACGATCGCATTCAGAAAGAAGATGGACAGATCGGCGCGTTCTTGACGCTCTCGAAAGAGCGTGCGCTTGAGCAGGCGGACCGCATGGATCGGATGGCCGCTGAAGGCAAGACGTTGCCGCCGCTGGGCGGCGTGCCGGTCGGCATCAAAGACGTGATGAGCACGCGCGGTGTTCGCAGCACCGCCGGGTCGAAGATTCTCGAGAACTATATTCCGCCGTACGACTGCACCGCTGTGGCGAGACTTGAGGCCGCGGGCGCCGTGGTGCTTGGGAAGATGAACTGCGACGAGTTCGCTATGGGTTCTTCGAACGAGAACTCCGCGTATCGTCCGGTGCGGAATCCGCGCGATTTGAGCCGCGTGCCCGGAGGATCTTCAGGTGGTTCGGCGGCTGCGGTGGCTGCGGACATGGCGGTCGCAACGCTGGGCTCCGATACTGGCGGATCGATCAGGCAGCCAGCATCGTTCTGCGGCGTGGTTGGCCTCATGCCAACCTACGGGCGCGTCTCGCGCTACGGTCTCATTGCGTTTGCGTCGTCACTCGACCACATTGGACCGCTGGCCAAGACGGTGAAAGACGCGGCGATTGTTTTGCGCACGATTGCGGGACGCGATCCAATGGATTCAACGTCTGCCGAAGTTCCCGTACCTGATTACGTTGCCGAGCTCGACAAACCTGTTCGTGGGATGAAGATCGGTGTGGCGAAGGAATATTTCGGAAAAGGCCTCGACGATGAAGTGCGCCATGCTGTGGAAGCCGCGATTGACCGGTTGAAGGGACTCGGTTGCGAGATTGTGCCTGTGTCGCTGCCACACACTCCGTATGCGATTCCCACTTACTACTTGATTGCGACCGCCGAAGCGTCGGCGAACCTGGCGCGCTTCGACGGTGTGCGCTACGGTCACCGCGCGCACGGGGTGAAGACGTTGTCGGAGATGTACCGGCGCAGCCGCGACCAAGGCTTCGGTGCCGAGGTTAAGAGACGCATCATGCTTGGCACGTACGCGCTGAGCGCGGGCTACTACGATGCGTATTACCTGAAGGCGCAGAAGGTAAGGACGCTGCTGACGCGTGACTTCGATGAGGCTTTCCGCAAGGTGGACGCGATTGTGACGCCCACAAGCCCGACGGCTGCGTTCCGCCTGGGAGAGAAATCGAATGATCCGCTGGCGATGTATCTGGCCGACATCTACACCGTCACCGCCGACCTGGCGGGCATTCCGGGGATTTCAGTGCCGTGCGGTGAGACGAAGGAGAAACTCCCGATCGGATTGCAGATTCTGGGAAAGCACTTCGATGAGGGTACGATCCTGCGTGTGGCACATGCTTACGAGCAGGCGGCCTAGGGATGTTCAATTTCCCAACGCTTCGTAGTAACGCTCTCCGGCGCAAGCCCGGCACAACGATTTTCCGTCGCGCTGCACTTCGCGGCGAAAATTGATTCCTTCGCCACACTCGGCGCAAACGACGCGATCTCCTTTGTATCCTGGAAATTCTTCCGGCGGCAGGTCGACCTTGACCCACTGAGTGGTGAATAAATCGTCGTCGGAGATCTCGCGATAGGCCAGCATTTGCTGTTGGTTCTTATCTGCGATTTCAGGGTGCATCTGGCGAGCCAGGACCTTCGAGGATTCCTTGGCCGCAATGCGGATCGCCTTACCGGTACTCACGTCGACGAAAGTAGCGGCGACCTTGCCCCAGTCGCGGAATTTCAGGGCGCGTTTGCCGAGGCGACATCCAGTGACTACTGCGACTGCATCCGTGGCGCAACGATCGATTTCCACGAAGGTGACGAGGCGCTTGCGCGGGTCGTCAACGCCGAGTTTCTGCAAGCCGAGCATGGCGAGGCGCACGCCCAGGACCTGCCCGGCACAGAGATGCCCATGGGCCTGTTCCGCGTCGCGAAGATATTCGTCGAAGGATTTCACTGAGAAGAAGCTATCAGCTATGAGCTTTCAGCTGTCAGCTTAACACCTGACGCTTCGCGGGTTCCACGCTGCACCCGCCACGGGAGCGCTCTATTTTCTCCGCCAGCGGATGCCGTCTTTGGTGATCTCCGCGATGACTCCTGCGTCGGCCAGTGCGTTGCGTATCGCGTCGGACGCTTTGAAGTCGCGGGCGGCGCGCGCGGCCTTCATCTCCGCGATTTTCTTCTCGATCTCAGCATCTGAGAGTTGGCCGGATTGAATCACCTCGCGCAATTCACTGCTGATATCTTTTTCTCGGCCTTCCGCCAAGGCCCAGTCCGCGACACGCTTCATCTTCGGTAGATCGTCGTCGTCGAGCACGGCAAAGATTTCGTCAAACTTACCGAGCGCTGCGAGGAGCGGCGCCACGTCATCCGTCTTGATCCCGCCCGTGTCGAATGCGGCATTCGCCTGTCGCACCATCTCGAAAATCGCGCCTTGTGCCTGAGCTGTATTCAGGTCGTCTTCAAGCGCGGCGCGCATGCGATCGATTGTCTCAGCCGCGAGAGTCTTCATCTCCGGGCTGGCGCCCGGCTGAAAGTTGCCCGCAGTCAAGCGCAGGCGAAAATTCCGTAGGCGCTCGACGCTGACCGCGGCCTGTTTGAGCCCGTCAAAGGTAAAGTTCAACTGATTTCGGTAAGGCACTGATGCGAGCAGGTACCGAATAGAAGACGGCTTGTGCCCTTTCAACACGAGATCGCGAAGCGTGAAGAAGTTGCCCAGGCTCTTCGACATCTTCTCGCCCTCGACCAGCAGAAAGCGCGCATGAAACCAGAAACGCGCCAGAGGTTTGTGGGTAAGAGATTCGGACTGCGCAATTTCGTTCTCGTGGTGCGGAAAAACCAGATCCTCTCCCCCAGCGTGCAGGTCGAAGCTCTCTCCGAGTTCCTGCATCGACATGACGGAGCACTCGAGATGCCAGCCAGGACGTCCCGGTCCGATCTTCGTGTCCCACGAAGCCTCGCCAGCCTTTGGACCCTTCCAGAGAGCAAAGTCGCGGGCGCTGTCTTTGTCGTATTCGTCAACGTCGACGCGGGCGCCATCGAGCATGCCTTTGAAATCCTTCTTCGAAAGCTTTCCGTACTCGGGGAACTTCGCGATACGAAAATAATAAGAGCCGTCCTCGGTGCGATAAGCAATGTCCTTCTCAACCAGCTTTGAAACGAACTCGGCCATCTGCGGGATATTCTCCGTGGCCCGCACAAATTTCGGCGGCTCGATGTTAATCATCGCCGCATCTTCGACAAAAGCCTTCTCGTATTTTGCGGTGAATTGCTGCACACTCACGCCATCGCGCGCGGCATTGCGAATGATCTTGTCGTCCACATCGGTGATGTTCATTGCGTACTGCACCGTGTATCCGCTCTCTCGCAGAAAACGGCGTAGAAGATCGACGGCAACGAATGTACGAAAGTTGCCGATATGCCCGTAGTCATACACGGTCGGGCCGCAGGCATACATGCGAACTTCATTGTCGCGAAGAGGCTGGAACTCCTCGATTCGCGAAGACATGGTGTTATAAAGACGAAGCGCCATATGGATTTGAGTAACGCAAAAACGAACCTAAGATTCTAGGGGTCTGTGAGAAAGCGGGTCAAATCTTGATCAAACGGCGGGATTCCGCGCTGGCGGCAGGGCGTGCGTGTGATCACGCAGGCGCTGTTGCACAAGAATTACGTAATGGAGCGCGGAGACGATCGTAAAGATGAACGTCGCCCGCAGGAACTCCGTGCGCGCGATCCATATCCAGCGCGACGGACGAATTTCGAACAGCAGGACGAAAAACACGGCGCTGATCTGCGAAAAAGTATTCGCCTTCCCAAAAATACTGGGACGAAAATTGCGCAGCCCGGCGATCGCGAAGAGCACGGCGCTCGCAGCCAGAATTGAGATGTCGCGGCTGAAGACCAGCACAGTGAATTTCCATGGAATCTTGTGCAGGATCGACAATACCAGGAACATCGTGCTCAGCAGTAGCTTGTCGGCGATCGGATCAAGATACTGCCCGAGCAGAGTTTGTTGATGAAGCGCACGGGCGAGCAGTCCGTCCAACCCATCGCTGAAACCCGCGACGATGAATACAACCAGAGCCCACAGATAACGCCCATCGACCAGATGAATCACGATGAACGGAACAAAAATCATCCGCAGCAAAGTCAGCTGGTTCGGAGCGGTGAAGACCTGCGAGAGCTTCACGCACGCTCCTTCGAGGCATGCGACTTGGAGTCGTCCGCGGGATTGTGGCTCGCGTGATGGGTGTGCGTGGGGACGAGCACGACGGAGGGATCAAGTCCAGTCTTCGCGAAGAAGCGGTGCGCAAGAGACGACAGGTTTCCGTCGGACAGATCAAGCTCGATGCGCTCAATGCGATGCATCGGGAAGAAGACGATCGATGGAGTGAACGGTTCTCCCTCCCGCACCATGGCGGCGATGTCTTCAAACGAAGCAAGGTCGGCGCCACTCAGGCTGAGGCCCTCTGGGGCTAGCGCGAGGACCATTCCCCAAACTTTTTCTCGAGGATTGCCCAGGGAGACAATTACTAATGCGCCAGGTTCAAAAGGATGGCGGGTTTTCGCGGGAGCGGCCGGATGGCCGCCTGAAGCTTTCTTTTCCACTTAGAGATTGTCGCTGGCAGAAGCGCGCATTGCAACCCCAAGCCGCCAACCAGGTAATGCGCAGCCTCGAGGAAAGCCGCTATTCCTGCATGCCATCGAGGAGCGAGCGCAGCTTGCCCGAACGCGAAGGATGGCGCAATTTGCGGAGAGCTTTCGCCTCGATCTGGCGAATGCGCTCGCGGGTCACATCGAACGACTGCCCGACCTCTTCGAGCGTATGCTCCGAGCCGTCTTCCATTCCAAAGCGCATGCGAATGATTTTTTCTTCCCGCGGACTCAGAGTGCGTAGCACGTTTGCGGTTCGCTCCTGAAGGTTTCCGTTGATCA
>Ga0209168_10002203_pt1 | contig 14312 bp, 9 predicted proteins | sample Coa_R1_FD_187156 | JGI IMG/M metagenome (GOLD analysis project Ga0209168, IMG submission 187156) | Surface soil microbial communities from Centralia Pennsylvania, which are recovering from an underground coalmine fire - Coalmine... | ecosystem: Environmental > Terrestrial > Soil > Unclassified ... | reverse complement strand
CAATCCCCTTCAACGCTTGAATCTGCAATACGGAAACATGAACACCCGCGGGTTCAACGGCTTCTCCTACTACGACGCCTTGAACACCCGCTTCGTGTCCAACAACCTGTTCCACCAGGGGTTGGATATTGTCGCCAACTATACTTGGTCGCACAGTATTGACAACCTGAGTTCCACGTTCAGCGGAACCGACTCGCCCGAAAGTGAAAACCTGGGCCTGCTGGATCCGCTTCAGCCAGCCTTGGACAAGGGCAGCGCCGATTTCGACGCGCGCAATCGCATCGCCGTCAGCGCCGTGTGGACTTTGCCTTACGCAAAGAACACACATGGAGTCGCCAAACAAATTCTCGATGGCTGGGAATTTGCGCCTATCGTGACCGCCCGCAGCGGCAATCCATTCTCAGTATTCGACAGCTCCAGTGCTGACGCCAGCGGCGTGGTCGATACCGTGTTCGCTCGTTATTTCATCCCGTCAGGAGGAATCAACTCCAACGGAACCGCGGCAACCACTGCGGCAACCATGACGGGCCCCAATACCTATGCCTATCTCACGCTACCGCCTTCCGCAACCTATGTAAATCCGCTGCTGTTCTCGCAGGCTGGAATTGCGATCAGCGAACTGCCAAACTGTGCAACCACAACCAACGCGCTTGGCCATGTCGTTTCGACTGGACAAAACTGTGCGTGGCCAACGAATATGACGGGCCGAAATGCCTTCGTTGGGCCGGGCGTGTACAACATCAACGCAGCGATCGGGAAAACTTTCCCCATCAGCGAGCGCTACAAACTGCAGTTCCGCGGAGAGTTCTACAACCTCCTGAACCACTCGAACTACTACGTTCAAGGTGGCTCAAGCCAGGACGCGGGAAATACCTTCTGCAGCGCGACACTCAACCCAGGGGCCTGCACGGTTCCGATTATCGGAAGAGTCGGCGTGCTTCCGAGCTTCTTTGCACCGAACGAGCGACGCTTCATTCAGTTTTCTATGAGGTTTAGCTTCTAGAAAACGAGCGGTCGCGCGACCCGGGAGCGGCATTGCCGCTCCCTTTTTTATTGGTAGTAGGCTCTTTGGATTCCTCAGTTCTTGAATATAGGCTCGTATCACTTGTATGCCCCGCGGATTGCAGTATTCATGCCGTGATGATGGAGGAAATTCCTCGCTCAGGCCAATACAGCGCATGCGGATACTATCGAGATAATCATCCTCGAGCGTCATGCCCAGAGTAAAACCATCCCAAGAACATGGGCTGCCGTTGCCTTCGACAAAGCCCTCCAAAATCTGAGCCACTTCGTTCCTGGTCAGCTTATTATTCCTTTTCCAAGGACTCATGCCGCTCTTTCCTCCCTCCGCTGTTCGCAGGCTTCCCAGAGAGCCACCAAATCTTCTACGCTCCACAGCCGATCTGTGACACCAGCAGCCATTGCTGGAGAAATACGAAATGTACGATGAATCTTGATGAAGTTGTAGGCGAAGTAGTTTAACGCGGTCGCGGCCGCATGGTTCGCCAGTTTGCGAGAGAATCCATTCGACAAACGGGTGTAGCGACGCAAATTCAGCATTGCCGCTCCCTTTTTTCTTTGCTCCGACTCCCGACGACCCACTCATAGCGGTACACTATATTAATAGGTTCAGGAAATTCACATGCCCCGGTCCGAAAGTGTCGCAATCCAAGTAATTTCAGCGACTTAGCCTCCTTACCGGTCCGGGATCAATGCGGCAATCGCCGCCAGAAATTTTTATTGCGGCGTTGTCGATCCCACGCGCGTCTGATCGACTAAACAACGGGGCATGCAAAACAAACTCACAACACAAACCGTCTTCATACTTAACTGGAGAGAGGAGAAAAAATGGAAACGAAACCTACATTCGAACAGGCACAACTACACTTGCAGGTGTTCGATCAGCGGAGAGAAGCCAAACTGCGTCAGGCTCGCGATTGGTTCTTCAAGAACTACTTTGCCGAAACCATTGAAGATGCCATGCGGATCGCGGCGCCCATGACCGAGGGTGGCACCAATTTCATGATGGTGGTCAGTTATTGGGAACAGGCGTGCGCTTTGCTGAATTATGGCTTGCTGCACGACGACCTGTTCTTTGAAACTAATGGTGAATTCTTCGGAGTATGGGAACGGGTCAAGCCGACCATCGCCGAAGGCCGCAAACAATGGGCGAATCAGCAATTCCTTGCCAATCTTGAAAAGGCCGCCCAACGTTACGAACCATGGATTGAAAAGCGTTCACCCGGCCACCTCGCGAAAATGCGCGAGTTCATGAAGCAGATGCGCCCGAAAGGCGCGAAAGCGGCATAATAGCCGATAGTCCCACCTTTCAAGGATCTTGAGGGGTGGGACAATTCTCGTCACGCAAATTCAGCACCGGGAGATTTCATGTCTTCAGTCCGCGTTTTAGTCGGTACGCGCAAAGGCGCCTTCATTCTTTCATCGGACGGAAAACGACAAAAGTGGGAGATCAGCGGTCCTCACTTCGCGGGTTGGGAAATCTATCACCTGAAAGGATCCCCCGCCGACCCCAATCGCATCTACGCATCGCAGTCGAGCAGTTGGTTCGGGCAGATCATTCAGCGCTCCGACGATGGTGGAAAGACGTGGCTCCAACCCGGTACGCCGCCCGGTGAGCCTGTGCAGCCGGGTCCACCAAAGAGCATGAGCAACAAGTTCGCTTACGACGCGTCGCCCGAAACCGGCAAACCTCTAACCACTCACCAGTGGTACGACGGTACACAGCATCCCTGGGAATTCAAACGCGTGTGGCACTTCGAACCATCTTTAAACGATCCCGATACCGTTTACGCCGGGGTCGAGGACGCCGCGATTTTTCATTCGACCGATGGTGGCGAGAACTGGAAAGAACTTTCTGGCCTGCGTGGTCATGGCACTGGCCCGAGGTGGCAACCGGGTGCCGGTGGCATGTGCTTGCATACCATCATTCTCGATCCCAGCGACCCAAAGCGGATCTTCATTGCGATTTCGGCAGCGGGCGCGTTCCGCACCGATGATGGCGGCGAAACCTGGAAGCCTATTAATCGTGGTCTTTGCTCCCAATATATTCCGGATCCGCACGCCGAGGTGGGACACTGTGTCCATCACGTCGCCATGAACCCCAAGCGTCCAAACCTTCTCTTCATGCAGAAGCACTGGGATGTCATGCGCTCCGACGATGCCGGCGAGAACTGGAAAGAGGTCAGCGGAAATTTGCCGACGGACTTCGGCTTCGCCATTGATGTGCACGCTCATGAACCGGAGACTGTTTACGTCGTGCCGATCCAGAGCGATTCATTGCACTATGTTCACGAGGGCAAAATGCGCGTGTACCGCAGCCGGTCGGGGGGAAACGACTGGGAAGCACTCACCAAAGGCCTGCCGCAAAAGGATTGCTACGTCAATGTCCTGCGTGATGCAATGGCCGTAGACTCGCTGGACAAGTGCGGCATTTATTTCGGAACTACCGGCGGCCAAGTCTACACCTCTGCGGATGCCGGCGATAGCTGGAATCCGATTACCCACGACTTGCCGGCAGTGCTATCCGTCGAGGTGCAGACGCTGGCATAAATCCGGCCGATCACCATGGTCCGTGTCATCCTTCCATTCCACCTTCGCAACCTCGCTCGCATCAGCGACGAGGTGACGCTGGAATTAACCGGTCCCGTTACACAGTGCTCTGTGCTCGACGCACTCGAGTCGCGCTATCCCATGCTGCGCGGTGCGATCCGCGATCATGACACCCTGAAGCGACGGCCTTTCCTGCGTTTCTTCGCTTGCGAGGAAGATCTCTCTCATGAGTCTCCCGACGCGCCACTGCCGGATGCCGTCGCGTCGGGAAAGGAGCCATTCATCGTGATCGGGGCGATCGCCGGAGGATGACTTAGAGAACTAACCTACCCCTCGCAGCAAAATGGCTGAGCTCGGTTCTTTGCGCTCGGGCTATAGTCTTCAAGGCCTCATCTCCCGCCAATCGAAATGCTCCATCCAGTCCTCGTTTGGGCCGTTAAATTCATGCAAAACGGCAGACTCCCAAAATCACTCTTGCAGGCTGCCTTCGTGCGTATGGAAGACTCGATTCAGAGTTGGTGAGCCAAGGCTCGGCCCGCATGTAACTAGATTGTCAAAGGATGCGAGGGCATGAGCATTCGGCGCGACTGCCGGCTGAAAACATTCTCTGGACGCTCAACATCAACACCAGCAATTTCAGCATCCGAGAAGAGGAAATGTCAGTCGAAAAGGAGAACTCTGTGGAGATTGATCGCAACCGTCGAATCGTAATACGCAATGCAGCCATACTGGGAGTTACGTTGGCGGCTCCTGTGGTCCCCATGTGGACGGAAGCGCTAGCGGCGAAGGCGGGAAAAGAGCCCGAAGTCACCGCTACCGAAGATCTCATGCGCGAGCATGGAGTGATCCGCCGTGCTCTGCTCGTTTACGCTGAGACAGCTCCAAATCTGCGCGCGAATCCATCTGCTGTGGACGCGGCTGCCTTGCAGCGCACTGCAAAACTATTTCGCACCTTCGGCGAGGATTATCACGAAAAGATGCTTGAGGAACAGCACATCTTCCCGCTGATCCGGAAGCAGGGAATCGAACTGCAACGTTACGCTGACGTATTAACCCAACAGCACCAACGCGGGCGCGAGATCACCGACTACATCCTGGCTGTTACACAGACTGGAAAAGTTAGTTCCGCGCATGCAGAACCGCTGGCCAGGGTGTTCGAGAGCTTTGTGCGCATGTACGCAAATCATGCCGCCCGCGAAGACACGATTGTGTTTCCGGCATGGAAGAAGAACTACTCCGACAAGCAACTCGATGAAATTTCCGACCAGTTCGAGGACATCGAGCACAAGATGTTTGGAAAAGATGGCTTCGAGGACGCAGAAAAGCAGATCAGCAATATTGAAGAAGCACTCGGCTTTCGCGACCTCGCACAGTTCACACCACCCAAGCCTCCCCAAGTCTGAACAGACAGCCTTGAAAGTTGTCCCCAATGCGACGGCTTGTCCCTCGCCAGGCAAGAATATGCCCCTTGGTCATGCCTGAAGCCTTGCGACAAGGTTGAATTACTCGCTCTTACCTCACTATGACATTTCGGATGACCACCTTAGCCGGGTCTCCGGGAAATCATATATGTTAGGATTCTGTTGACCCGTTAAATCCGTGTAACCAACTCATTGCAATATACATATAACAAATACATTCATTGGCAAGCTGTGTGCTCTCATCAGCTCACAGTAACTTGTCTTCACGTGATAACTACTGCTGGTTCAAGTGGGTTCCAGCAGCCAACGCCCAAGAAAACAAATTCTCAATGCGAAGCAATTTCGCGGAGGAAGCCTATGAGTTTTAAACGATTTACATTGTTTGCAGCCATACTGGCGTTAGCAGGCTGCCTGCTGGCCAGTTCCCCCCTGTTTGCTCAGTCGACTACGACGGGCGAGATTGCCGGTACAGTGACCGATCCCTCAGGCGCGGTTCTACCTAACGTGACCGTTACCCTGAAAAGCGTCGATAAGGGCTACAATCAAACTGCTAAAACCAACACCAACGGCAGCTACCGCTTTCCGCTCCTGGCCCCGGGCAGTTTCAGCGTGTCGGCGACATCAGCCGGATTCAAGACGACCACTGAATCAACAACTGTCGCTGTCGGATCCACCTCGCCGGTAAACATCAAGTTGGAAGTCGGTACTGCTGGAACCACGGTTGAGGTGACCGGCGAAGCGCCGTTGCTGCAGACAGACAGTTCGGAAATCTCCACCACCATGAACACGCTGGCGGTGCAGTCCCTCCCGAACCCCGGCAACGATCTCAGCTTTATCGCTCAGACGGCACCGGGTTCCGTGATGAATACGGGTTCCGGCTATGGGAACTTTTCGAGCTACGGCATCTCGGCCACCTCGAACTTGTTCACCGTGAATGGCATGTATGACAACGATCCATTCCTGAACCTGAACAATTCGGGTGCCACCAACCTGCTGCTTGGCAACAATGAAATCCAGGAAGCCACCGTCGTCAGCAATGGCTACTCAGGACAGTACGGCGGCTTCGCAGGCGCCCAAGTGAACTACGTGACTAAGTCCGGCTCGAACCAGTGGCATGGAAATGCCGCTTACTGGTGGGACGGCCGTGTAATGAACGCGAACAACTTCTTTAACGTCGGAAATAACACTCCCCGTCCATTCGTGAATGCGAACCAGTATGCTGCATCGTTTGGCGGACCGATCAAGAAGGATAAAGCGTTCTTCTTCTGGAACTATGAGGGATTGCGCGTAATTATTCCCACGAGTTCTCAAGTGATTGTACCGACCACGCAATTCGAGACGGCTACCATCGACAATCTGAATGCGATCGGCCTCGGCCAGTCCGTGCCGTTCTACAACACAATGTTCGGCCTCTACAACAACGCGGAAGGCGTTTCCCGCGCCGTTCCCGGCGTTTCAACGGCTGCAGATACTAGCGGTTGTGACGGCGCGACTTACACTGATGCTACGACGGGGTTGAACTTTGGCGGAGGCGGATTGCCTTGCGCCCGTTCCTACCGCGGCAGCGCTCCGAACTTCACCCATGAATACCTTACCTCGGGGCGGTTCGACTTCAACGTCACCAACAGCGACAAGATTTTCATTCGTCTGCAGGAAGACAAGGGAATTCAGGCAACCTTCACCGATCAAATCAACCCGCTTTTCAACGCGGTCAGCAATCAGCCTGAGTACCAGGGACAAGTCAGCTGGAACCGGACGTTTGGCGTGAAAGCCGCCAACAACGTCGTGTTCTCGGCGCAGTATTACAGCGCGATCTTTTCCAATTCCAACCTGAATTCGACTCTGGCAGCGTTCCCCACAACAGTGCTAATCAACGACGGGGCCCTGACTCCTCTCGGTGGCGAAGATTACGTCTGGCCACAAGGCCGTAAGGTGACGGGATATCAAGTGGTCGATGATTATTCCTACGCCCTGAACAGCAAGCACACTCTGAAAGCCGGTTTGTACTATCATCGCAACCTCGTGGCCGATCATGACTACGGGCTCTTCACTAGTGGCTTGGATCTACCCATCACGCTCGATGACTTCTATTATGGCGGATTTGGGACGGGCGCAACCGGTGGAGGCGCGACACTGCTCGCACAAAACTTCGCGACCTCCCTCAACCAGCCGATCAAACTTTATCAGCTCGGTTTGTATGCTCAGGATGAGTGGAGAGTGTCGCCTAGCCTGAAGTTGACATTCGCCCTGCGCGCCGACCACAACTCCAATCCCATTTGCGGCACCAACTGCTTCGCGAATTTCTCGAGCTCATTTGAAAGCCTCGATCACAATGTCAATGTTCCGTACAACCAGGCTGTCACCACCGGTCTGAGTCGGGCTCTGCCGAAGTTTACGAACATCGCTTGGCAGCCCCGGTTCGGTTTCTCATGGTCGCCACTTGGCCTAAAGAATACGGTTCTTCGCGGTGGCATTGGCCTGTTCATGGATACGTTCCCCGGACAGATCGCGGACACGCTATCTAGCAACATCCCTCTCGTGAATCCCTTCCAGTTCACGATTGTCGGTAACCTTGCACCTGGCCAGGTTGCAGCGGGAGGTTTAGCCGGTGCTCCAGGTAACGTCTTCAGCACCGCCGCGGCTTCGAATGCGGCTCTGCTCACTGGATTCAGCGGGGGGCAAACCCTTGCTCAGCTCCAAGCAGCGACCGGGGGCGCGTTCACACCACCGGCATTCGGAAGCGCTGGAAACATCAAAGCTCCGCAATATCAGGAATGGAACCTTGAAATCCAGCAAGCCATTGGCACGTCGACTTCCATCAACCTGAACTATGTGGGCAATCACGGAATCCATGAGACCGCGCTGTTCAACGGAGTAAACGGTTTCTGCCCGGCTAGCACGTGCCCCAACGGGTTCCCGGGATTGCCGGCGGTTCAGCCTGACCAACGTTTCGGAACAGTAACAGATGTAAGAACTGCGGCCGTTTCCAACTACAACGGTTTGTCCGCGAGTGTGCAACATCGCTTCAATCACGGGCTGCAGTTGCAGTTCAACTACACCTGGAGCCATGCCTTGGATGAAATCTCCAACGGTGGTTTCAATCCGTTTATCTCCAACAACAGCTCAATTGGCCGAGTGGGCAGCCTGCTGTTCCCAGAGAACAACAACAACCTCCGGGAGTTTAACTACGGGAATGCTGACTACGACACGCGCCATTACGTCAGCATGAGCTACGTTTATGAACTTCCCCACGGGCCAACACAGTTCTTGAAGGGCTGGCAGGTTTCCGGGACACTCTTCGCTCGTAGCGGCTTGCCTTATACGGTTATCGATGGCACCGCCGCCAGCGGGCTAGCTGGTGACAGCTTTGGTGGAACCGTTTATGCAACCTTTGCAGGCTCCGCCGTTCCGGGATGCACCAGCCCCAGCAACGTGAATGCAGGCCCATGTCTGAATCCCTCGTTGTTCCCAGGAACAACGAATCCAGGAGTCGAGCTGGGTACTGGCGATATTAACCAGCGGCGTAACCAGTTCTTCGGGCCGCGGTACTTCGACACAGACTTCACCGTGATGAAGTACACCAACATCCCGCACTGGGAGCAGGGTAAGCTGGGGTTGGGTGTTCAGTTCTTCAACATCTTCAACCACCCGAACTTCCAGAGCCCGGTGAACGATGTTTCCGCTTCGACCTTCGGGCATGTTCTGGATACCGTTAACACGCCGACCAGCATTCTCGGATCCTTCCTCGGTGGCGATGCGTCACCACGGTTGATCCAGCTGACGGCGAAGTTCAACTTCTAACCGAACTCAGTTCCAAAACCAGAGGCGGTCTCGCAAGAGACCGCCTCTTTTCTTCACCCAGAGAGTTGATGCCACGCAGTCTGACCACCGTTTAGGCTACCTCGAGGAAGCGGCAAACTCCTAACCGGCCAATGCAGTGGCTGCGGCCAATAATATGGCCCAGATGAATCCATCCGGGCCGGCATGTCAAAATACCTCGGCTTTATCGCTCTCCGAAACTGTAGCCTAAGAAGATTCCGTATCTCACGACTGTGCTGGAACTGAATTCGGCATTATTGTTGATCAGATAAACCCGCGCTTCCGGACGGATGAACGCGTTATGCCAGAAGTAGGCGCGGATGCCGCCGCCGAAGTCTCCCATGAAGTGGTTGCTGCTGGAGTAATTCGTGCATCCCAACAATGCGTTGCAGTTGAGGAATCCATAGAAACGAAGATCTTCGCCGCCGATGCCTGCCATCAATTCTGCCGTAATATTCTTGCTGACCCGTGGTGCCCACAACGCGTTGAAGTTATAAAAGATCGGCCGATAGGGCTGATAACCGCCATAAAGCCCCTGGCTTGCCCGCCAGTTAATTTCGCCCTCGATGCCGAACCGGTGGTGCACCAGCAGGTCGGCGCTGAACCCAGGATACGTGCCGCCGCGCTCGCTCGGAAAGAACAAGCCATTCGATGTGGTTGGCGACCCTGAGGTAAGCGTGCTGATGCCGAACGCCGCATCAAACTGCTGCGCCCTCGCCTGAACTTGGAGCAGACAAAACACGAATGCAATCGCAACTAACGTTAGCTTTTTCAATGTGTTCTCCGCAATGAAGGATCAAAAATTAGGATGTAACGAGAAACCGCTGAGTTGGACGCACCTTCGCCCGAAGCGAATTCGGTTCTGGCGCTGGCGGCGTTCAATTCTTGCACGATCCCAGCCGCTATTACACTACGTCCGCTGTACCCTGGATGGTAAAGAAAGTTCAACAATTGTAACGCACCTGACGATCTCGGATGCTCTATTAAACCCCGCCAAGTGGCACGAAGTTGCTATTGCCAGCAGTTAGCGATCGCGGTTACTTTAGTTACCCCCCCGCCTATTGGCTATTTCCCCTGGCTGACTTACCGTTTATAGGATGCCCTTATGACTGTCCTTGAGAAGATACCCACCCTCATCACGGTGGCAGTCTTGGTCGGAATCTTTGCAGGGCTGAAGCGCCACAGCCGCTCGGCTCGCCTGCAACTCTGGCTGGTCGCTTGGTTTCTCATCTTTACGCATTTTGTCGCCCAGATCTTCGAACCGGCTACCGGAGACGTGAATCCATGGCTGCTCATTCTTGACATCGGTTCCTTGCAGGCTTCGGCAGTAGTTTTCGTGGTCTCGGTGTCGGCCGTTGTCGAAGATCGTTTCCGCCGCACATTGTTGCTGCTGATCACTGCCATCCCATCGCTGGCCTACGTCGTCCTTGCGTGTTACGACGTGCACAGCCGCTGGCCGTTTGCCTTGACGTTGGCGGCATGTTTTCTCGGGGGTTTGTCCTTTTTATTCTGGGTCCAAAAAGAAGCATCCTGGTACGTTATTGCGCTCACCGCCCTTGTGCTCGCTGTCGCATCTTGGTCCATCCGCGCGGCATTGCATAGCTCATTCGACGAAGGGCTGACGGCACTGTTAGGTCTTGGTTTCGCTTTGCCGGGAGTTTTCATATGCCGCAATTACTGGCGGCCTTCTCCCGGAATTCTGACAATTGCTGTGGGCTTCTTCTGCTGGGGAGCTGTATTCCCCGTGGGGATGTTGCTGGCACACATTGCTCCGCAACTGAATATTCCCGCCGAGCTTTGGAACACTCCCAAGCTGTTTGTTGCCTTCGGCATGATTTTGGCCATCGTAGAAGACAAGTCTGAATCGATCGAACTGATGCAGCATCGCGAGCGGGCCTTCAACCTGCAACTTGAGCGATTCTCGGCGATCACCTCTCAACTGCTCAGCGGCGCTAACGTCGATCTGCTCTGTGACGAGATTGCCGCGGCGATCTCAGAGGTCAGCAATTTTCGAGTGGCAGTCATTGAGCTCGACAATGCCGGCCATGGATTACGAATCGCTGGAGCAAGCGGCCTCAGCAGCAAGGCCCTGCATGAGCTGCACATGCGCGCCGAACATTGGAATGTCGAGGATATTAAAGATTTTTGTTCTCGCGGACGGGCCATCGGACAGAACTCGTTCCTGCTTTCGCGCCAGGCCGCCGAAAAATATGATCCACCCAAGAGTGACCTGCAGTATCCCCCGAATCCCTACTGGAGCACCGGTGATGAGTTGCTAATTCCGCTGAGTTCTGCCCGCGGCACTTACCTGGGTTGCATTGCGCTTGATGATCCGCGAGAAGTCGAGGCGGTTAACGCCCATGAACTTTCCCGTATCGAGCTTTTGGCTGCTGACCTTTCAGTGGCGCTGGAGCTTCGTTCCTTGCAGAGTCAGCTCATCCGGTCTGAGAAACTCGCGGCCCTCGGACAGTTGGTCGCCGGGGTCGCTCACGAGCTCAACAACCCCTTAACCGCTGTTATGGGCTATGGGGACTTGCTCAGCCAGGATATGCCTTCCGGCCCCGCGCGCGAGCGTGTCGACAAGCTCGTCAATGAAGGCCGCCGCATGAAAAAGATCGTCGAAAACCTCTTGCGCTTCTCGCGGCAGAAAGCCGTGGACCGTCAGACCATCGATTTGCTTCCTGTCGTCCAGGATGTCCTCTCTTTGCGCGAGTACTACGTGCATACCCGGGGATTGAAAATTGACGTCGACATTCATCCCGGCATGCCCCGGGTTGCCGTCGATGAGGACCAGTTCAAGCAAGTCATGTTGAATCTCGTCAATAACGCAATCGATGCGGTCGAGGCCGAAGCGGACTGCAAGAGGATCACCATTCGTGCATTTGCAAAAGGGAAGCGAGCCATCATCCAGGTGCAAGACACTGGCTCTGGATTCGCCGACGTGAACCGCGCTTTCGATCCTTTTTACACCACCAAGCCCGTGGGCAAGGGCACTGGCCTGGGGCTGAGCATTTGTTATGGGATCGTTCGAGAACATGACGGCGAAATCCGGTTGGAGAACCTTAAGCCATACGGGGCGCGTGTAACCGTCGAACTCCCTATCGGCGAGACCAGGCCCGCCGCACTGTCGGCCGTCGCTGGCGAACTCCGCTAAATCTACAAATATTGCCCACCTTTCGCCCCTTTCTGAGCTAAAATCTGCAACTGGCCCGTGGGTGTGCGTTCCATTCCTAAGAACGCGGTTTTATTGGCGTGAGTGACGCCACTTCTTTTCGATTTCCTGTTTGACAAAGCATAAGGAGACAGAAACATGGCAACCGCTCTGAAGATTTCTCCCACCGAAGAAAGAGTAACCAGCTTTATTGCCCGTAAGCACAAGATGCTGATCAACGGAAAATGGGTCGACTCGGCATCGGGCAAAACCTTTCCCACCTACAATCCGGCTACCGGCGAGGTGATGTCTCAGATCGCGGAAGGCGATCGCGAGGACATCAACCGCGCTGTAACCGCGGCTCGTAACGCATTCGAGAACGGACCTTGGCGCACCCTAACTGCTTCCGAGCGCGGCCGCCTGATCTGGAAACTCGCTGATCTGCTCGAAGAGAATCTCGAAGAATTCGCCGAACTCGAAAGTCTCGACAACGGCAAACCGCTCAAGATCGCCCGCGTGGCCGATGTCCCCCTCGCCGTCGATCTGTTCCGCTACATGGCTGGCTGGGCAACCAAGATTGAAGGCAATACCATTCCGATTTCCGTGCCCTACACACCGGGCGCAAAATATCTCGCCTATACGCTCCGCGAACCAGTCGGTGTGGTTGGTCAGATCATTCCATGGAACTTCCCCCTGCTGATGGCCGCTTGGAAACTTGGCCCGGCCCTGACCACAGGCAATTGCGTGGTTCTCAAGCCCGCCGAGCAGACTCCCCTATCAGCTCTACGCCTTGGCGAACTGTTTCAGGAAGCCGGATTTCCGGATGGCGTCGTGAACATCGTCCCGGGCTACGGCGAAACCGCCGGCGCTGCCCTTGCCGCGCATCCTGACGTTGACAAGATCGCGTTCACAGGCTCAACCGAAGTTGGCAGACTCATTGTGCAAGCCGCGGCTGGAAACCTGAAGAAAGTATCGCTCGAACTCGGCGGCAAATCTCCGAATGTGGTCTTTAGTGATGTCGACCTCGACTCGGCGATCGCAGGAGCTTCAAGCGCGATCTTCTTCAATCACGGACAGTGCTGCTGCGCCGGCTCGCGGCTCTATGTCGAAGAAAAGATTTTCGACAAAGTTGTCGATGGCGTCTCGCAAAACGCCGCGAACATCAAGGTCGGCCACGGCTTCGATGAATCCACGGATATGGGCCCCCTGGTCTCGAAAGAGCAACTTGATCGCGTGTGCGGTTATCTTGAGTCCGGTTTCTCCGAAGGCGCGAAGGCCGTAACCGGCGGCAGCCGCGTTGGCGACAAAGGCTATTTCGTGAAGCCGACGGTGCTGGTCAATACGAACGAGAACATGAAAGTCGTTCGCGAGGAGATCTTCGGCCCCGTGGTGACGGCGATCCCCTTCAGTGATCCTGGAGAACTGGTTCCAAAGGCCAACAATTCCGAGTATGGCTTGGCGGCAGGAATCTGGACCAAGGACATCCAGAAGGCACATCGCCTCGCCTCTCAGCTGCGCGCGGGCACGGTGTGGATCAACTGCTATAACATCTTCGACGCTGCGCTGCCCTTCGGCGGATACAAGCAATCCGGCTGGGGCCGCGAGATGGGTCACGAGGTGCTCGAGCAGTACACGGAAGTAAAAGCCGTTTGCTCGGCATTGTAAGATCTGTTCAACAAACCGCCCCATTTCTCGCGTGGTCTCGAGGAGTGGGGCTTTTGCTTTCAGCTTCCAACCAAGAGCGAGCTCAATCGATCAAAACGTGTGACTACCTGAAGGCAGTCAAGATTGAGGTCGATAGTCAACCCGTTCACGAGATGAGATCGACGGATTTACCACACCCTGCACTGGTTCGCATGCACCATCGGCTGGCCGGCATGGCAGCCAAACGCGTGAGCAAACTCCGGCATGTTGGCGACGACGTTGTTCACCCGGTACCGATTCAGCGAGTGCCCCTGCGTCAACACCGCAGTCCGAGCGGCTTCTGGCCGGTTCTCGCCGCACCATACATTCGCTTCAGCAAGGAAGAAATTCTGTAGCTCAGTCAAGCCGTCCGGCGTAAGTGTGTCCAGGTCCTTACCTGCCGCTTTAAGGGTGTTCTTCAGGGCCATGAGCGTCAGATAGGCGCCGCCGTTATCGGCGGTATCTTCTCCCGCCGACAGCTTGCCGTTTTGCTTCACGCCGGCTTCCGGAACTTCTTGCGTATATTCGTCCTGAATGCACGTGTCACGCTGGTCATAGTTGGCGGCGTCCTGCGAAGTCCACCAGTCTTTGAGGTTGCCATCAGCATCGAACTTGCGGCCTTGGTCGTCGAAGCCGTGAGTGATCTCGTGGCCGATAACCATCCCGAT
>Ga0209168_10002201_pt1 | contig 14319 bp, 8 predicted proteins | sample Coa_R1_FD_187156 | JGI IMG/M metagenome (GOLD analysis project Ga0209168, IMG submission 187156) | Surface soil microbial communities from Centralia Pennsylvania, which are recovering from an underground coalmine fire - Coalmine... | ecosystem: Environmental > Terrestrial > Soil > Unclassified ... | reverse complement strand
CAGCACCTCGCAGCGGAATTTGTTGGCCGATTTCGTCGCGAACGGCGGGGCCTCGCATCCGTGGCACTCACCACGGATAGCTCCATATTGACTGCCATTGGCAACGATTACGGCTACGATGAAATCTTCAGGCGGCAGGTAGAAGCGCTGTGCACATCGCAGGACGTGGTAGTTGGTATTTCTACCTCAGGCAACAGCCAAAACGTCTGCGCTGCGTTGAAGGAAGCCAGGAAAATGGGCGCATTTGCCGTATCCTTCACAGGACTGACCGGAGGTGAATTGGCGATGATTGCCAACGTCGCCCTGAAGGTGGCGTCAAAGGATACGGCGAGAATTCAGGAAGCACACATATTGGTCGGACATTTGCTGTGCGACTGGGTAGAGCTTGCGGTTTGCTCTGAGGATGCGCGGGTGGAAGCAGGTCAGCAATGAACAACGCCCTGCATCGTGTGATGGAGTTAGTCGAGAACCACTGGGACGACGGGCACATTCTCGTGGTCGGCGACGTTATGTTGGATAAATACGTCTGGGGTACTGTGGAGCGAATTTCCCCTGAGGCGCCCGTTCCTATTGTGCACGGCAATCGCTCGACGCATAGCCCCGGAGGTGCCGCAAACGTGGCCATGAACGTGGCAGGACTGGGAGCCGGAGCAACAGTCATTGGATTCGTGGGCGAAGATGAAGATGCAAAAATACTAACGACGGAGTTGAGTGGGGCCGGTGTGAATCACGCCCTGGTGTCCGTCACTGATTTTCCAACCATTTCTAAGCTGCGCATCCTGAGCAGCAATCAGCAGATGCTTCGTCTCGATTTTGAGAAAAGGGGCCACCATTTCGGCGGGTCCCACGAGACGTTAGTCGAGAAAGCCCGGGAAGTGATCCTCGGATGCTCGGCCGTGATCCTTTCCGACTACGCCAAGGGCGTTTTGACTGACCACGTGTGCCACACGATTATCAGCGAGGCTCGAGCCCTCGGGATTCCGGTCTTGGTTGACCCGAAATCGCGTTCGTTTGGGAAATATCGGCATGCCACTACTGTGTGTCCAAACATCCCGGAATTGTCTGTCGCCGCCGGTTACCAAGGTGCTGACCTCGAGGAGCTTTTTGATCTCGGCGAGAAACTACTCGAGGAAAATGGATTCGATTTCCTGACTGTCACTCTGAGTGAAAAGGGAATCGCCATCGTGCAAAAGGGTAAGCGCACGCGCGCGGCCGTAGTAGCCCGGCAAGTATTCGATATATCCGGTGCAGGGGACACCGTTATCGCGATGCTTGCTTTGTGCCTCTCCTGTGGACTTGAGGTCCAGACTGCGATCGAGCTCGCAAATGTGGCGGCAGGCATTGTCGTCAGCAAGGTCGGCACCGTTCCGGTCGACCGGAACGAACTGATCGGGGTCCTTTCGCAAGATATCCAGCTCCAGGCCGGAGAAAAACTGCTGACCAGGGACCGCCTGCTCGCTCGCATAGCAGCGTGGCGAGCTATGGGCCAGCGGATCGTCTTCACGAACGGCTGCTACGATTTACTTCATGTTGGTCATATCAGCCTGCTTGAGCGCGCCCGTCAGCAGGGGGATCGGCTGATCGTCGCAATGAATAGCGATGATTCTGTGAAACGGTTGAAGGGGCCGTCCCGGCCGATTATTGGCGAGCGGGAACGCGCGAGAGTGTTGGCCGCGCTTTCGGCGGTCGATGCTGTCGTCGTCTTCGGCGAGAGCACACCGCTTGAGTTGATTTGCGATATTCGTCCCGATGTACTGGTCAAGGGTGGAGACTACGCCGAGGACACGGTGGTTGGAGCGACGCAGGTCCGCTCGTGGGGAGGAAGGGTCTGCCTGGTTCCCCTCGTCGAAGGTTTCAGCACGTCTAAACTTATTGCCAAGGCTTCAGTTCCCAATGTCTCCCAGGTCGTATAAGAAAAAGTTTCTCCGTCTAAGTCCGATGTAAAGAAAGCGACCTTCCGTGCCCCGACGAAACAGGATTCTCATCTATAGGATCGGCAGCTTGGGAGACACCTTGGTGGCGCTCCCATGTTTCCATCTTATTGCCCGAACTTTTGCGGGAAGCGAGCGCATTCTCTTGACGAACACACCGATTCACGCGAAAGCCCCGGCCGCGGCGTCGGTCCTCGGGAAATCGGGTCTCATCGATGACTATCTGACTTATTCCGTTGGTGCGAGAAATATCTCCAGTCTGGCTAAACTGTGGTGGAAAATCCGAAGCTTGAGAATCTCGACAGTAATATATCTTGCTCCGCCACGAGGAGAATCCGCTGCAAGGCGAGATAAAAAGTTTTTCCGTTTGTGCGGCGTCAAGAAGATCATTGGCATTCCTCTAGGTGGTCTCGCGAACCACCACTACGATTCAGTCACGGGTCGTTACGAATCGGAGGCGAGCAGGCTCGCACGATGCCTGGCACCGCTGGGCGATGCGCGCTTGAATGATTGCACAAGTTGGTCCCTCCTTTTGACGCAAGAGGAACGTGCGCGCGCTGCCAGCGCGTTGCGGCCCCTGGGTGGGGCGCACTTTCTTGTTTTTGGGATCGCATCCAAGATGCAAGCGACGGATTGGGGCATAGCGAACTGGAAGGCTCTCATGCCCGAGCTACACCGAGAGTTTCCAGAACAGACAGCAGTTTTCATCGGCGCTAAAGAGGATCACCAGGCTATCGCGTCTGTCGCGGTGCACTGGCCGGGCAGGTCCTTGAATCTAAGCGGCGATCTAACCCCCCGTGAATCGGCCGCCGTCATTCAGAAGGCTGATATGTTTTTTGGCCTCGACAGCGGCCCGATGCATTTGGCGGCAAGTGTCGGGACGCCCTGCGTAGCGATCTTCTCGGCCCGCAACCGACCCGGCATTTGGTTTCCGTTCGGAAGCGCTTACACCGCTATCTACCACCAGACTGAATGCTTCGGGTGCGGTCTGGAATCGTGCACTGTTGAGAACAAGAAGTGCATTTTGTCCATCTCAGTGGATGAAGTAGTGACCGCGGCGAAGCGGGCCAGGGACCGGGGCTTGTCCATGCCGCTCGATCCGATGTCTTTAGCTTGCCCGGACGTATACATGCCGAGCAGACAGCCTGCCAATCAGCGCCAGTAATCACAGCTACCAATACCGGCTGCTAAATACAGATTCCAGTATGCCTATAGACCCTTTCGGAGGGGAAGGGAAGCTGAAGCGTCGCGGAGTTTTGGCAATGAAGCTTGCTCTAATTCTGTCAGTCTTCCTTGCTCCATTCGCGCTTGTCGAAACTTCCAGGGCCCAATCGAGTAGCTCAACGTCGTCCCCTGGCACGATGGAAGCGATTGCCATCGCCGGCGCCTCCGCTGCCAGCAACATCGCTGCCGTACAGACGGCCCCGCCAGTGATTTTCAATGTGTCCTCGAATGTGCAAGCCGGCGATATTATTTCGATCCAGGGAATGAACTTTGACACCACTTCGCAGATTTGGCTCGGAGGACCTCGCGGAAACTCAGCCACGCAATTAGCGGTAGTTAACAAGGTTGGTGCTGAATGGATCGCTGCACAAACGCCTCAAGCTTGGTCGGGCGCAATGATCCTGTGGATTTCAAACAGTTCCGGTGTAAGCAAGTCCGTTGCGCTCAACGGCGCGATGCCCTGGAATTTGGATGCCTTGCAACTCGTGCCTGGGGGAGCGTTTAGAGTGTTGGGCCGAAACCTCTTGCTGCCGGGCTATCGCCCATCCGTCACTGTGGATGGGCAAACTGCCACAATTGATATAGCCGCAAGCAGTGTCAATATGCTGGTTGTCACAGCTCCGGTTTCCATTAGTCCCACCTCCAATGCCGTAATCACGGTCGATAACGGAAATGGGACAGGCCCGGTGCAGCTTGACCGTACAATAAACGTGGTCTCTGGATCAGGGGACCCCTTCGGTCTCGGCATAGGCTGGGCAGCCGGGTTTACTTTTGCGGGGAATGTCATTCCGGTGAGCACACCCTGTGACGGCACGCAAGATGATTCCGCCAATATTCAAAGTGCGATCAATGCCATGCCAAGTAGCGGAGGCGTGGTGCAGTTGCCAGCCGGAAACTGCCTGCTCGTGAAATCGCTGACCATGCGTTCCCATGTTGTTTTACAAGGACGAGGGAAGAACGTCACATTTTTGAGGTATGAATCGAATTACCCCATCTGGGCCATGAACTTAGATCTGGTAGGACTTCGGAATTTGACTCTGGCCAATACTGGTTCGGCGGTCCAAGGACCCTGGTGGACGCAGAACAGCAGAAGTTTTCTTCAAAACGTCACTATCAATATGGGATTCACCTACCAACTCTCGTTCACACAAAATCGGAATTTCATCGTGACTCTAACGGACTTTTTACAAGGAGGCTCCCTCGGTGAAACGAATCCCTATCTTTTTGGCGGTTGCTCGGGCTTTGTTTTCAGCAACAATACATCGACGTCCGTGGATGGGTCTCCCACCTTTGGAGCAGCGCTCCCGGGGAAGCTCCCGCCCGTTCACGACGCGTTGATTCTCAACAACCACTTCACTCGTAACGCCGCTAATCAGAATGAGTCGCCAGTCATCGCAACGCATATGTTCGTGATGGACTTTGCCCACCGCATGGCGATTATTGGAAATACCTGGGACGTCATTAATGGACCGATCACGAACATATATCGCAACGACGGTGAGACGCTCCTAACGGAAGGGGGCGGTGGGAATCGCACAGAGAATGAAGGTACCGTGGCTTCCGCCACCATCAACACGATCACAGATCCAAACAACACGATCAACGTAAACCCCTTTGGCACTGGTCTCCCGGAAAACTACGGAGTCGCCATTGTTAGTGGTACCGGAGCCGGCCAGAATCGTGAAGTGATCTCCTATTCGAATAGCACCATGCAAGTCGACCATCCATGGGACGTGATCCCCGACTCCACGAGCCACTACGCAACATTCGTATGGGGTTTGGAAAAGACATTGATCGAAGGGAATACGCTAATCGGGAATCCCAGAGGGATATGGCTCTATCAATCGGCAACTCGCGACGTTGATATTTCCAATAATACGATTACCAATGGTGGGGGCATCTACCTCAGGACCGAACAACAGTCAGTTAACGGTGTCAAGCAATTCGACCCAATGTATAACGTGAGGATTCAAGACAACACTGTCAGTAACGACGACGCAGTTTGGATGTCCTATGTCGATTCCTTGTTCGTGATTAAGGATAAGGCCAACTTCGGTACGGCTGACACAGGCGTGGAAATCCGCAACAACTCCCTGACGGCAAATACTCCGAACGTCACGACGTCGCTCGAGGATCGTGTGACGCAAGAAGGTTTCATGAATCTGATGTACAGCGAAGTCTCCGGCGGACAGCTCAGGAAGGTTCCCATGGTCCTGGGAACGATCTTTCAAGGTAACTCGTGTTTGAATTGCAATACAGCTTTCGTAATCGGTACGGGGGACTATGGGATCGTGCTGGTCAATAATCAGCCGCCGCCCAGGCCATCGAATTTCCTGGCGGACTGGCAGACCTTGGGTACTGCGAACCCGGCGTCCATCGGGACCATCATTCACTGACGATCAGCCGCAATTTGGAGTTAGCAGGATGTCTGAAGCCCGAGACAATCCTTCTCGACTTTAATGACGCGCCGCGAAACGACTCTGGAAAGAGTCTGTGGGAGGCGATGAATGGAATCCAGGAGAGACGCTTTCGCAAACTTCTCATCTTTCGCCGTTCTGCTCCTCTTCGATCTAGTGCTCACGCAAGTCGTTGCGTTGAAAGTACCGTTTACAGACCCCTTGCCTGAGTATAATTTTCCTGCGTTAGAGTTTGCTCAAACTCATCACATCTCTTCCGTCTTTTTGCCGATTGGGTATTCCGCATTGCTTGGTCTGGGCCAGTGGATCTTTCATGGACAGGCCGGCAGCACCGTCGTCGGCGTGACCCTATATCTGGTCTGGGTGGCATTCGTGTGGCTGCTGCTGCAACAACTGGGAGTGACCGCGAAACAGGCGCTCATCGCTGCGGCGGTGTTCTCGGTTTATCCGGATATCGTGTTGAGCATATACAAGGTGATGGACACCACATTGACCAGTGTGCTTTTGCTCAGCTTTTTGACTTGCATCATTTATCTCGTTCGCACACGAGATTCCTATAAGGCCGATATTCTTCTGGCGATTGCGCTTGGAATCGCGATTACCGTACGGCCGAATCTTGTCTTGCTTTTTCCTTTAACCTGGTTTCTTCTGTGGAAGTACCAAGTTCCGAGAGGATTTCTGCGTGCCGTCGGCCAATTTGCAATTGCGGTTGCACTATATGCTGCGGTGACAATGGTGGTGCATGGTTCGGTGTTCCTGCCGCGCAACGGCCCCTACAACTTATTTGCGGGCGCGAATGAATACACGGAACAGGGCCTCAGTGCGATGAGCGCCGAGAACTCGATCATACCGGCTCTGAAAGACCGTGGCATTGTTGCCGAACAGCATTGGGACCGGCCGGACAGTGTACCGGGAGTCAATGACATACGGGATTTGCAATATGAGCGCCTTTATACTCACGAGGCCATCGCCTACATGGAAGCGCATCCATTGACAACAATCGAGTTACCGGCTCTGAAATTTGTGACATTGCTCAGGCCCGATACGAAGGCGCACAGCGCGAAATCCGCGGCTGGAATTGCCAAGGTAGTGTTGGCATTCGTGTTCCCTGCGTGGATTATTGTTTGTTTTCTTCTGCCCAGGCCCGGTCAGGGCGTGACCAGAGTAATTGTGCCCCTCACCATCTTTACTTATATTGTGCCCTTTCTACTTACCGTAAGTGCGCCCCGCTTCCGGGTACCGATCGACATTCTCTGCCTGGTTGAGATTGTGGCGATGCTCTTTGCGCGATACGGATGGGGTGAAAGGCCAGAAACATCTAAACCCTCAGGATTGCTTTTGATAACTGACCAGCTTGTCCACCGGCAGTCATCACGAAAGTCGTAGTCAAATGCATCGATCCTCTCAAGCTGGGCATTCGTAAACTTCTCGGCTAATGCCGTAACTTCCTCCGATTTGTAGTCCGAGCCTCTCCATGCCCCAAGCCGCCAACACGGATGCACCCATGCAAGTGGAACAGCTAGCATGTCTTTGCGCCGACATGGATGGCACGCTTCTGGAGACGGATAGTTTATGGGAATCGCTTCTCGCGCTGTTAGGTACGCATCCTTGGACCATCTTCCTGATCCCAATTTGGCTACTGAGAGGGAAGGCTGCCTTCAAGCAAGAAATTGGCAGGCGCGCCACTTTGAATATTTCGACCTTGCCTCTGCGAGAAGACGTCGTTGAATTTCTGCGCCAGGAGAAGAAGAAAGGCCGGAAGCTGATCATGGCGACGGCAGCGGACCGCAGTATAGCCTCAGCGGTGGCCCAACGCTTAGGCCTGTTCGACGCAGTCTTGGCCAGCGACGGAAAGACTAACCTGTCCAATTCAAACAAGAAAAGAGCTATCCAAGCCTTTTTAGGCGGAAAGGAATTTGATTACGCCGCCGACAGCAGGGTGGACCTTCCGATCTGGGCCTGTGCACGCACGGCCATCCTGGTAGGACCGACTGCAAGGCTTCTTGATATCGCGGGCGAGCGACTACGTGTCGGCACTGTCTTTGCCAGACGAAGAATCTGCTGGTCTGCCCTGTGGAGCGCGCTGCGGCCGAAACATTGGGTGAAGAATCTACTGGTATTTGTACCCCTGGTCATGGCCCACCAAGTCCGTGACCATTCACTCCTGGCGCAGGCCGTGTTGGCGTTTGCCAGCTTCTCGCTCTGTGCTTCGGGAGTTTACGTCTTGAATGATCTGCTCGACCTGGAGTCGGACCGCCTGAATCCAAGCAAAAAAACTAGGGCCTTCGCGTCCGGCGCCGTGCCTCTGTGGGCTGGAGTTGTTCTTGCGCCGGCCCTGATGTCCGCAGCGTTGCTCGTGGCCACGCAGCTTCCCCGACTTTTCTTAGCTGAAATATCGGTTTACGCAGCTGCCACGGTTTTCTATTCAACTTACGCGAAGCGCACTCCTATGGTGGATGTGTTGTTGCTTACGGGCCTCTACCTGCTCCGCATCCTGTCCGGTGGCGCGGTCACGGACATACCGGTGTCTCCCTGGCTGCTGGCCTTTTCAATGTTCCTGCTGCTCAGCCTCGCGTTTACCAAACGATATACGGAACTTATCAAGGAGACAGCCGAGGACGAACGGCCTAGCGGTTCATTGAAGCGGAACTACCTAACCAAGGACGCCGACCTGATTCGCCAATTTGGAGTGGCCAGCGGCTACATCTCCGTTTTGGTGCTGGCGCTTTATGTGAATGGCCGGGAAGTTACGGCACTTTATCGGAACCCCCAATGGATCTGGCTGGCATGTCCTCTGCTTCTCTTTTGGATTTCGCGTGTTTGGTTCCTCGCCAATCGGGGTCAGCTGAATGAGGACCCTGTGCTATTCGCGGTACGCGACTCGGTGAGTTACATACTAGGCCTCATCATCTTGCTGATTATTTTTGTGGCTACCTGAGTTCTGCCTGTAACAATGAAGACGTATTCCTCCTGGGGTCGCTTTCCTCAATCCACTCCGGCGCAGATTGTGCCTTTGGATCGGCTGTCCGAGTTACCCAACCTCGGCGAATTGTCCCGACCGGTCCTGGCGCATGGGCGGGGGCGCAGTTATGGAGACTGTTGCCTGAACGACGGCGGCATTCTGCTTGATACTTTGGGGCTGGACCGCTTCCTGCATGTGGATCAACAAAGCGGAAAATTGCGCTGCGAGGCCGGCGTAACTCTGGATGCTATTTTGCGGCACGCCGTTCCGGCCGGGTGGTTCTTGCCGGTGAGCCCGGGAACGAAGTTTGTGACTGTGGGCGGCGCCGTTGCCAATGACGTACACGGGAAAAATCACCATCGTGCGGGCTCGTTCGGTCGTCACGTCTGCTGCCTGGAACTGCTGCGGTCGGACGGAGAGCGGTTGCTTTGTTCCCCGGACCAAAACGCGGATCTATTTCGGGCTACTATCGGGGGACTGGGTTTGACAGGACTGATTCTGTGGGTCGAATTGCAACTCAAATCCGTGCCGGGTCCCTGTATTGATTCCGAGCAGATCCGCTTTCGTCAACTGCAGGAGTTTTTTGAACTTTCGGCCGCCTCCGACCAGACGCACGAGTATACGGTCGCTTGGCTGGACTGCGTTTCCCCGGGAGAGAAACTCGGGCGAGGAATATTTCTGCGTGGAAATCACTGCGCGGGTTCCACCAATGGGCATTCGCCGTACCCGGATAAACAGCGCCCACCGCGTGGTGACAAGCCGAGTCTGAGGTTCGCTTTTGACGCGCCAGAAATCCTGATTAATCACTCCACAGTGCGGTTGTTCAATGCCCTTTATTTTCATGCGCCTCTGCGGGATTTCACGCGCCGCACCATTTCCTATGAGAAGTTTTTCTATCCCCTGGACCGCATCGCAGGTTGGAACCGTCTGTACGGCCGGCGCGGTTTTCTACAGTACCAATTCGTCGTTCCCTACGAAAAGCGCCAGGTCATTGAGGAGATTTTGCGCCTCATCGAGGCATCCCGGCTGGTCTGCACGCTTTCGGTGCTCAAAGTATTCGGAACGGTTCGTTCCTCGGGCATGCTTTCCTTCCCCCGTCCCGGCGTCACCTTGGCGCTAGATTTCCCCATCCAGGGACAGGCGACCTTTAACCTTTGCGAGCGGTTTGACGAGAAGGTCCGGGCCAGCGGCGGCGCCGTTTATCCGGCAAAGGATGCGCGCATGTCCGCCGCTAGTTTCCACTCGTACTTCCCCAATTTGGGCGAGTTTTCACGACTGCGAGATCCGCATTTCTCCTCCGACTTTTGGCGGAGGGTTTCTGGTTCTGCGGGCGGCACGCCCGGCTCCGAACCAAGATGTGCTGTTGCACAAATGAAGCGTACTACTTCCCAAGGAGGCGATACATGTTCCAGTCGTGGGTCCGACCGGTTAAGCTGATCTTTCCGAAAGAGAAGGGCTACCGAAAAATATTGTTCGGTCCAGCCGCTGGATGCGTCATGGAAGTGGAGCCCGGAAAACGGGTGAGGAACTATTTGGGCGTTCACGAGTGGGAGCTGAACGGGTTCTTCAAACGGCTGGTAGCACCCGGTTCGAAGTGCTTCGATTTGGGAGGCAACGAGGGATATGACGCCTTGATGATGGCAAACCTGTCGCGAGACAGGGTAGCCACGTTTGATTTCGACCCGGTTATGGTAGACCAATTGCGCCTCAATATCGCACACAACCCAACTCTGCAAATTCAGGTGGTCGAATCTTATATCGGGTCCCAGTCCAGGAACGGGGAGATGACGATCGACGATGCCGCACGACAGTTCTTCGTCCCGGATTTCATCAAGATGGATATCGAAGGAGCCGAGGATCTCGCCCTGGAGGGCGCATCGGAAACATTGGCACAAAGACATCCCGGAATGATCATCGAGGTCCACGGTGCTGACAAAGAAGAGCGCTGCCTGGCGATCTTACATCGGTATGGTTACCGCACGTTGATGGTGGATCAAAGCTGGTTTCTGAAGGAATCGGAGCGGGTTGGACATAACCGTTGGCTGATCGCTTTTCCTGGACCTTCTTGATTGGTTCAGGCGGCGATGGCAGCTGCTGGGTCAACGTTCGAGGCTGCCTGCCAAGCCCCTAGCCCGGATTATTCGCTGAATTTGGTGGCAAAAAAGGAAAGGATGCTCTAAAAGGTGCATGAACACTGGGTTTTCCGAGAACCCAGTACACCATTTTGGAGCATCCCAAAAGTGACACAGTGACGCCGGTCTGCTGCCACTGCGGGCGTTCGTAGCACGCCGAGCGCCAGAAATCTATCTGCAGGGTTCCTATAGAAACGCAACCAACATCCACGGCGACAGCGACGTTGACATAGTGGAAGCCACACTCAAAATCCTAACTAAGAGCGAACGCTCCTTTTGGGCACGGTTTGCGCGACACTGGAGTCGCTTCTTCTTCATTTCTGTCGCGCTGCTTGTTCCGGTGTTTTGGCATCGGCGAATCGAAGCGGGCGATCTCCCCAGTCATCTTTACAATACGTGGCTGGCACAATTGATCCGTCAAGGGCAGGCACCCGGATTATGGATTGCTAGGCAATGGAACAATGTACTTTTTGATTATCTGTTGAGCGGGCTCGCATCGGCGTTCGGCCTATGGGCGGCGGAACGGATGGCTGTATCGATCGCTGTACTGACGTTTTTCTGGGGCGCATTTACGCTCATCAGCGTGACGACACTCCGCTCACCTTGGAGCTTGGTCCCGCTGCTTGCAGTCGTTGCGTACGGCTGGACCTTTGAGATGGGCTTCATGAACTACTACATCGCGCTGGCCTTGTCTTTCCTGGTGCTGGCGGCTTTTTGGCGAGGGGGTACCGGCCTACGGCTGTTATCACTGTGCCTGCTTCCACTGATTTGGCTGGCGCACCCGCTCGGGTTGATTTACTTGGCTAGCTTTACTGCATACATCGCCCTAACCAAGCTTTTGCAGCCTCGTTACCACATATATCTTTTGCTCGCGGCGGGAATTTGTTTATCCGGTGTACGGATATTTTTGGCCAGGCGTTACAAGGTGACGTGGACCAAGTTGGGCCGCTATTTCATCTATAACGGGGCAGACCAGATGACACTTTATGGTCGCCGCTATCATCTGCTTTACGCGCTGTTTGGCGCCATACTGCTGGCAGCATTGGCTGCCGATGCGCTCGCGAGGAGGCGTGACGAAAGCTTCTGGGACGCCTGGTGGTTACCATTGCAGCTCTATCTCGCTGCGGGAATGGCTTCGGTGCTGTTGCCGTCCCTAATTTGGCTACCGCAGTATCCGGAGCCCCTGTCGTATCTGACAGCTCGGCTTTCTTCGGTCTTGATCATTCTGCAGTGTTGGATGCTTGGCGCAATTAAGCCACGGAAGTGGCACGCGGCTGGCTACGCGCTGATTGCGATTGGGTTCTTCACCTTTCTGTATATCGATACGGGAACCGTGAACGGGATGGAAGAACAGGTGGAACGAGCGATAGCGGCACTCCCCCCCAGCACTCGTGTGGTAGTCGAGATTGGCGACATGTCTAGAGTAGTGATCGAACACATCGTAGATCGGGCTTGCATCGGGCGGTGTTTCAGTTACAAAAACTACGAGCCCAAAACTGCGCAGTTTCGCGTGCGTGCCATGTCCGGTAATTCGATCGTTACCTCCCAGCCTCCTCGCGAGCCCGACGGCGCATTTACCGAGGAGCTTGTGAAAGCGTTGGGTCCTCCCGTATTCGAGATTCTCGAATGCGAGGGGAGTTCCGTGAACGTTTGTGTGCGCGAACTATCAGCGAACGACCTGAGGGACCTGGTGGAGGGTAACATGACAACCCTGAACAGCGATCGCCACCAGTTCTGACACGCAGCAAAGTCCCAGGAAACTGGAATCTCGGTAACTGGGATTTGGTACGGGCCCTGAGAGTCGATTCCTTTGCGGCGCCGCGCGCTGCACTGCTCAGCCGGCTTCAGCTAAATTGCGATCCGAGTCTCTACCGATAAGCGAAAGCTTGCGGATTGAAAGATACCTTGCGTCTTGGAAAAACACGCTCCCGGTTGGATAAACAACCGGTCTGTACGCATATCGAGTCGGTCTATTTCGGGACATAGCTTGGGAGTAACTCTCCCGAACGTGGTTTTCGTCAATCCACGATATCCGTGTTTTTGTCTCTTGCGCGTACGAGAGCTTTATCAGTGGAGGCATCGCGACTGATGAAGATGTTTCTGGCCGTGGCAGTGTTTCTTGTCGGTTTTGGACTTACCTGGTGGCTTAAGGTTTTCGACGGGCCCCGTCGAACTCCCAGGATCTTCAATGTTTCCTCAGATGTCCGAGCTGGCGACATCATTTCAATACAGGGAGCACATTTTGACATGACGTCACGGGTTTGGCTCAGAGGAGCCAACGGCGGCTCGGCCACGCAGTTAGTCGTGGTAAACCAACTTGGTGACGAATGGATGGCAGCGCAAATACCCCAGGAGTGGACGGGTGCCATGATCCTGTGGGTGTCGAATAGTGTTGGCGCCAGTAGTTCCATCAAGCTCAACGCGGCAGTTGCATTGAATCTGGATGCCTTGCAAATTGTTCCGAGCGGCGCATTTAAAGTCCTCGGGCGCAATCTCTTGATGCCCGGCTATTCTCCTTCCGTCACCGTGAACGGGCAGGCTGCCACGATTCATTTAAGCTCCAGCAATGAAAATATGCTGGACGTTACTGCCCCTCTGTCCATTGCTCCTACCGCGGCGGCCGTCATCATGGTTGATAATGGAAATGGGACGGGTCCCGTCCAAGTGGACCGCCCGATTGCTGTTGTACCGGGCTCGGGGGATCCGTTTGGTCTAGGAGTCGGCTGGGCAGCCGGATTCACCTTTTCGGGGCGCGCGATTGCCGTCAGCACTCCCTGTAATGGAATTGCAGATGACTCGGTAAATATCCAGAACGCGATCGTTTCCGCTGCCACGAACGGTGGAGGAGTCGTCGTGCTGCCTTCGGGCACGTGTCTTCTCGTAACTTCTCTCAGCATGAGCTCGAATGTGGTTTTACAGGGGGCAGGAAAGAACAATACGATCCTGAAATACCAGTCCAACTATCCCATCTATTCGCAGGGCTCAGATCTCGTGGGCCTTCGGAATTTCACTCTCGTGAATAGCGGGACGGCACTCGAAGGACTGATCTGGAAGCAGAACACCAGGAGCTTTTTTCAAAACATCAAGGTCGAAAGTGGCGTCTCGCGCCAGCTGTACCTCACCGGAAATCAGAATTTCATCGTCATGCAAACGGATTTCGTGCAGGGTGGTTCCGTTGGCGGACAGAATCCCTATCTCTTCAGCGAGTGTTCCGGATTCGTTTTCAGTGGCAATACATCCACCTCTGTGGACGGGTCGCCAACCTTTGAATCCGTGCATGATGCGCTGATCATCGGGAATCATTTCACGCGGAACGCGGTGAATCAATACGAGTCGGTGATCGTCACAACGCACCAGTTCGTTATGGATTTTGCCTACCGCATCGCAATCATTGGGAACACCTTCGACGTCCTCAACGGTCCAATCACAAATGTAAATCGCAACGATGGTGAGACCCTTCTGACGGAGGGTGGCGGCGGAAAGCGCACCGAGAACATCGGAACGGTAGCCTCAGCCACAGCCAACACGATTACGGATCCTAACAACACCATCAACGTAAATCCTTTCGGCACTGGGCTTCCCAAAAACTACGGAGTGGCGATTGTGAGTGGCACAGGCGCGGGACAATCTCGTGATGTGATCGGCTATTTGAA
>Ga0209168_10002199_pt1 | contig 14320 bp, 17 predicted proteins | sample Coa_R1_FD_187156 | JGI IMG/M metagenome (GOLD analysis project Ga0209168, IMG submission 187156) | Surface soil microbial communities from Centralia Pennsylvania, which are recovering from an underground coalmine fire - Coalmine... | ecosystem: Environmental > Terrestrial > Soil > Unclassified ... | reverse complement strand
CACCCAGTCAACTCCTCCCGCTGCTCTGCCGTCAGTGAAATCAACTCCCGATATCGTGCCACATAACTCAGACGAACTCTGACTCCGAATGGTATCTTAATCAGTGGGACAGTTCACTAGCCGGGCCGAACCAAGCTACTCCGAACGGAATGCGAGCGCCGCAACGGTTACGCCGCTTTGTATTGCCCGTGCTGCGAACTCGATTCCCTCCCCCAACGGATGCGGGGGCCGGTGTTTCCTCAGAAGATCGCGTTTAGGCAAACCGCCCAAACACCCGGCACCAACTCCGGGCCCTATGTCGGCAATCCGTACGGAGGTGAGTCTGCGACCGACCATTCTCCGCATGCCGCGTCACCCGGACCAAGATGCAGTGTCGTGAAGCCAAATCGACGACTTAGCGTCTCGCTCATATAGTTTTGAGGGAACGGCGTCTCAACTCCTTATCCCGATGCCAGAATCGAATCTCGGCATCGCGCGGCTCGCAACCCAATTGTCACGCCTGGGGCTTTGGAGATTCACAACCCAGAAGAAATTGAACGGAGAGGGAACTTTTGGCCTTTGGGGGACATTAAAGAAGCATGAACGGAAGAGTACCCAGGAGGGATGGCGCGAATTGAGCTGGCGCGCCGACTATGACCAGCGACGAAGCCTTGATGCTGGAATTCCAAAGTGGATCACGCGCAGCCTTCGAGGAGCTGTTTGCCCGCTATCACAAGCCACTCCACGGTTTCTTCGGGCGTCGGCTGCACAACCCCGCGCGGGCAGAGGATCTCGCACAGGAAACTTTCCTAGCCGTGATCCGTGGAGCCTCCCGTTATGAACCACGAGCTTTGGTTCGAACGTATCTGTACGGTATTGCGTTGAATCTGCTGGCCGCGGAGCGGCGGAAGGTCGTGACGGATGGCAAATTAGGGCAGTCTGATCCGGAGCCTAAGACCGGCGGAACACCCGAGCGCGTCCTCTGGATGCGCCAAGCGATGGAAAAGCTGGATGCGCCGGACCGCGAAATCCTGATGTTGCGCGAATACGAGCAACTCAGTTACTCCGACATTGCAGAGCTGTTGCGAATTCCTTTAAATACGGTCCGTTCCAGGCTGTTTCGATCGCGTCTTGTATTGAAGAATTACCTGGAGTTGGGGACAAGAAGCAATACTTCCCAGAGATCGAGCCCCGAGCAGCAGTACCCCGGAAGACGAGGCTTGTAATGAGCGCGAACAGACATTTGATTGAACCGGACGAACTCATGGCTTATCTCGACGGCGAACTGCCCACGCACCGAGCCGCCGAGACCTTGTCTCACATGGAACAGTGTGCGGAGTGCCAAACCCTTGCTGCCGGTTTCCGTAGCGTCTCCCAGGAATTATGGACCTGGGAAGTTGAGTCACCAGAAGTGAACCTCTCCTCTGCGATCAACGCGGCGCTTGAGGAGCGCCTTCAGAAGCGCGAAACGCCAAAGGTCGAGCCGCCCAGGCTCGGAGCTAGAGTGATGGCGCGCCGCTGGGTTTGGGCCGGAGCCTTGGCGATCGTCTGTGTGGCCATAGGCCTGAAGTTAACGCTTACCAGTGGCTATCGGAACGAGCATCGCTCGACGGCCTATCCAAGCATGGTTTCGATCGATCAATACTTGATGCCGGATCGCAATGCCGAGATTGCCTTGGCCCGAAGCGCCGCCCCGGCCGCTATATCCAACGATGCGAAGATCCTGGTCCTCGGGCAGCGAGGCTATGAGACCGCCATCGAAGGAAAGAACGGATTCGTTTGTATGGTGGAACGATCATGGATGTCCCCATTCAATTCCGCGGAGTTCTGGAATCCCAAGACACGCGCGCCGATCTGCTTCAATCCGGCAGGCGCGCGATCCATTTTGCCGCTCACGTTCAAGCGGACGGAAATGGTATTAGCGAGGCAGTCGAAATCTCAGATGATCGACCGCATCAAGGCCGGATTCGATCATAAGGAGCTACTGGCACCGGAGCCGGGCGCAATGTGTTACATGATGTCGCGCACAGGCTATCTAAGCGACGCCCTTGGGCACCACGTACCTCATCTAATGTTCTATTTTCCGTTGACAGACAAACCTTCCTGGGGTGCGGATCTGCCCGACTCGCCGGTCACGCTGAATCCACAGTTTCAGGACGGCCCGGAGCCGATCACTGAGTTCGTAATTCCGGTTGGCAAATGGTCGGATGGAACCGCTGCGCCGGCTATGTAGGAATGTCCCAATTAGAACGAGCGCGACAGGGGTTTCCCTTCAGCCGGTAGGGAGTGGAATCAAGGGAACCGATTCCAAAGATGAATTGAAATCTGCATGAAAGGAAAACATCGATGAACCGAAAGATGCTAAAGACAATCGCAGTAAGAACCTTCGCGTTGGCTGCCGTAATATGCGTGGCGCGGCCAGTACCCGCACAAGACGCCGGCACTCGATATCTCACAATGGCTCCATTGGATCAGTACCTGATGGCGGATCGAAACGCTGAGATCGCTCTGGCTCGAAGCGCGGCGCCGCCATCCATTGCTAAGGATGCCAAGGTTTTGGTCCTCGGGAGGCACGGCTATGAAACAGCGGCGGAAGGCACGAACGGTTTCGTCTGCATGGTGGGTCGCCTCTGGGCCGCCGGATTCGACCATCCCGAGTTTTGGAACCCGAAGGGTCGCGGCCCGGCCTGCTATAACCCGCAAGCCGCCCGGTCGGTGCTGCCGATCGAACTGATGAGGACAAAGTTTGCGTTGGCGGGACAATCGAAAGAGGAAATCCACCAGAGTATGAAGGCCGCAGTGAAGAAGAATGAGTTACCAGCCCTCGAGTCTGGCGCGATGGTCTATATGATGTCGAAGCAAGGGCACCTTAACGACTCCGCGGGCCACTGGCATCCCCACCTCATGTTTTACGTTCCCCTGGGAGACGCTAAGACTTGGGGTGCAGGCGAACCCGGCTCCCCGATCATTATTCCTCCACGCTTCAATGGTGCACCTGAGCCGCTGACCGAGCTCATTATTGTTGTGGCCGAGTGGTCGGACGGAACGCCGGCGGATTCGACTGATCATTCTCACTGACGGGTTTCGGCTCGATCCCGATACGGTCGTTGACGGCGGCTGAGATCCGTTGGGTGCAGCCCAGGTAGCGCTCGGTCGTCTGCACGGAAATGTGGCCAAGGAGAAACTGTATCTGCGCCAACTCGCCGCCAGCGGCACGGCAGAGCCGAGCACAACTCCGACGGAGATCGTGTGGCGCGAGCTTGTTCACAATCTTCGACGCGAACTCCTGAACGACGTGCCAGACTTTCCCCACGCTACTCACGGGCCGGAAAAGGCTACCGCCTCTGACACCAGCAATGGTCATCCACTCATCCAGGAGATCCCGCACCCACTCGGGGACGGGCACGGTACGAACGTGACCAGCCTTCCCACCGAAATCAACGATTGCCCAATGACCTTCACACTGCTGGAGGTGATCCACGGTTAGGACAGCGAGCTCGTGCCGCCGGAGTCCGCAAGCCGGGAGAATGGCGAGTAACGCCCGATCTCGGTTGCCTTCATCCGTTCTTGATCGGGTGCCTGCCAGAGGTCTTGGCCTTGGTCTGCGGTGAGCCAGTTGCCAAGCCGCACTCCGAGTTTCTTAACGCCTTTTACGCGTCGTATTCCAGCCGCCAAGTCGGCGCTCAGGAGTCCGCAATCCGCAGCTTCATATGCGAGACGGCGGACTGCTCCCAGCCGAAGGTTGATCGTGCCGGGCGCAACCTTTCGCGACTCCAGATGCATCCGGTATCGGACTACTTCCGTCTTGGTGGACGACAATCGTGGCTCCGACCAATACCAATCCACGAATTCGTCGATCGCATGCCGGTAACCGCGTTGGGCATCGGGACAGGAAAGGCTGCTGAGGACTGCAGACTTCGCGACTTCGAGGTCCGGCAATCGGAGGATAGCCTTAGGCGTAACACGTTTCCGCTCGTCTTTAGTCTTTTGCTTCATGACCAGTGGCTTCCAATCGCCACTGGACAGGGATCGACAACTTCAACCCGCCGCGGTTGCCCGACGGCTCGGTCCGCGTAGCGCGTCAACCGACCGGGAACTTGGTAGCATAGCGATGGATCATCGAGCGTTGCTCGCCACCCGGTTTACTAACCGCCGTGGGAGGAACAATCTGCCATTCAGATGGAAAGAATTCGATCCAGTGTCGGTCGCCGTTTAGGAAAGCAGCATCGGCGGCAGCTTCGCGTCCTTTACCAGGACGATGCCGTTGTCGTCCTCAATAAGCCTGCCAAAATGCTAGCGGTGCCTACGGATGACTCCGATCTTCCATCTGCCCTCTCTCTTCTTTCGGCAGAACTGGAATCAAAGAGGCAACGGGCCTTTGTCGTACATCGCATCGATCGTCAGACGTCTGGGATTCTGCTCTTTGCAAAAACCTGGCCAGATCGAGAAGCACTCGTTCAACAGTTTATCCGACACACCCCGGTGAGGGAATATCTCGCAGCAGTTCGCGGTCATCTCCGCTTGAAAGAAGGGACACTCGTTCATTACTTTCGGCAACAAGGAATGTTTCAAAAGGTGACCACAGAAAGGGATCCAAAATCGGCTCGCGCTGAACTTCGCTATTCCGTGGAACATCGCCTTAAGGACGCATCGCTCGTCCGAGTCTCGCTGGTGACGGGATTACAAAATCAAATCCGTGTTCAGTTGTCAGCGATCGGCCACCCGGTCATCGGCGACAGCAAGTACAACCCAGCCGAAAAGCTGGAAAGGCGAATTACTCGCGTCGCTCTCCACGCGGCGCATCTTCAGTTCATTCATCCACGATCTGGAGACAGCGTTTGCGTTGACTGCGAACCTCCTCCGGACTTTCATGCTCTTCTTCAGGCGTTAGGGTTCGGTCCGAGTCGCGCGTGATCCGGCCGGAGTTGGGCGACGCCAAGCCGACTTGCCGTTCCCCAATCCGCCAAGTATCGAGTTGTGTTGCGATTCGCGGCGCGCGCTCGATCGCACTGCAGGCCTGTTGTTGCATGCAACGCGATTGTGCGTAATCACTTCAGTAGCCTTGCGGGCCGGCATCAAAGCCGCGTATGTCAGACCGGTGAACTCCTGCAACGCCAGAGCATAATCAAGCTGCGGAGTGTGCGGCGAACGGACCGCGATTTAACCTTATCGCCGATCCTCAGTAGGATCTTGCCGGGCGCACCATTGGCGCAGGTTTCGCGAGCCTCTGAGCGGAGGACAGTGCATACGGCTGGCGCGGAGAAGAGGCGACTTTCTGGCCCAGCGCCGGAGCATTGCGCCGCGCCGACGACAGGTCATAAGGGTTCATTTGTGCTTTCTTGATTATCTCAGCCATAACGTTCTCTTCTATTCTGAAGGCTCCAAGTAGAAGTTCCAAAAGCTATTTGTTAGCATAACATCCCCCGTCATCACGCGGAAAACGGACGCCGAAACGGTCTCGCGCAAGATGTGGTAGGTCACGTCCGCCACCACCTTTTTCTCAATCGTGAATTCCAGTCGACTGGTCAGGATCCGATAGATTAACTCGGCGCAGTCTTCGATGTTTCTGACCACGAGGACACCATTGGCTACGCCCGTATCGAGGTTCACCTGCACTCCGAGCGGATGATCTTCACGCAATGTACTGGCGCGCCGCTCATAGTGCTCGGTCGCCGTTTTGACGAGCAAGGCGAATGCAGCATCCTCATCCATTGCTTTCGGGTCATCGATCCATAACCGGACTGTGGGATTGCTCCAGGCGAGCGTCGGCGCAAGCGCCTGCAGTCGGTCGAGGATCGTCGCGGCGATAGATTGTGAATAGAGTGTCGACAGGAACCGAACCGACTTGCGTATTTCGCCCTCTGTAGCAGAGGGCACATATGCCACGACAGGTTTTCCCTGCGCCAGGGTAGATGCCAGTTCCGAGTCCTTGCCGAGAGTGTCTGATTCCTGAGCCAAGTACAGGGTGCATTTTGCCCGTTTGAGCATCAGAGCTTCTGCAAGCCCTTTGTCAATGCGGTCCGAACAATATGCCAGCGTGGGGTCAAACCAACGCAGTTTCAAGTCTTGTAGTCGTTCCTGCTCGAAAAGGCGCTTGGTGAACTGAGCGATTTCTACATACTCGTGCCGCCGACGCATAGACGTTGCGACATAGACGTCCAGATGATCCGAGACCAAATATGCGTGCTGATTGCGGAGACCTCGCAGACGGATTTCGTTGAGGAGGGCTCGTTCGGCGAGCGCCGAGGCGTCATCCGGATTGTCTCTAATGCGCTGGTCTAGTTCGCGCTGGACAACGTACCCCAGGTAATACGTCTGCTGCGGGTCAATTGGATCGACAGGAATCACGGGATCATGTCGCCTATTGAACACGTCATCAGTGATCGGCTGAACCAAATCGTAGAAATACGAGAGTTCGTCCGTACTGCGCGATAGCGTTTTAAAGCCAAATTTCACATTTCCGAAGAATAGTAATGATAGTTTCCGGGCCCTATCCACGGCAGATTCGAACTCCGATATGGAACCGACGCCCGAGCCGGGTTTGTAATCCAAAGTGCCATCAACAAGGAACTGAAAGAACGCATGCGTGACGCGGTCATACCCGAGCAGAAGCAGCATCTCGTTTAACTGGCTGTACCCCAAGCCACTCGGTGGAAATGCTGTAATTTGAGACAGTGCTTCCGGTCGTGGAGCGGCCTGGCCCGTCAGAGCTTCTAAAAGTTGACCGATCCTTCCTGGTTCGCGCATGTGCGTTTGTCGTGCTCATGCTATCACCTTTTCCCACTACTCCCGACTTTGGCCAAGATGGTTTGAGTCAATGCTCTCTCGACCCTGCGCCGATGCACTCCGAGGCTCAGAGGACGACGTGCATGCATTCAACAACAGAATTCGGGGGCATTACTACCCACAAACGCGCTTGTATCCGCCGATGACGAGCTCCGTCGGGATTGTCGGCATTCCGTACAAAGGTCGGTACCGAACCCGCATTCTCCGTACGGCGCCTTACTCGTCCAGGTTCGACTATAGACTTACCTGTAAAGTGAACTACACTAGCGCCCCATAATCAGCGCATAGCGCGAATAGGCCGGTTTCACCGTTTTGATCCCCGAAATAGTTACTATGCAAACGTTCTGCAAAAGTCCCGGCCCATGACCATTTGTTGGCGGAACCGCAACTAAACTTGTTCGTCTACTCAGTATGCACGATCTTCGATACGCCGTCCGCCTTATTCGACAGAATTGGGCGTTTTCTCTTACCGTCATCGTGATTCTCGCGCTCTGCATCGGTGCCAATACGGCCGTTTTGTCAATCGTCAACGCGGCCATCGTCCGGCCACTCCCTTACCCTGAGCCAGACCGGCTCGCCGCGCTGGCTCGAACGTACAAAAACGATCACAATCTCTACTCATCCGTCGACGGCACGGATTGGGAAGTCATTCGCGATCAAGCCAACGCGGTCCAAGCGGCCGCCTACCCTTACCGCGGAAGCTTGGGCGGCGGGGTAAATTTGGGCCTCGATGGCCGAGGCGTCTTTATCCACCAGGATCGCGTTTCGGCGGGCTTCTTCAAGGTTTTGGGAATTCCGCCGCTCATCGGCCGCGAATTCACGCTCGATGAAGACCGCGAAGGCGGACCGCGTGCCGCCATGCTGAGCTACAACGCCTGGCAACGATTTTTTCACGGCGATCGAGCGATTATCGGCCGCGAAATTCACCTTCGTGGCGAGCCCTATACCGTCGTCGGTGTGATGCCGAAGGGTTTTCGATTCGAAGTCGACACGGAAGTTTGGACACCGCTCAAGCCGTCGACAAAAGGCGAAGGCGAAAACTCGAATTATCGCATGATCGCACGGCTGCGGCCAGGAGTGAGTTGGGAGCAGGCGCGCACACAGATCGCTCAGCTGAGCGACGAAGTGCGGCGGAGGAAGACTTATGACAATGCCAACTTTACGCTCGGGCTCGCTGGGATTCAGGAAACCATCACGCGCGATCTGCGCCAGCCGTTGATGATTCTCTGGGCCGCGGTCGGGGCCGTGTTCGTGCTTGGCTGCGTGAATATTGGAGGCATGCTGCTCGCTCGCGCTTCCGGTCGCGTGAGCGAGATTTCGACCCGGCTTGCGCTGGGCGCGCCGGTGAGACGAATCATACGACAGCTTCTCACCGAAAGTCTCGCACTGGGAATGATCGGCGGCGCGGCGGGCGCCGGCGTTGGATGGGCCGGATTGTTAGCACTGCGCGATTTGGGAGCCGGCACGTTTTCGTTCCTCGAACAGGTCGATTTCGATTGGCGCGTTCTGGCCGCGACGCTGATGCTGACGTTGATTGCTGGCATCGGATTTGGATTAGTTCCTGCCTGGCAAGCATCGCGAGTTGACCTGCGATCCGTGCAAACCGGCTCACGAACTATCGCCGGACGCAAGCGACTCCTGCCGCTCGGAACGCTGGTCGGGGGGCAGGTCGCCCTGACTGTCCCGTTGCTGATCGGCGCCGGACTTCTGCTGCATACGTTTTTGCATTTGTGGAACGTCAACCCCGGCTTCGATCCGAATCACGTCATGACCGCGCGATTCTCCTTGCAGGACGCGCGCTACGGGACGTCGCAAAAAGTCGGCCAGTTGTTCGATCGCGCGATCGAGCGCCTTCGCGAAACGCCTGGAATCGAATCCGCCGCCGCTAGCCTGGCCCTGCCGTATCAGCGCGGCTTGAATGCGGGCGTCAAGCTTCCGGGCAAGGACCAGTTCGAGACGACGAACAGCGTCTACGTCACTCCTGGGTTCTTCGAAACTCTGCGCATCCCCTTGCTCGAAGGCCGCTTGTTCACCGCCGCCGACGGCGCGAATTCGACGAAAGTCGTGATCGTCAATGAGGCGTTCGTCAGCCACTATCTCAAGAACCAGTCCGTGACCGGCCAGGTGCTCGGATTCGACCATGATCGTCTCCAGATTGTCGGCGTGGTGGGAAGCGTTGAGGAACACGCCGGCTTTGGCGATTTCGCTCCCGTTGCGCATGTTCCCACGGCCTACACTCTTGCGTCGCAGACCAGCGACGATCTTCTAAAAATACTGCACGGATGGTTCTCGCCCAATTGGATCGTGCGCAGCTCGATTCCGGATCGCAGGCTGTCGGTCGCGATCGAACAAGCGATCCAGTCCGTCGATCCCATGCTGCCGATTTCAGAATTTCGATCGATCAACGATGTCAAGGCCCAATCGCTCACGCTGGAGCGATTTCTCGCCGCGCTGGTGAACGCGCTCGCCGTGCTCGCCGCTTTGCTGACTACGCTCGGAATTTATGGTTTGATCGCGAATCTGGTTGCCGAGCGAACCAAAGAGCTCGGGATTCGCATGGCGCTCGGGTCGACGGCGATGCAAGCAATGGGTGTGGCGCTGAAACCGGCGCTGGTTCGCGTGCTGGCAGGTGTCGTGATCGGTGCCGCCGCCTCGATCGGCCTCGAGCGATTGCTCAAGAGTTTCTTGTGGGGTGTTCAGCCGGGCGACCCGATCACTTTGCTAGCGGTCGGCGTGGGATTACTGCTCGCGACTGTAATCGCGGCGCTTGCGCCATCGTTACGCGTTATTCGATTGAATCCAGCGGATACGCTACGAGCAGAGTAGCTGGGCCGGTTCCGCTTCCTTTCGACCTCTTCACCTCGTCAGATCTGGAAGCACTTGCCGATCTGCTCATGCAAATCAGGCGGAGTTCCGCGCGTAGGAGCATCGGGCATCGCCCAGCGCAGGCCGCCTCCGACTTCGGAACAGTCGAGCGTACTCCTCCTTCGGGCGATTCCACCCCTAACAGCCCGTGGCAGAAATCGGGCAGGCCGAATACCCGCCCCACCTTGGCTCGCAACCTGTTGAGCCCTCAAGGTGGCGCAGGCGGTTTCGCCTGCGCATGCTTCTCAAAGACTTCTGCCACGGGCTGCTAATGCAAACATTTCGCTTTCAATTCGTATTGAAGCGTCGAGCAGCACGGAAGACCGCACGTAACCAGAAATTCGGCCAGCACCAAATGAAGGTGGGGATGGTGCAGGAGATTTTGCCCCTTTGTCTGAAGCAGGCTGAGAAAGCCAATCTCGGCACCGAGATGTTTTGGATCGGCGGCGATCTCCAGCAGGGTCGCCGCACTGGGTCGAAACAGGAGCGTATACAGAATCTTTTTGTTGTGAAAGGCCAGCGGAGCTAGTTCATGCGGAAGTGTGAAGACCACGTGCACATAACGAACTGGTAGCAGATCTGCGGTGCGAGCGGCGAGCCATTTATCGCGAGCGTTGGTCTGACACTCTGGACAATCGCGATTGCGGCAGGAGTTATAGGAGATGGCCACGGTATGACCGCTGCGAGAACACCGATGACGGTGGCCGCCGAGTGCTGCAGTGCGACATCGCTCGATCGCGGAGAGTACCCTCAGGTGCAGCCCGGTCAGCCAGGAACGATGTTTCTCGATGAAGCTTTCGCCTACCGCACGGACAATGTCGGCCACCTCGAAGGGTGGCCGATTCATCCCTTCTTCTCGCTGTTATTCCGATGCTTGACTCCGAGCGCTGGCCGCTTCAGGTCGCTTTGGCTAGCGACCGGTAACTGGTCCATTGCCGAAGTGTTTGGCGAACGCAGCAACAACCCGCAGGTAGCCGCGGATGGTAGCCTCAGAATAGTTACGACGCTGGAGTTCCTCCAGCATCAATTTGCGTAAATGGGTCACAGGAATCTCCTTTTCTGTGACCCAACCTATTGTTTTTCGATGGCGAGTGAAATCAGAGACCGAACTTTCACGGTTCGATTCAAGAGCGGAGACACACAACCAGTGGTTGCGGCTTCCTACCGTGCCGAGGCTGATGCGCTAATCTTCCTCAACGCAGGTAAGGAACTCGTCGGCCTCTTCGACCTTACTGAAGTCGCCGACTGGGATCCAAAGCTCCCTGAAGACACACACGCGTAGCGTCCGCCGCGCCAGCGGCTTAGTTCAAACGCCCACATCACCGAAGACAGTCACTTCCTGGAGAAGGACGCGATTTTATATCCATAAACAGCGCCGCTACCGACGACCAGCCATAGGATTGCATCCTGGAGCGGTGATTACCCGACAAGCACCCATCGCCGATCCGCACGATCACAACATTCCAAAACATACCCAACCCGCCGCTATCCCATTCACACCGCAAGCTTTCAGGCTCATTAGTCCTCATCCACCTCTACGCAGTCTCCTCACCCCAACGTCTACCCTGAAACCGTGCAGGCAACCCAGGGTCTGCCCCCGATCTTTGAAATTCGAATATCCACCGAAACGCGCGACGCAGAGTCAAAATTTTCCGTCGCAAACGGCCCATTTTTGCGTCGCATTTCCGCGCTCTTTCAGCGTTTTCAATTACATCCACCGTGTGTGCAGCAGCCATGTAGAAGCTGCTCAATACTCCAGACCCGGTGCTATCATCGACCATATGAAACTAGCCGGTAAAACGGTCGTCGTGACCGGTGGGGCCAATGGAATTGGCCGTGCGCTGTGCCGCCGATTCGCCGCGGAGGGCGCGCGCACAGTGGTCGTAGCCGATGTGGATGACGCCGCCGCGCAGGCAGTAGCCGCTGAAATAGGCGGCCACGCGATTCGCACCGATGTTCGGAAAGAATCCGACATCATCGCCCTCGTCGATCGCGTCCAAAGCGAATTCGGCGCCATCGATCTGTTCTGTTCGAATGCCGGAATCGGAGTCGAGGGTGGCGTTGAAGTGTCCGATAGCGAGTGGCAGCGCATCTGGGAAATCAACTTCATGGCTCACGTCTGGGCCGCCCGCGCCGTCCTTCCCTCCATGCTCGAGCGCGGCGAGGGATACCTCCTCCAAACCGTTTCCGCCGCCGGCCTGCTGACTCAGATCGGTTCCGCACCTTACGCCGTCACCAAGCACGCCGCGCAATCGCTCGCAGAGTGGCTCGCCATTACCTACGGAGATCGCGGCATTAAGGTTTCCGCGCTGTGCCCGCAAGGTGTGAAAACGCGAATGCTGGAAGATGCCGAGTTCGGTGGCGGAACATTCATTCTCGAAACCGCGATCGAACCCGAAAAAGTGGCCCAGGCTGTGGTCGAAGGTCTCGACAAGGAAACGTTCCTGATTCTGCCCCATCCCGAAGCCGCCGAGTACATGCGCCGCCGCTCCGGGGACATCGACCGATGGCTGCGCGGCATGCGCAGGCTGCAGGCGGACTATCAACCCCTCAAAGCCAAAGCCTGAATTGAGAGGACAAGCTGAAGCTTGGCTCACCAGACAACAATATGGAAGACCCAAAAGATTTGCGCGTCCCGGACCCTTCAGCGACCGAGATGTTGCAGTTGCTGGTGGACAATCTTCGAGATTACGCCATCATCCTGCTCGACACTGATGGGCGCGTCCTCACCTGGAACACCGCCGCCGAACGGATCAAGGGCTGGAAAGCCGACGAAATTATCGGCCAGCCGATCTCTCGTTTCTATACCAAAGAGGATGTCGAGGGCGGCAAGATTCAAACCGAGCTGAAATCCGCGGCCCAGGAGGGACGCTTCGAAGACGAAGGCTGGCGTGTTCGCAAGGACGGCCGCCGCTTCTGGGCGAACGTCATGATTACGGCACTGCGGGACAAGGATGGCACCCTCCGAGGTTTCGGCAAGGTAACCCGCGACCTCACGGAGCGCCGCAACAACGAAGAGAAGATCAAACGCCAGGCACAGGAAATCTTCGAAATGGCCGCGGTGCCCATTGTCCAGGTGTGGCAGGGTATCCTGCTGGTCCCGCTGATCGGCACATTGGACAGCCAGCGATCGCAGCAATTGATGGAGCGGCTCCTGCATCGTGTCACCGAAACACGCTCGTCCGTCGCCATTCTCGATATCACCGGCGTCCCGACCATCGATTCGCAGACCGCGCAGCATCTCATCGAAACGGTTTCCGCCGTCCGCTTGCTCGGCGCGGACGTAATTCTCACCGGCGTGCGTCCTAATATCGCGCAGACTCTCGTACATCTCGGAATCGACCTTTCCAATGTCATCACGCGCGCCTCTTTGGCCTCCGGACTGGGGATGGCTTTAGGCATCCTGAACGCCAGCATCGTTGCGAAAGATCCCACTACGAACGCCTAGGCCAGCATGCATAACTTCGCGATTTCGGTTATTAAAATCCGGGATGTTCTGTTGGTGACCATGCCACCCGACCCCGACGATTCGACCATCTCCGCGCTGCAGGACAAGGTGCTCACGTCGATGGAAAAGTTCCCGGCCAAGGGCCTTATCCTCGATATCTCCGCTGTCGAGACGCTCGACTCCTTCTTCGCCCGCACCGTCGCGGAAACCGCCCAGATGGTCACCTTGATGGGTGGCCGAACGATTATCGTGGGCATGCAGCCGGCCGTCGCGGTTACGGTTACCCAGATGGGCCTTACGCTGGGCAACATCGAGACTGCATTGGACGTGGACCGTGCCCTCGACCTCACCGCAAAGCCGGCGCCCCTCCTGAAAAGGCAGCGGTGATGAGCGAGGTGCCGCCGTCTGGAGAAATGCGCATCGGCGCCGAAACCGATATCGTGGTGTCGCGCCGGACGGTCCGGGACGCAGCCACCCAGTTTGGTTTTAGTGCCACCGACGTGACGCGCATCGTCACGGCCGCATCGGAACTCGCCCGCAACGTTTTCAAATATGCTGGCGAGGGCGTCATGCGATGGCGGCACCTGGAAACGAATGGCCGGGTGGGCATCGAGCTGCAGTTTGTCGACCGTGGGCCGGGAATTGCCGATGTCGAACAGGCCATGGAGCAAGGCTATTCCACCGGCGGCGGTTTGGGTGTGGGCCTTCCGGGCGCGAAACGGCTGGTGGACGAGTTGGAGATTCAATCCGAGGTAGGTTCCGGTACCACCGTCACCTTGAAGAAATGGCGCAAGACGTAGAAAGTGTTCCGATCGAAATCACGGTCGAATGCTCGGCTGACGTCCGCAAAGCCAGCGTGTCTGCAAAAAGCAGCGCGGGGGCGATCGGCTTCCCTGCCGATCATTGCGAGGAGGTCGGCCTCGTAGTGACGGAGCTCGGCGCCAATCTACTTCGCCATGCCTCCAGCGGAAAGATCACGGTTTCCGCAACGGGAAAGGACGACCGCAAGGGCATTCGGATCGAGTCTGAGGATTCTGGCCCCGGTATCCTCGACGTGGAGCAAGCCATGACGGATGGATATTCCACCATCGGCGGACTCGGGCTGGGCCTGGGGACCGTGAACCGTCTGATGGACGAGCTCGATATTTATCCGGGCCCGCGCGGCGGCACCCACATTATCTGCCAGCGCTACCTGCGCCCCAAGGCCTCTACGTCCTTCGACCGCGTGTTGGCATTCGGCAC
>Ga0209168_10002197_pt1 | contig 14321 bp, 10 predicted proteins | sample Coa_R1_FD_187156 | JGI IMG/M metagenome (GOLD analysis project Ga0209168, IMG submission 187156) | Surface soil microbial communities from Centralia Pennsylvania, which are recovering from an underground coalmine fire - Coalmine... | ecosystem: Environmental > Terrestrial > Soil > Unclassified ... | reverse complement strand
TCGGGACATTGGGCATCATTTACTCGCGTTAATGAGTGCAAGTCTGCATGGGTTTTATCATCGTACAGCGCCCGGTCCAATCGCCAAAAACGCTTCGGGTTTTCCTGATCGGCGTTCACTCACGCCAGGTGTCGTTTCATCGACGTGCTCCCGAGGTTACCGGATGTCTTACAGCCACTTCGCAACTCCCCCATGATGCGAGCAGGTACCTCGTCGGCTCCGACTAAAGCTATACGTTCCGTCTCGGCACTGCGCTGTCGCTCCCTGTGGTGCCTTGGAGCAGTTTTCGGGTCGCTTCACCGTCTCACCCTTGCTGTTCATATAGGTGCCGTTGTTTGTGCAGTTCGCTGCGGTTTGCTTGGATTTGGAGCCGTTGGCCGTAGTCTTTTGGCCCGACTGGGAATTCGTCTGGCTTTGGGGTACCAACGGCTGAGAAAGGAAGGTGAGAACTATTACGAGGACGGAGACCGCGTAACGCGAGGGGCGGGTGAACAACAGCATCATACCCCTCCTTATTGAGCGGGTGTGACTTGCTCCCCCTCGTAGCGCAAGTCCACCGAGATGATACATCCTGATGCTGACCTGACAATAGCAAGAACGTGCTAGGACGATTTTCTTCCCGGTTGGCAAGTTGCCATAGAAAGCCTAAACGTGAAGAGATCGGCTGTCTGGCATGAGGAAGAGCTTCTATGGGTTACCCCGATTAGCACGGCCTCTACTTTAGCTGCAGCATCATCCTGCATGTGCGGCAATACGTGCGAATAGACATCCAGTGTGAAGGCTGCACTCGTATGCCCGAGCTGCTCTGAGACAACTTTCGGGGAACGCCGACTGTTAATGCCAGCGTTGCTGCGGTATGTCGCAGATCATAGAGCCGTATATTCGACAGCCCGGCCCTCTTCAAGATTGGCTTAAAGTGCTTATAGACCAAGCTGTTCACATTCACTGGCCTTCCAAACTCCGTGACGAAGATGAGATCCCCAGCTTCAGGCCACTCCTCGGGATCAACGACGGGGTTCTCTGCCTGGTGTTGTTCTAAGTCTTTTAACTTCGCAAGGACCCAATATTGCAACCGGATGATTCGCCGACTTCCCGCACGTTTTGTTTCACCATACTCCCACTGACCCGTGGGCCCTTTTCGCAAGGTTCTCTTCACGCAGACAGTTCTGCGCTCCCAGTCACGTCCTGCCACTTGAGCCCGATATATTCGCTGGGACGCATTCCTGTGGTGACGGCAACAGCAAACAGAGTCCCGTAGATCGTGGGCAGCGCAACTTTCAGAAACGTTTTTGCCTCCTCTACACTGAAGACTCGCATCTCGCGCCTCCGAATCCGTGGCAGCTTCACGCCTTTGGTCGGAACCTCCAAGATCATTTCCCACAGCAATGCCTGTCTCAACGCCGCATTGAGCACCCAATGAGCCCCTTGGACCGTTCTTGGCGAAAGACCGCGATCTGACATGTGCTGGTAAACTGCTTGGACATCCAACGGCCTAATTGCTACCAAAAGTTTCTTACCCAATGATGGGCGGATGTATTTTGCGAGCAAGCTCTCGTAGCTTTCATACGTCTTGCTGCAGATCCGCGATTTCGCTGTCTTGAGCCATTGATCGAGGTATTGATCCAAGCGAATCTTCGCGCCGTCCCTCTCGATGCTGGCCCCGAGTTCGTTGACCTTCTTTCCCAGGAACTTCTGCGCCTGCCGCAGGGAGCCGTGAACGGTACGCTTGTAATAGCTGCGCTGTTTGGTTTGAGGATCGCAGCCCATGGGGATGCGAATCATCCAAGTATTCTCGCGAACCGCGATGATCTGACCCAGTTTGCGAGTCATGAGGACACCTCCTTTCTTTGCTCCAGTGCGTGGAGCAACAGTCCTACTGATTCCTTTGGGTTGAAGAGTTCTGACTAGAGCGAGAGACCATTCATTAGAGCTGCTTCCATCTTGGCAGCAGCTTCATCCTGCATGTGCGGGAGCACATGGGAATAGGTGTCAAGCGTGAAGGCAGCACTAGCGTGGCCGAGTTGCTCGGATACTACCTTAGGCGCTACTCCGACCGTGAGGGCGAGCGTTGCAGATGTGTGACGTAGATCGTACAGGCGGATGTTCGGCAAGCCAGCTTCCCGCAGGAGTGGTTTGAAATGCTTTTTGACCAGGTACTCCTCATTTATTGGTTCACCACGCGCGGTGGTGAAAATCAGATCAGCGAATGGCGAGTCAGAGACAGCAGAACTATGCGTGCCGTCTCTCAACTGCCGGAGCAGACCGAAAACCCAGGTTTGCAGTTTTACAATTCGACGACTTCGAGCCCGCTTCGTGTCCGTAAAGTTCCATTGCCCATCGTGCCGGTGAATCGACCGAACGACACTGACGGTTCCGCGATCCCAGTCGATGTCCCGCCAGGAAAGGGCAAGGTACTCGCTCGGACGCATCCCGGTTGTAAGAGCAACAGCAAAGAGGCACTCTTGGGGAGAATGTGCCGCAGCCCTCAGAAATGATCGAGCCTGATCCGTGTTCAACACGGACATTTCTCTACAGTGTGGACTGGGGATCTGCACTCCCTGCGTTGGGTCTGAGAGAAGTAGTTGCCAACGTATCGCTTGCCTGATTGCTGCCCGCAAAACGGCATGCGCGTAGCGAACGGTGCGTGCAGAGAGTTTCCGGTCGATCATGATCTGATATGCCGATTGGATCTCGAGCGGCGAGAGTGAGGCCAATATCCTAGTGCCGATCGCCGGGCGGATGTATCTCCGCAGCATGGCTGCGTAATCGCTGTATGTTTTTCCACGTACTTTTGGTTCTGCGGCTGTTTTCAGCCAGTGATCCAAGAATTCGTCTACAGTGCACTGAAGCCCTTCGACGCCACGTGATAGATCGCGCTCGTGCAGGCGCCTTGTCAGGTAGGCCTGGGCGTACCGTAGAGAGCCGTAGACCGTTCGATTGTGGTAGGTGCGCTTGCGCGTTTCTCGGTCGCGCCCCAAGTAAACGCGGACAAGCCAACGGCGGTCGCCGCGTGCGATGATTTGACCAACTTTACGAGACATAGGTATTTCTCCTTTCTCCGGGAGCAGATGTCGATCCCGGCGATTTGCAGATCCTGGTTTTCGGGAAGATTGCGGTGACAACAGCGGCATCCTGGCCGCACACAAATCAGGCAAGAATTGGGGGGAAAGTGTGGTTTTTCACTCGCCGACAGTCAGCCGTTTGCAAGTCAAGAGCTTGAACCTGCGAGTGGCATGTCGCCGAGCTAGGCGAAGCGACTCCCTTTTCGGGCTATAGTCCTCCGTTCTTCGCCCCAATTCCGTGCCATGCGGTGAATCAGATAGTGGAAGCTAAAGCTAAAGAAGACTAACGAGGTTGGTATACTCCGTGTCGGCTCGTTTTGAGGGGGAACGAGCGATTCCAGTTCGGGGAGAACCCTGTGCCCTCAAATCCCTCCCGCCGTGCCGAGAAGATAGACGAAAGTGTGGTTTTTATTCTCGGGGCAGGAGTGGACCGAGTATTTGGCCTTCCACTTCTGAACACTTTGTTTCGCGACCTCGGTGAATTCGCACGAGGGGCAGGCAAAGGAATCAATGCTGCGATACGCAAGCATGCCAAGCCCCTGCCACTCGACCTACAAACCTACGGCGGCGATCAAGCCGAAAACTTGGGGCAGAAGTTACTTGGGTCAGACCCGGAGTTGCTCTCAAGAATTATTACTGCTCTCGACAAACACCGCGATGCAGCCAATCCTAGAGTCAAGACCGTCCGGACACTGATGAAGAAGTTGTCAGTCATCGCTGGTGAAAACGAGCTGAATGAAGCAATCATGGCCGAACTGTCTAGGCTAACAGGGCAAACCAATGAGGGTATAACCGACACATTGCTTGATCCAAACCATATCGCTTTCAGACCAACGGCGCGAGATGCGATTAAGACGGTCTTTACGGAGGCAGTTACCGACATTCCCGACCTGACCCCTGATGAGCGCGCAGCATTTGCAGAGATCATCACGCTCTTATCAAATTTCGAAGAGCTAATGGGGGACCTATTCACAGGATACTTCACTCAGCACATTCCTTCTCAAAGAAAGTATTTCTATCTGGCATGGCTTCTCTGGGCATGCATCAAGCACAAAGAGGAAGCTGCGCGCAGCAAGCGCGATTTGTCGTTCTATAAGACTCTGTCAGACCTCGGTGTGAGCGGCAACAATATCATTACATTCAATTACACAGACTTCTTCGACAATCAGACACGACCTCGGAATGGATATTTCCACGGCGACTGCAAGACATTCATTCGCTTCCGGACGCGCGAATACGTCGTCAATGATGTTGAACTTCGAAATGCGACTACTCTTGAGCGAATGGAGGCATTCATTGCGGGGTTGCAGGTGGATTGGAAAGCGGAGCCGCCGCTAGTGTCCCTACCCGCCATAGTTCCGCCGCTCGCGATGAAGCCTATTATCTGCAGCGAATACTTAGATCGCTGGTACGAGTGCGGGCAGACAATTAAAAAAGCAAGGAAGATAGTAATTGCTGGTTACTCTTTTAGCATTGCAGACGAGCATTTCAATGACTTGATTCGGAAAGGAAACCAGCGAGCAGCATTGATTGTCGTCGATCCAAGTCTTGAAGACGTTGTGCGACGAGTGTGTCACATTATAGGCCAGAACCCAGCAGAGCTTGAATCAAGAGCGATTGCGGAACTGGAATGTCAGACAGCTGGACGCCTAACCTTTGTGAAAGCCAAGGCAGAAGATCTCAAAGCTGAGCAATTGAGGAAACTCTTATGACTGAAGAGAACAAAGAAGTATTTTGCGGCAAACTTGTAAGCACGGATATAGGATGTGCTCATGATCCTGTCAGACAACGAAACAAAGGTTGATTTACTGAACAATGAAGCCATCGCCAAGACGATAGTCACGTTGCTGCGGGAACGGCCGGAACATCCGATCACGCTTGGCGTCCATGGCGACTGGGGCGCGGGAAAATCGAGCGTGCTCGAAATGATCGAGGCGGCGCTCGAACCCGATGACGCTGTCCTGTGCCTGAAATTCAACGGCTGGCGGTTTCAGGGATTCGAGGATGCAAAGATAGCGCTGATCGAGGGAATTGTAACTGGTCTGATCGAAGAGCGATCTCTTCTCACGAAGGCAGCGGAAGCGACGAAGAAGATTCTCCGTCGCATCGATCTACTCAAAGCCGCGAAGAAAATCGGAGGCCTGGCGCTCGCCGGCTACGCCGCGATGCATGGTGGCGGGGCTCATGCCCTTGCAATCCCTGGGATGATCGCGACGCTTGAAGGGTGGGCGGCCGATCCCAGCAAAATAAAACCCGAAGATATAAAAGGCATCATAGCCGGTGCGAGCGGCCTGCTTAAACCTGCGGACGAATCTCCAAATGTGCCCGAAGAGATCGCCGCCTTCCGTAAAGAGTTTGATGACCTTCTCGATAAAGCTGGTATCAAACAGCTTGTAGTGCTAATCGACGATCTCGATCGCTGCCTTCCGGATACAGCCATCGAAACTCTGGAGGCGATCCGCCTCTTCGTTTTCACTTCGCGCACGGCGTTCGTGGTGGCGGCCGATGAGGCGATGATCGAGTATTCCGTTCGCAAGCATTTTCCGGATCTCCCGGATACGACGGGTCCCCAAACCTATGCGCGTAATTACCTCGAAAAACTTATCCAGGTCCCTTTTCGCATTCCGGCTCTCGGGGAGACTGAGACTCGTATCTACGTCACCTTGCTTTTGATCGGGGCGCAGTTGGGGGAGGACGATGCGGACTTCACAAAGCTGATAGCTGCAGCGCGCGAACAGCTGAAACGTCCATGGACGGCCGCAAATCTCGACCATACGAAGATCAAAACGTTTCTCGGCGACAAGGCACCATCCGCTCGCGACGCCCTGATGCTGAGTGAACAGATCGTACCCATCCTCGCGAGCGGCACAAAAGGCAATCCCCGGCAGATCAAGCGGTTCCTCAATACTCTTTTGCTTCGCCGCGCCTCCGCCGAGGCGAGGGGATTTGGAGACGACGTGAAGCTGCCGGTTCTCGCAAAGTTGATGCTGGCGGAACGCTTCCTCTCGCGCCAGTTTGATCAAATCGCGACTTGTGCTGCGTCAGCTGCGGACGGTATATGTCGCGATCTCGTCGTTCTCGAAGAGACAGTCCGGGCTGCGCCAAAAGCTACAAACGAGCCTGCACGGTTGAAGCCCGGTCGTGGCAGAGTGACAGGTGACCCTGAACCCGTGTCAGCCGAAGACGCGAGGCCGCCCAGTGTTCAGTTGAGCGAATGGATGTCTTCTGAATTTGTGCGCGCATGGGCCACAATCGAACCTGCGATCGGTACTACGGACCTGCGTCCCTACCTGTTCGTGGCCAAGGACCGCAAGGATTATTTCGGCGCGACGACCGTCCTGGGACAGGTGGTTAGCATCGCCGAGAGATTGCTCGGCTCCAAATTCTCGGTACAGGCACTTGAAACCGAACTGCGACAGCTTGCCCTTCCCGAGGCAGCTCAGATTCTCGATCTCCTGCGTGCCCGAATCGTAGGCGGCGATACTTTCGACACGGAGCCCGCCGGCGCGGCCGGAATAGCTGTGCTGGTCAAGGCACAATCGGCCTTGCAGCCGCAGCTGTTGGAATTCCTTGAAGGCCTGCCGGCAAATCGTCTCGGCCCGTGGGTATGCAGCGGCTGGGAAGGCGTAATAAAGGATGTGGACCAGAGCCGGCGATACGATCAATTGCTGGAAAGCTGGAAGACGGATGGGACTGCCATGCTCAAAGCAACGGCATCTGGTGTTCTGAAAACGCGTCAGCAGGTAGGGCGACGCTGATGGGCACTTCGAATGCAAACGGAGGCCAGGGCGCGGATACGCCTCTCGTGCCGAGCTGGCTTCCTTCGGATGGGCCTCCGGCGCCGGCGCCTCTTCCTCCGCCTCCGCTCCCTACTCCCGGCCACACACCACCACCACCGCCGCCGCTTCCGGAAGGCCCTGGCAATCCTCCGGCTATGCCCGTGCCGCCTGCGTTGCCGCCTATACCCGCTCCGGGTCCGGCCGACCGCTTCCGGATGCCGAGGACGAACTTCACGCGATTTGCCAGGTCTGGCGGCACTGACCGCGCGAGCCTCGGCCGCGCTCTATCCGGGTATGTGTCTACTTCCTCCGGCGGCCGACGATCTGCTGCACAACGGATGGGTTCAGCGCGAGCGGCCGGCGCGCAACTTCTTGGCGTTTTATCTTCCGCAGTAGCGAACGGCGCGCGGCAGACACTTCGCACACTGAATCTTGAACGGCTCGCGGGGCGACCTATCGAAGAAGTATTTCTCGGCCTTATGGATTATGTCTGCCCTTTCGATGGCGGCACGGTCGATGAAGGCATAGCACGCGATGCGTTTGTCGAGACAATTGCCGATCTTGCCGAAAATGGGATCGTGGATTTCGACGGCCTTACTTTCGATCAAATGCGGATCGTATTCGAACTTTATGCGACTCATGCGATTGAGACCCGAATCTGCAATGACATCGGTATGAAGGCCGTCACGGTCCCGGCCGACGCCGCCGCAGCCGCGTCGGTGCAGGAACAATTGTTCGATTTCATCCGCCGCAGTGTCTCGGATTCTCTAACGCAGGCGCGCGACGCCCTGCAGGCACTCACCCGTGAGAATATGGGAGCAATCGTTACCGGAATTTATGAACAGGCATTCGGCATTCTGCAAACACTCGCCGAAGCGGAGGCAGAGCAATGAAACGACACCTCATCTTCGGCCGATTCGGAACGGGCGATGTCGATCATATCGCCGACGGCGATGGTGAACAGACGACACCCCTGCCCTTTGTTGTCGCCAACCGACGCATAGAACACGATATTACAGACGCTCTGGATGCTCTCGCGAAACTCGGCGCCTATCCCTCGGAACGAGCGGTCGACTTGCTGGTTCTGGCAGCACATGTACAGGCCACCGATACGCATATTTCCCGCGACACTGAGTCTCAGGACGGATGGACCCGTGAACTGCGAATAGTAGTGCCGGTCAGCGATCCGTTTCTTTGGACTGCTTCCATTCCTGTGCTTCAACGATTGCTGGAGTTTCTGACAGGCGATCGCTGGACAGTTGGTTTCAGGGCGCGACCGCAGGGCTTCGAGCAAATCGCCCTGCCACCGCCGGCCAAACTGATCCCGCCGCCCTTCGATTGCCTCACTTTGTTTTCTGGAGGGCTTGATAGCCTCATCGGCAGCATCGATTTCCTTGAACACGGAAAAACTCCTCTTCTCGTCAGCCATGCGGGAGACGGCACAGTCAGCCAGTCTCAAAAGTTTCTTTATGACTCGCTGAGCAAACACTATCCCAAATCCAAGTTCGATCGCCTTCGTGTCTGGATGGATTTTCGCGGATGGAGCGTGGCCGGTGTGATGCCAGACAAGAAGACACGAGGCAGGTCCTTTCTGTTCTTCTCTGCCGGTGTTTTTGCCGGCAGCGGGTTCGGTGATCCTTTCACGCTCTACGCGCCGGAAAATGGCCTGATTGCACTTAATGTTCCGCTTGATCCGCTTCGATTGGGTTCTTTCAGCACCCGAACGACTCATCCGTTTTACATCGCCAGGTGGAATGAACTTTTGCAGGTGGTTGGTATTAACGGCCGCATCGAGAATCCATATTGGAACAGGACGAAGGGCGAAATGGTTAGGGAGTGTGCGAATCCGGAGCTTATCGCCTCACTCGCTTCTAAATCGTTCTCGTGCGCGTCCCCCAATAAAAGTCGCTGGAAGAAGGGAGCTCCGGCAGCGGAGCATTGCGGATTCTGTCTCCCTTGCCTGATCCGCCGAGCATCTCTGCTCGGGGCTGACCAGACTCCCTACACGCTTGACGATCTGTCAGCCGGTGAACTCGATACAACAAAAGCAGAAGGGCAGCAGGTGCGATCTTTCCAGTTTGCGATCAACCGCATAAGAGAGAATCGATCGTTGGCCCGCTTGCTCATTCACAAACCTGGACCCTTATCCGACGAATCGGCCGCGAGGCAGGACGCCCTCGCCGATGTCTATCTGCGAGGGCTTGCCGAGCTGGATGCGGTGCTGGCTGGCGTCAGAACAGCGCCGGCATGATTAGATGACACTTTCTCTCGTAGACTTTCATTGTCATCTCGATCTCTTCCCGGACATGGAATCCGCGATCAGAGAGACGGACGCTGCCGGCATTTACACACTCGCCGTCACGACCACTCCTAAGGCGTGGCCACGAAACAATGAGTTGGCACGTGGCACTCGCCATGTTCGAGCCGCGCTGGGCCTCCATCCCCAGCTCGTCGGTGAGCGATTTAACGAGATCTCGCTTTGGGATGAGTACCTTCCCAACACTCGCTACATCGGCGAAGTCGGGCTGGACGCTGGCCCTCAGTTTTACAAATCCTTCGACCTTCAACAGAGGATTTTCGTTCACATCCTTCAGGCATGCGCGCGTGCTGGAGGCAAGATCCTCAGCGTGCACAGCATTCGCTCTGCGAAAACGGTTCTCGACCTGGTGGAACAACATTTTCCACTAGGCCGCGGCCGAGTTGTCCTGCATTGGTTTAGCGGCACAAAATCGGATGCACGCCGGGCGGCTGATCTCGGATGCTATTTCTCGGTCAATGACGCGATGCTGCAAAGCGATCGTGGACGCGCTCTAGTCCTCGGGTTGCCGGGCGACCGCATTCTTACCGAGACTGACGCGCCTTTCACGCGGATTAACGGTCGTCCAACGGTTCCGGGCGACGTAGCTGCCACAGTCACGGCCTTATCAACTCTCCGTAAGATCGATGCGGTCGCGATGGCAGAAACTATTCGCGTCAACCTACGGGCCTTGCTGGTGTCAGCCGAATGCTAGAAGTCACGATTCGTATGGCGGCAGCGGAACCGCGGCCCGCACTGGTCGCGCCTGCCCCCATTTGGTGATTGCGGCTCGCAGGGCCGAGAGCTTACGCTGATCGTTTGCGAGCAAGGGAAGCAGCGCGGCGTCGTTGGCCGCGGTCAATCTGTCGCGCTCAGTCATACGCGCATCACACAAGCGGCGGTAATCAGCTCGGTCAAGTGTGCGCTCGGAGTAGTGGGCAAGATCGACGATCGGCCCCTGAATGCCAAACGCCAGTCGGAAGACCAGGCGAGCCGTCCGTTCGCCAAGTTGCAAACTAGGATGCAGCAGTTCAGCCGCCCGGGCGATCGTTGGCAGGACATCGCAAGTTCGCTCAGTCACCGACATAATCGGTCCTGCCGAACCTCCAAATCCACCCCCAAACTGACTGACCGCGTTTTCTATCTCGGACATTGCAATTCCCGAGATGTAATAGAGACAGACCGCGGCTTTCTTTGATCGTGTCACCGCCTGAATTGCCTGTGAGCTGGACCGCTGAATGAAACCGAGGATTGTTCGGGATATCCCCTGACGGAGCAGTTGCTCCGCCCAGTGCTGCGGTTCCTTTTGCGTGCTTTTCTTATTCACAGGTATGGATACTTCATCTAGTTCAACGCTTGTCTGTGCAAGCGCGATGAGGCCGGGGTCCGTTACCTCCTCAGGACGCAACCTACGCAGGCAGTCGACCGCTCGAAGCAATGTTTCAATCTCGATCGCGCTCTCGCCTGCGAGACGACCCAGGTCGGTAAGATTTAGGCGCCCGTCTTCAACTCGCTCGATCATGCCGTGATGCAGCAGATCAGATAGAGCGCTCTCCAGTCCGTGACGATCCCATCCAGCGCCAGCACCGGACGCACGCATCTGGAACACTCCAAAACTGCATTCCAAGAAATCGACGATCTCTTCGCCCGTCACTGCGCTACGGCCGGCCGATACTAGCACGCGGATGATTAGAGTGCGCGGGTCTGCTTCGAGGAATCGCGACACTAGGTTCTCGGGTGCCCCCGTCACGTAGTTTTGCCAGTAATAGTGCTCCTCATGCGCACTCGTCGCCACGAGGTAGGACGCGCCTCGTTCGGCGTAGCCGAGACGACCCGCCCTTCCGACAATGTTCTTGTATTCTGCAACGCTATATGGAACGGGACCGTCCGGCCCCGGATGTTCGAGCCCGACGATCACGACTGCCGAAGCTGGCGTATTGACGCCCATAGCAAGCGTCGTGGTCGCGACGATGACGCGCAGGCGCGTATCGCGCTTGCGAAAGTACTCCTCGATTACGCGCCGCTCGTCCCGACGCAGATGCGAGTTGTGGAACGCAACGCCTCTCGAAAGCGTCTGACGCAAGTGGAGAGTGGCCTGGGAAGGATCTCCCGCGGGAAGATCGGCGAGCGCCTCAGCAGCCGGCGGAAGACCGAGCGCCTGCGCGAGATAGTCCGCCCCATGCCGCGTCTCGCCTGTTGTCTCGCGAAATACGATGACCTGCTTGTTTTCGCTGACGAGCCGCCGCACCAGAGGAATGACCCAGTCGCGATGCTTGCCTTCACCATAGAGCGGCTGGATCAGTCTCTCCTGAGATGTTTCGCGCCCGCTGTCTCCGTCCACGAATCTAAAACGACCATTTGGGCCGACTGTTCCTTCATCGAGCGGCACGGGGCGCTCGTTCCTCCGGAGCAATCTCCCGCCCAGCCAGCGTTCCAGGCCGTTCGTGTCGCCGATAACAGCGGAAAGCGCGATGACCTGAGGCTCCAGACCTCCTCGCGCGCGCATCCTCAGAAGAGTCATGATGAACTCAAGATTGGCGCCGCGGCTCTTGTCCGCGATCATCTGGACCTCATCAATGACAATTGTTCCCACCTGCTCCATGATGTGCGGATGCGTCAGGGCAAGCGCAGCGAATTTCTCGTAGGTCAGCAGCGCAATGTCGAACTGGCCGCGCAGCAGCGGTGTGACATCATCGGTTTCGCCAGTGGCTTCGACGGTGCGAATGCCAAAAGGACCGTAGACCCTCTGAAAGTGAAGAAGCTTGTCGTTGACGAGCGCCTTGAGGGGCATCAGAAACAGCGTCCGGCGCCGGACCAGAACGCCTCTAATCGCCGCGAGTTCACCAATCATCGTCTTGCCCGACGAGGTCGGCGCGGACGCAACCAGATGTTCGCCACGCAGCACGCCGTATTCATTGATGGCCTGCAGTTGCAGCTGATTTAAGTTCGGAATGTCGCCCGCCCAGGCGTCGATGACTGCCTGCGGAAACCCGAAAGGCGCCAGACTCGCGATTTCTGCCGTGGCGACCGGAGTACCGTATTCAGGAAATGCCGCTAGATATGTCGACCCCGGAATCATCACGGGCCAGCTGTATTCGCCGTCGAAGGTTCCCCGTACGGATGGATGTTGCTCGTGCCTGATCTTGCTTGCAGCGTCGGTGACGCGGCGGCTCACATAGTCCAGCAAACGCAGCAACCCGATTCGGTCTCCCTCCCGGATTTCCGCCGGACCCTGCAGGGCTTCGATTAGGTACAGAGTTAAAAAGCCATGGCCGAGCCGGGAACTTTCCCATGCCGGCTGGGTCGGTCCAGACGCAGTCAAAACAACGCGTCCCTCTCCGCTGATCCTGTTCAGTTCAGCATCAACCGACTCCAAGGAGCGCGTGCGCGTCAAACTGAAGCGCTTTTGCACCCATTCCGCCCGAAAAGCAACAATCGAGCACGATGAGCAGCCGACGGCACGGAATGCGCGCGCACCATTCGCCTAGCGTTGTCAGCGGGATTGACGTTTCTGAAATGTCGTATGGGTCGGTATCGTAGGTGACGAGTTCATGTGTCTCCGAGCCGTGCCCTGAAAAGGCGACAACCACGACATCATCGGTCGTAGCGGTCTCCAATCGCCGGAACTCATCCTCTATCGCGGCTCGCGTCGCCTGCCCATCGGTCAGCAGAACCGTTTCTCCGCCCATCGTGTCGGTGAAAAGGCCATGGAGAGCCGCGGCGTCACGGCGAGCGCAGCTTAGCCAGTCAATTCCCGGCGATGCGTAGCGGTCGATGCCAATGAACAGGCCCTTGAACGGCAATGCTCTCTCCGGTCCGGTTTTCCCTCAGCGTGTATCGCGCATCGTTCATTCATTTATTCCACGCAGTTCGCGTGAAAAAGCGGCTTCACGATTAGCTAAGCAGCCACCGGCGGCTTGTAGCGGTTGTTTATGGTGCGCCATGCTTCGTCGAAACCTTCGCGAACCTTGTCATTCCTGATTGTGGGTAGCCCCTTCAGCCGCAGCAGATCGTAGATCGCCTGATGAACCGAGAATGCGCCGCTCAAGTTATTCAGCCGAAAATCAAGCAGCTCCTCCCAGCTGAATGAGCCGGCCGACACGTAAGGCAATATCTCCTCCAGCTCGTTGACCGACATCATGGTCACGGGCTGGATGCCCAGACCCGTCTTTACTTCCTTCTGGAACACCTCGTTCGAATGCGTCGTAAAAAAGAAACTCTCGGCAGCCGGTTCGTCGCTCACACACACCGGATATATGCGGGCAGGCTTCATCACGGTTGGGATTCTGCCTTCCGCAATCGCCTGGCACGACGATGCCAGCTGGACAAGCGCCTTCGCCTTGCCCTTGTTGTCGCGCACGAATTTCAGATTGAAATCGGCGACGAAATCCGCCGCCGCGCCGCTACGCTTGGCTCCTTCCGTCAGGAGCGAAGACTTGATCTCGAAAACCACCGCCACCTGCCCAAAGTCCAGCGTGGCGTCAACCTGGCCGGCATCGTAGTTCAGGTCAGCGGTCAGCATTCGCGAGAAGGGCGGATAAAACGCCCCAAGCAAATCCACAGCGTAGAGTTCAAACAGACGGCCCCACATCTCCTTGAACGCAGGCCGGAGATTTTTCGGCAGGCTGTCGAAAATGCTCCAATACACGCCCGAGGTCAGCAGCTCGACCAGAAAATCGAGATCGAGAATGAGCATCCGGTTCGCGTCAAGCTTGAGAAGCGGGCTCTGCCGGAAGACATTCAGGCTCTCCGTCAGAAAGGAGCGGCGCCCCAGTTCCTTGCCAAACGCCTCACGCCGAGGCGCCGCATCGCCACCCAGTCTTTTCCTGAAGGCCGTCGCGGACAGAGCGCGGTCATTCACCAGCCTGCGCAGAATGCCGGACGGAAATCCCACCTTGGCGAAAATCCGGCGCACGTCGAAAATTGCATGCTCCGGCCCTTTCAGCTGCCGTCCGTACGCGAACAGACCGAACACGGCCGCGATGAAATCATTCAGCGGCAGCGAACCGATCCTGATCTTCGACGGATTCAATCCGATCCGCGATGCGAGCCTGCGGACCTCCGGATCATTGCCGGGCAGGATGCCGGCGAGAATGGTGAACATCCGGCCGAGCGCATAGGCCAGCTCGCGCGGATTGTATATGTCCCACACCGGCAGGAACGATAGCAGCAATTCCAGGGTCT
>Ga0209168_10002193_pt1 | contig 14337 bp, 13 predicted proteins | sample Coa_R1_FD_187156 | JGI IMG/M metagenome (GOLD analysis project Ga0209168, IMG submission 187156) | Surface soil microbial communities from Centralia Pennsylvania, which are recovering from an underground coalmine fire - Coalmine... | ecosystem: Environmental > Terrestrial > Soil > Unclassified ... | reverse complement strand
CTCCGATGTCTGCGATCTGGAAGCCCGGGACCTGCGGCGGGCCGTCCGGCGGGCCCTGCACACCGAGGAGACCCGACCGCGCGAGGTAGTTGAGGTCGTGCCCGGCGCGGTCCCGAAGCGGGCCGTCCTGGCCGTATCCCGTGAGGGCGCACACGACGAGCTTCGGGTTTCGCGCGAGCAGGGTCGCATGACCGAGACCGAGGCGATCGAGCACCCCTGGACGAAACTGCTCGAGGAGGACGTCGTACCGCTCGACGAGCCTCAGGAACACGTCGCGCGCCCGTTCGTTCTTCAGGTCGAGGCACGCGCTCCGTTTGTTGCGGTTGAGCGCCGCGAACGTCGACGACGTCTCGCCGACCCACGGCGGGACGACGCGCATGTAATCGCCGCCCTCCGTGTCCTCGATCTTGTCGACGCGCGCGCCGAGGTCGGCGAGCACGAGAGACGCGAACGGGCCCGGCAGAAGCCGGCTCAGGTCGAGAATCGAGACTCCGGCGAGCGGACCGGTCACCGGTATCCGAACAGCTTTTGCAGCTTCATGGCGAGCATCTCGTTGCCGGTCACCTTGAGCTTGCCGGTGAGAAAGAGCTGGACCCCGTTCTGCTGCGGGTTCTCCACGAGCTTCTGGAAGTCCTCGTCGGAGATCGTGATCGTGCAATCGGCGGCGCCCGCGCCGGGCTTGCAGGAGGGGCCGGTGGAGGTCACGTCGACCGACCACTCCCCGCCCGTCGGGCCCGTGATGTTCATCTGGTATTTCGCCCCGAGGGCCTTGGCCTCCTCCGCGTTGCTCGCCAGCGCGGCGGGGAGGTCTTCGTTGAAGAGCTTCTGGATGTCGACGGCCATCGGCGCGCGCCTCCTCCGGGCGCCGCGGAGTGAATCTTGATTCAGCCGGGACGTCAACTGCGCTCCCCGACCCGTGTCTACGAGCCGGACGTGCGATTGCGCCCACCCGCCTTGGCGGCGTAGAGACGCGCGTCCGCGAGGCGGATGATGCCGTCGACGGTGCGCTGCGCGTCGTCGATTTCGTCGAGGGAAGCGTACCCGAGGCTGATCGTCAGCCGGAGGACCGTGGCCTCGGACACGACCTCGAGCCGCTCCACCGCGACGCGCAGGCGCTCGGCGAAGCGGCCCACGTTGTGGTGCCGGATCCCGCGCACGACCACCACGAACTCCTCGCCACCGTAGCGGGCAAAGACGTCCTCGGCCCGGATCATCCGCTGCATCAGCGAGGCGATCTCCCGGAGCGCGTCGTCGCCGGCCAGGTGGCCGTAGGTGTCGTTGATGCGCTTGAAGTGATCGATGTCGAACATGATGAGCGCCAGCGGCGTCGAATGGCGGCGCGCGTACGCGATCTCGCTCGAGATGCGCTCGAGCAGGTACCGGCGGTTGTGCGCGCGAGTCAGCGTGTCGCGGACCGACGACTCGTAGAGCTGCTGCGCGATCCGCTCGGCCTGGGCGTCCATGATGGCAAACGTGACGGTGACGTTGGGACCGATGTGGATTCGATCTCCGCTCTTTAACTCGAGCGGTTTGTCGGCGCGACGACTGTCGACGAACGTGCCGTTGGTCGAACCCAGATCCTCGACCACGTAGCGGCCCTCGGGCATCGCCAAGATGCGCGCATGCGTGCGGCTGGCCCCGGCGTCGTCGAGCCGGACGGCGACTTCCTTGCCGCGTCCAATGACCGTCTCACCGTCTCCGACCGAGTAGGTGCGACCGGTGCTCGATCCGCTGATGATCGTGAGCATCGCCCGCGTCTTTTGCGGCGCGGACGCAGGGGCAGCCGGGATGCCCGTCACCGTCGTGCGCGTGCTGGGCTCCTCTTCGGTCCACTCGGGGATGCTCGGGCGGGGCAACGCTGGAAGATCGCCCGACCCGCCTTCCGGCACGAAGGGCTGTTTCGCCGTCTTTTTCGGGTCGTCGCTCATGAGCCGCGATGGACGCAGTTCGCCCCCTCTGCTGAGGCAACGGCGCACCGCGCCCGCGACTTTCGGGCGGGGCCGCTCGCCGGGGCAGGGCTCGGGTGGGTGTCGTCCCACATGACCCAGCCATCCTATCAATACCTTTGCGCCCCGGGGGATGCCATCGGGCCCCTGGACGATCGAGCCGTCGGCCGCTACAAGGCCGGCGGGGTCGCACCATGGGAATCGTCGACGGAAAGGTGGTCATCATCACGGGCGCCGGGGGGGGCATCGGGCGGGCGCACTCGCTCCTCTTCGCCCGCGAGGGGGCCAAGGTCGTCGTCAATGACCTCGGAGGCGCTCGCGACGGTTCCGGCCTCGACGCCAGCCCAGCGAACAAGGTGGTGGATGAGATCCGCGCGGCCGGCGGTCAGGCCGTCGCCAATCACGACAACGTCGCTACGGCCCAGGGCGCTGCAAGCCTCGTCAAGGCCGCGGTCGACCAGTTCGGCCGGGCGGACGTGCTCGTCAACAACGCGGGCATCCTCCGCGACAAAAGCTTCCTCAAGATGGACGAGGCGATGTGGGACGCCGTCGTCGCGGTGCACCTCAAGGGGACGTTCCTTTGCTCCCAGCTCTTCACGAAGCAGGTCGTCGCGCAGGGCGGGGGCGGACGCATCGTGAACACGACGAGCGTGAGCGGGATGCTCGGAAACTTCGGGCAGGCCAACTACTCCGCGGCGAAGGCCGGCATCTACGGCCTGACGCGGACGATGTCGATCGAGCTACAGAAGCACCGCATCACGGTCAACGCGATCGCCCCGATCGCCAAGACGCGGATGACGGAGGACCTGCCGATGTTCCAGGGGGTCGACACCTTGACCGCCGAGCACATCGCCCCCGCCGCCCTCTTCCTCGGGAGCGACCTCTGCGCCGATCGCACCGGCCACGTGCTCGCCATCGCGGGAGCGCGCCTCTACGCGTTCAAGGTGGTCGAGACGGCCGGTCGGTTCAAGGAGACGGACAACGGCGTCTGGACGCCGCAGGAGATCGGGGAGAGCTGGGACGCGATCGTGAAGGTCTGAGAGCCGATGTCGGCTCGTCGGCCGGACCCCGAGCGCAAGAGGCGCATCGTCGGCGCCATCCTCTACCTCTCCTTTCTCCTCGTGGGAGGGGCCGCCCTCACCTTCTTCTTCTTCGTGATGCCGCTCGCGTCGCCCGACCCGGAGGCGGAGTACCGGTCCATGGCGGTGGGCGCCGCGTTCGCGCTTCCCCCCCTCGCCATCTACCTCTGGATCCCGCGCCTCATCGATCGGTTCGACCCGGAGCCGTGGTGGGCGCTCGCCCTCGTGCTCGGCTGGGGGGCCGTCGCGGCGAGCGGGATCGCGGCCACGGTCAACACGGGGGTCGAGGAGCTAGCAGCGGCGGCGGGCGGCCCGGAGCTGGGCCAGATCGTCGGCGCGTGCGTCTCGGCGCCGCTCGTCGAAGAAGGGATGAAGGGGCTCGCCGTCCTGGGCGTCTTCTATTTCTTGCGGCGCGAGTTCGACGGAGTGGTCGACGGCGTCATCTACGCCACGTTCGCCGCTCTTGGGTTCGCGGCCGTCGAGAACGTCATCTACTACGGGAACGCGGCCCGCGCCGACGCCGGTGGGGACGCGCTCGCCGCCACGTTCGTCATGCGCGGGATCCTCGCGCCGTGGGGGCACCCGCTCTACACGTCGATGACGGGCATCGGCTTCGGGATCGCGCGCGAGTCGACCCGGCCCTGGCTTCGCTGGGTCGCCCCGATCGGCGGCTACCTGTGCGCCGTCACGCTGCACTGCATCTGGAACACGGCCGCGACGGTGAGCGGCTTTTTGACGATCCTGATGCTTCCCCTCTGGTTTCTGTTCGTCCTCGCGTTCCTCGGGATCCTCATTTGGCTGGTCGTCCGCAAGGGACGCATCATCCGCGCGCACCTCCAAGACGAGGTGCTGCTCGGAACCATGACGCCCGACGAGGTCGCGCTCGTGTGCTCCCCGTTCGGCGGGCTGCGCGCGTCGCTCGGCTGGGGCGGCGCGGCGGGGCGGCGCTTCGTGCGGGCGGCTGCGCGTCTCGCGCTGAGCAAGTGGCACGCGGGCCGCGCTCTCCGGGGAAGGCAGATGACGGTGAGCGCCGAATGGATCGTCCCGCTGCGTCAAGAGCTCTTCGAGTTGCGGCAGCAGGTCGCGCGGGCGCTCGGGCGCGCCGTCCCACAGCCCCAGCCCTGGGTGGCGCCGACGCAGGGAGGATATCCGCAGCCCCCGCGCACGCCCGGTCCTCCCTATCCACCGCAAGGTTGGCGCTGAAGTTGTTGAGACTCAAAGCGAGCGGGGCCGCGAGCGAGAAGATGCTAGCCTCGCCCCGCAATGCTGGATGCCCGCGCCGTCGTCAATGCTGCCGTCGACTACATTCGTAGAAACCCGGACGAGCTCGTGCGAGCCGCCGTCAACGCCGCGGGTTTGCGCTTCGGCGTACCCCTCGCGGCCCTGCGCTGGCTGACGTCGCAGGCGAAGCTTCCCCGCAAGGCTCCTCAAGACATCGACATCGGGAGCGCGCCCCCGGCCATCCGCATCGCCGTCACCGTCGACGCGATGGGCACCGCGCTCCGCGCCAACATGGCGATCAAGGTGGACGAGATCGACCTTTCGACCGACGCGATGCGCGTGGGCCTGCGCATCAACGACATGAAGCTCACGCTCATCGGCGAGAGCGACGCGCCCGTGGCCACCCTCATCAAGTCCGGGGCGCTCGATCTGTCCAAACCCGGCAACCTGGTCAAGTTCCTGCCGAAGCGTCCGCCGGCCATCGTGGAGGCCGACGGGGATCGCATCGTGCTCGACCTGATGAGGGTCCCGGCGATCGCGAACAACTTCGTGCTCCGGCGCGCGCTCGCCATCCTCACGCCCGTCGTGAACGTTCGCGCGATCGAGACGGATCGAGATCACATTTACGTCGCGCTGAAGGCCAGCCCCCGCGGTCTGCCGCAAGCGCTCGCGGCGCTGCGAAGCCGGGCCTAGTCCCCGCCGAAGAACTCGCAGAGCACGGGCGCGAGCACCCTCGCGACGACGTCGTGCGTCTGGCCGTCGAGAATGCGGTACTGCCCGCGCTCGAGAGCGCCGGCGAGCGCCCGCGCACCGCTCTGCATCCAAGCGGGGCTCTTTCCCCCGGCGAGGGCGAGCGCGGGGACCCCGACGTCGCCCCAGCTGCCCGCCGCAAGGGGCTCCCCGCGCTGGAGATCGCGGACGAGCGCTCCGTCGTACACGAGCGTGTGCGCGACCGCGTTGACCTTCGTCCAGACGGGCAGCCATCGCATGAGGGCGATCGCGTACGCGGGTACGCCGACGCACCTCAAGAAGACGCGGACGGCGTCGGCGCGGCGGCCGGCGGCGACGAAGGCGTCGATCTGCGCCCAATCGTCCTGAGTAGAAGGGCGGCTGCCGTCGAGGATGAGCGGCGCCTCGTAGAGCGCGAGCTTCTCGATGGGCAGCCCGCGGGCCGCGGCGTGGAGCGCCAGGACGGCGCCCGAGGAGTGACCGAAGACGCACGCCGACCCGCCGGCTTCGGAGATGAGCGCTTCCAGGTCTTCGATCTCGCGCGCCAGGGCGTACGGTGCCGTGTCGCCGCTGTCGCCGCGGCCTCGACGGTCGTAGGTGAACACGGTGAAGCGGCGCGCCAGCGCCGGCGCGAGCTTCACCCCGGGCCCGAGCGTGCGCGAGCACAATGCCCCGACGACAAGGATGACGGGAGGACCTTGGCCCACCCGGTCGTAGGAGAGAACGGTACCGTCCCTTGATGTAGCCTTCATGGTGGAGAGACACCGGGGCGCCCCGAAAAGATACTCGAGACCGTCCGTATCTTTTCCCCTGGGGCGCGTGTCATTACCTCATGGCCGACGAAGTCCAAGAGCTGGGCGCGACCGTCAAGGCGTCCTGGCGTCGCTTCCTCGACACCTACGAGCCCCTCCGCCCGGATCTCTATCGGTACTGCAGGCACCTCACGCGCAGCGCGTGGGACGCAGAGGACATGACCCAGGAGGCCATGGCGCGCGCGTTCGTAACGCTCGGGATGATGCAAGAGCCGCCGCGCCACCCGCGTGCGTGGCTCTTCCGCGTCGCGTCCAACCTCTGGAGCAACGCAGCCCGGCAGCGGCGCCGGGAGCTCCCCACCGACTTCGACGCGGGCGCGCCGGAGCCGAGCGCCGAGTCGGGTGTTAGCACGGAGCCACGGGCGACGCGTGAGGCCGCGGGCACCCTCCTGGCCCACCTTTCGCCGCAGGAGCGGGCCGCGATCGTGCTCAAGGACGCGTTCGGGATGTCGCTCGAGGAGATCGCCGAGACGCTGGCGACGACGACCGGCGCCATCAAGGCGGCGCTCCACCGAGGTCGCACCAAGCTCGTCGAGCCGGAGCCGGAAGAGGCGGAGTTCGTCACCCCCGCCGTCCTCGACGCCTTCTGCGACGCGTTCAATGCGCGGGATCTCAATCGCCTCGCCGCGCTGCTGCTCGACCGCGCGACGATGGAGTACCCCGGTTTCAAGGTCGAGTACGGAGCCCGCGAGATCCGCGCCGGGTCGCTCCAAGGCACCCTCGTCGGCTGCGCGGACGGGCACTTCGAACCGCCCGGCCCTCCCCGGTGCGAGGTCCGGGCCTACCGCGGACGGCCGATCTTGCTCTGGTGGTCGGGGGACGAGGTGCACGCCGTCGTGCGCGTCGAGATCGACGGCGACCGCATCTCGCGGCTGCGCAGCTACTACCACTGTCCCGAGGTCGTCACCGAGGTCTGTCGAGAGCTCGAGGTGCCCTACCGGACGCACGGGTATCGACCCGAGGAGGCGCCCGCAGCTTAGACGCGGGTCGCGACGAACAGGACGCCCCAATCGCGCATGACGACGCCCTCCGGACCCTTCTTCGCGTCCAACGCCGACGCGAGGTCCGCGCGCAGCGAAGGCCGAAGGTCCTCGGGGACGATGCGCAGGAAGTTGCCGAACGAGCTCGCCTGGATGAAGTCGATGAAGGCCTCTCCGTTCGCGTGGGCGCGCACGCGGCGCGAGATGTGGAGCTCGACCAGCTCGAGCCCGGTCGCCACGATCGTCGACACGAGATCGGTCGTCGTCGCTCCGCGGTTCGCGAAAGTCAGCGCCGAGAGATCGACGCGACCCGAGTACGGGGGGCTCTGGAGCAAGGGAAGGAGCACGCGGGCGACCGTGCCCGCGCCGCTCAGCTCGTGCGGCAGGGTCGTCACGCCGAGACGCCCCCCGGGCCTCAGCACGCGACGGACCTCGGCGAGGGCCTTCGGCTTGTCCGACACCCAGTGCAAGACGGCCGACATGCACACGGCGTCGAAGCTCGCGTCCTCGAAGGCGCCGAGATCTTCGCCCTGTCCGACCTCGAACCGCAGGGCCGGCGCTCGGGAGCGCGCGATGTCGACGCGCTCGGCGAGCGGGTCGACCCCGGTCACGCGCCCCGTCGGTCCGAGGAGCTCCGCGATCCAGCGCGCGAGGCGACCCGTCCCGCAGCCGATGTCGAGGACGCGCTCCCCCGGCTCGATCGCGAGCCGCTCGACGAGGCGCTTGCCGCCCTCGAACTGGCTGTCGCTCATGCGATCGTACGTCTCCGCGAGCTGGCGGCTGTCGTGATCGAACGAGGTCGTCATGGGTCTCGGGCAAGGATACGCGTCAGGGGCAGTAGAGAAACGCCGTCCCATAGCCGGGGTGCTGCTGGTTGCCGAACTGCGCCACGTTGGAGTCGAAGGCCGCCGTCGAGCAGAGGGCCTGCGTGCAGGGCGCGGGGTTGGAGGCGCATGCACGAGGGACGTAGCACCATCCCGAACCTGCGCTCGCGCAGTCGGTACCCGAAGACGGGGCAGCGGGGAGCTGCTGGAGCTCGCACGCGTTGTTGAGCATCGCAGCGTCCCTCGCCCCGAGCAGCTTCTCGACGAACGCGAGCTCGCTCGGCGTCAGGGGCGCGAGACCCGGCTGCCCGCACCCCGACGGGACGCCGACGAGCAGCACGGCGCAGCTCGTGCCGCCGTCGGGCGAGGCCGGCAGCGGGGACGGAAGGCACACGTCCGCCGGACCGAGGACCGCGACGCTGTAGGACGGCCCGCCTTCCGCTTCGGCCCCGGCGTCCATGCCTGCCTCGAGGGGCGGCGTGCCAGTCTCCTCGCCGCCCGGCCCCGCAGCCTCTGGCGTCTGGCTCGCGGTGTCCTCGGGAGCGTCTGCGGCGGACCCCGCATCACGCGGCGCCAAAGCGTCGGGCCCCGCGGGGCACGCGCCCCCGTCGCAGGTCGCCGGCACCTGCGCCGACCCGGAGGAGCAACCAACGAGGAGCGCAAGGGGCCCCGCCGCGGCATATGCCGCGAACGCCGCGAATCGAAAGCTCGATCTCATCGGCTGCTCAGGTTAGCGGATCTGGGCTAAGGCTTGGGGCTCGACCATGGCTTTGGACATCGAGTCGTCCGACAGCGAGGTTCGAGACTGCGAGCTCTGTATCGTCGGAGCCGGCTACGCCGCGTTGAACGGCCTGAACGCGGCCGCCAAGTACCTGAAGCAGGGCGACCGGGTCGTCTTCGTCGACAAATACGAGACCTGGGGCGGGCAGTGGACGCATCAGTACGATTTCGTCCGCCTGCACCAGCCCTACAGGATGTTCACGGCCGGCGACCAGCGCTGGACATTGAGACGCGACCCGTCGCACCTGGCGACCCGGAGAGAGGTCCTCGACCACCTGAGGAGCGTGCCTTCCGTGTCGGCCGGCCACCTCGACGTCGAGCCGCTCTTCGGCCACGCATACACGGGCCATCGCGTCCGCGAAGGACGCGTCGAGATCGACGTCGCACCGGTCGCCAACGGCAAGACCACCTCCAACCGCCGCGTCGTCCGGGCGCGCCGCCTGCTCAAGGCCACCGGAACGGACATCGAGCGTCTTCCGCCCCTCGCGCTCTCCTCCTCCCGGGTGCGGTCGGTCGGCGTGTCCGATCCGGCTCTCCTGACGCCCGAGTTCCTCGAGAGCGACACCCCCGTGTACGTCGTCGGGAGCGGAAAGACCGCGATGGATTTCGTCCGTCACGTCGTCCAGCGCGGAAGACGGGCCTCGACGGCGCGGCCCGTCCACGTCGTCACCGGCAGCGGGATGTGGTTCTTCATCCGCGACCACCTCTACCCGCGGGGGGTCCGCCGGTACGTGCAAGGCGCCTTGACCGGCGACGTCTTTCTGCGCATCGCCATGATGTTCGATGGTCAGAACGAAACCGCCGTCGTCGAGGCCCTCGCGCGCGACGGGCTCATGATGAACGTCTTCGGCCAGGGGGGGAACTGCCGCTTCGGCATGCTCTCGTTCGGCGAGCGCGACGAGATTCGAGGCGGCGTCACCGAGGTCCATCGCGGTCACCTCGTCGACGTCGAGGGCTCCCGGATGGTGGTGCGGAGTGGAAAGGAGAAGCGCGAGACGACGGTCCGCGACGGCTCCTGGTTCGTCAATTGCACGAGCCACCTGCGACAGTTCCCGCACGAGCCGGTCCTGCAGGACGGCGGCCTGGTCTGCGCGCCGCAATTCGCCATGGGCTTCAGCGGCACGACGGCGTACTACGTCACGCACCTCTGGTATCGGGACGCGCTCGCGTCGGTCGCGCCGGAGCTCTTTCGCATCCGGGTCGACGTCGAACCGAAGTTGCGGTTCGTCCCGCAGGTGGGCCTCATGGTGATGGCGAACATGGCGATGGCCGGCGCGCGCCTTCCGTTCTCGATCCCGTCGATGTTCCAGGGCGACTTCAACAAGTGGTACCCGCTCCACCGTCAGCTCGGGGTCATCGCCCGGATCGTGGCGACGCGCGGGAAGGTCATCCGACGGGCCGAACGCTTTCTGCGAACGCGCTATTCGGACGCACCCGACGCGGACTGAGGAACCTTCGCCCCCAGGCTGTCGATGAGGGCCGCCCACCCGAGCACCCGGCTCAGCGCGGCGCCAGCGGGGGTATTCGGGTCGGAGGCGGCGGGGACCTCGACGGGCGTGGGACGCGCCTCCCCGCGCACCCACGCCTGAGCGCTCATGATGGCGTGATGCACGTACGTCGCGACTTGTCCGCGTTCACCCGCGCGGCTCGTTGCGTCGGTGACCCCGAGGACCCCCAGCGACGTCATCGCGGTCGACAGACGCCGCGCGTACGTGACCAGGAGCATCGCGTCCGCCGACCACGCCTCGTCACGGCGGGGCTCGGCCAAGTAGCGCTCGAGCGACGTCTCCGCGTCGCCGAAGGCAACTCCCATGGCCCGCCGCGCGGCCGCGCTCGCGTCCGCGCCCTCGCCGCCAGCCCCGAGCGTTCGCGCCGCGTAGGCCCCGAGCACGTCCAGCATCTGCGCGAGCCGGTCCGGAAGCAGATCGCGCTCCGACTCCGGGAGCACGATGACCCCGGCCAAGAGCGCGACCGCGCCCCCGAGCACGGCGTCCCCGGCGCGCTCTGCGGCCGTCATCCAGTCGGCGAGGTGGCGCTCGGCGAGCAGGACGAAGACGGGCGTGAGAAAGAACGTGAAGAGGCGATAGCTACGCGGACGCGTCGCGACCGCCGCGATCGAGAGCGGGACGAGCAGCGCGGAGAGAAGAAGGGGGGAGCGCACCGTGACCATGACCATCACCGCCGCCGCGCTGCCCAGGATCGTTCCGATCACTCGTTCTCCCGCGCGCTTCAGCGTCGCTCCGGTGTACGGCTGGAGGATCGAGAGCGCGGTGAGCGTGACCCAGTACTCGTGCGGCGACACGGCGCTCCCGAGAAGCGACGCCGCGACGGCCGCGCACGCCGCGCGGAGCGCGTGCCGAGCGATCGTCGACCGTGGCGAGAGCGCGTCCCGGAGCGCGCGCGCCGACTGGCCCCACGCTTCGAGGAGGTCGGCCTTCGAGGATTCGCGCGCGGCCGGCGCGATCGAGCGGACTTCGGGCCGGGGCGCGTCGACTGAGTGCGCGAGCTCGAACGCCGCGCGGCTGGCGGCACCCAGCCGGGCGAACACCGGATGGGCCGGGATACCGACGTCGCCAGCGCCCTTCCCGACCGGCGCGTCGACCGGGCGCGTGCGAATGAGCCGGGTCAAAAGGACCCGCTCGACTTCGCGGTCGTTCGCGACAACGGACGCGAGAACCGCGCCGGCCCAGGGGCGAGCGTCCGGCGGGACGCCCTCGATCTCCTGGACCGCCGTCGCGAGCAACGGGAACTGGGCGTCCGCTTCGCCCAGGAGCGCCCGTACGTTGCTTCCGAAACGCGTTTCGCCGATCCGCCGCGCGCGAACCGCGAGCGCCATCGCCCGTGCCGACTCGAGGGCGGCGCGTATGTTCCTGTGATGCTCTCGAATCATGGCGGACCATCGGGCGTCGCCGGAGGGCGTGCCGGCGGCGACCGCATCTCCCACGTCGGCGGCGTACGCCGCGAGCTCCCCGAACACCGCCGCGACCGCGCGCCGAACCGGCAGGTGCGTCCACACCGGCCAGACGACCGACGAGAGCGCCGCCGCCGCCAGTGCCCCCGCCCCGAAGCCGACGGCGTCGCGGAGCGGCGTCGTCCTTGCTCGCGCGAGCGCGATGGCCGTCGTCATCGTCAGCAGGGTCCCGAGGCTCGCGGCCGTCCCCCCGATCGCCCGCAGCATCGACAGCCCGAAGGTCACGAGGGCCAGCAGGAGCGCGGCCATCCAAGCCGACCCCGCGAGCGCCTCGCTGGCCCAGACGAGCACCGCCCCGGCCGACGCGAACAAGAGGAGCGCCTTCGCCCGTGTCGGTCGCGCGCCCCCCGGATCGGCCAACGTGCAGAGCCACCCGCCGAGGGCCGTCCACGCCAGCTCCGGCCGGCCGAGCACGCGCGCGAGGTAAAAGGGGCCGAGCATCACCGCCGCGGCGCGCACCCCCTTGGCGACGTCGGGGAGAGCCGCATGGACGCGCGCGGACGAAGCGAAGCCAAGGCGTCCCTCGAGCGCCGGGATCACGGCGCGCCATGGTACGACGGCGCCGGCCGGACCGCGGGCCTACCGTGCGTCGCTACCGCCGTTCGGGGGAGGACGGCTCGACCGCGCTCGAGGGGGGAGCGACCGTCGTGGGCGAGGGCGCCGAGCCTGCCCGAAGGCCGCCTTCGTCGTGCCGATGGGATCGCGCCAGACGCCGGACGCGCATCTCTTCGACGAGTGCGGTGTTGAAGAGCGTCCTGGCCCTGGCGTGAAGGCCGCCGCCCACAAATGAAGCACTTTCTCGAACCTTTGCAACTCTTGGGAGCGACCCTTCGAGGGGATTCCGTCGACCCCTGCGCTCGTCAGGCAGAGCGCGCCGCAGGGGGCTCCACCCGCGTCGAACACCAGAATCGCGGCGAAGCCCTCCGTCGTCCGTGTCGAGTTCGGACCGGCGGCGTACCACTCGCCGTCGTACGCCTTGCTCGGACTGGATGAACTGCCGGCCGCCGCTCGCCGCCAGATTCGCCACGATGCCGCGGCGAGGCTCGATCACGGCCAGGACGGGCTGCGTGAAGAGGGCGAGCGTTCTCTCCGAGACTCCGCGCCCGGCGAGGATCCGCCACGCTCCCGCCTCGCGAATCCAGACGGTGAAGGCGTCTATCCCATCCGACGTCTCGGGCAGATCGCTCGCCGTGGTCACCATTTCCTGAAGGAGACGGAGCAGCGTCGGGACGTCGGCCGCCTGGGCGGCGTCGAGGGCGAGGGCCGTGAGGTCGCTCGCGCCCTCGAGCTTGCGGCGCAAGCGACGATCTCGTTGCGCATGCCCTGGTTCTGTCGGAGCGCCGCGAGCGTCGCCGCGTTCGTTGTCGTGGAGCGGAAGACGGCCAACATCCCGCCTACGACGCCGCTCGCCAGCATCCAGTCTTTCGCCGCGTTTCCGACGTTGTGGAACAGGCCGACCCCCCGTGCCGCGCCGGCGGGACCCGCGACGCCGACGTCCACGGGGTCCTGGTCGCTCGGATGGCGCGCGGCGCGCGAGCCTAGCACCGTCGCATGACAATATCGGCCACGGTCGCGGGCGAAGCGCGGCTCCGGCGGGCAGCCCGGTCCACTCGACGGATGCGCGACGGCGGTGATGTCCTTTCGCCCCTCCGTGCCAGGATGAACGCCTGGGTCGCAGAGGAAACGCGCGAGCTCTTTTTGTCTTGCGCTGCCCACACAAGGTGTTCGTGAACGTCGACGAGGAGGGGACGGAGGCCGCGGCGGCGACCGTCTTGGAGATGGTTTTCGGAGCCGCGTTCGAGCCGGAGTTTCCGGTGCATGTGCGGATCGACCGGCCGTTCGTCTTCTGGATTCTCGACCTGCCCACCGGCACCGTCCTCTTTGCGGGCAGGGTCGTCGACCCCGTCGAGCGTGCGTAGGTGTGCAGGGCGAACCGCGGCTACGGCTTGTGCACCGCGTAGCGCACGTGGGTCACCCGCGGCGACGTGATGGTCTCGACGAGCTCGACGCCGACATCGCGGCCGATGCCCGCGAACAGGCGCGACCCGCCGCCGAACATCACCGGCGAGATCGCGAGCGTGAATTCGTCGACGAGCCCGGCGCGCAGGTACTGCTGGATGGCGTCGGCGCCGCCGGCGATGCGGATGTCGCGATCGCCGGCCCCCGCGCGCGCTTGGCGAAGCGCATCCTCGACGCCGTCGTTGGCGAAGTAGAACGTCGTGCCGCCGGGCCGCACCCACGGCTCGCGCACCTTCGAAGTCAGCACGAACACCGGCGTATGAAACGGCGCTTCCTCGGGCCACATCCGTTCGCCGAGGTCGAACATGCGCTTGCCCATGATGCTGACGCCGGTGCGCCGGAACGCGTGTTCGACGATCTGGTTGTCGGTGCTGGTCTCGCCACCCTCGCCGAGCTTCAACATCTCCCGGAAGAATCGCTGCGGGAAGATCCAGCTCTGGAGCTTGCCCCACTGGGCCGCCCAATCCTTGTAGATGGGGTCGCCGGCGTGATCCATGTCCATGCCGGGAGGTGCGAGATATCCGTCGAGAGAGACGCTGACGCTGAAGAACACCTTGCTCATCTGTACGGGCCTTTCGCGGTGTGGTCTGGTGGTGGAACGACGACCGGGCGCGCCAATCATCGGTCCATGAGCGACAATTTCGAGCCCTTGGTGGAGGCCGCCCGCGGCGGCGACGAACACGCGTTTCGTGCGCTGGTCGAACCGCTTGGTCGCGAGCTGCACGCGTACGCGTACCGCATGCTCGGCGGGTTCCACGACGCCGACGACGTGCTCCAGGAGTCACGACTCAAGGCGTGGCGCGCGCTCGCGACGTACGAGCCGCGCGCGAGCTTCCGCGCGTGGATGTACCGGATCGTCACCAATACCTGCCTCGACATGCTCAAGGCACGCTCGGGTCGCGTGCTGCCGCAAGACGTCAGCCCGTCGATATCGCCGGGGCCACCCACGACCGCGCCGCGCTCCGACATCCTTTGG
>Ga0209168_10002189_pt1 | contig 14354 bp, 7 predicted proteins | sample Coa_R1_FD_187156 | JGI IMG/M metagenome (GOLD analysis project Ga0209168, IMG submission 187156) | Surface soil microbial communities from Centralia Pennsylvania, which are recovering from an underground coalmine fire - Coalmine... | ecosystem: Environmental > Terrestrial > Soil > Unclassified ... | reverse complement strand
CTGCGCGAGGAGGCCGGCGCGGCGGGCCTTCTCGGCCTGATCACGCACGCGTTGCGCCAGATGGCTGATCAAGAACGCGATCGTGAGCATCACGCCGAAGGTGACGACGTGATGAAGGTTCGCGATGGCCAGGCTGAAGTAAGGGGGCAGAAAGAAGAACTCGAAGGTGATCGCGCTGAGCACCGCCGCGAGGACCGACGGGCCGTAGCCGAAGTGCATCGAGGCAAAGACCACCCCGAGGAGCACCACCATCACGACGTCGGCCAGGTCGCCCGCGCCGAACACGAACCACGCGGTTCCGGTGGACGCGGCGACCACGAGCGCCGCCGCGACGTAACGACCCATCGTTCGAAGGGCGGCCTGGACGCGCAGGTGGGGCACGTCGGCAGGGTAGGGGGCCGGCGACCGCGCATCGAGGAGCATCTCGACCTTCGGCAAGGGTGGTACGCTGGACACGGCTCGAGTGGCCGCCGACTGATAAGGCCTTTACCAGGGGACCTCGTCACCACAGCCGACACCAATACCGTCTGTGGGGAACAGCAGTCGGCGGCCACTCCAGCCGTGCGATACGGTCGCAGCGTCGGCGCACGCGGCTGGGCGCGCGCCGACGCCGTCCTTGGTGCGCTACTCCGCAACCGCGGCTGCCGCGGTGCCGGGCAGCTTGACCGAACCCGCCGAGGGCGCGTGGACGCCCCCGATGAGCTCCGGGTAGGCGGACCCGCCGTGCTCGTGCAGGTCGAGACCTTCGAGCTCGCCGTCCTTCGAGACGCGGAGCGTGCCGGTCATCTTGACGAGGTAGAACATGAGCATCGAGATGCCGAACGTCGCCGCCGTGATGCTCGCGCTGCCGATGAGCTGCGCGACGAGCAGCTGCGAGTTGCCGCCGTAGAAGAGGCCCGTGACCGGGGCCGAGTCGTCGGCGCCGGTCGGACCCGAGACGCCGTACTTGCCGCAGGCGAGGAGGCCCAGGCTCAACGTGCCCCAGACGCCGCAGGCTCCGTGGACGGGCCACGCGCCGACTGGATCGTCGATGCGCAGCCACTCCATCAGATCGACGCCGTAGATACAGACCACGCCCGCCACTCCGCCGATGATGATGGCCCCGCCCGGGGATACCCAGTAGCAGGGGCACGTGATCGCCACGAGCCCGGCGAGGAAGCCGTTCACCGTGATGCCGCAGTCCCACACCTTGTTGCGCGGGTAGAGCCAGCACATGGCCGAAAGGCCTCCGGCGCACGCAGCGAGGGTCGTGTTCGCGGCGACGCGGCCGCAGCCGGCGGCGTCCATCGCGGAGAGCGTGCTCCCCGGGTTGAAGCCGTACCAGCCGAACCAGAGGATGACGCCGCCGACGGCCGCGATCGTCATGTTGTGGCCGGGCATCGGCCCGCCGCCGTCGCGCTTGAACTTCCGACCGATGCGCGGGCCGAGGACGATGGCCCCGGCGAGGGAGATGAACCCGCCGATCGTGTGGACGACCGTGGACCCGGCGAAGTCGTGGAACGCCATCGGCGTGAGCGTGGCCAGCCAGCCGTCCGGCCCCCAGGCCCAGTGGCCGATGATCGGGTAGATGAAGCCGCTGACGCCGATGCTGTAGATGAGGTCTCCCACGAAGCCGGTGCGGCCGACCATGGCCCCCGACGTGATGGTGCTGCAGGTGTCTGCGAACGCGTACTGGAACAGCCAGTAGGCGAGGAAAGCGACGCCCGTGCCCTCGTAGGTGTCGGGCGTGCCCTGCAGGAAGAACCAGTGGTATCCGATGAAGCCGTTTCCGTGGCTGAACATGAACGCGAAACCCCACGTGTAAAAGAGGATTCCGCAGAGGCACGTGTCGACGATGCCCTCGAGGATGACGTTCACGGTTTCGCGAGTGCGCGCGAAGCCCGCCTCGAGAAACATGAAGCCGGCCTGCATGAAGAACACGAGGAAGGCCGCCACGACGGTCCACATCGTGTTGATCGGATTGACATACGCGGGAGGCGGCGCCGCGGCGTCGTCCGCGAATGCAGGCGTGAAGAAGTACGTCGTCACGCCCTTCATGATCGCCAGGCACAAGAGGACGCCGGCGATCTTGGCGCCCAGGTAGAGAAAGAGGTACCGGCGATATTCCTTCTTTCGCCACCGGTCCATGAACTTGTCGACTAATCGCTGAAACATCGGTCCTCCTCGGGGGTGCATCCCGCACCAGGGGCGCGGGCGGGTGTCGGTAAGGGGCGGTCCATCGTCCTTAACACCGTTTTAACTGTTCCTATATCCATGCTTGTTTCGAGCTGTTTTCTTGGCTCGTTCGTTCTGGCGTCGCGTTTACTTTTTTTTAATGAGACGCCGTCAGAGCGCGGTGTCGCCGCGCTCGCCGGTGCGGATGCGAAGGGCCTCGTCGACGGGCAGAACGAAGACCTTGCCGTCGCCGATCTTGCCGGTCTTGGCGCTCCTCTCCAGAGCGTCGAGGACGGGGTGCACCTGCGACTCGGTGACCACGATTTCGAGCCGCAGCTTGGGGACGAAGTCGACCTGATAGGCGGACCCGCGAAAGACCTCAGTTTTGCCGCCGGTTCGGCCGAACCCCTTGATCTCTGCGATCGACATCCCTTGCACGCCCACCTCGGAGAGGGCGCGTTTCACGTCATCGATCTTGAACGGCTTGATGAACGCGAGGATCAATTTCATGGCATTCGTCTCCGATCTTGCTCGACTCGTTTCGAGCAGTGGCTCACTTCGGGCAGCGACCCGCCGCCGGGCACCGGCGGCCGGAGGCGCGCCGGGCCCACCTTCGAGGCAGGCATTTTAATACTTCTTTAATGCGACCCCCGTTTCGTCGAGGTTTCCTTCGACGCTCGTCTCCGGGTCGAGCCTCATTTCTCAACGCCGCCTGCCAGGATTGGCGAGGATGGGTCGGAGCATCCCGTGAAGAAGGTCGTCGCCGTCATCCGAGAGCAGCAGCTCGAGGCCGTGATCGAGAGGCTGCTCGCGATCGGCGTGCGCGGGCTGACGATCAGCGCGGTGAAGGGGGCAGGTCGGAGCGGCGGCCGCCGCGAGGTGTTCCGCGGCAGCGCTTACAAGACGTCTTTCGTCCCCAAGGTGCAGCTCGAGTGGTTCGGACCGGACGGGGAGGCCGACGCCGTCGTCCGCGCCATCGTGGTGCGCGCCGCCACCGGCAAGATCGGCGACGGAAAGATCTTCGTGTCGCCCGTCGAGGAGGCGGTGCGCATCGGCACCGGCGAGCGCGGATCGAGCGCCGTCTGAAGGTCGTGAGGCGCGTCAGGACAGCGGCAGCTCGAGCCTGAAGGTCTTGCTCGGGCCGCTCTCGAGCGAGAGCTCGCCGCTCATCGCCCGCGCCAGCGCCCGCGCGATGGGCAGTCCCAGGCCGAGGCCGTGCGTCTTCGTCGTCCGGAGCGGCTCGAACAGCGCCGCGTGCACCTCGGGATCGATCTCGGGGCCGTCGTCGCGCACACGCACCACCGCGCGCCCGTCCTCCGCCGAGAGCCGGATGACGACGTGGCCGCCGCCGCGCTCGCGCACCGACGAAAGCGCGTTGTCGACGAGGTTCTCCAGGATGGTCCGGACGTACGTCGGATCCGCGCGCGCCCGAACCGACGCGTCGCACTCGAGCCGGACGACGAGGCTGCGATCCGTCGCCAGGTGGCCCAAGTCGTCCGCCAGCGCACCGATGAGCGGCTCGAGCGTCACGCTTTGCAGCTCAGGCTCGCCCAGCGTGCGCATCCCGCGCAACGCCGCCAGGTGACGTCGTGCCCGCTCCGCCTGGGCGCGCGCGCGCTCGACGAGGTCGTCGCGGCGCGCTTCGTCGCCGTCCGCGCCGGAGATCATCAGCTCGTCGAGCAAGAGACCGATGGCGTGGAGCGGGTTGTTCAGCTCGTGGAGCACGGCGGCGGCGAGGACCCACACGGCCTGGTCGCGCTCCACCTTCTGCAGGCGCGTGCGCAGCGCGTCTGCACGGGCAGCCGCGCGCTCGGCCGTCGAGAGCCGTGCTCGCAGGCGCACGTAGTGGGCGCCGACGCCGAGCAGGGCGCCGACGAGCACGGGAAGCGTGTGGTCGATGAGCGCGTGCACGTCGGCGAGCGCGCCCGAGAGGGTGCCGCTCCGGATTCGCGCCTCGGACATGAGGTCGAAGAGGACGTAGCCGGCCCCGGCCACCGTCCCGAGCAGCACGTAGACGGGGAGACTCCGGTCGCGAGCCTCGGGGGAAGCCTCTTTCATCGCGTTCACGCGAGAATACCGCGCGACCCGGCGAAGCAGAGGTCCGCGGCCGTCCACGCGTCGGCGATCCGCTGGCCGAGCGCAGCTACGTTCGGTTCCCGCGCGATCGTGTGGTGATTGCCCGGCACGTCGTGAATGTGAAGCCCGTCGGTCGCGTGCCCGCTCCATCCCAGGTCGCGGTTCGCGCCGGCGAGGACGGGGTCGAGCTCGGTCGCCCGAAGCACCGTGATCCGTCCGCGAAACACGCCGGGCCGGTACCGCGCCGCAGCGCGCAAGAAGGACTCCGTCAACCACAGCTCGCGAACGTCATGCGGGACAGGAATGCCGAGCAGTCTGTGGTACGCGATAAGCAGCCGCTGCACGCCAGCTGTTCCCTCGCGTGCCGCCCATGCTCCGGCCCTCGCCGCCAGGGCGCCGGCCCCGCGGGCGCGATGGATCCGCAGGACTCGCCGCCACGGCCCGTCGGCGGGCACGCTGCCGGGTCGATAGGTGTCCATGAGCACGAGCAGCGGGACCCGCTCTCCGGACGCCTGCAGCCGCGTGGCCATCTCGAAGGCGACGAGGCCGCCGCCGCAGTAGCCGGCGAGGTAGTAGGGGCCGCGAGGCTGATACCGGCCGACTTCGCGCAAATACGCCTCGGCCATCGCCTCGATGCTCACGTGGGGGTCGGCGGCTCCATCCACTCCGCGGGCCTGCACGCCGCAAAACGCCCGCTCGGCACCGAGGCGCCGGGCGATAAGGGGCATGTTCAGCACGTTGCCTCCGGCACCGTGCACGCAGAAAAGAGGAGGCCCGCACCGGCCCCGCTGGATCGGGACGAGGTACTCGAAGTCCTGCGGAACGGCCGTCCCGTTCGCTCTCCTGACCTCACGCACACGACGCGCAAAGTTCTCGACCGTCGGGCTCTCCAGGAACGCGGCGAGGGGCATGTCGACGCCCGTTTCGCCTGCGGCGAGCGCCAGCAGGCGCACGGCGAGCAACGAATCACCTCCGAGCTCGAAGAAGTCGTCGCGCACGCCGATGCGCTCGACGCCGAGGGTCTGTCTCCAGACCCGGGCCAGCGCCTCCTCGAGTTCGTCGCGGGGCGCGAGCGGCTCGACGCTCGTGGCCGCGTCCGCTCGTCCCGGCGCAGGAAGCGCTGCGCGGTCGACCTTGCCGTTGGGAGTGCGGGGAATGGACGCCAGCGCGACGAAGGCCGAAGGGACCATGTGCGCGGGCAACCTCGCCAGGAGCGCCTCCCGAAGCTCCGTCGCGGTGCCGCCGGGAGGATCGACCAGCGTGCAATAGGCCACCAGTCGAGCGTCCCCGGGCCGGTCCTCGCGGGCGACGACCACGGCCTCCTTCACGAGCCCCGACTCGGCGAGCGCGGCCTCGATCTCCCCGGGCTCGATCCGAAAACCCCGCAGCTTGATTTGGTGGTCGAGGCGGCCCAAGTGCTCGAGCAGGCCGTCCGGGCGCAGGCGCCCGAGGTCGCCGGTGCGGTACATCCTGGCCCCGGGCTCGGAAGCGAGGCGGTCTCGAACGAAGCGCTCCTCGGTCAGCTCGGGGCGGCCGAGATACCCCTGCGCCACTCCGTCGCCGCCGATGCAAATCTCCCCGGGGACGCCCACGGGGACGAGCGAGAGCGTCGGGTCCAGCACGTAAATCCGCGTCCGGTCGATCGGCCTTCCCAGGAGAATCGGTCCGGCTCCCGGCGCGACTCGGTGGACCGTCGACCAGATCGTGGTCTCCGTCGGTCCGTACATGTTCCAGAGCGACCCCGAGCGCGCGAGCAGCTCGTCGGCCAGCTCGCGCGAGAGAGCCTCGCCACCGCACAGGATCTTCAACCGGGGATCGCCGCGCCATCCCGCCTCGAGCAGCAGCCGCCAGGTCGCCGGCGTCGCCTGCATGACGCTCGGGGCGAGGCGCTCGACGAGCTCGCGCAGGCGCGCCCCGTCGGCGACGACTTCGCCGGGCGCTACGTGCACGCGCGCGCCGGTCACCAGAGGGAGCCAGAGCTCGAGCCCCGCGATGTCGAAGGCGACGGTCGTCACCGACAAGAGGCGGTCGGCCGCGGTCATCCCAGGCTCGCGCTCCATCGATCGGAGAAAGTTCGAAAGCGCGCCGTGCGTGACGACGACCCCCTTCGGCTTCCCGGTGGATCCGGAGGTGTAGAGCACGTAGGCGGCCGCCGAGGGGTCGCATCGGGCCGAGGCATGGCCGCCGGCGGGGGGGGCGTCGATCGCCGTCGCCACGTCGTCCGCGTACACGACAGCGTCGGAGTCGATCGACAGAGTCGCGACGAGGTCCCTCTGCGCAATGACGATTCGCGCGTCCGCGTCCGCGAGCAGGAACCTCACGCGCGCCGGCGGGTAGCGGGGGTCGACGGGGACGTATGCCGCGCCCGTCATCATCGTCGCGAGCATCGCCACCGGGCCGTGGCGAGACCGCTCGAGCACCACGGCGATCCGCACGCCCGGCCCGGCGCCCATCGCCCGCAGGCGGGAGGCGAGGGCCGTCGCGCGGACGTCCACCTCACCGTAGGTCAGCGCTCCGGCCTCGTCGCTGACGGCGAGGGCGTCTGGTGTTGCCGCCGCGCGCTGCCGGAACCGCTCGCACACGACGTCGCGCGCGGGGCCCACGTCGAACGATGCGTTCGCCCACGCGAGAAGCTCGTCGGTCTCACCGGCCGTGAGCAGGGCCACCTCGAAGACGCGTTGGTTGCTGTCGCGAACGACGGACTCGACGATCGTGACGAAGTGGCCCAGGAGCCGGCGCATGGTAGCCGGGACGTAGAGGTCGGCCGAGTACTCGACGCCGGCCAGGTGACCGAGCTCGCTGTCGAGCACGACGAGGCTCAGGTCGAATTGGGACGCGCCGCGCACGATCGTCAGCGGACTCAGGGACAGTCCGCCCGCGCGCCCGACCTGAAGCGGCGCGTTCTGGTAGTCGAACATGACGCGCACGAGCGGCGACTCGCCCGGGATCCGGGCCACGTGAAGCGCCGCGATGAGGCGCTCGAACGGCAGATCCTGGTGCGAGAACGCGCCGATCGTCGCGTCGCGCACGCGGCGCAAGAGATCCGCGAAGGTCATGTCGGACGTGCAGCCGATGCGCACCGGCAGCATGTTCACCAGCGATCCGACCAGCCCCTCGCTCGCCAGCCGGTTGCGGTTGGCCACCGGCACGCCGACGACGACGTCCGTCTGCCCCGTGTAGCGGTGAAGCAGCAGGACGAACGCCGAGAGGAACGTCATGAACGGCGTGGCTCCGTGTTCGACGCCCAGGCTGCGAACGGAGGCCAGGAGCGCGGTGGGGAGGTTCACGGGCTCGAAGCCGCCCGCCGCGGATCGGCGCAACGGGCGGGGGCCGTCGGTCGGGAGCGACAGCGGCTCCGCTCCGGCCAGCCGCTGCGTCCAGTAGTCGAGGTCGTCGCGCAGTCCGTCGTCGACCAGTCGCTCGCGCTGCCAGGCCGCGTAGTCGAAGTACCCGGGCTCCTCGGGCGCTTGCGGGGGGACCTCGCGCCCGTCGACGAGAGCGTCGTAGTGGCCGAAGGCCTCGCGAACCATGACGCCCATCGACCACGCGTCGGTCACCAGGTGGTGCATCGTCGCGGTCAAGACGTGCCTGTCGGTCCCGGTTCGGTAGAGCGCGACGCGAACGAGCGGGTCGCGGGCGATGTCGAACGGCGCGGCGGCGAGGGCCGACGCGAGCGCGAGGGCACGGCGCGGACCGTCCGGATCTCCCGACAGATCGACGCGGGCGACCGCGAACGGCGCGGTCGGTGCTATTTGTACACGCGGCTCTCCCTCGACGGTCACGTAGTTGGAGCGGAGCACTTCGTGCCGCGCGACGACCTCGGCCAGGGCGCGCTCGAAGGCGCCCACGTCGAGCGGCCCCTCGATGGACAAGGCACCCGCCACGTTGTAGGCGGCGCCCAGCGGGTCGAGCTGGTGCAGGTACCACATCCGCTCCTGGGAAAAGGAGAGTGGGACGCGCGAGTCCCTCCGTACGCGCACGACCGGCGGTTCGGATGCGCGGCGTGCCGGGGACTGCTCCAGGCGCGCGGCCAGGCGAGAGGGGGAGCGAGCGTCGAACACGGTATGCAGAGAGACGTCCATCCCCAGCCGCTCCCGAATCCGGGAGACGAGCTGGGTGGCAAGGAGGGAATCGCCGCCCAGTCCGAAGAAGTCGTCGTCCGCGCTGAAATCCTCCACCCCCAGGAGCTCGGCCATGACGACCCGGACGCGGTCGGTCAGGGGTGACGCGGGGGAGACCGGAGGGGTGGGGGCCCGCGGCGGCTCATGGGCGATCGCGGTGAAGCGCCCGGTCAGGTAGAAATCCCGACAGAGTCCGCGCTGCACTTTTCCGCTCGACGTCTTCGGGAGGGCGCCGGGCGCGACGAGAACCAACTCGTGCACCATGAGCTCGTGTCCGGCGACGGCGCGCCGTACGGCGTCCGCGACTTCGAGGGCCGACGGCTTGCGCGCGATGTCGAGCTCGTGCACCACGACGAGACGCTCCTCCCCGTCCGCTTCCACGGAGAACGCCGCGCACCCGGCGACCCGGAGCGCCGGGTGGCTCGGGGTCACGGTGGCCTCGATGTCCTCGGGGTGGTGATTGACGCCCGACAAGATCAGGAGGTCTTTGATGCGCCCGGTGACGTACAGCTCTCCATCGCGCAAGAAGCCGAGATCGCCGGTGCGCAGGTAGCCGCCGGTGTCCCCGGCGATCTGCGCTCGAAAGACCGCGTCGCAGTCGACCCCTAGCTGGCCCCAGTACCCGCGGCCCGTTCCGGGGCTCCGAACCCAGATCTCGCCCACCTCGCCGTCCGCTCGTCGTCGGGTCGTTTCCGGGTCCACGACCGCGACGTCGCAGCCGTCCAGCGGCGGTCCGCAGCCCACCACGGTGACACTCGTCGCATCCACGGTCGCGGGCGCGACCCGGCCGCGACCGAGCGCGCTGGCGTCGATTGCCATCGACGACATCGGGATCCCGGGAGCCCCGAGGGACACGCCCAGGGTGGCCTCGGCGAGGCCGTAGCATGGCCGGAGCGCGCGACCCTCGAATCCGCTGACCGCGAAGGCCTCCGTGAACCGCTCGAGGGTGGGCACGCGAACGCGTTCGGCGCCGACGAAGGCGATTCGCCATGAGCGGAGGTCGACCTCGCTGCGTTGCCTCCCGGTCGTTCGGCGTACGCAGAGCTCGTAAGCGAAGTTGGGGGCGCCCGATATGGTCGTGCGATATCGATCGATGGCCTGGAGCCAGGCCAGCGGCCGGTGGATGAACGCGGCCGGCGAGAGGTGCGTGACCGCCATCCCGAGGAACACCGGGAGCAGGATTCCCGTGACGAGCCCCATGTCGTGATACGGCGGGAGCCACGACACCATTCGGTCCTTGCGCGTGATCTCGGCGCGTCGCGCGATCGCCTCGATGTTCGAGATGACCGCGGCGTGCGGCAGGACGACGCCCTTCGGCGTGCCGGTGGATCCGGAGGTGTATTGCAGAATGGCGATCGCATCCGGGCCTGCGTCGTCGCGCCGCGCGCCGTCCTGGCCGGGCGGCTCGCTGGCCGCGATCCGGTCCGTCGCGATCCACGCGGGTGAGGTCAGCCCGTCGGCGTCCGAAGACGGCTCGGCGGCCCCGCTCGACCGCCGGAGTGGCCGCTCGATGCGGTCTACCTCCGCGGCGAGGGTGAGGGCAAGGCGCGCTCGCGAGTCCGCGAGGATGCTGCGAAGCCGGTCCGCGAGCCGGGCAGAACGCGGAGGGTAGGCGGGGACGGCGATGGCCCCCGCGTGCCAGCAGCCGAAGAGGGCGGCGATGTATTCGAGGCCCGGCGGGTGAACGACGATCACCGGCGAGCCGCCCGCCCCCAGCCCGCGGAGGTGCTCGCCGATGGCGGTCGCCCGCCGTTCGAGCTCGGCGTACGTCCAGCAAGCCGGCTCCTGGCCGCGGCCGTCGAGAAACCGAAACGCCACGCGGTCCGGCTCCTCGGCCGCCCGGGCTCGAAGGGCGTCGATCAGATGCGCGGGACGCACGCTCGAATCGGGGTCTGCGACCGCATGGGCCACAGGCCACGATACATGGGTGCGAGCGCGCGGAAAACAGCTCGACGCTTGAAAGCCGAAGCGCAACGGAAGACGACAGCGGATTCCGGTGGCATGGTTCGCGTGCACGCCAGCCCCCGCGCATCCGTTGTTTTGTCGAGCACGCGGACGCCAAACGACCGCTGGGCATCCGCAACGCTCAGATTTGAGCCCGGCACCTCGAGCACGTAGCCGTAGACGGCGAGCCATCGGTAGTCGCGGACTGCGGCGGCCGCGGCTGGATCGTGGAGATTCACCTTTCTTGCCCCGGGCGCGACCCCACACCATGATTTCGTAGTTCGATCATTCGTTTCTTGTCACGATTCGGGGGGGGGGGAACAGACAGAGTAGCGAAAACTTATCTATCGATGCGCGACTCGAGTCAGCGAGCGTAGACCTTGCGGAAGAGCTCCGCGCGATTGGCGACGCCGCACTTCGCGTACACCTGCGTGAGGTGCTGTCGGATCGTCTTCTCGCTGTTGTTCTCGAGGGCCGCGATCTCGCCGGACGAAAGGCCTTGCAGCAACCGCAGGGCGACGGCGCGCTCCTTCTCGGTCAGGTGCGCGCGCGTCAAGACCTCGTCGACCGCGTGCGTCGCGGCGCCGCGAGGTTGGCACGCGCGGTCGATCGCCTGGACGAGGTCCTTCGCCTGAAAGGGCTTCTCGAGGAAGTACGCAGCGCCCTCGTTGAGTGCGACCTTCACCTTCTCGACGTCCGCGAATGCGGTGATGACGACGACAGGGGCGTGCACCCCCGCGGCGCGCAAGGCGGGCAGGAGGCGCAGGCCGGCGCGATCGTCGCCCCCCATGACGACGTCGGTGACCACGACGTCGATGAACCTCGTGGCCTTGGCCTTGTCCAGCGCCTCCTGCGGTCCGTGGCTCGTCACGCACGCGAAGCCCTCCCGCTCGAGCGCGCGAGACAGGAGGTCGAGAGTGTCCGGTTCGTCCTCGACGAGAAGGACGGTCCGACGGGCCTCGGAGGGGGCGTCCGACGGGGACATCGAGCGGGATCATGCGGGGGATTCGTCGTTCGTGCATCCGACATTTGTCGGATACCGGCGGCCCGGTGGGCCCCCATAGACTTCAGGGGATGCGCGCGATCCTCGCGTTCCTGGGCGTCGCCCTCCTTCGCTGTTCGTCCGATGCGCACGGCCTCGCGGTGCACGCCGCGGACGGCGCCGGGTGCTTTCCGGACGCCGACGGCCTCACCGGCGGCGCTTACACCATCGATGTCGCGGTGGACGACCACGGCTTCTCGAAGACCGTGATCAACACGCAAAACGACGCTACCGTCACGCTCACGCTGACGAACAAGGGTTCGCGGCCGCACGGCTTCGAGGTGGGCTGCACCAGCGTGACGGCGGCGTATCCGGACTTGCCGGCGAGCTGCCCGACGATGACCTGCTTTCCCGCCGCGTCGACGATTGGGGCGCTCGCCCCCGGTGACAGCAAGACGGTCACGTTCTTCACGCCGCAGGTCGACAACGTCATCTACCCGTTCCAGTCGACCGAGCAGGACGACAGCTCTGTGTCGGGCCTGAACGGCGGTCAGTGGAGCGTGATGTAAAGGCGTGCGCCTCGTCCGCGTGATCCCGCTCCTGGCGGTACTGCTCGTCGCGAGGGCGGCGGCCGCCCAGATCGTCGAGGCCGAGCCGGCGTCGCCCGTCGTCGCGCCGTTCCCCGCCGGCGCGGCGCCCGTCGAGACGCAGGTCACCCTTCAGGTCGTCGTCGACGCGTCGGGCGCGGTCGAATCGGCGGTGGAGGTGTCGCGCCTTCCGCGCGACGCGCCGGAAGCCTTCGCGCGGGCGGCGATCGAGGCCGTCCAGGCGGCACCCTTTACGCCGACCTCGCGCGACGGACACCCCATCCGGTCGCGCATCGAGTACGTCGTCGTCTTCCATCCGCCCGCCGCGCCCCCGTCCGCCCCCACGCCCGCCCCCACGCCCGCCCCCGAGGAGAACGTCGAGGTGAGGGGCATCGGTTGGTCCTCCTCGCGGGGCCTCGGCGACGTTCGCGTCGACCGCGAGACCCTCACGGCGTCGCCCCGCCAGCAGACGAGCGAGATGCTCTCCGCCGCGCCAGGCTTCTTCGTCGACCACGAAGACGGCGAGGGGCTCGGCAACGACGTGTTCCTGCGCGGCTTCGACCTCGACAACGGTTCGGGGATCGAAATGAAGGTCGGCGACGTCCCGATCAACGTTCCGCTCCACATCCACGGACAGGGCTACGCCGACGCCAACTTCATCATCCCCGAGGTCGTCGAGAGCATCCGCGTGCTCGAGGGCCCCTACGATCCGCGCCAGGGCGACGCGGCGATCGTGGGCAGCGCCCTTTTCGCGCTGGGCGTCCACGAGCGGGGCTATCAGCTCAAGACGACGTACGGCTCGTTCGGACAGGCGCGCATGGTCGGAATCGCGGCGCCGTCCGAGGCGAGCGACGAGACGTTCGCGGCCTTCTCGCTGCGCGAGACGCAGGGCTTCGGCCAGGATCGCTCGGCGAAGTCGGCGTCGGTCAACGGGCAATACGGCGTCGACTTCAGCGGCGCGGACCACCTGCGTCTGCTCGCGACCGCGTACGCCTCGGACGCGGCGCTCCCGGGCGTCGTTCGGCAGGACGACGTCGACGCCGGGCGCATCGGCTACTACGACGCGTATCCGAACAATAATTCGTTCTTTCCGGCGAACTGCAGCTCCGCGTCGTGCGCGGAACCGGCGCAAGGCGTGTCCGCGGCGCGCGTCATCCTGAGCGCGGAGCTCGACCACACGACCGCCTCGGGCGCAAAGTTCGCTATCGCGCCCTGGCTCATGTGGACCCACTTCCTCTCGCGTCAGAACTACACCGGCGATCTCGACAGCTCGAACCTCCAGCCGGACCTGCCGAGCCTGGGCGACCTCTGGCAGCTCACGAACGTCGAGACGGCCGCGGGCGTGACCGCGAGCTTCCACGCGGCCCCCCTTCGGGCGGGCCATTTCCTCGAGGTCGTCGCGGAGCCCGGCGTCTCGCTGCGCTTCGGCCACACCGACCAGACGAAAGACCTCGTGAATCCGGCGGACCTCGCGCCCTGGGACGAGCGCGAGAGCTACGGCCTGAACACGCTCGACGCGACCGGCTACCTCGACGTCGACACGCGATGGTGGAAGGACCTGCGGGTCTCGGGAGGCGTGCGCGCCGATTTCCTCGACGTCGCGATCGACGACAAGCTCGCAGGCGTGGTCCCGCCGGTCGCGGTCGGGGCGCTCCCAGGGACGCGGACGAACGTCGCGGGGGTGGCGCCCGGGCCGCGCGTCACCGCCGCCTACGAGGCGCTGCCGGAGCTGACGCCGGTGGTCTCGGCGGGGGAGGGGTTTCGCTCGCTCGACGCGGTCAGCCTCACGCTGTGCAACGCAAGGGCCGTTGCGCCAAGCTCTCAGCTTCCGCCCTGCGTGCAGGGCTCGCCGTACTCGCAGGTGACGAGCGTCGAGGCCGGCGTTCGCTCCACCGTCGCCCGGGGTCGCTTCACGACGACGCTCACGGCGTTCCAGACGAACGTCGCCAACGAACTCGTCTTCGCGGTCGACGCCGGGGGATTGGAGACCGAGCGGGCGAGCACGCGCCGGGGGATCGTGGGGTCCGTGCTCGCCCGTCCGACGCCGTGGATGCTCGCGTCGACGGCGTTGTCGGTCCAGCAGGCGACGTTCGACACGCTCGTCGCGGGCACCTCGCACTACGTGCCGAACGTGCCGGCGGTCCTGTGGCGCGTCGACGCGAACGCGCACGGGCCGCTTCTGCGGCTGGGGGACGCGCCACTGACGGGTCGGCTGGGCGTCGGGTACACGCTGCTCGGCGGGCGACACGTGACCGACGCGATCGTCGGTCCGACGAGCAACGTACTCAACGCGCTCGCGTCGCTCCGCTACCGCTTCGTCGAGCTCGGCCTCGACATGTACAACGTGCTGGGTCTCGCGTACGCGGACGATCTCGCGTACTTCGTGTCCAACTGGAGTCTTTTGCCCGGCCAGCAGCGGGCCTCGACGGCGGTCCACCTCGTCGCCGCCGCGCCCCGGACGACGCTCGGGACGCTGACGCTGTATCTCGA
>Ga0209168_10002188_pt1 | contig 14365 bp, 13 predicted proteins | sample Coa_R1_FD_187156 | JGI IMG/M metagenome (GOLD analysis project Ga0209168, IMG submission 187156) | Surface soil microbial communities from Centralia Pennsylvania, which are recovering from an underground coalmine fire - Coalmine... | ecosystem: Environmental > Terrestrial > Soil > Unclassified ... | reverse complement strand
GTTCCTGGACGAGCCGACCACCGGCCTGGACCCCAGCGCCCGCGCGATGACCTGGGAGGTGGTCCGCGAGCTCGCGGCCGAGGGCACCACCGTGCTGCTCACCACCCAGTACCTGGAGGAGGCGGATCAGCTCGCCGCGCGGGTGGCGGTCATCGACGGCGGCGCGGTCATCGCCGAGGGCACCCCGCACGAGCTCAAGTCCGCGGTCGGCGGCGCTCAGCTCACCGTGATGCTGGCGGCCGGGTCGGACCTGCGGGCGGCGATCGCCGCCATCAGGCCGTACGTCCGCGGCAGCGTGCGGCCTGACCGGGACGGGCGGCGCCTGTCGGCGCCGGTGGCCGCGGCCGAGGGACTGACCACCCGCGTGGTGTACGCGCTGGACGCGGCCGGCGTCCGGGTCAACGACGTGATCATCCAGCGCGCGTCGCTCGACGACGTGTTCCTGTCGCTCACCGGCCGGGCCGGACCGGACCGGACGCACGCGGCATGAGCGCCATCGCCAGCGCGCGCCTGGTCCCCCGCCGGGACATGACCTACCGGTACGGGCCGGTCCGGCACTTCACCACCGACGTGTGGGTGCTGATCAAGCGCAGCATCGCCCGGATCGGGCGGGAGCCCGAGACCCTGGCCGACGTCACGTTCCTGCCGGTCATCTTCATCTTGATGTTCGCCTACGTGTTCGGCGGCGCGATCGTCCTGCCCGGCAGCGGCAGCTACCACGAGTACCTGATCGGCGGGATGCTGGGCATGGGCCTGGCCCAGACGGCCCCGGGCGTGGCCGTGGCCCTGGTCACCGACATGTCCACCGGGCTGATCGACCGATTCCGGTCGCTGCCCATGTCGCGCTGGGCCGTGCTGACCGCCCGCACCCTGGCCGAACTGGTCAAGCAGATGATCAGCGCGGTGGTGGTGACCTGCGTCGGCCTGGCCATCGGCTGGCGGGTGCACACCCGCGCGATCGATGTGGTCGCCGCCTTCGCGCTGGCCCTGCTGGTCGGGTACGCCTTTACCTGGGCCGGGGTCTGCCTGGGCCTGGCGCTGCGCAGCCCGGAGGCCGCGCAGCAGGCCGGCCTGATCGTCTTCTTGCCGCTGACGTTCATCTCCAGCGCGTTCGTGCCCACCCAGGGCATGCCGGGCTGGCTGCGGCCGGTCGCCGAGTGGAACCCGATGTCCGCGCTCGCCTCGTCCTGCCGCCACCTGTTCGGCAACCCGGACCCGGCCGTGGCGGTACGCGCCTGGCCTATGCAGCACCCCGAGCTCGCGGTGTTCTGCTGGTCAGCGGGCATGCTGGCGCTGTTCGCGCCGCTGGCTGTGCACCTGTACCGCCGCAAGGCGCTGAACTAAGCGCTGGCCCGGCGCGGCGACGATGGCCACGTCCGCCCAGGCCATCGAGATGGTGCCGGAGAACGTGATGGGGCTTCCCTTCACCATCACCGACGCCCGGCTGAGGGCCTTCTCGCCGAGGCCGATCACCTGGTAGGTCTGCGGATCCAGGAGCAGCCACGACACGCCGCCGTTGGCCGAGACGCCGATCCCGGCGCGGCCGACGGCGCTGGTCAGGCCACCAGTCACCGTCACGCCCGGGATGTCGGCCATGGCCTGGTACACGTGCGCCAGCGCCGCGGGCGGCGCGGCGGCGTAGGCGTCCCAGAGCAGCTGGGCCAGGTAGTCGAACTCGGCCTCGCCGATGCTCCGGGGCGCCAGTTCGGCCACCGCGCTGCCCGAGCTCCAGTTCTCCCATTGCTGCGGCGTGGTCCCCACCACCTGGCCGGCCGCGGCCAGGATCGCCGCCGGGTCGGCGGGCAGGTCGGCCAGCTCACGGTAGCTGTCCAGCGGCCCGCCGCTGCCCGAGGTTTCGAGATGCGTGATGAGCTGGCCGTTCAGGTAGTAGGCCTGCTCGAGGCCGTCGAACCGGATCCAGTTCTCGTCGGACTGGGTGGCCGTCCCGGTCTGGGTCTGCACGAACCGGGCGTACACCCACTGCCGGTCGCCGGGACGGGTGCTCACCGGCTCGGCCGCGACGGTCCGGGCCGCGAGGGTGAGGAACCGGGCCGCGAGGCTCACCCGCGCGGTCGGCGCGGGCCGCGGGTGCGAGCCGGCGGACCCGGGCCGCGAGGCCGCCGCCGACCCGGGCCGGGACGGCGCCGCGGTGCCCCCGAGGACCGCGGCGCAGACGATGGCGGCCACCGCCACGATCGCGCCCGCGGGCAGCGCCAGCCGCCAGGCGGCGCCCGGCCCGGCCGGCCGGATCGGCCGCCGGTAGCGGCGGGGCCCGGGGACGGCCGCCAGGAGCCGGTGACGGCGCGGGCCGGGGACGGCCGCCAGGAGCCGGTGACGGCGCGGGCGGGAGGCGGCCGCGAGAAGGCGGTCACGGCCCCGGGCCAGCCGGGCGGGGGACGGGGACGGGACTTCGGCGCGCATGGTGCGCACCAGGTCGAGGTCGTTCATATCAAGGTCGTTCATGGGTCGAGCTCCTGGTTCGACGAGGTCGGATCCTGGCCGCCGAGTGCCTCGCGCACCTTTCTTCGAGCCCGGTTCAGCCGGGACCGCACGGTCCCGACCGGGATGCCCAGCGCCGCGGCGGTCTCCTCGTAGGAGAGGTCCGCCCAGGCGATGAGCAATAGCACGTCCCGGTCACCGGCCGGCAGGGCGGCCAGAGCCGCCGCCAGGTCCCGCTGCACGGCCGCCGCGGCGACCTGGCTGTCGACCAGGTCGGCGTGGCCCTCGGTCACCGGGTCGGCCCCGGTCCGGGCCCAGGCCCGGAGCATCCGGACTTCGGCCCGGCGGTGCTTGCCGATCACGTTGGCGGCGATCCCGTACAGCCACGGCCGGGCGTCGGCCCGGCGCAGGTCGTACCGGTTGCGCCGGCCGAACGCGGCCAGGAATGTCTCCGCGACCACGTCGTCGGCCAGCTGGCCGCCGAGCCTGCGGCCGGCGAAGCGGTGGATCGGGGCCGCGTGCCGGTCGTACAGCGCGGCGAACGCTTCGGGCTCATGCCAGGACCGCTCGATCAGCGCGGCGTCGTCCAGGCGCGTTCCGGCCGCGTCCTGGTCCGCCGCGCGCCGCCGGGGCGGTGCGGTCATAGCTGGCTCCCTTATGCGAGGTGTCTATCACGGTCACCCCGCTTTCACCCGATGTCCGCGATGAGGTTCACGATGCGTCGACGGCGGACCGGACCGATGTGATACATCGGATGTATGGCGGAGCAGTCGACCGAATTCGCCGGGCTGGCGGCCCTGGTCACCGGGGGTGCCTCGGGGATCGGGCTGGCCACCGCCCGGCTGCTGGCGGCCCGCGGCGCGCGGGTGGCCGTGCTGGACCGGGACCAGCCCTCCGCTGATCCGGGCGACGGCCTGTACCCGGTCCGGGCGGACGTGACCGACGACGCCGCGGTCCGGGCCGCGGTGGCGCAGGCCGGGCAGGCCCTCGGCGGGCTGGACATCCTGGTCAACAACGCGGGCATCGGCGCGGCCGGCACCGTCGAGGACAACGACGACGACGTGTGGCACCGGGTCCTGGACGTGAACGTGCTCGGCCTGGTGCGGACGACCCGGGCTGCCCTGCCCCTGCTGCGCCAGGCGGTCCGCGACCACGGCGGGGCCGCCATCGTCAACACGTGCTCGATCGTCGGCACCACGGGCCTGCCGCAGCGCGCCCTGTACTCCGCGAGCAAGGGCGCGGTCTACGCGCTCACGCTGGCCATGGCGGCCGACCACGTGGCCGAGGGGATCAGGGTCAACTGCGTCAACCCCGGGACGGTCGACACCCCGTGGGTCGGCAGGCTGCTCGACGCCGCGGCCGACCCGCGGGCCGAGCGGACCGCGCTCACCGCCCGCCAGCCCATGGGCCGCCTGGTCACCGCGGCGGAGGTCGCCGCGGCCATCGCCTACCTGGCCAGCCCGCTGGCCGGGGCCACCACCGGGACCGCGCTCGCGGTCGACGGCGGCATGAGCGGGCTGCGGGTCAGGCCGAGGCCGGCGGACTAGGGCGCCCGCCGGGCGTGGGGCTGAGTGGGCGGACGAGCCGGGCATACGTTGCGTGCGGACGAGCCGGGCATGCGTTGTGGACGGACAAGCCGGGCATACGTTGCGTACGGACGAGCCGGGCGTCCGTTGTGTACTGATAAGTCACGCGTACGTTGTACAGTCGGGTACGTTCGCCCGCACGGCGCGCCCCTCCCCCCCAGGCCGCCGCGCCCGGCGTCCGGCGTCGGCAGCCGGGCCCATGAGCGGCCCGGCTGCCGACCGCCGCCTGACGAGGGCAGGGCGCGCTCCACCTGGTGCGCCTAGGTCCCTCCCAGCGTTCCCTGCCTCGGCCAAGCTAACTGTGTACACGCCCCGCGCCGTGGCGGTATCGGTAATTTTGCTTAGCTGATAACGTGTCGCGGAGGTGCCACATGGCCGGTTCCCCCAGCGCGCTGCGCCAGCTCAGCGACGGGCTCGCCGAGCTGTACGCGCCTGACGGCCCGGAGTACGCCGCCCGCGTGGTCAGCGTGGCCACCCGGCTGGTTCCCGCCGACTCGTGCTCCTACAACCACATCGGCGGCGGCGGCGCCCTGCTGGCCTGGCTCATCGAGCCCGCTGGCGTCGGGTCCTTCCCCGGCGGCATCGAGCTGTTCCAGCAGCACCTGCCCGAGCATCCCGTCCTGGCCTACGTCCGGGCCACCGGGGACGGCCGGGCGCGGCGGATCTCCGATTTCCTCAGCGACCGCCAGTTCCGCGCGCTCGGCCTGTACCACGACTTCTACCGCGTGTGCGGGATCGACCGCCAGGTGGTGATCTCGGTGCGCGCCCCGGGCGGCGGGCTGATCGGGGTCGCGCTGAACCGGCAGGGACAGGACTTCTCCGCCGGCGACCTCGAACTCCTTGACCTGCTGCGGATCCACGTCGAGCAGGCCGCGGCCCTCGCGCTGCGGAGCCAGCCCGGGCCCGGGCTGGCTCCGGACCCCGCGGCCAACCCGCTGCTGACCCCGCGCCAGGCCCGCATCCTCCAGCTCGTCGCCGACGGCCAGTCCGACCGGGGCATCGCCCGGACGCTGGGCATCAGCACCCGGACCGTGCAGGCCCACCTGCAGCACAGCTACCGCGCCCTCGACGTCACCTCCCGCACCGAGGCCGTGGCCCGGCTCCGGGCGCTCGGCGCGACCGCTGACCTCAGCCGGTGCGCACGCCTCGCTCGATGGTGACGGCGGCGGTATAGCCGCCGCTGGCGATGGGCTTGCGCACCTCGAGCCGGAGCCAGGTCACCGGGTGTTCGGCCAGCAGCCGGTCCGCGACCCGCTCGGCGGCGGTCTCGATGAGCCGGAACCGGCCCTGCTCGACGACCGAGGCGATGGTCCGCGCCACCGCGGAGTAGTCCAGGGCGTCGGCCAGGTCGTCGTTGCGGGCCGCGCGGCGCACGTCGGCGGCCAGGTCGACGCTGAACACGAGGGTCTGGGTGATCTCGCGCTCCCACTCGTGCACGCCGATGACCGCCGGGACGGGCAGGTCCCGGACCGATACCAGGTCCGCCGGCACGCCCTTAGGCGACGTAGGGCTCGCCGCCGTCCTCGCTGACCATCGGGCGGCCCGCGACCGCCCAGCCGGTCATGCCGTCGGCCACGTTGATCGCCTGCAGGCCGCCGCCGAGCAGGGCCTGGGTCGCGTACGCGGACCGGTTGCCGGTCCGGCAGATCACGTACACCTCACGGTCGCGCGGCAGCTCGGCCGCGCGCGCGCCGAGGTCGCCGAGCCGGACGTGCACCGCGTCGGGGGCGTGCCCGGCGGCCCACTCATCGTCCTCGCGCACGTCCAGCAGGTACACCCCAGCGGGCAGGTCGCTCGACAGCACTTCCGGCACGGCCACGGGCTGGTTCATCGATCTCTCCTCAGGCGGCTCTGGGACGGCCGCCATCGGCCGCTACTGTAGCGCCTGCGCGACCGCCATGGCGCGGCAGGCGGCACCGGCCGGCGTCACCCCGGGACGCGGAACGGGCCGCGGTGCGGTGCACCACGGCCCGTTCGGCAGAAAGAAGGAGCCAAGCCGGGGCGGCCGGTCAGCGCGGCGCGCCGGCCGGCTCCGGGAGCGGCGCCGGGTCTTCCTCCGTGAACCCGTACCTGGCGTACAGCCGGCGCAGCGGGCGCGGCGCCCACCAGTTGGCCCGGCCGAGCAGCCGCATCGTGGCCGGCACCAGCAGGACGCGGACCACCGTCGCGTCCACCAGCAGCGCCACGATCATGCCCACGCCCATCAGCTTGAGGAACGTGATGCCGGACGCGGAGAACGCGCCGACCACGATGATCAGCAGCAGGGCCAGGCTGGTGATCAGGCCGCCGGTCCGCTGCAGGCCGGCCGCGACCGCGAGGGTGTTGTCGCCGGTCTGGTCGTAGCGCTCCCGGATCCGGGACAGCAGGAACACCTCGTAGTCCATGGACAGGCCGAAGATGACGGCCAGCATCAGGATCGGCATGGTCGGGTCGATCGAGCCGGTCGCGGTGAACCGCAGCAGGCCGGACAGGTGGCCCCACTGGAAGATCCATACCACCACGCCGAACGTCGCGCCCAGCGACAGCACGTTCATCACGATCGCCTTCAGCGGGAGCACCACCGAGCCGAAGGCCAGGAACAGCAGCACGAACGTGGACAGGCCGACCAGCAGCGCCATCCACGGCAGCACCGAGCCGAGGCTGGCCAGCTCGTCGACCTGCCCGGCGGTGGTCCCGCCGATCAGGACCGTGGCCCCGGCCGGCGGCGCGAGCGCCCGGATCTGGGTCACGATGTGCCGGGCGGCCGAGGACACCGGCGGCGGCGTGTAGCCGGCGTCGACCAGGGTGACACTGTCCCGCCTCTCCGGGCCAACACCGGCCTTGACCCCGCTGACCTGGGCGCCGGTCACGCCGGGGATGGCGTCGATGCGGTGCAGGTAGGAGGTGACCGCCGCGGAGCCGCTCGCCCCGGTGATGAGCGCCTCGATCGGGTCGGTCGAGTTGACCGGGAACTGGCTGTCCAGCGCCTCGGACACCTGCCGGATCGTCGAGGCGGCGGGCAGCGTCCTGGCGTCCGTGCCGCCCCAGGAGATGCGCAGGAACGGCGCGCCCAGAGCCAGCAGCGCGATCGTGATCACGCTGACGTAGACCAGCGGCCGGCGCATGACGCTGCGGGCCAGCCGGTACCAGGCCCCGCTGGACTCCTCCCGCGGCGGCCGGTGGACCGAGCGGCGGATCCGCAAGGCGTTGACGCGGTGGCCGAGGACGGCCAGCAGCGCGGGCAGCACGATGAGCGCGGCCAGCACGTCCACCGCGACCGTGGCCACCCCGCCGTAGCCCATCGAGCGCAGGAAGCTGACCGGGAACAGCATCAGGCTGGTCAGCGCGACCGCGACCGTGACCCCGGAGACCGCGATGGTCCGGCCCGCGGTGGCGACCGTGCGGGCTACCGCTTGTTCGACGGTCGGTTGCCGGTGCAGTTCCTCGCGGAACCGGGTGACCATGAACAGGCCGTAGTCGATGCCAAGGCCCAGGCCCAGGATGGTGGTGATGTTCAGCGAGTAGACCGACACCGTGGTGACCATGGTGAGCAGGCGCAGCACGGTGAACGAGCCGAGGATGGCGATGCCGCCGATCGCCACCGGGAGCGACGCCGCGGCCAGGCTGCCGAAGATCACCAGCAACAGGAGCAGCAGCACCGGCATCGAGAAGCCCTCGGCCTTGGCGATGTCGGCGCTGACCTGGTTGTTGACCGCCACCTCCATGGCCACGTTCCCGCCCACCCGGGCGGTCACCCCGGCGGCGCTCAGGCTCCCCGGGTTCAGATCGTTCTTGATCGCGTCGTAGGTCTTGTGCCGGGCCGCGTCGTCGGCCCCGGTGAGCTGGAGCACCGCGTACGTGGCGTGCCGGTCGGTGCTGACCAGCCGGGGTGACCCGGTGGACCAGTACGTGGTCACGGCGGCCACGTCGGCGCGGGGCAGGCGGCCCAGCGCGGCGGTCACCGCCTGCCGGTAGGCCGGGTCGGTGACGGTCATGGCGGCACTGCGGTACAGCACCACGACGTCGGCGTCGTGGCGGCCGAAGACCTGCTCGGCCCGGCTGGCCTCGCGCTGGCTCTGGCTGGACGGCGGGGTGAAGTTGTCGCCGGACGACAGTGCGCCGAACACGCCGGTCCCCCAGGCCCCGGCGAAGGCGACGAACAAGAGCGTGATGATCAGGGTGAGCCGGCGCCGGCGGGACAGGACCCGCCCCCAGGCCTCGAACATAGCTGCCTCCCGAGCTATGCGCGTCACTTGATAACTCAAGTAAACGATGTAAACTGATTACGTCGATAACTTCGCATACGGTGTTCACTACTGTCAAGTGGGTTAGCATCAACCAACCGTTCATCGTTACGGTCCGGGCCGGCCGGGGTACCTGACGGTTAGACCGGGCCAGGGAGGAAGCTGTGACACAGACCGCAGAGGCCGAGACCGGGCCGGGTGCCGGGCACACGCCGTCCCGTCGCGACCGGCTGCGCGCGGCGACCTCGGAGGAGATCATCCAGACCGCGCGGCGGCTGCTGGTGCACAGCGGCCCGGACGCGGTCACGCTGCGGGCCATCGCGCGCGATATGGGGATGACCGCGCCGGGTCTGTACCGCTACTTCGACAACCGCGACGAGCTGGTCCGGCACATCTGCGCGAACATCTTCACCGAGCTCGGCTCGGACATCCACCAGGCCATCGAGGCCGCGGCCGCGCCGGCCGGGGCGGCCGACCCGGTGGCCGCGAAACTCACGGTCAAGATGGCGGCGGCCTGCCAGGAGTTCCGCCGCTGGGCGCTGAACCACCAGGCCGAGTTCAGCCTGCTGTTCGGCGTGCCGCTGCCCGGCCTGGACGACGGGCGGTACGACATCGCCGACGAGTGCGCCATGGCCTTCGCCGGCACGTTCTTCACGCTGTTCCTGGAGCTGTGGACCATGGTGCCGTTCCCGGTGCCGGACGCCGCGGACATCGACCCGGGCCTGCGCGACCAGCTCAGCCGCTATCGCGAGCTGCTGGGCAGCGACATACCGATCGGCGCGGTGCTCACCTTCCTGCGCTGCTGGACGGTGCTGTACGGGGCGGTGGCCATGGAGGTGTTCGGCCACCTGAGGTTCGCGCTGTCCGACCCGGCGCCGATGTTCGAGATCACCCTCGGCGACCTGGCCGCCCTGATCGGCCTGCGCTACCCGCTGCCGGCCTAGAGGCCTAGAGCAGGCGCGCCGCGCTGCCGGAGCCCTGACCGGGGCCAGCGGTCGGCGACTGGCGGAGCGCGGCGAGCGCGGCGGCACCGAACGCGCCGGCGGCGAACAGCTCGATATGCGCGCGGCCGGACGCCTCCGGCTGGATGCGCTGGTGGAACTCGTCCACCGCCCGCGGCCACGGGGTCCGGCCGAACCACAGCTTGGCGGGCTTGTCGATGTCGGGCAGCGCGGCTCCGATCATGCCCGCCAGCACGGCCGGCCGGCGTTCGGCCGGGGCCAGCGCGGCGAGGGTTCCCATCGCGGCCAGGCTGATCAGCCCGTCGGGCACCGCCACCTGGAGGAACCGGCGGATGCTGCCCCAGTCACCCCAGTGCGGCACCGCGTCGAGCAGGAAGTGCGAGGCCACGCCGGCCGCGAAGGCCGGCGCCGGGCGGCGGGCCAGGGCGCCGATCAGCGCGCCGGACAGGACATGGTTGGTCAGCAGCACGCCTCTTACCGTACGCGAGGCCGGACGGTTATCCCGGGCAGTTATCCCGGGCGACCCGGCGGGCACTGCTGGTAGCGTTCCGTTGCGGGGGTATAGGCAATTCTTCTTCACGGACACAAGGGCTGACGCGTACCCATGCTGGACAAGCGATTCATCAGGGAGCACCCGGACGAGGTCGAGGCCGCCGTCCGGGTCAAGGGCATCAACCTGGACGTGCACGAGCTGCTCGACCTGGACCGGGCCGCCCGCAAGCTGCAGCACGAACTGGATCAGGCCCAGGCGGTCCGCAAGAGCTCGTCCAAGGAGTTCGCCCAGGCCAGCGAGGAACGCCGGGCCCAGCTGAAGGCCGAGGCCGCCGAACTCGACGCGCACCTCAAGGCCCTGCGCGAGCAGCTGGCCGAGACCAGCGAGCGGCTGAACGCGCTGCTCCTGCTGACCCCGACCATCCCGTGGCCGGGCGCGCCGGTGGGGCCCGACGAGTCGGCCAACGTCGTCATCAGGACGGTCGGCACGCCGCCGGAGTTCGGCTTCCGGCCGCTGGATCACGTCGAGCTGCTCGAGAAGCGCGGCTGGGCCGACTTCGCCCGGGCCCGCAAGGTGGCCGGGGAGCGCGCCTACGCGCTGATCTCGGACCTGGTGCTGCTCGAGCGGGCGGTCCACTCCTACGCCCTCGACCTGCTTCGTGACCAGGACTTCACGGTGGTCAGCGTGCCGTCGCTGGTCCGCCAGGAGGCGCTGACCGGGACCGGCATGTTCCCCGCCCACCGCGAGGAGACCTACTCGGTCCCGGCCGACGACCTGTTCCTGGCCGGGACGGCCGAGGTCGCGCTGGTGGGCTTCCACAGCGACGAGATCCTCGACCACAAGCAGCTGCCGATGCGGTACGCCGGGATCTCGCCGTGCTTCCGGCGCGAGGCCGGCAGCGCCGGCCGCGACGTGCGCGGGCTGCTGCGGGTCCATCAGTTCGAGAAGGTCGAGCAGTTCGTCATCTGCGCGGCCGAGCTGGCCGAGTCCGACCGCTGGCACGAGCAGCTGCTCGGCACCGCCGAACGGCTGCTCCAGGGGCTCGGCCTGGCCTACGAGGTGATGGAGGTCTCCACCGGCGACATGGGCGCGGGCAAGTACCGGATGAACGACATCAACACCTGGATGCCCTCGCTCGGCACGTACCGCGAGACGCACAGCTGCTCGTCCCTGCTCGACTGGCAGGCGCGCCGGGCCAACGTCCGGTACCGCGACCAGGACGGCACGGTGCGGTTCGCGTACACGCTGAACAACACCGCGGTCGCCACCCCGCGGATCCTGGCCGCGCTGGTGGAGAACTTCCAGACCGAGCAGGCGCAGGTCGTCGTCCCGGCCGTGCTGCGGCCCTACCTGGGCGGGCGGGATCTGCTCTAAGCTGCCAGGCGTGAACCTTGACGCCGATCGCGTGGCCGAGCTGGCCGCCCGGCCGCTCAGCGAACTGACCAGGCGGGATGTCGCGCTCGCGCTGCTGGCCGTGCCGTCGGCCGACGCGCTCGGGTCGCTGCCCGGCATCCGCCGCGGGCTGCTCGCGGCGGGCAACCCGCTGTCCGCCGTGTTCTGGTCGTCGGCCGAGGCCGTCCTGCACAAGATCAACGACAGCGTGGCCACGGTCGGCGACGTCCGGACCTGGCTGGAGGCCACCGGCACCGAGCCGAACGGCATCATCGGCCTGCACGTCTGGGACGATCAGTCCGAGCGCAGCCAGCTGGCCGCGGAGCTGCACACCCGCCTGGTCAGCCACCTGGAGGATCAGCTCGCCGCGGGCGAGATCGATCCCGACCTGCTGTCGGCGGGGGACCCGGCGGCCTGCCGGGCCTACATCGCCCTGCAGGAGCGCTGGATGACCTCGCCGCTGCCCGACGGCCGGGTGCCGATGGACGTCCTGCTGGACGAGAAGGACGAGGAGTTCCTCGCCGAATGGGACGCCGCCGACGCCGAGGCGCTGGCCGCGGTCGGCGAGCTGCTGGATCAGGTCGGCGACCGCCCGGTGCCGGCCGAGGACCTGCGCGCGGCGGTGAGCCGGCTGCGCGAGTCGATCGCCCGGTCCGGCTGGCCCGGCGAGCTGCTGATCGAGTGCGGCGGCATGCGCGCGGCGGACCTGCCCGCCGACGACGCCGAGCTGTGGCTGCGGCTGGCCGCCGGGGTGGCCTCACCGCAAGGGTCGGAGGAGTGGGCCGCCGGGCCGCCCGAGACCGAGACCGAGGGCGAGCTGAGCGAGACGGACAGCGCGATCGCCGCGATCTGCGCCATCGATCACTTCGACTGGCTCGCGGTGATCACCGCGCTCGCCGTCGGCGGCCCGGGGATCTCGGCGTCAGCCGCCGACCTGGCCGGGTACGTCCGCGACTACGACCCCGACGGGGCCGAACAGGCCGCAGACGAGGACGCGGACGAGGACGCGGACGAGTATGACCTCGATGACCTCGACGACGACGGCGAGTTCGACGAGCTCACCATGGAGAGCCTGTTCCTGCCGGTCACCTCGCTGTGGCAGGTCCTGGGGGCGATCGACGACGAGGACTGCCTGACCCCGCTGGGCTGGTGGGGCCTGCCCGAGGCCATGCGCCGCGTCTGGGCCCCGTCCGGGGGCGCCCCAGGCGCCTAGCCGCGGCGGTCCGCGGCCCGCCGCATCCGCCGCGCCCGCCGGACGATGGCCCGCAGGTCGCCCCGGTCCAGCAGGAACGCGACGGCTCCGAAGGCGAGCACCGAGCACGCGGCCGCGGCCACGGCCACGCCGACGGCCAGCAGCTTCCCGCCGCCGGAGTCAGCCAGGCTGACGCCCACGCCGACCGCGGCCCCCGCGGCCCCGGCGGCCAGCCCGGCCAGCATCGCGTGGCCGGTGCCCGCGATGGCGTCGCGGCCGCAGATCCGGCCGGTGACCAGCACCAGCGGGACGGCCACCACGGTCTGGCCGATGGTGTTCCCCAGCGCGAGGGCCGCGACCACCAGGCGGGCGGGCGCGAGTTCGGCCAGCACCACGTCGGCCACCATCACCAGCACCCAGCTGCCGGCTACCGCAACGGCCGCCACCTTGAGCCGTCCGATGGCCAGCATGGCGCGGGACAAGATGGCGATCACCGCGGTCCCGGCGATGCCGGGGGCGAACAGGGCGAAGGCCTCGATCAGCTGGGGCACCTGGTCCGGCTGACGGGCCAGCACGTGGGCGGTCGGCATGGCGACGGCCGCGATCACCGCGGCGCCGAGCCAGGACATGAGCAGCACCGCCCGGGCCGACCCGGCGCACGTCCGCGCGAAGACCGGCCCGTCGCGAGCGGACAGGACGGGGAACGCGCTGGTGACGATGGATATCGCCAGCACCCCGGACAGGGTGTTGAACACCTGCGAGGCGTAGTTGAAGATAACGATCGCGCCGGTCTCGCCGCGCCCGTTGGCCAGCGCGATGGCCACCAGAGACGCCGCGTCGATGGCGATGAGCTCGGCGACGCCCACGAGGGCCAGGCCACTGGCCCGCCGGGCCACTCCGGGCGGGAACCGCAGGGTGGGCCGCAGCCGCAGGTGCAGCCGCCAGGCCGGCACCACGCCCACCACGACCAGAGCCGCGACCCCCAGCGTGGTCCCGACCGAGAGGACCAGCTCGGCCTGCAACGGCAGCCTGGCCAGCGGCAGGCCCTTGGCCAGCGGCACGAAGGAGAGATAGGCCGCGATCAGGACCAGGCTGGACACGGCCGGCCCGATGGTCGGCCCGGTGAACCGGCGGTAGGCCTGGAGCAGGCCGTACAGCACCACGGACAGGCCGTACAGCAGGGCCTGGGGGGCGAACACCTGGAGCATGCTGGCCGTGGTGGCCACCATGTCGGCGCGCGGGCAGTGCGCGTGGGCATTGACCGGGTTGAGCGCGGACGCGACCGGCCCGGCCGCCGCCGCGATGGCCAGGGTCAGCGGCACCAGGATGATCACGGACCAGGTCAGCAGGGCCGAGGTGATCTGGCCGACCCGCGCCTTCTCGGCCGGGTCGGAGCCGGATCGCTCCGCCGAGCGGGCCAGGACCGGGACCATGGCACTGGTCAGCGCACCGCCCAGGACCAGCTCGTACACCAGGTTCGGCACCTGGTTGGCGGTGACGTAGGAGGTGCCCAGGCAGTCGGCCCCGATGGTCTGGGAGAACACCAGGGTGCGCACCAGCCCCAGGATCCGGGACACGATGGTGAGCCCGGCGATCAGCATCGCGCCGCGCGCGATGCCCGCGCCGGACCGCGCCGTGTCCGTCGCGCCGGCCGGCTGCGTCACGTCCGAACCCCACCACCCTGAGAGGAGCGCACACCACCCGTCCGGTGATGCGCCTTTCCGGGTGAACGCTAGCCGATGTCGCCGGCCGCCCGGGGCTCGCTGGCCTCGGCGGCGAGGCGTTCGTAGCCGGGGGCCAGCACCTCGGCCAGGTCACGGCCCCGGACCGGCACCGGCGGCGGGGGGAACATGCGCAGCAGCAGGTCGGGCGTGACCGGGCCGGCCGGGGCGGCCAGCGCGCGCAGCCGGGCCGGGCTCAGCGGGGCGGACCAGAAGCCGTCCGGCGACTCGGGCAACGGCGCGGTCGCCGGGCCGGACGGCCCGCCGCCACGTCCGCCGGGCCCGGCGGCCGGACCTGAGCCAGGCCCCCCTGAGCCAGGCCCCCCTGAGCCAGGCCCCCCTGAGCCAGGCCCCCCT
>Ga0209168_10002186_pt1 | contig 14366 bp, 12 predicted proteins | sample Coa_R1_FD_187156 | JGI IMG/M metagenome (GOLD analysis project Ga0209168, IMG submission 187156) | Surface soil microbial communities from Centralia Pennsylvania, which are recovering from an underground coalmine fire - Coalmine... | ecosystem: Environmental > Terrestrial > Soil > Unclassified ... | reverse complement strand
TGTCATTGGTTGCCTCTGTTCATCTCGCGTAAACGCTCACAACTACATGCGGTCTCACAGCTTGGGAGGTACGCCCCCTCTCCCATAGGGAGAGGGTTGGGGTGAGGGGTTACGGTCCATCTGCAATCTTACGCCCTCACCCGGCGCTCCGCGCCGACCTCTCCCCACGGGAGAGGTGATCACGTCCGCCGCAACGATTTCTTCAGCTCCGCCTCGGAGAAGAAAATCTCCTTGGCGTGAGTGACGATGTCTTCCGCCTTCCATCCCGAAAATGGCGGCTTCCAGCCTTCCATCTCCATCATCCGCATCTCACGCACGCCGCGCGGGCCGGAAACCCCAAGCACCTTGCCGGTCTGATCGCCGGAGAGATCGCTGACCATATATAGCACGGCCGGCGCGATGCCGTCCGGCCCGAGCGACATGCCGGGATTTTCCTTATATCGCGGCAGATCCTCGGTCATCCGCGTGAGCGCGCCGGGGGCCAGGGTCCAGACCCTGATATTGTATTTGCGGCCCTCGATCGCGAGCACGTTCGAGAGAGCCCAAATGCCACCCTTGGCGGCGCCGTAATTATATTGGCCGAAATTACCGATCAGGCCGGAAGTCGAGGACGTGTTGACGATGACGCCGCCGCCGTTTTCGCGCATCCAGCGGAACACCGGCTGGGTGACGCAGAACGTCCCCTTCAAATGAACCTTTATGACCTTGTCCCAGGCTGCTTCCGTAGCCTTGGCAAAGGTCTGGTCGAGCAGGATGCCGGCGTTATTGACGAGAATATCGGCGCGGCCGAAATGCTTGATCGCGTCGTCAAAGACCGACTGGCCACCGGCCATGGTCGAGATATCGGCGCCATTGGCCACCGCCCGGCCGCCCTCCGCCTTGATCGCATCGACGACCTTTTGCGCCATCGAGCTGTCGGCGCCAGAACCGTCTCGGGGACCACCTAGGTCATTCACCACGACGGCGGCGCCCTCGCGCGCGAAAAGTTTGGCGTAGGCTTCACCGAGCCCGCCGCCTGCGCCTGTGATCAGCGCCACCTTGCCGTCGAGTAATCCCATGGTGTTCTCCTCTGCTTTCTTTCACCTCTCCCCGCTCGCGGGGAGAGGTCGAAGGCGAAGCCTTCGGGTGAGGGGCATTTCTCCAAAATCGCGACGTGGAGAGTCCCCCTCACCCCAACCCTCTCCCCGCAAGCGGGGCGAGGGAGCGCACCGCGAGCTCTCACCCCAACACCGTCTTGCCGTTACGGATCACGACCGCCTCGCGCGCTTTCACCCGAGCCTCGAAGGAAATCACGCCGCCGTCCTTCCACAGATCGAGCGTCACGGTCTCGCCGGGATAGACCGGCGAGGAAAATCGCGCGGCGTGTTGCCTGAAGGCGCCCGGGTCGTAGTCGGCATAAGTCTGCAAAATGCCGCGGCAGGTGATCCCGAAGGTGCACATGCCGTGCAGAATCGGTCTCGAAAATCCGGCGCGGCGGGCGAACTCGGGATCGGAGTGCAGCGGATTGCGGTCGCCGCACAGGCGGTAAATCAGCGCCTGATCGGGCCGGGTCGAAATATCGACGGACCGGTCGGGGCTGCGAGACGGCACCTTGTGCGGCTCGGGCGCGCCCTCGGACGGCCCGCCAAAGCCGCCATCCCCGCGCGCGAAGCGCGAGGCCACCAACGTGGCAAGCTCCTCACCCTTCTCGTTTTTGAGCAGCGTCTGATGCCGGATCACCGCGCCCTTGTCCTTGCCCTTGTCGAACACGGCGAGCACGCGGGAATCGACTACCAGCTTTTCTGCGACCGGCAGCGGACGATGGAAGGTGATGTCGCGCTCGCCGTCCACGACCATGACCCGGTTGAGGTTCATTTCGCCGGGGCTCGCGCCCCACGCCGCGACGGATGCAAAAGTCGGCACGACTTTCAGCGGGCGCGGAATCGCGGTCGCTTCGTTGACGAAGGCCAACTCCTTCTCATCCATCGGGTCGGCGCCCATGCCGATGCCATAGGCATAGAGCATCACCTCGCGGTCCGTGTAGGAATAACGCTGCCCCAGATTTTTCAGCGCCATCAGCTCTTCGTAATTGATCGGCATTCACCGTCTCTTTCGAATCCCTTGCGGGATGGTCGTTGATGCGCCCTCTCCCCTTGTGGGAGAGGGCTACTCCAAAGCCTGCTCTATGCTCACTTGGGTGAGGGGTTCGTAGGTCGTGTCTATGATACCCCTCATCCGGCGGCTTCACCGCCACCTTCTCCCGCAAGGGGAGAAGGAAGATTCACACCGGTGTAAAAAACGGCAGCGGCGCGCCGTCAGTCGCCCTGAACACCACTCTTACCTTCTGGCCGATCTTCAATGTCTCCAGATCGCAATCCACAAAGTTCGTCAGCAACGACGGCCCTTCCTTCAGCGTCACATAGCCGATCGCATAGGGCCCGGCCGCCGATTTGCGCATCCGGCTGAACGTATAGATTGTGCCCTCGCCCGAACTTTCCTCCCACACCGTCTTGTCGGAAAAGCAGAACGGGCAGATCGTGCGCGGAAAATAATGCGCCTCGCCGCAGGCCTTGCAGCGTTTGATCGTCAGCTTGCCGTTGGCGGTCTGCTCCCAGAAATGAGCGGTCTCGGGATTGCCTTGCGGCTTGGGATATTTCAAAAGCTTTTCCATCACACGCGCTCCAGGATGCAGGTCGAGGCGGCATGCCGCACGCCGAGAAGCCCACCGGTGCCGTGCGCGATCGCGAGATTGCAGTTCGGCACCTGGACCTTGGGATGGGCCTCTCCGCGCAACTGCCGCACGGCTTCGATGATTTTTGTCATGCCGCCGCGGTTGACGGGATGGTTGCTGCACAAACCGCCGCCATCGGTGTTGAAAGGCAATTTGCCGACACCGGAAATGAGATTGCCATCGGCGACGAACTTGCCGCCCTCGCCTTTCTTGCAGAAACCGAGATCTTCAAGCTGCATCAGGACCGTGATGGTGAAGCTGTCATAGATGGAAGCATATTTGATGTCCTTCGGAGTGACCCCCGCCTCCTCGAAGGCTTGCGGTCCGGACCACACGCCGGCCGAATAGGTCAGGTCCAGCGAATGGCCGCCACGCGGTCCTTTCAGCGCCTCGCCATGTCCGATCATGCGCACCAAAGGCTTCTTGAGGCTCCTGGCGATCGCTTCCGAGGTCACGATCAGGCCGCCGCCGCCATCGGTGACGACGCAGCAATCCATCCGGTGCAGCGGATCGGCAATCATCGGCGAATTGAGCACGTCTTCAACGGTGACGACGTCGGGCAACATCGCGTGGGGATTGTGCTGGGCGTGGTGGGAAGCCGCGACCTTGATCCACGCGAGTTGCTCGCTGGTGGTGCCGAACTCATGCATGTGGCGCATGGCGCACATGCCGTAAATATTATGAGTGGTCGCCCCATAGGCGGCTTCAAAATCGGCCTCCGCACCCGCCGGGCGCGGCGGCATCACCCCGGTGCGCGGCTTGCCGGCGAGCGTAATCAGCGCGATCTGGCACTTGCCGGCGGCAATGGCCTCCGCGGCATGGCCGAGATGAACGATGTAGGAGCAGCCGCCGGTATCGGTGGAATCGAAGTGGCGGACCTTCAGACCGAGATAATCGGCCATGGCCATCACCCCGCCCGGCGCATCGCCGGCACAGAAATAGCCATCAATATCGGCCTTGGTGAGTCCGGCATCTTCGAGAACACCCTTGGCGATCTCGGCATGAAGCTGGGCGGTGGATTTGTCCGGAGCGTGCCGGGTCGGATGTTCGAATATCCCGGCAATATAGGCCTTCCCCCTGATGCTCAACTCATTCTCCGCTAACGTTTCTTTTCCGGCCAATTTCTTGGCCTGCCGGGACCGCCTTGGCAAGCGGCGATTATTCCGCAAGCCGCGGCGTGCTGGATACCCCGCTTGAAGCGGGGGCATGACGAACTCATTCTTGCGGCGCGTGACATCCGAGTTTCGCCCATGAACGACCCTGATGTTTCTACCCCGGCGTCAAGCGAATTTCTGAGAATCAGAAGTGAAACTGGACTGCCGGCACGGCGCAAACGTGCCCCCGTTCGCCATTGGACGAGGCGGCAAATCGCCCGGAAGGTGCAAATCGGCCGCGATTTTTGCTCCCGATGCGCGCCAAGCCCTGAAAAAACCGGGGTCGCAGACAAATAATCGCAAAAAACCCCGAGAAAAACTGTGTATGAGCCTCTCCCGCCGCTGCGGGAGGTTTATTATCGAACTGGTCGAATCAGAGGAGACACAATGGCCAACCAAATGTCGAAGTCACAACTGGTCGAGAGAATCGCGACCGCAACCGAACTCTCCAAGCGTGACGTCAAACACGTCATGGATACGCTGACTGACGTCGGCCACAAGGAACTGAAGAAATCCGGGGTTTTCCTGCTGCCGGGCTGGGCGAAGTTCGTCGTGGTCAAGAAGCCGGCGACCAAGGCGCGCAAAGGCACCAACCCGTTCACGGGCGAAGAGATGATGTTCAAGGCCAAGCCTGCCCGCAAGATCGTGCGCGCACGGCCGGTGAAGGCCGCCAAGGACGCGGTCTAGGAACAACACGGACCTGGAATTCGAAGGCCCCCGCAATGGGGGCCTTTTTGTTTTTGGCTCAGGCTTCATGAACGGGACGCTATGAGGCGACGCCCGCCGCCGCGGGTTCATGAAGGTCCACATGCTTGGTCTCCGGTCCAGCGAGTGCGCCGAGGCTAAGCAGCAGCCCTCCCAATCCGAGGAGTATGATCGGGCTAAATTCGTAAGGTATGAGCTTGGCAAGGCCCAGCATGTAGAAGGAGTAAAACCCGGGCACAATGGTCGCCAAGCTGTAGCTGATGCCGTACCCACTCGATCGAATTTCCGTTCGAAAACTTTCGGCCAGATAAGGAGTGTGGACCGCCCAGATAGGCAGCGTAAGCACCTCGATCAGTGCAACCAACCCAATCAAGCTGAAGGAATCCCGATACGCTCCTGCGACCAGCACGTAGTACAGCGCGCATGCAGGCACCAAACTCATCAATCCAATTATCACGATAGTGAGCCGCCGTCCTATCCCCTGACTCAGAAGACCGATGATAGGGTAGAAGGCTGCCGAGACCGCGGCTCCGATCAGGATGCCTGTATTCACATCGGATGATTTCACCCCGAGAACAGTATTGATCAGGCCCGGAAGCGCTCCCACGGTCGCGTTGAGCGTGAGCCAGGCGCCGCTCATGACAACGAAGAGCTGCGCCAATCGACGCAAGTCGGATCCCGAGAAGAGCTGCTTGAGGGGAGCGGCGCTCTTTTTCGAAGAGCGCCAAAGTTCAGATTCAGGTACCAGCAAATAGTAATAGGCAAAGAGGCCGGCGGCGAGCAGTGCTCCAATCACAAACGGAATTCGCCAGCCCCAGACCGCATACGCTGAGTTGGCGCCGCCGCTGGGAGCCACCTTGAGCATCAAGGCGGTAAGCAGGGACGTGCAGACCAGCGCCGCCGGATATCCGACGTGAATAAGCGCTGCGTAGAGGCCGCGTTTATTCTTCGGCGTGTATTCCATGGCCAAGGGGTTTGCTGCCGTATACTCACCGCCGATGAAAATGCCATCCATCAAGCGCAGCAAGATCAGTGTGGCGATGGCAGCGCCGCCCCACGCCTCGTAGCCGGGAAGCACGGCGATCAACAGCGTCGCGATACCGAAGCCGGCTACGGATACCAGTGTGGTTCGGCGCCGCCCAAGACGATCACCGAAATGGCCGAAGATGACCGCGCCAAGCGGGCGTCCGATCAACGAAACTGCAAAGACGACATAGAAAATGGTGGCTTGCGTCGCGCCACTAAGGCCGGCCGGGATGAAATAGACGATCGCGGGAGCCAGCACCGCGATTGGCAGGTACACCTCGAACATATCGACAAAAAAGCCAAAACAGGCCGCTTGCACCGCCCTGCGCGCGATGACCTCTGGGGATGCAGCTGCACGAGCGAGAACTGACTGATCCATTCTCCTCCTCCCGAATTTGTGGCTCTAGATAGCTCGGAAGAGGCGTCGAAGTGAGCTTCGTTGTCTGGGGCCTCCCCGAAATAAGTTAGCGAAAATCCAACAAAACAGGAAAGCTCAATCAATCATGCCGGTCAATTGTGCCAGGCAATCGCCCCCCCCCCTCGAAACTGAAGAAATCCGGAATTTTCCTGCTGCCGGGCTGGGCGAAGTTCGTCGTGGTCAAGGAGCCGGCGACAAGGCGCGCAGGCCAAACCTGCCCGCAAGATCCTGCGCGCATGGCCGGTGAAGGCCCGCCTTGGCTTTGCCGAGGTGCGCAATGTAGCTGCCAATGCTAGTCTTTATGACGGAGCGCGACCCATGAGGCGACGACAGTTTATCCTATTTGCCGGTAGCATAGTGGCATCGCCGCACGCTGTTCGTGCGCAGCAGCCCGCAAAACCGGTGATAGGATTTCTCCATAGCGCTGCGCCGGATGCCTATGTGTCGCAGATGAGCGCTTTCCGTCAGAGCCTGAAGGAGGCCGGCTACATCGAGGGCCAGAACCTGGTGATTGAATATCGTTGGGCCCGGGATCAGATCGCGCGGTTGCCGATGCTCGCCGCTGACCTAGCCCAGCGCCGGGTTTCGGTCATCGTTGCGGGCGGTAGCCCAGCTTCCGCTTTGGCCGCGAAATCTGTGACAACAACAACCCCGATTGTCTTCATGAATGCTGCTGATCCGGTGGCAATCGGCCTCGTTACAAGTTTCAACCGACCAGGCGGAAATATAACCGGCGCGACCTTGCTCAGCTCCGAGCTGGTGTCAAAGCGGCTCGGAATTCTTCGTGACTTGCTTCCGTCCCTGAAGAAAGTTGCCGTCCTGGTCAATCCGACCCGACCCGGACTGGAGGTGCAGAAAGCACAGGTGCAAAGTGCTGCCCAGGCACTCGGCCTGGCTCTCGATTTGGTGCAAGCCGGCGAAGGAGATTTCGAAGCCATTTTCAAAGCGATGGTCTCCCAGCAGGACGGCGCACTCGTTGTCACCCCTGACGCACTCTTTCTCGAGAGGCGTGCTGAAATCGTGCAACTTGGAATACGGTATAAAATTCCGACAATGTTTGAACTGCGCAATTACGTGGAATCCGGAGGTTTGATGAGTTACGGCGCCAGCCCAGTGGAAATGTATCGGCAAGGTGGCGCCCTGACCGGCCAAATTCTGATGGGCAAGAAACCTGCGGATCTGCCTGTGCTGCAGCCGACCAAATTCGAGCTGGTCATCAACTTGAAGACTGCAAAGTCGCTGGGCATCGAGGTGCCGAACTCATTGCAATTGCTGGCCGATGAGGTGATCGAATAGCAAGCAATCAACCGCAACGCCTGAGATTGGAAATTGGCCTCAAGTGAGTGGATTGAAGCGAAGGGCCCCGATCCCCAGGCCGGGGCCGTTCGAGCGTTTGCGATTGATCGTCGTACTCAGCAATACCCGTACCCGTAACGGCAGCCAGCCGGCGCGACGACGACCGGCTCTGCCGCTATTAAGGGCGCGCGCGGTGCCACCACGACAGGCGGAGCGGCGATGATCGGCGGGCGGCGAACCACCACCAACCCGGGAGCCGCGACAGGGATCGACGGGGCGACGACCGGCACTGCGGGAGCCAACACCGGCGGCGCCACAAAATCATCTTCGATGACCACGGTCTGGGCTTCAGCGCTGCCGATGCTTGCAACAGCAGCCGCGAACAGGATCGCAAGTGAAAAGCTTGACCTCATGTTTGCCTCGTCTTCTTGATTCGTCGGACCTCAACGAGGTCTCACCTTGTGTTTTTACTCAGAGGCATGAGAAAGGTTCGCTCTTCTTCAGATTAAATTACGCGTTCCCCAAAAATGAACGGCCGCCTTTTTCCCGTGCAAAGGGGGACGTCACCAGCCGACGCTTGTCTCTCTCCAGAGTTGGCGGATTGCGGGCTGATCAGTTCTTGAGGAACCCTACTCCGCCGCGATCTGTCGCGGCGCGGGCGGCGGGCTCGCAAGATCTGCGGCAAGCTCGGCGTAGCGCGCCTTGGCGTCATTGACCGCCTTCTCCTTCACCGGTCCAAACCCACGAATGCGATCGGGCAAGGAAAGGATCTCGATCGCGGTCTCCAGGTTGAGGGGCGAAAGCACCGACAGGATGTGCGCGACGTCCTTCTCGTAACCGGCGATCAGGTCGCGCTCGAGCCGGCGGTCCTGGCTATAGCCGAAGACATCGAAGGGCGTGCCGCGAAGCACGCGCATTTTTGCCAGCATCCGGAACCCGGGCATCATCCAGGAACCGAATGCGCGCTTCTTCGGCCGTCCCAGCGCATCCTTGGCCCCGCCGAGAAGCGGCGGCGCGAGATTGAAGCTGAATTTGAAGTCGCCGTCGAAATGATCCCGAAGCTGCTGCTCGAACTTGCCGTCGGTATAGAGCCGCGCCACCTCGTATTCGTCCTTGTAGGCGAGGAGTTTGGCGTAATTGATCGCAACCGCGCGCGGCAGCTCCTCGCCAAATCCGCGATCGAGCGCCGCATCGCGCACCTGCTTCACAAGCGAGCGATAGCGGGTGGCGAGCTTTTCGTTCTGATACTGCGTGAGATGGGCCGATCGATGCGCGATAATCTCGTCGAGCGACATCGATTCAAGCGTCTTCGGCGCCGACCTTTGGTCATGCCCCTCCATCATGGCATCAATTCGCGACGGATCGGCGGCGGCAAGACGGCCGAGCCGGAACGCCTGCGTGTTCATCTTGATCGCAACGCCATTGACTTCAATCGCCTGCTCGATTGCCTCGGCGCTCAGCGGCAACAGTCCCTTCTGATAGGCATAGCCCATCATCATGACGTTGGTCGCAATCGCGTCGCCCAGCAGCGTTTCCGCCGGCGTCGTGAAATCGACAAAGGAAGAGTCCCTGCGCAGCGCCGTCTCCAGCACGTGATTCACCTTGCGAGACTGAAAGTTGAAATCGCGGTTGAGGATGAAATCGGCGGTTGGGATGACGTGGTTGTTGATCACGCCCGTGGTGCGGCTCGACTCGCACAGCGAGATGGTTTCCTTCGCCGCTGCTACCACCTCGTCGGCCGCGATCACGAGATCGGCAGTGCCGGTGACGATGCGCGAGCAGGTGACGTCGGCGGTATGTCCGGAGAGCCGCACGTGGCTCAACACCGCGCCGCCCTTCTGCGCCAGGCCCGACATATCGAGGATCATGCTGGCCTTGCCCTCGATATGGGCGGCCATGCCGAGCAGCGCGCCGATGGTCAAGACGCCTGTGCCACCCACCCCGCCAACCGCGACGTTATAGGGCCGCTCCAGCGCCGGCTTGGAGGCGGGTTCGGGAATTTCGCCGAGATCGCCGACCCCTGCGGGCGCCCGGCGGCGCAAGCTCCCGCCATCGATGGTGACGAAGGACGGGCAGAAACCCTTGAGGCAGGAATAGTCCTTGTTGCAGGCCGACTGGTTGATGGTGCGCTTGCGCCCGAATTCGGTTTCCAGCGGCTCCACGGAGATGCAGTTCGACTGCACCGAGCAATCGCCGCAGCCCTCGCAGACGGCCGGATTGATCAGGACCCGGCGGCTTGGATCTTCCATGGTGCCGCGCTTGCGGCGGCGGCGTTTTTCCGCCGCGCAGGTCTGCACGAAGACGATGGCCGAAGCACCCTTCACTTCGCGGCATGCCCTCATGACCGCGTCGAGTTCGTCGCGATGCGCCGTCTTGGTGCCCGGCGCGATGTCGGAGGCCGGGTAGACATGCGGATTTTCGGAAACCAGATAGATCTCGCGGATGCCTTCGGCGTGAAGCTGGAAGGTGATCTGCTGCGGGCTCAGCTCGCCGTCGACATGCTGACCGCCGGTCATGGCGGTCGCGTCGTTGTAGAGAATTTTGTAGGTGATATTGGCGCCCGAGGCGACCGCCTGACGGATCGCGAGGCTGCCGGAATGGAAATAGGTGCCGTCACCGAGATTAGCGAAGACGTGCCCCTCGCTGGTGAAGGGTGCAACCCCCACCCACGGCACGCCCTCCCCGCCCATATGGGTGAAGGTTTCGGTGTTGCGGTTCATCCACAGCGCCATGAAGTGGCAGCCGATGCCGGCAAAGGCGCGGCTTCCCTCCGGCACTTTGGTCGAGGTGTTGTGCGGGCAGCCCGAGCAGAAATAGGGCGTGCGGGTCACCGGGGCTGTCGCCTGCATTTGCGTCGCCTCGCGGCCGTTGAACCAGTCCGCTTTCGCGCGCAGCATCTCGGCGATTTCGGGATTGAGGTTGAGGCGGAGCAGCCGCTCCGTCAGCGAGCTGGCAAGCGAGGCAACGCTGAGCTCAGCCGCAAAAGTGAGAAAGCGCTTGTCGTGCTCGTCCATCTTGCCGACGATGCGCGGGCGGACGTCGTCACGCCAGTTGAACAACTCCTGCTTGACCTGATTTTCGACGATCTCGCGCCGTTCCTCGACAATGAAGATTTCCTCCAGCCCCACCGCGAATTCGCGCACGCCCTGCGGCTCCAGCGGCCAGGGCATGCCGATCTTGTAAAGCCGCAAACCGATCTTGGCCGCGATTTCCGGCGTGATGCCGAGCTCGCGCAGGGCTTGCCTTATGTCCTCGTAGCTTTTGCCGGAGGCCATGATGCCGAAGCGGGCGTTCGGCGAATCCATGGTGATGCGGTTGACCCTGTTGGCACGGGCAAAGGCGATCGCCGCAAAGCCCTTATAGTCCTGCAGCCGACGATCCTGGTCGTAGCGGTCATCGGGCCAGCGCATGTTCAGCCCGCCCGGCGGCATTTCGAAATCGGATGGAATGATGAAGGGCTTCATCTCGTCGGTGAGGTCGATCTCGGCCGTGGTTTCCACGGTCTCGGTGATCACCTTCATGCCGACCCAGCAGCCGGAATAGCGCGACATCGCGATGCCGAGCAGGCCCATCTCGATCATTTCATGGATGCTGGAGGGATAGAGGTAGGGCATCAGCGCGGAGATGAAGGCATGGTCGGACTGATGCGGGACGGTGGAGGATTTCGCGCCATGATCGTCGCCCGCAAGGCACAGGACGCCGCCATTTTTCGCCGAGCCCGCGGCATTGGCGTGCCGGAATACGTCGCCGCAGCGGTCGACGCCGGGTCCCTTGCCGTACCAGATGCCGACGACGCCGTCATACTTGGCGCCCTTGGAGAGATTGAGCTGCTGCGAGCCCCAGATCGCGGTGGCCGCGAGGTCCTCGTTCACGCCGGGCTGGAATTTGATGTTGTATTGTTCGAGATGTTTGCGGGCGGCGAAAAGCTGCTGGTCATAACCGCCAAGCGGGGAGCCGCGATAACCGCTGATGAATCCGGCGGTGTTCAGTCCATTGGCGCGATCCCTTCGGATCTGCGCCATCGGCAAGCGGACCAGCGCTTGAATACCTGTCAAAAAGACGTGGCCGGTCCCTTGGGTGTATTTCTGGTCGAGACTGATCGGACCTTGGTTTATTCCCATTCCACCCTCTTTGACTCGACGTATCGCGGTATCTTTTAGCTATTCACGCCACCCGCCGATACCAGTCTATGTCGGTTTTTTAACCCGCGGCACAACAAATCTCGCCAACCGGGAGGTCTCGACGCAAAACGCAATTTCGTGTTCGATGACGCTCTCGCGTTTTGCGGTTGTGTCGCGAAAAATTGGCGGCGCGAAACGACGTGACTGCGGCTTTTGGGCCATATTGCAAGGTGCTGGGGCGATCGATGCAGGGATGGCGACGGCACGGGCGCGCTATTCTCCTGAGTCACGCTTTGTGCAGTGCATTCAGCCTGAACGCGGGGGCTGAACCTTCCAAGGATACGATCACCAGGGGCGAGGTACTGACGGTGGCTAGCGATTGCGCCAGCTGCCACACTTCCGACCCCTCCAAACCATTCGCCGGGGGAAGGCGGATCGAGACGCCGTTCGGCGCCATCTATTCGGCCAATTTGACGCCGGACCGCGATACCGGCCTTGGCCAGTGGACTGACGAGCAGTTTCTTCGCGCCATGCGCTATGGCACTCGCCCGGACGGTTCCCGCTATTACCCGGCCTTCCCCTATCCTCATTTCACGAAGATGACGCGGGACGATGTGCTGGCTATCCGCAGCTATCTCGCAACGCTTGCCCCCGTCCACAGCGTGACGCCGCCACCGCAGTTGCGTTGGCCGTTGAACTATCGCGTGCTGATGCGGCTGTGGAACTATGCCTTCTTTCGCCCCGCCATTTTCCAGCCCGACCAGAACAAGAGCGCGGAGTGGAATCGCGGCGGCTATCTGGTTGAGGGCCTCGGCCATTGCGGCGCATGCCACACGCCCAAAAACTTGCTCGGAGTCGAAAAAAGCGGCGAACGCTTCGCGGGCGGCGCGGTCGATGGCTGGTTTGCCCCGCGTCTCGACGGCGCCCAACGCACCGGGCTGAAGTCGTGGAGCGCCGACGATATTGCCGAGTATCTCTCAAGCGGCCGCAACGCGCACAGCCATGCCGACGGGCCGATGGCCGAAGTGGTGCTCAACTCCACCTCGCGCATGGCAGACGCCGATATTCGCGCGATCGCAGTGTACCTGAAGGATCTGCCGGCGGCCGCTCCGGAAGGCGGCGTGACGAAGCCTGCGGCCTCGCAGATGGCCGACGGCGAAAAACTCTACAAGGGCGCGTGCATCGCGTGCCACGAGCTTGATGGCAGCGGCGCGCCGCGCATCTATCCCCCGCTGCCTGGCAACGCCAATCTGCAATCTGAGGATCCCGCAAGCGCCATCCGCATCGTGCTCGACGGCGCCGAGTCGATCACGACGCCGCGTGCTCCCAACAAGGGATCGATGCCGGCCTACGCCAACAAGATGTCGGATCAGCAAATCGCCGACGTCATCACTTATGTTCGCAATGCCTGGGGCAATGCCGCGCCGGCGGTTACGGCGGCTGAGGTTGCAAAGGCCCGGAAATAAAACGCGAAACCGGCAAGCTTCTCCTATCTCGGAAAACAGCGCCGGTTCCCGGAACCCGCTTCAATCGCCGGCCGTTGTCGTGGCACACAATGGAGGAGTCCGGCCATGGCCAGGCAACAAAGACCGAACGCGCCCTACGACCCCGACCGTCTTCGCGATCCGACGACAGAGACCGACTTTTCGCCGAACGAGATACGCTCACCGGCCGATCTCGACGACGAAATGCAGCCCGACGTGCAGCTCAGAGAAGGACCTGCGAGCAACACGAGGCTTGCGCTCATCGCGGTCGGCGCTGCGATTGTCCTCGGCATCGTGTTCTACGGGCTGAACAGTTCTTCGACTCACCAGGCCTCCACGGCACCTCAGCCGGCCACCAGCCAGAATTCGGCTTCGACAACGCCTCGCGCCAATGGCCAGCCGGGTACGACGACCGGCGCCGCGCCGGCACAGCCGCAGACGAACTCTCCGGCATCGACGCAGCCTGGCGGCGCCGATAGCAATAACGCCAATCCAAGCAACGCGCCCGGCAAGAAATAGCGGATGCGGATTTGCGATTTGGCTTCGGGCAGCAGGCTCCGTCCTGGCCTGTTGCCCGCGGCTACCCGCGAAACATCTTGTTCAGCTCGCCACCCGGATAGCCCTTTGCAAGCTCGGTGAAGGTGCCCTGCTCAGCGATTTCGCGCGCGGCGCGCATGAAACCGGCCCAGGCCGTGCGAGCCAATGAGCCGCCCACGCTGATGCGGCGTACGCCGAGATCGGCGGCCTCGCCCACCGACAGGCCCGACGCCCCGATCAACAGATTGACGGGTTTTGGCGCAACCGCCTTGACCACCGCCGAGATCTGCTCCCGCGTCTTGATGCCCGGCGCATAGAGACATTCCGCGCCAGCCTCCGCATAGGCGCACAGGCGCTCGATCACCATGGCGAGATCGTCCTTGCCCCACAGAAAAGCCTCGCAGCGGCCGGTCAGCAGTACGCCGCTCTTTTCGGCGTCGATCGCCGCGCGCGCGGCCTTGATGCGTTCGACCGCGTGCGCGCGCTCGTAAAGCGGCTTACTCGCATCACCCGTCGAATCCTCGATCGACAGGCCCGCCACGCCGGTTTTCACACCACGCGCGACGTTGGCGGCGACCTTTTCGGGCTCATGCGCAAAACCACCTTCGAAATCGGCATTGACCGGCAGCTCGACCGCGGCGCAAAGGGCTGTCAGATGCGTGCAGACATCATCGACCGTCACATGATTGTCCGCCTTGCCGATCGTCCAGGCGAAGCCGGCGCTGGTCGAGGCGAGCGCCTTGAAACCCAGTTGCGCGAGTGCCTTTGCCGACCCGATATCAAAGGGATTGGGGAGCACGAAGCAGCCGCTTTCATGCAGCTTGCGGAATGTCGCGCGTTTTTCGATGGGAGTTTGCATGTTTGTTCTCCTTGTTCGCGGGACCTTTGCGCAAAAGCTTAGCGAAGCAAGCGGCG
>Ga0209168_10002185_pt1 | contig 14375 bp, 10 predicted proteins | sample Coa_R1_FD_187156 | JGI IMG/M metagenome (GOLD analysis project Ga0209168, IMG submission 187156) | Surface soil microbial communities from Centralia Pennsylvania, which are recovering from an underground coalmine fire - Coalmine... | ecosystem: Environmental > Terrestrial > Soil > Unclassified ... | reverse complement strand
TCCGGTGGCGTTGCTCACGATTTCAATAATCTCCTGGGAGTCATAATCGGATACGGCGAGATCGTGCAGGAAGGTACTCCGGCGGAGAGTCCCCTTCGGAGTTGCGTGGACGAAATGCTGAAAGCCGGGCACCGCGCGGCCAGCCTTACCCGGCAATTGCTCGCCTTCAGCCGCCAGCAGGTTCTGGACCCTCGCATACTGGATTTGAACGCGGTCGTCCGCGACATGGAAAAGATGTTGAAGCGGATGATTGGCGAGGACATTCAGCTCCTCACCAACCTCGATCCCGCGTTGGTGCGCGTCAAGGCAGACCAAGGTCAAATTGAACAGGCTATCTTGAACCTTGCGGTCAATGGCCGGGATGCCATGCCGAAAGGCGGCGAACTAACTCTGCAGACGTCGAACTTTCATATGGACCAGGAATTCGTGAGCCGGTACCCGTATCCGGTTCTGGTTGGGGATTACCTCCTATTCACTGTCAGAGATAACGGAGTTGGCATGGATGCCGCCACGCGTGCGCGCATTTTTGAGCCCTTCTTCACGACAAAGGAAAAGGGCAAGGGCACTGGACTCGGATTGTCGATGGTGTACGGCGTCGTAAAGCAAAGCGGCGGATACATCGATGTTACGAGTGAGCCTGGGAGTGGGACGTGCTTCAATATCTATCTTCCGAAAGCTGAGGCTGCGGTGGACAGCCAAAAACCCTCTTCAGAGTTACACGTTGCTCTAAAAGGAAGCGAAACTGTCTTGCTGGTTGAAGATGAGCCGTCACTGCGCACTCTGAGCCGGCACTTATTGGAGATATGCGGATACCACGTACTCGAAGCTGAGAATGGCACCGCGGCGTTGAAGATCAGTGAAGAATGCGCCAGGAATATCGATTTGCTTCTGACGGATGTCGTCATGCCTGGAATGAGCGGCAGAGTTCTGGCCGATCAGATTACAACCCAGAGGCCAGAGATCCGCGTCGTGTATATGTCCGGGTACACAGGGCAGACGGTCGGTCAGCATGGCGTATTAGCTGAAGGCAGTTTCTTTCTGCCGAAACCTTTCACTCGCGAAGCGCTGGCGTCCAAAGTTCGCGAGGCATTAGACGCTGATGCGGCCGTGGCAGCATCAGCGATTTAACAAGCAAAAGCATGTCCACTTGGGAGGAAATATGGAGAAGATTCTGGTCGTTGACGACGATGACGCGATGCGGCGGATGATCAAAATGCGTCTGGCTGATACCTACGAGACAATCGATACGGGCAATCCCGTGCAGGCGTTGGAGTTGGCACTGGGGCACCGTCCGAGGGCGATCCTGCTCGACCTGATGATGCCCGATTGCTCCGGCTTCGAACTCTGCCAGAGCTTTCATAACCTGAGTTATACGTGCAGAATCCCGGTCTTTGTAGTGACTGGCGAGTCTGCCGCCAAATACCGTGATTACATGACAAGCCTTGGGGCAGCCGGTTTTTTCGAGAAGCCAATCGATTTTGCAAAACTGAAGACCACCATTGCCAAGGAATTGAATAAGCGGCCCTCCGAACGCCGGGCTCACGTACGAGTACGAATGCAACTTACGCTGAAGCTAAAGGGCATTGATGCCTGTCAGCGGTCTTTTGAGCAGCTGACGACAACGGAAAATGTCAGCGCCGGCGGGTTCCTATGCAACCTTTCCCTTGCTTTATCGGGGGATCATTCGCTGGAGGTATATCTCTGCGGTTCAGGACAAGACAGGTATGTAGGCCAAGTTAAAGTAGTACGTAAGGAAGCACCTGAGACTCCGATGCAGCGCTATGCTTTTAAGTTCATGGAGCGAACTTCGGAGTGGATACTCCAAGGTTAATCGTTTTATGGCAGCGGTGACACGGAGTTCTCGTCTAGTCCATTTCACTTATCCAGAGGTTGAATGTCATTAGTCACTTGACTGCCTCCCCCGACTTTGCGATAAGACTTTAATTGAGGGCTTCGGGTAACCGTAGTGTTCTGGGAACAAATAGACACGAGCTTGAGATAACTGCCACATCCCCCTTCTCGCTGGCGGTCATTTCGCGGAAACGAGCAGTGGTGCCGATGTTGTCGATGTATCGATCTTGCATACCTGGCTCACAGCAAGCGAGCTTCAACATACAACGTGAACGATCCTGCAGACGGATCGCGCGATGAACTCACCCATCAATCTGAAGTTATTGGCAATCGATGACGATCCGCATAACCTGGAGATGATCAGGCTGGCTTTGGATCGTCAGGGGTTGGAAATCCTGACCGAGCAGGATCCGGAGCGCGGGTTCGAACTCTTCCTGCAGGCTCGCCCGAAGGTCGTGCTGCTCGACCTTGTCATGCCCAAAGTCACCGGCATCGAACTATTGGAGCGGATTCAGGGCGTGGATCCGGGAGTTGAAGTCATCCTGATCACGGCCCATTACTCGGCTGAATCCGCAGTCGAAGCGATTCAGAAGGGTGCGACGGATTATCTAACCAAACCCATCGAGATCGACAAACTCCGCTCCAGGGTTTCTGCGCTGATGGCCGATGCGGAAGCCCGCCAGAAAACACTCCAGTTGGATCAGGCGCTGATCGATGCATATCAGTTTGAAGGCCTCGTAGGGCGCAGCCCACTCATGCTTGAGGTATACGCAAAGATTCGCCGCATCGCCCCTCATTTCCGAACGGTCCTCGTAACCGGCGCAACCGGGACCGGCAAAGAACTGGTTGCCCGCGCGCTGCACCGCTTGAGTCCAGTTGGCTCTGGTCCCTTTGTCGTCTGTAACTGCTCGGCACTCGTTGATAGCCTGGTGGAAAGCGAATTGTTCGGATACGTCAAGGGGGCGTTTACCGGCGCGACGCAGGATAAGATCGGTCTTTTCGAGCACGCCGACAAGGGAACCATTTTCCTTGATGAGATCGGAGAACTGGCTCCTGCCGCTCAGGCGAAACTGTTGCGCGTACTGCAAAATCGCCAGGTCCAGCGCGTAGGCTCGTTGACGCCCCGGAATATCGACGTCCGGGTAATCGCGGCCACGCATCGCAACCTGAAGAACATGGTGCGTGACGGCGAGTTTCGCGAAGATCTGTATTATCGTTTGGCTGTGGTTGAGATTCCCCTTCCAATCCTTGCCAATCGGCGGGAAGACTTGCCTCTGCTCGAACGCTATTTCATTGAAAAGTTTTCCAACGAATATAACAAGCCGATCGCCGGATTGGTTCGCAGGGCGCAAACCCGTCTGGCAACTTATCCATGGCCAGGGAATGTGCGGGAACTCGAGAACGTGATCGGCAATGCCTGCATGATGGTGGAAGGCAACCTGATCGATATTGGGGATCTCCCTGAAAAACTCCGCAAGCCTCTCAACGAAGAAATCAGCGGAGACGACACTTTTCTCTCACTCGAAGAGGTCCAACGGCGCCATGTCATACGCGTACTCGAGGGAGTAGGTGGCAATAAAGCCCGTGCTGCCGAAATCCTGGGTATCGGGCGCGCAACCATTTATCAGCTTCTTTCGAAGATGAAAATCGAAGAAACCAAGAAAGAAGCCGCGGCTAACTAGCTCCATCCCTCAGGTCCCGCCAGAGTTACCAAAGATAGGATTGCCGATTCCGCAAAGCGGACATCAGTCTGAAAGGTAGACGGAGTCCCTGCCATTCTTTGTAGCGCCCGGACTAACTCAACCATAACTCATTGATATCGCGCTTGTTATGGATCGCCTTCCTGCGGCCATTCGGCAGCCGTCATGCTTGATCAATTCCTGAAAGCAGCGGTCCTCCCCCAAGCCCCCAATTTTTCTAAGTGGAGAGAAGAACATGAAATCCAACATGCTGATTCGGGCGCTTCTGGTCACGATGGCATCCACGGTGTCATTGAATGGACAAAACGCACCGCCGCACTCGCCCGTCGCGGGATACGGCAGCCTGCCGCTTACTTTCGAGTCCAACCGTGGGCAGGCCGCGCCGCAGGTGAGCTTCATTTCCCGCGGCCAAGGCTACCGTGCTTACCTCACCGGCAATGGAATGATTCTCTCTCTTCGCGCGGGCGAAGTGAATACATCTTCGACGACTCACAAGATCTCGAATGTGAAGCGCGCGACGATCCAGTTTCAGTTGCTTGGATCGGCACCCAATCCGAAGGTCGTCGGCGAAAACCAGCAGCCGGGTGTTGTTAATTATTTCATCGGCAACGATCCGACCCGGTGGCATCGCAACGTTCCTACCTATGGGCAGATTCGGTATAGGAATGTTTATCCCGGGATCGACCTCATCTATTACGGCAATCATCAGGAGTTGGAATACGACTTTGCCGTCGCGCCGAAAGCTGATCCGCGACAGATTAGGTTCGCAATTACGGGCGCGAGCAGTATTAAAGTCGAGTCCGACGGAACACTCATTCTTGGAACCCATAATGGCGAACTCCACTTTCAGCCTCCGGTTATCTATCAGGAACATAATGGACGCCGTGTTCCAGTCAAAGGAAGCTTCACAGTCAGCGAGGCGAATCGCATCGGATTTCAGCTTGCGCAGTACGACTCGACGCAGCCGCTCGTGATTGATCCTGTTTTGCTGTATTCAACCTATCTCGGCGGCAGCGGCAACGATCAACCGGCCGGCATCGCCGTCGATGCGAGCGGAAATGTATATGTCGGCGGCTCGACTGACTCCTCGGATTTTCCGGGGAGCACTCTCGGTTCGCTGCCCGCAGGAACCGACCATGCGTTCGTTGCAAAGCTCGACGCCACAGGTTCTAACCTCATCTATGCGGACTACCTTGGTGGCAGCGGCGGAGACTACGGTTATGCGATCGCCCTCGATGCATCGAATAACGTCTATGTAACAGGCAGCACCGCTTCCAGCGATTTCCCGATGGTGAATCCTTTTCAGGGAACTTATCCGGGAAGCTTCAACGCATTTCTGTCAAAGATTTCTGCCGATGGTTCTTCCCTGCTGTACTCGACGTACTTCGGTGGAAACGGTTCTGACATTCCTTCGAGCGTTGCTGTTTCGCAGACGGGCGAAATGACGATTGCGGGCTACACCTCTTCGACAAATCTCGCGGTCGCGAACGCCTATCAAAGTTCGGCTTTCCCGAATCAAGGCGGCGTGTACGGTAATTATGGCTTCGTGACAAGGTTCAGTCCCGATGGTTCATCTCTTGAATTCTCGACATATTTCGGAGGCAGTGCGAACCAGCCTCTTAGCTGCGGATTAAGCACCTGCTGGCCTCAACCCGACAGCCAAATTATGGCCATGACGACGGACTCGAACGGGAATTCCTACGTAGGCGGCTACACGAACACATCCAACTTCCCTGCCACGTCCGGCGCCTATCTGACGACTAACACCACGCAGATGAACGCCAATGTGGGCTTCGTCAGCAAGTTCAACTCGGCAGGCGCGCTGCAATACTCAACCTATTTCTATGGATCGAGCGGACTTCCGATGAGCATAAATGCTATCGCCGTCGACGGTGCTGGGGATGCTTACATTACGGGCTTGGCCTTGAGTGATTCGACGTTCCCGGTCACATCGACCAGCATCTGTGATCCCGTTTCTGCCGGTTGGGCGTGCAGCTATTCCTTCGTGAGCAAGTTTGATCCGACGGGAGCGAGGTTGCTGTACTCGACATTCCTGGGGCCCAATAACGGCTCGGTTCCGGAAGCGATCGCACTCGACGCTAATGACGACGCCTATGTTCTCGGTTTCACCTCGAGCAATTCGTTCAGCGCGGTTAACGGAATTGAGCCATACGCCGGAGGCTATGATCTTCTGCTGGTGGAAATTGATCCTGCCGCAACCACGCAATTGTTCGCCACTTACCTTGGCGGCAGCGGCGACGAAGAACCGGCCCCCACAGGAATGGTGGCCGATACCAGCGGAAACATTTACCTCACGGGATCGACCTCTTCGACCGATCTTCCCGTTACCGCAGGTGCATTCCAGAGTACTTTTGCCGGAAATACCGACGGATTTGTCATGAAGCTCGGCGCTCCGCTGGTCCCGGCGCTCAGTCTCAATCCCCTGGCTTTGCAGTTCGGAAGTCAGGCAGTCGGTACCTCCAGCCAGCCGCAGAATATTGTGTTGAGCAACACTGGGACTGGAGCCCTGTCGATTGCGGCAATTACCCTCAGCGGAGATTTCTCGCAAACTAACAATTGCGGCAACAGCATCGTTGCCGGCGGCAGTTGCAGCGTAGCGGTTACGTTCACTCCAACTGTTGGAGGCACTCGCGTAGGTTCGTTAACGATTCAGGACAATGCCAGCGGTTCGCCGCAGTCCGTTTCCCTGAGTGGCACCGGTACGGTTGTGAGGTCCGATTTCAGTATCACTGGATCAGTAACCAGTGCGACGATTAAGGCTGGTAGCACCGCAACTTACGTACTTACCGTATCTGCCGTGGGCGGAGCCTTCAACAATGCGATTCAACTGAGCTGCAGTGGAGCGCCGTCGAAAGCGACATGCAGCGTGTCGCCAAGTTCGGTTACTCCCGGATCGAAGTCTGCGAACGTAACGGTCACCGTGACGACTGCCGGCTCGTCGGCGGAATTAGCTGGGCCGGCAGGATTCCACCCGATCTATGCGCTCTTGTTCCAACTGCCTGGATTCGGAATCTTTGGAATGTTCTTTGCGGGTTCGCCGCGCCGTTCGAAGCGTTACTCGAAGGCGATCATTTTGACGCTATTACTGATCGCGATGCTGTTGATGGTCGGTTGTGCCGGTGGCACCGGCATCGCTCAACAGCAGACCGGAACTCCGCCTGGCACATATTCCCTTACGGTCTCTGGTATTTCTGGATCGTTGCAGCACTCGCTTCCCCTCACGTTGGCGGTGCAGTAGGGCGTGGGCAACTGTTAGTTGCACGCCCGCATATTCTGGGTCACGCCCTGCAAGCTGATGGCTGAATTGGCCAACAGGGGCGCGGCCCAGAATTTGCTATGGTGCTTGCGAAGGTAGTAGGCGGCAAAGATCGAAACCGCGCTCTTGGCGGAAGCTACAGCGTAGACGCGCGGAGCAGTCGGGTGAGTGCCATAGAGATAGGGCGACTGAACTTCAACGTTGCATACGTTGGTTTTACCCGCAAGCCAGTTCTGAGTCGCAAACATTGTGGTGTAAGAGTCGGCGAAAGTTGCACCAGTCGACATAATCGAAAGAGCAACGAACTTACGGTCTATGACGGGCTTCTCAACCATGCGGGGCGCGGTCGTTACAACGGGTGCTTCGACGATGGCTGGCGCCGCTTCCGCCGCGATTACGGCGCTGGGCGCATTCGGCAGCTCTTTGGCCGATGCCACACCGACAGTAACCATTACCGCCATTACCAGCCGTATGAACGATTTCATGATTGCCTCTTTTGTGATCGGCTTCGCCATTTCGCTCGTTGCGCTTGCTGTCGCTGCCGTGCTGCGATCCGTCATGAACCCACATTACGTTGGGACATGTACTTTGCACAATCGGAAGTAAGTAATGGAAGTAACAGAAATTAGTAACCACACGCTTCGGCCATGTAGTCTGAGAAAGCGGGATCTTGCATGTGGATTGTTTCGCAGGGATTACAAGAGCATAGAGGAAACTGAGTGAGTGAAGAGTCTCAAATCCGGCAAACTGCGAATGGCGCTCCGATGCAGCTTCGCAAAGTGGATGGCCGTGAGTGGTGGCTGTGGGGCTTTGTCGTTGCCGTAACGCTGGGCTTGACGTTCGGCATCGTTTCGCTTACTTTTCCCGGCTTCCAATGGCCTACCGACGAACTGCACTCGACCAGCTTGAGAGAATGGGTTCGAGCCCTGGCAGCGTTGGTGCTTTTATTCGACATCTATAGTGTCTATCAGCATCTGCAACTTCAACGTATGCGCCGCCGGCTCTCAGAAAGAGAGCGTCTCTTCCACCTTATTACAGAAAATGCAGCCGACATGATTGCGGTTGTAGACCGACAGGGCAAGCGTCTTTATAACAGTCCGGCATATGAGAAGGTGCTTGGCTACACCGCCGAGGAGTTGGCTGCCACGTCCTCCCTTGAACAGGTACATCCGGATGATCGCGCCCGGGTCACGGAAACGGCACAGAAGGCGTATCGCACCGGTTACGGCGACTGTCTGGAATACCGCATTCGCCACAAGAACGGGACCTGGCGCGTGCTCGAATCCACCGCGAGCGCCATCCCCGGCAACCATGGCGAGATTGAAGGGCTGGTCATCGTCAACCGCGACATCACCGAGCGCAAACACGCCGAGGCGCTTCTGGCGCATCAGGCATTTCACGATGGGCTGACAAGCTTACCGAATCGTGCGCTCCTGCTTGATCGACTCCAGCGGGCCATTGCAGTGTCCAGGCGCCACCTGGATTACCGTTTTGCCGTACTCTTCATTGATATCGATAACTTCAAGGTCTTCAATGACAGCCTCGGCCATGGGGCCGGAGATGAGCTCCTCATCCAGATAGCACGCCGCCTGACCACATGTTTGCGCAGCGTAGACACGGTCTCGCGCGGACAGCAGAGCAAACTTGAGAACTACATCATAGGAGACAACACTCTCGCGCGACCCGGTGGGGATGAGTTTGTTGTTCTTGCAGCTGAACTGCGCGATCCCAGCGATGCCATTCGCATGTCCAATCGCATCCAGCAGCGTCTTGCTGAGCCCTTCGCCGTAAACGGGCGGGAAATTATTCTCTCCGCGAGCATCGGAATCATCATCAGCAGTAGCGCTACCACGAATTCCGAGGCTGTGCTTCGGGATGCGGAAATCGCCATGTATCGTGCGAAAAAGACGGGCAACGGGCACTGCGAGGTATTCGACGGCGCCATGCAGGCGGATGCGATGGGTCGCCTGCAACTTGAAACCGATCTGCGGAAAGCGCTCGATACCGGCGATTTTCGCGTGCACTATCAGCCGATTGTGTCGTGCGATAGCGCGAAGATTATCGGATTTGAGGCGCTCAGCCGGTGGCATCGTCCTCAAGGTCTGGCAAACCCGGCCGAGTTCATTCCTGTGGCGTGCGAAATCGGAGTGATCGTTCCCATGAATCGCCAGCTGCTTAGGCAAGCTTGCGAGCAGTTAAAAAACTGGCAATCACGATTTGCATCAGACGCTCCGCTGACCGTAAGCGTAAATGTCACGGCAACCGAGTTCGCGTTGCAGGATCTGGCGTCGCAAATGGGTCAGATCATCCACGAGTGCGGCATAAATCCAGCCCACATCACGTGCGAGATCACAGAAAACATTGCCATGGCCGACGTGGACCACTCGCTACGAACTCTCTCTCAGCTGAGCGAGCTTGGTGTTCGATTGAGCCTCGATGATTTCGGAACGGGCCTCTCATCTTTATATCGGCTGCGCCAGTTCCCGTTTCATACTCTCAAGATCGACCGCTCCTTCATTGCGACGCTGAACGAGTCCGCCACGCGCGAGATCGTACGAACGATTATCACGCTCTCGCACAATCTGGGGCTGAAAGTCGTGGCGGAAGGAATCGAACAAACTGAGCAGTTCGAAATCCTGAAGGAATTCGGTTGTGAGATGGCTCAGGGATACCTGTTCGCAAAACCGGTCGACGCCGCATCCGCCGAACAGTTACTGAGCGCTGAAAGGAATGCAAACCAGCACGAAAGGTGCAAGGTCATTGCCAAAGGCACGTCGCACTTTACCGCAAAAGCACCCTAAAGTCGAAATCAATACCCGCTTCTGTTCAGAAGTGTATCGATGCGTTTCCTCATAGCGAGCAAGTGCATCGTTTGTACCATTTCGGAGGGCCTGATTATGAAGATTCTGGTGATCGAAGACAGCCGCCTGTTGCAGATCGCACTTTCGCGCACGCTGGCAAAAGCTGGACACGAAGTGATTGCCGTTGGCGACGGGCATGAAGGCTTGCGGCGCGCCCAGGAGGCAGGTCCTGACATGATCCTTCTCGACATGATGCTCCCCACACTTGAGGGCACGAGCGTTCTCCGGCTGTTGAAGGAAAACACTCTTACCAAGGGCATTCCTGTCGTAGTTTTATCTGGACTCTCTCAGAAGAACGAGCAGAAGCTCAAGGAAAACGGAGCCGCGGGGTATCTCGAGAAATCAGTCCTGAACCTGAATGGCGATGGCGCCCCCCTGCTCTCCGCGTTGAACGATCTTTGGAAGGAAGTCGGGGTCGGACATTCATGACGAGGATTCAGTCCACGAAAGTATAAGAACGTACCCGATTCCGAAGTGTCCGGTCCCTGCGGGCCGCTCTTTCTCCTGAGTCGGCCGTCAGCCTGGGGATCGTCGCGCTGAAATGTCGAGACGCCCTTACTGAGATCGCTGTATCCGATCTATTACGGCAATAATCTTCGCTTGATCAAAGCCGCCGAAGCCCTCCTTCGCGCCAGTAATTGCACGCATTCCCGCTTTGCCGTAAACCGCGCATCGCGTGCGGACATCCCAACGAAGCAAACTTTGGACGAAAGGCTCCACACCCAGAGTAGAACCACGTTTGGACTGAAGCCCAACGCAGCGAGTGCGCGGAGATGAAATATGGCGGAAAGAAACTTCAACGATCCACAGCAGCGCGATGAATATCGGCGGCAGTTAGAGGATGAGAAAAACCTGCCTCCAGGCAGCCTGCGAACGAGTGGCCCAGGACCGACGCGTCCTCGCCGGGGTTCCGGTGCGATGTGGTGGTGGCTTCTGTTTCTTGCGGTAGTCATTGCCTGCATTTGGCTGATCCCCTGGGGAACGAGAAATGACACAGGAACGAATCCCGGAGTCCACCGTGCAGCCGGTACTCCGACGCCCAACAACCCAAACGGCACGAATGACGTCTACCAACACAATCTATCCCACACCACTGCTCCGCAACCAACAACAGTGGGTGACTTGGCCGCAAATCCGCAATCGTTCGAAGGAACGACGGTCGTGCTGCGAAGGGCCACAGTGCAACAACGCCTCGGAAAAGCCGCGGTTATCGTCGGGCCAGGAAACGGGACCCCTACTGCCCAACCGTCGGTGACCGTGCTGCTCCCCGCGAACCAGTCGACGGCCGAACTGCGTCATGGCGCGAAGGTGCAAATCACAGGCACTCTGAGCGCCGCTCCAGCGCAAAATGACAATCTCGGATTGTCGAATACGGAGGCGCAGCACGTGCGGCAACAGGGCTATTACTTGCGCGCATCGGCAATTGCTCCTACCTCAGAAGCGGCGAATAGCGGAGGTGGCGGAGGGCAGTAGCGGCAAATCGGCGTCGGGGCTCGACAAAAGGCCTGAGTGCCGACGCCTCTGCGGTATTCGCCGAACATCCCGGTCGTAAACTATTTTGGTTTTCTCTTGGCTTTTTTTGGGCTCTGGTCTATTCCCCACATGTGCATATGGCATTTGCGGCACATGTCATTGGTCTCGGTATTTTGGTTTAGTGCGTCCTCCGGAATCTCGGCTCCCGCTTTCAGGAGGCTCGCCTGCGTTCCGCCGTGAGCACGGTGGCAACTCGTACAAGACATTTCATCCCCGGTCAACGGATCAAGAATGCCGGCTACCGGATGCATCGCATACGGATGCCCGATCCTGTTGTCGCCGGTCAGAGTAATCGTGGGCAAGTAGCGCGAGGTGAGACCCTCCGGATTTCGCAGATGGCAGCTGAGGCATAACTGGTTCACGGCAGCGCGCAAGAGATGCGCGTTCGATGAGACGTGCGGCGAATGGCAGCGTATGCACATCGCCGACTCATACGGCAGATGCGTGTACGCGAATGTTTCCGCTTTGTGGCACTCCAGGCAGAGCATTGATTGGGATCGCTTCTGTCCAATAAACGTCAGATCATTGCGCTGCTCGACAACGTGACAGGCCAGGCATCCCTGCTTCAGTGCAGCGTGAACATACTTCCCTGCAGCGTGATCAGCGTGGCAATCGACGCAGGGCGACTGGGTATCCAAAGGCGGATGCTCGCTCGCACGGCAGGGCAAAGGAAGGGCCAGAACGACGAAGATGAACAACCCGCGGAATACTCTCGTTCCGATCATCGCAGCGTCCAATTAGCGACTCTGACTCTCCCCGCTCATATTTCCTCCCCCTGCTTTCAATCGAACTTTCAATCGAACCAGATACGGCCAGAACGGAGTCACCTCCAGCGCCAGCTTGTCCTTTGGCGAGTAGATTCTCGGAGGCCGCGCCTTCACAAACTTCATCTGTCCAGCCCAGGGATCAAGCTTCACGCGGCTGCCGAGCGGTAGAGCTGCCATCTGTTGCGGATTCTCCAGATCCAGGGCGGGAGCTGCATCGGCGACGGAAGTCATGAACGACACGCGATTGTCCGTAATCAGGCTTTCCCCAAGATTTGCCTTGATCAGGTTCGGAATCTTGTGGCCGTACTTCGCGAGAGCTTTTAGAAACAGTCCTGCCTCGGCGAGATTGTTTTTATATGGTGAATTGGCCAGAATTTTCATTCCAAGGGCGTCGGCTTCAGACTCCTGCTCAGGTGTGTGCTTGAAATCGAAGAGCGGCAATCGCTTCAGCGTCGGGACAACCATCCGGTCGTTAAAGGCGAAGCTGCTGTCCAGTTCATGACCGAGCGCAGCATGCGCCAGGCTATGCGACAAGATTGCCGCGAGCGCGGCTTCGTTCGGAAGGGCGTCGAGCAGACCGCGGCTGACCAGAATTGTGTGTCCAATGGTCGCCACTTCAATCGGAGTCGTCGCAAGAATCCGGCATCGAATCTCCGGGTCGAGATCGATCTTGTTCGTCACTTCGAGATTGTTGATTACCATCGCCAGAACCTTGTCGACCTCGCCCTCAGGCACGACGAGTCCAAGTTCTTCAAGCTTGGCGATGACGTTGTCCTCCGCTCGCCGTTGCCATGCCCTCTGAATGTCGACTGGGCTCTGATCGGGATTGTCCGAGAGATCCTTAGCCGCATTCGGATCGACCGTAATTTCCGAGAATTCCGATTGCCTTCCAGCTGGCGAAAGATTGTAGCCCCATAGCCGCGTCTGCGCCTTCAGCCGCGGATTGTGCGTTTGCGGCTTGCTAGAATCGAATTCCTCCGAATAGACGACTGCCGGCAACCAGACTCCTTCGCGCAAATTCATGCGCCAACTGTCGACATGGAAGGTCCCATAACTTCCGTTGAAACGCACGATGTTATAGCTTTCGTCTTCGACCCATATCGCGCCTTTGAACCGGTTGGCCTGATCCTTGTGCGGAATCACTTCGAATACCAGGCAACGAACTTCACCGAGAAATTCACGCTGCGTGAAACGGAACTGGTAATTCTTGCGATCGAAGCCGGCGCGATCGACAAAGATCATGCTCGAGAAGCCAACGGGACTGAGCGAATAGAGTTTCGAAAACGCGCCTGCCATCCGCTCGACCAGCCGCTTGTCGAGAAAGAATTCTTCTTTTGTCTGCTGAAACTGTACGCGACCGAGGAAGTACCGGTCTTCCGCAGGAACGAATCCGAGCATGGGGTCTCGCTGCATGCGCTGCAGATAGGTTTCGACCATCGGACTGTAATTGCGCATCGTGTCTGAGAGCGCACGTTCGTTCGCGACGATCCGAGCCACGACCTGGTCGGAGTTGAATGTGGGCTTTTCCCCGAAAAAAATCCCTGAGAGAAGGGCCAAAGAAAAAATCAGCAAACAGGAGCGGCGAATCATAGTCGCCTCCTACGCGAAATCTGTAGCGCCTGAGCGGTAAAATGACTTCAGACCATGCTGTTCAGAAGAATGTGAATCCGAATCGAGGCAGGAACTGGTATCGATGCACGTGGGCGGGATTCGATCCGTACGAGCACTTACGGTCGTCCCAGCCGCACGGCACGGTATAGAAAGTGAACGCGCCACTTCAGAGCTCAGGCGAGCATTCGGGGGAAGTGATACGAATGTTATCTATACTGTAGAAATCAGCAGTGCGGCGGCGCACGCCGAAGCGTGACGGCGGTCATAGCGCAATGCGCGGCAAATTCAGTTGGCTTGTGCGGTTTTCTTATTACCGTGCGCTTTCACTTCGGCAATCAGCTTCTCGACAACTTCCTTATCTTTGAACCCGGGATTCGATTTCAGCAATTGGTTCCAAGCCGCAATTGCGCCCGCCGTATCGCCTTTGCGCTTCCACCGGATCAGGCCCAGATTTAGCAGGGTCCCGGCATGTTTCGGATCGTAAGTCAGCGACTTCTCCAGTTGCGCAATGGCACCATCCACATCTCCCTGGTAGTACAGGCATGAAGCCAGATCGGTGCGCGGCCCGACATTCGCCGGATTTGCATCGAGCGACTTCCGATAGTAGCTGGCGGCAAGCTGAAACTGGTGGGTCATGCGATAGATGTTTCCCACCTGGTTCAGCAGATCCGGATTCCTGGGATCGGTCTTGAGCTTCTCGAGAAGCGGTTCGGCCTGCTTGTCGGCCATCCGCTTCATGTCATCCAGAGATGGCATCTGCTGCGTATCCCCTGCG
>Ga0209168_10002184_pt1 | contig 14377 bp, 13 predicted proteins | sample Coa_R1_FD_187156 | JGI IMG/M metagenome (GOLD analysis project Ga0209168, IMG submission 187156) | Surface soil microbial communities from Centralia Pennsylvania, which are recovering from an underground coalmine fire - Coalmine... | ecosystem: Environmental > Terrestrial > Soil > Unclassified ... | reverse complement strand
TTCATCGCGCAGCACCGCGGCGATGGGCACGAGCAACCCCGTGTGCTGGTGCCGCGAGTGGACCGTGACGCGCACGTACATGTCCTTCTTGAGCAGGCGCTCGGGGTTCGACACGACCACGCGGGCGGCGGTGGCCTTGGTGGCGGAGTCGACTTCGGCGGCGATGTTGTCGACGGTGCCGTGGAAGATGGTGTTCGACGCGTTCGTCACGACGTCGGCCTGGTCGCCTAACCGAACGTCGGAGAGGTCGGACTCGAAGACGTTGGTCATCACCCACATGCGCGACAGATCGGCCACCGTAAAGCACGGCGTGGTGCCGGCCTGGAGCAGCTGGCCGGGCGTGACGAGCCGCTCGACGACGGTCCCGGCGATCGGCGCGCGGATTGCGCCCTGCACGTTCGCCACGGGCCGGTTCTCCTGCAGCGCCTGAATCGTGGTGTCCTCGACACCGATCGAGCGCAGCTGCTCGAGGGCGGCGTCGCGATCGGCGCTGGCCGCGACGGCGTCGGTCTGGGCCTGTTCCATGTCCCGGCGCGCAATCGCGTCGTTCTTGTACAGCTGGACATCCAGATCGGCGATGTGCTGCAGATTGCGCGCGGTCGCTGCTGCCTTACGGTAGTTGGACACGGCGGCGGCGTAGTCGGGCGACGACACGTACGCGAGCGCCTGCCCGCGGGACACGGCATCGCCCGGTTGGACGAGAATGCGCGTGACCGGTCCCGAGATGGGCGCCAGGACCTGCGTCGATTGATCGCCGTCGAACGCCACGGTGCCGGTGGCGTCGACCAGCGGCTGGTAGCGGGTGGGCTCGACCGTGGTGATCGAGATGCGCTCGCGTTGGGCGGGCGGCAGCACGAGCTCACCCGGTTTCGCGGCCGGCGCGGTGGCGTAACCGGGCGCGCGGTCGGCGGATGCGGGCGGCGCGTCCTTGGAGCAGGCGGCCAGCGCGACGGCGACGAGCGCGGCGGCGCCGGCCGTTAGGCAGGCGCGGGGTCGGGTGAGCGATCGCAGGTCAGTCATGCGGAACTCCGTATGGTGCGCTCGCGAGCGGCGCGCCAACGGCGAGCTCGAGCTGCGCGATGGCATCGTTCACGGCGCCGAGGGCGTCGGTGTACTGCGTTTGAGCGTCGAGAAAATCGCGCTCGGCATCGAGCACCTCGAGCGCCGAGGATCCGCCGAGCTTGTAACTGGTGGACGCGATCGTGTACGCCTGTTGGGCTTCGGGGACGAGCTCGTCGCGCAGATACTGCGCTTGTTGCAGCGCCGTTGCGGCGCCCGCGTACGCGACGCGGACTTCCTGGTTCACCTGGGCGGAGAGGTCCCGGTTGGTCGCGGCCAGCTCTTTCTCGTGGTGCGCGGCTTCGGACACCTCGCCGCCGGTGTGCTGCCAGAAAAACAACGGGAACCCGATGCCGATGCCCGTGTCGTAGGTGGCCGGTGTGCCGACGACATTGAGCCGCGTCACGCCGAGGCTGATGTCGGGAAGCCAGAATTCCTTGGCCAATGTCGTGGCCGCGCTCGCGCCGGCGCGTTGGGCGGCGAGGCTGCGCAACTCGGGGCGGAGCTCGGCGGCGCGCTGTTCGAGCTCCGACAAGGCGGGCAGTGCCGGCGGAATCTCGAGCGAATCCGCGGGCGCGATGCCGGCGCCTAACAAACGGCCCATGAGCCGGTTGAGGGACGCTTTCGCATTGGCGACGTCGCGCTGGCCGGCGATGAGATCGTTCTGCGCCCGCGCGACATCGACCTTCGCCTTGATCACATCGAGCTTGGGGCTCGTACCGCCCTCGTATCGGGCTTGGGTGCGCGTGAGAAAGTCCTGCGCGAGCTGTTTCGCCAACTGGAAGTCATCCAGGTGGCGCAGCGCGACCAGGAGCGAGTCGTAGGTTTGCGATGTTTGCGACGCGAGCTGCTGCTTGAGCTGGAGGTACGACAACTCCGCGGTTTGCACGTCGGCGCCGGCCACTTTGCCGCGCAGCCGGATGCGATCGGGGAACGGGACGGTGAGGTTGAGGGCGTAGTCGTGTTCGGTCGCCGAGTTGGGGCTCGCGGCGCCGGCCTGCCCAACGATCGTGGCCGAGAGCGACGGGTCGGGAATGGCCACGGCCTCGGTGCGCCGCGCGCGGGCCTGCTCGGTCTGCTCGAGCGCGGCGATCAAGGTCGGGTTGTGCGCGAGCGCGGAATCGATGGCTTGCTGACGCGTGATGCGCAGTGTTGGTCCGCTGTCGGTCAAGATCGGCGGAGGCGGATGCCGCGCCTCGCCGCGGATGCGACTCATCTCGTGCGCGATGCGCGCCGAGTCGGCGGTCACGGCGCTGTCGGCGCGGGCGGCGGAATCGGCGCGGCTGCGCGGCACCGGCTGCTGTGCGTGCACCGCGGCCGCCGACGCCAGCGTCAGCGCTCCCACGAGCTTCCCCACGTGCATGTGTCGTCCTCGTCCTGGTGTGACCTTGGAGAGCCGGCCCATGGCCGGTCACCGGATCCCGCGCTCACGGATGGCGGGCATGGGCGCACGCCGGCTCAGGCCGGCGGCGGGAGTCGCCCGTTAGGCGAAGAGGCGCGGACGCGCGCGGCGACGGGCCGCGACACGCCGGCGTCCCGCCTAACGGGACGCGACGAGGAGGAGCGGCGGTGCGCGGGGCGCGTGCGGCTCGATGCCGCGCGCGCGGGGAAGGACGAGCGCCTGCGCGACGCGCAGGGGTGCGAACCGTTCGACCGGGGCAGGCCGCTCGACGCGCGACGGTAATCCGTTCGCGCCGATCTGCAGCGCGAGACACGCCGGACAGTCGTTCGGGTTGTGGCTGTGGTGCAGGTGGATGCCCGCATCTTCCACGTGCGCCGCGGCGCTGTGCGACGCGAGCGCTTCGGCGGCCGGCGCGATGCCGACCGCCACGACCTGCGCGATGAGCAGGATCAGGCCGGCGACGCGCGTCAGCCGCGAACGGCTCGAGCGGAAGGTGGCGAACACACCCGTCATACGCACAAAGTAGCGGGGACGCTGGTGGGAGTCACGCGCCGGTGATGAAACGGGTGACGGCGCACGCGACCGTCACGGTTGCGGCTTGAGGATGTCGAGCGGGTCGACGGGGCGTCCTTCGGGGCGCATCTCGAAGTGCAGATGCGGGCCCAACTCGGGGTCCGTCGAGCCGACGTATCCGATGATGTCGCCCTTGCCGACGACGTCGCCCTTCTTGACGCTGACCTTCTCGAGCGATCCGTACACCGAATAATCGCCGCCCGGGTGCTCGATGATCACCGTCAGGCCATACGTGCCGAATGGCTCCGCGACGCGCACCTTGCCCGCGGCAACCGCGTGCACCTCGGCGCCCTCGGCGGCTTTGATACCGATGCCGTTCCAGCGGACGGTCGTGTTGTTGGGATTCACGACGCGTCCGAAGTTGTAGAGCAGCGTGCCGTCCACCGGCCAGTCGAGGCGGTTGGCGCTGTTGAACACGCCGGCCGAGCGCGGTGCGTTAGGCGAGGCGCGCTCGGCGCGCAGGCGCGCGGCCTCGAGGGACGCTATCACGTTGGTGAGGCGTCCTTCGTCGCTCGCGACCTGCTGGATGCGCCGGTCGGTGAGGCGGGCGTTGCGTTGGGCATCGCGGAGGCTGGCCGCTTGTTGCGACTGGAGATCGCGCAGGCGTTTTTCTTCGTCGGACTTTTCCTGGCGGTTCTCCTCCATGTCGTTCTGGAAGCGCACGAGGTTGCCGCGCTGGCGGTCGATCTGGTTGCGCAGATCTTCCACGCGGTGTACGAGCACGCGATCGCGGAGCGCGATGAGGTGCAGATACTTGTAGCGGGCGATGAGGTCGCCGAAGCTGTTGGCCGAGAGCAGCACCTCGAGCGAGAACAGCGGGCCGCGCTTGTAGATGTCGACGAGGCGGCGTTGCAGGATCACGCGTTTGAGCGTGAGCTCGTCCTGCGCGTCGACGAGGTCGGACGTCGTGTTCGCGACCTCGGCGTTGATGGCATCCAATTGGGCATCGAGCGATCGGACGACGCCGGCGGTCATGTCCGCTTCGCGATTCAGGTTGTCGACTTCTTCGGACAGATCGTGCACCGTGCTCTGCAGGGACTGGCGGCGCTGCTCGAGGCGGGCGCGCTCGGCCCGCAGGGCCTCGAGCTTGGCGCGCTCGGCTTTGAGGCGCGCTTCCGGGTTGTCGGCGGGCTGTTGGGCGGTCGTGGCCTGCGCGCGCGCGAGGGACGGGCTCGCGCCTGCAGCGGCGCAGAGGAGCGCCGCGACCGCGATGCGCCGCGCGAGCGTGTCGGAACGGTGGACGGCAGGAGCCCGGCAACGCCGGGCAACGCGGTCAGACATCGCGGAGGTGCCGGCCCACCGACAACGCGCTGCCGAGGAGGCCGATCACGCCGCCGGCCACGACGCCTAACGCGGCCGCGCTCGACTGGAAGAAAGCGCTCGATATGCCTAACGTCTGGTCCACGAGGCGGTAGGCGATCCACGCCAGCGCCAGCGCGAGGAGGCCGCCGACCACGCCCTTCGCGAACCCGTCGACCAGGAAGGGGCGCCGCACGAACCCGTCGGTCGCCCCGACGAGCCGCATGATCGAGATCTCGCGTGCCCGCGCGAGCACCGTCATCCGGATGGTGGATCCGATGATGATCACCGCCACGCCGGCGAACGCGATGCCTAACACGAGGCCCGTCGCCCCGGCGATGTTCCGGATGTTGTACAGCTTCTGTACCCATTCCTCGCCGTAGCGCACGTCGTCGACGAACGAGTAGGTCTTCACGCGCTCGGCCACCGCGCGGACCGTAGCTGGGTCGCGGTACCCGGGCTTCAGCCGAATCTCGAGCGACGCGGGCAGCACGGCGGCGTCGAACACGTCCTGGAACTCGCCCATCTCTTTGCGCGCGCGTGCGAGCGCCTGTTCCGGCGTGATCATGTCGACCCGCGCCACTTCGGGGAACGAGGCGATGTCCCCGACAGCCGCGGACACGGCCTCGATGGGCGTGCCGTCGGCCAGGAACGCGCGAATCTCGACGCGTTCTTCGACGTGCCGCAGCGCTTCGCTCACGTTGAGCGCGACGAGCCCGAAGAGGCCGAACGCGAACAGGCTGAAGGCGATCGTGAGCACGCTCAGCACGCTCAGGAGCGGCGCCCGCCTCAGGCCTAACGAAACTTCGCGGAGCGTGAGGCGCATCAAACGGCGGGTGGAACCGGCTGCGACGCCGCTTCGGCCGAGTCGAACACGATCTGTCCGCGATTCATCTCGATCACGCGGTAATCGGAACGCCGCACGAGCTCGAGATTGTGCGTGGCCATGAGCACCGCCGTGCCCGATGCGTTGATGTCGCGCAGCAGCTGGAAAATGCCGCGGGTCGCGCGCTCATCGAGGTTGCCGGTGGGTTCGTCGGCGATGAGCAGCACCGGATCGTTCACCAGTGCTCGCGCGATCGCGACGCGTTGCTGCTCGCCGCCGGAGAGCTCGCGAGGGAAGCTCGTACCCTTGGAGGCGAGGCCGACCTGCGTGAGGAGACGTCCCACCTTGCCCGGTATCGCATCGCGCGGCGTGCCCGTCACCTCGAGCGCAAACGCGACGTTCTGCTCGGCCGTCCGATCCTCGAGCAGGCGAAAATCCTGGAAGACGATGCCCAACCGGCGACGAAGCTTCGGAATCTCGCGCCGTTTCATCTCGGTGGACCGCATGCCGCCCACCCGGACTTCGCCGGATGTCGGGCGCTCCTCCATGTACACGAGCTTGAGGATGGTCGATTTGCCCGCGCCGCTCGGGCCCGTGAGGAAGGCAAATTCGCCCTTGGCGACCTGAAACGAGGCGTTTTGGAGGGCGACGCCGGTACGGGGATATTCCTTCGTGACGTGAGAAAAGCGAATCACTGGCTGGCTACTGGAAGCGGGGACGGGAGCGGCGGCGATCCGGAGCCCGGCGCGCGCGACCATTGCTGAGGTCGCTCGGCTCGACGCCGGAGCCGCCTTCCAGTCCAATGACTACAGACCCTCGTCATCCGTTACTTCATCATTTCAACGCCTGACTGACATCGGCGATGAGATCATCCGCGTCTTCGATCCCGACGCTGATCCGGACGAATCCGTCTGGGACGCCGATTGCGGCACGCTCGGCGGGCGTCATGGAAGCGTGCGACGTGAATCGCGGTTCAGAGACGAGCGTGTCCACACCCCCAAGACTCGGCGCGTGGGTCATTACACGCAGACGGCTGATGAACCGTTCGGCCGCGTCGCCGCCGCCGGCCAGCTCGACCGCCATCATACCACCGAAACCATCCAGGGTTGCACGGGCGACTTCGTGATCGGGGTGCGACGAGAGGCCTGGATAGTGGACGCGCGCAAATTCCGGCCGCTCAGCGCACCACTGGGCAAGACGCATCGCGTTCTCGTTGTGCCGGTGCAGCCTAACGTCGAGCGTCTTGAGCCCGCGCTCGAGCAGCCAGCAGGCGAACGGATCGGGTGCCTGTCCCCAGACCATCATCTTCTGGCGCACTTCCTCGATGTAGGAGGCCGTGCCCATCACCGCGCCGGCCAACACGTCGTGGTGGCCGTTGAGGTATTTGGTGGCCGAATGGATGACGACGTCGGCGCCATGCTCGAGTGGCCGGAAGTTGACCGGCGAAGCGAACGTCGAGTCGACGACGAGCGCAAGTCCCATCTCCTGGGTGAGGTAGCTGATGGGGCGCAGGTCGATCACGCGGCACGACGGATTGACAGGCGTTTCGACGAAAATGGCGCGCGTGTGCTTGCGCACGCGTTTACGCCACACGCGCGTCTCCATCGGATCGACGAGCGTGACCTGAATGCCCATCGCCTGGAACTCGCGCGTGAAGAGACGGTGCGTGCCGCCGTAGATCCACTCGCTAGCGAGCAGGTGATCGCCCGGGCGCAGCAACGCGAGCATCGCGCACGTGGTTGCGCCCATTCCGCTCGCGAGAAGCAGCGACGCCTCGGACCCTTCCAGCATCGCGAGGCGCTTGTGGAGTAGTTCGCTGTTGGGATTGTTTCCGTAGCGCGGGTAACGCAGGCCTTCTTCGGTCCCGACTTCCTGGACGAAGTTGACCGATTGATAGAGCGGCGTTACGACCGGTGTGTCCGTCTCGTGCGGATCGCGGCCGCCGTGGATGGCGAGTGTCGAGAATCCTTGCCGACGTCGGCGAGGCATCATAGTGGCTCCCCCGTCACGCGAGCGTGCCGCGGCGTGGCGGGTTGTCGGTGTCTACCTTCACGACCGTGATGATCTCTGAGGGCGACGCACCGGCGATGTCGCGGAGCACGACGTCGCCGCGCGGCAAATCATCGCTGTAGTGCAGCGTGGCCAGCTCGTGACGTCGCGGGCCGTGCACCCACACCAGTTCGCCATCCATGAGCAGGCGTCTCTGCGCGTCATCGGGATTGATCCAGATGGCTGAGCCGCGCTCCGCGTCCCCGCTTCTCGTCGCGATGAGACGCATCACGCGCAGCGGCGCGTTCGTGCGCTCGCTCACGCCATGCCGCCGACCGCGACGTAGCCTTCCTCGAATTGCATGACGAGGCGCCGGCGACAGAGTGCGTCCAACGCTTCGCGCACCTGGTCGACTTCGATCCCCGTTTCTCGCGCGAGGTCGGCCGGCACAGCCCGCCCGAGACGACACATTGCCTCCCATGCGCGACGTTCGCGGTCGCCGATGGTTCCGACGAGCATCGTCGACCCCTGGCTCGACTGCGCGACGATCGCGAGCCCGTGGCGGTCGAGCACGGTTTCGATGGCGTCGAGATGCGACTCGCTGATGCCGCGGAAAAGAAAGTACGCTTCGCGACGCGGCAGGTCGTCGGTGACGGTCGCGTCGTAGCGCATGAGCAGTTTCGCGACGATCTCGTCGGCGCAGGAATAATCGAGCAGGCCGACGTATGAAAAATCGATGACTGTGAGAGTGTGTTCGCCGAGCTCGGCCAGTTGCTTTTCGATCCCGTCGCGCACCGCGGCGCCCGTTGGGCGGGTGACGAGATCGGTGTAGAGGTCGCAGACGGTGCGACGCAATACCGAACTGAGGTCGATGTGGTTGATCACCTGTCGGCGATCCGCTCCGGGATGGTGATTTGCATTTGCGCTCCCGGAAAGTATGGGAGCTTCTCCTCCAAAGGAACATCATCGTCCCAACTCGGCACGATCGCGATGCGAGCCGTGCCGGACCGGACGGAAAGTTTGCCGTCCCACCGACCAATGTAACGTCGAACACCGGCCAAGCCTTGGCCGCGACCGGGATCACGAAACCGGCTCACACCGCGGATCACCGCTTCCTCGAGCGCCATGCCGTCGTCCCAGCGATCGCCGCGCGACCGTCCCTGCGCCGTCTCGAGCGATTCGCGGAATCCAACACCCGCGTCGCACACCGCGATGACCACGACGCGGCGGCCGAGTCGTTTTTGCCAGCGGTACGTTTGCACGGCGACCCAGCCGCCGCGTCCTGCGTGCTCGACGATGTTTTGACAGGCTTCGCTCAGCGTCATCGCGAAGCCCATCGTGGCTTTCGCGTCGATGTTGAGCTCTTTGACAAGGATGGCTTGCGACTTTTGCTGGATGCGCCCAACGACGTCGTGGACATCCTCGCTCTTGGCGACGGGCGTGATCTCGAGCAGCACCTCGGACTCGGTGCTGGCGCGTGCGCGCGGCACGGTGCCGTGCAGCTCGAACGATTCTTCGGCGAAGCGGAAGAAGCCGGTGCGCGACCAGTACGAGCTCGTGTCGTCGGACTCGGGAACATAGAGCGCGGGGCGTTCGGCGCGCGTTTGTGCGAGCGTGAGCAGCGCGGTGAGTCCGTAGGGCGATGCCCAACGGGTGTGCCGCGCGTCAAGCAAGACCTTGGCGTCTTGCGGCACCGAGGCCAACTGCTCGAGCACCGTCTCGAACGTCTTGTCATCCAGCGATGGCGGGACGTTGAGAACGGTGGTCATCGGGTGATGAGCTCTCCGCGCAGATGATGGCTAAGTCCGGTGGCGCCGCGGTGCTCCGCGTTTCGCGCCGCGGCGCGATGTGCCACGCGCATTGCGTCCGCCAAACTATCACCTGCCAACAAACGGGAAAAGTAGGTCGCGCCCCAGACGTCGCCGCAGCCGGTCGGATCGCCGCGCGGGACGACGTAAGGCGGAGCGACCAGTGCGGTGCGGATGGGTCCGGAAGCGGCGCCGATCGTTGGGCGTCGGCCGAGGTCGCCGATGCTGTCGAACGCGGTGTCGGTGAAGTACACGGCGCCGCGGCTGCCGAGTGTGACGACCAGCGAGCGGACGCCGCACTGGAGCGCGGTGGCGGCGAGCGCCATCGGGTCGGCGGCCATCATGGTCACTTCATCTTCGTTCACCTGCAGCAGGTCGAAGCAGCGGCACCAATCGGACACGCGATCGAGCGGCTGCAATTCGCGCCATCCGGTTGGGAGCACCGACATGACGAGCATGTGCAGATCACAATAGATGGGACCGCGGAAGTGCTGTCGAATGAGCTGGCACGTTTCGAGATCCAGCTCCCAGCCGCTCAAAAAATTGATGTACAACGCATCGAGATCGGCGAGCAGCGGTTTGAGCCCGAGCCAGGTCCATCCGGGGATGCCGCCGGTGAGCCGCTCGGAGCGGCGCTCGTGCGTTTCGTAGCGCAGCTCGACGCGGTTGTTGGGGTACGGAACCTCGATGAGCGATGCGTTAGGCGCGGTGTGGCGCAGCGTGCCCATGAATTCGCGCGCGCGTCCAACGAGGTCGTGCCCAACTTTGATGAGCGGGACGATCTGCCATTCGTCGCTCAGCGCGGCGTCGAGCCCGCTCAACGCGTACGTGATGCCGCCCCATTCTTCGACCGGTGCGCCGCGGGGGTCGCGTCCGTAGATCGTATCCCAGACGAACGTCCCGATGACGCCGAGGGACGCGCCGGCCGGCCTGGTCACGCCCCGCCTAACTTCTGTTGCCTGAAGGTGGCCACCGCGCCGACCACACCGGCCGTGCCCTCGAGCGCCCCGGGCACGATGCGGCATGCGGCGACAGCCGGTCGGAACGCGCGGCGTTTCACTTCGGCGCGCAGCGGCTCGAACAAGCGGTCGCCGGCGCGGGTGACGCCGCCCGTGATCACGACGACATCGGGATTGACGGTGTTGAGCAAGTTCGCGATGCCGGTGCCCAGGAAGCGGGCGGTGTCTCGCACGACCTCCAGTGCGAGGGCGTCGCCGCGGTGCGCGGCCTCGTACACGGTGGCTGCGGTGAGGAGGTCGAGATCGCCCTTCACCATCTTGTGCAGCACGGAGACTTCGTCGCGCTCGAGGGCTTCGCGCGCGCGCAGCGCGATCGCGGGGCCGGACGCGTATGCCTCGAGGCAGCCGTAGTTGCCGCAGCGACAATAGCGACCGGTCGAGTCGATGGTCGTGTGGCCGATCTCGCCGGCCACGTCCGATGATCCGTGATAGAGCTTCCCGCCGATCACGATGCCGCCGCCGATGCCGGTGCCGATGGTGATGCCGACGACGTTGCGCCCGCCCTGCGCGGCGCCGCGCCACCATTCGCCGAGCGTCGCGCAGTTGGCGTCGTTGTCGAGCGTCGCCGGGAGACGGATCCGATCGGAGATCGCGTCGCGCAGCGGAAAATCGCGCCAGCCCAAGTTAGGCGCGACGACCACGACCCCGCGCTCGCGGTCCAACGGACCGGGCGCGCCGATGCCGACGCCGAGGAAGTCGTGCGGTTGGGCGTCGTGCGAGGCGATCACGTCGGAGATCACCTGCGCGATCATCGACACCATCCGGTCCACCACGGCTTCCGATCCGCGCTCGGCGTGTGTGGGCTCGGAGCGGATGGCGAGCTCGCGGCTGCCGTCTTCGGGCATGGCGCCGACGACGATATTGGTGCCGCCCAGATCGACGCCGAGGATGTAGCGGGTTCGGGCTTTGGTCATGTCGGTGCGCGCAGGAGGTTGGCCGCGGATCTCGCGAAAAGTAAGCGGAATCAGCGCGGCGAACAGGACGGTACTAGCGTGTCGTCTGCGCCAGAATCAGGTCTAGAGCAGCGTCGACGCGCTCGACGTCGAGTTCTTTCATGCACCGCCAGTGTCCCAGCGGGCACACACGCGGACCGTGATGGTGACACGGCCGGCACGGGAGTGTCTCGACGCCCAGCGTCATCGAGTGCGGCGCAAGCGGGCCGAAACCGAACTCGGCGACCGTGGGACCAAAGATGGTAATAGTAGGCGTGCCGACTGCCGATGCGAGGTGCTGCGGCAGCGAGTCGTTGGTGACGAGGATCGCGGCGCGCCGAATTAGCTCGGCCGACGCGAGCAGGCTGAGTTGACCCGCTGCATTGATCGCGTCTGTGCCGGCGACGCCGGAGATCGCGCGGGCGAGCTCGGCGTCGTCGGGGCCCCCGATGCTCGCGATGCGAAAGCGCGGCGCGAGTTGCTCCGTGAGCTCACGATAGTACGGCCATCGCTTGGTGCCCCAGATGCTGCCTGCCGCCAGCGCAACGATCGCGCGATCGGACGGATGCGCGGCTAGCAGCGCATCCACGGCGCGGCGGTCGTCATCGCCCGGGTACAGGTGCGGGACTATGGAGGCGGCATCTCGTGCGGGCCCGGCGCGGCCGTCAGCGAGCGCGAGCAAGCGGGCGGCGTGGTGATCACCCGGGCGGCGCGGTACACGCTCGGAGTAGAGCAGACGACCCGCGGCATCGTCGAATCCCGTGCGCGCGGGCACGCGCGCGAGAAGGGCGAGCGCCGCGCTGCGCAGCGAGCCTTGTGCGAGGTACGCGTGCGTCTGCCGCGGATCGTCGCCGCGCTCGCGCCACCACGCGCGGATGCGGCCCGCGGCGCGGGCGAGTCCAGCGGCGCCGCGATCTGCGCCCGATTTGTCGAACACGATCACGCGCCTAACGCTAGTATCGTGCGCGAGCAGGGTCGCCGAGGAGCGCGTTGTGACCACGTCCACCGGACCGCGTCGCGCGAGCTCGGCCAGGAGCGGCGTGGTGAGGACCGTGTCGCCGAGGAACGACGTTTGGATGACGAGGGAGGTAGTCACCGTTGGGCGGAATCACTCCACCTGCAGCACCGCCAGAAATGCTTCCTGCGGGATCTCCACCGAGCCGACCTGCTTCATGCGCTTCTTTCCTTCCTTCTGCTTCTCGAGGAGCTTGCGCTTGCGCGTCACGTCGCCGCCGTAGCACTTGGCGAGCACGTTCTTGCGCAGCGGTTTGACGGTAGTTCGGGCGATTACCTTGGAGCCGATGGCGGCCTGGATGACGACCTCGAACAGTTGGCGCGGGATGAGCTCTTTGAGCTTGTCCGCCACCTTGCGTCCCCACTCGTACGCTTTGTCGCGGTGGATGATGACCGAGAACGCGTCGACGGGGTCGCCGTTGATGAGCATGTCGAGCTTCACGAGATCGCTGGCGCGGTATTCGAGCATCTCGTAGTCGAGGCCGGCGTAGCCGCGGCTCACCGTCTTGAGCTTGTCGTAGAAGTCGAGGATGATTTCGCCTAACGGAAACTCGAAGTCGAACTCGACGCGGCTGGCGTCGAGGTAGCTCATGTTGCGGTACACGCCGCGGCGCTCGGTGCCCAGCGCCATGATGGCGCCAATGTAATCCGCCGGCGCGACGATGCGCGCCTTGACGAACGGCTCTTCGATGCGATCGACCTCGGAGCCGTGCGGCATCGTGGAGGGGTTCTCGATCACGTCCATTGCGCCGGTGGTGCGGTACACGTGGTATTCGACGTTCGGCACGGTGGTGACGAGGTCGAGGTCGAACTCACGCTCGAGGCGCTCCTGCACGATCTCCATGTGCAGGAGTCCCAGGAACCCGCAGCGGAATCCGAAGCCTAACGCGGTCGAGGTCTCGGGCTCGTAGTGCAGCGATGCGTCGTTGAGCTGCAGCTTCTCGAGCGCGTCGCGCAGCTCGGGATATTGATTGGCGTCCGTGGGATAGATGCCGGCGAACACCATCGAGTGGATGTCCTGGTAGCCAGGCAGCGGGGCGGCGGCACGATTGTCGGCGTCGAAGATCGTATCGCCGACGCGCGTCTCCTGGACGCGGCGCACATTGGCCACCACGTACCCCACTTCGCCGGGCGACAAGGACTCGCTCTTCACCTGGCGCAGCTGGTTGTATCCGACTTCGTCCACTTCGTACGTCTCGTTGCTGGCGCCGAACGCGATGTTCATTCCCGGGCGCAGCACGCCGTCGACGACGCGCACGGTGGGAATGGCGCCGCGATAGCGATCGTAATAGGAATCGAAGATCAACGCGCGCAGCGGGGCAGACGCATCGCCTTCCGGCGGCGGAACCTTGCGCACGATCTGCTCGAGCAACGCGTCGATGCCGATGCCTTCCTTGGCGCTCACGAGCAGAATGTCATCGGGGTCGGCGCCGATCAGGTCGTGCACCTCTTGCTTGCGGCGATCGGGCTCCGCACTCGCCAGGTCGATCTTGTTGAGAACGGGCACGATCTCGAGTCCCGCGTCGAGCGCGAGGAAGAGATTGCTCAGTGTTTGCGCCTGGATGCCCTGCGATGCGTCGACGACGAGGATCGCCCCCTCGCACGCGGCCAGGGAGCGCGACACCTCGTACGTGAAGTCGACGTGGCCGGGCGTGTCGATGAGGTTGAGCTCGTACGGCTGGCCGTCGCGCGCGCGATAGTTCATTCGCACCGCGTTGAGCTTGATCGTGATGCCGCGCTCGCGCTCGAGGTCGAGCGTGTCGAGCACCTGCTCCTTCATCTCGCGTTTCCCAACCATGCCCGTGGCCTCGATCAACCGGTCGGCGAGTGTGGACTTGCCGTGGTCGATGTGCGCGACGATGCAGAAATTGCGAATGTGATTTTGTTTCACGAGCTCTTGGGCCGGGCGGTCGAATGAACACGAAATATAGTCTGCCGGCGGTGCCCGGATTGCGCGGTACCGCGTCAGACGCGGCGATTTTAGAGCATCGGGCCATGCCAGGAAGATTCTGTCAGCCGGCGACCGCCCGGCCCGCGTGGACGGGTTCCTCGAGGTGTGTCGGTGCGTTAGGCGAGGCAGGCGCCGGGCACGCGTGGTGGGCTTCCTCGCTCTTTGGAACACGGATTGAACGGATAACACGGATGGGACGGATCGCTCGGCTGCGGCGGCCGGATCATCGCCCGGCGTCCAACAACAACAGCTTTTTTGTTTACAACTGCGTGAGTGGCGCGCGGCGAGCTCCCCGCCGCAGCCGAGCGATCCGTCCCATCCGTGCGTTCTCCGTTCAATCCGTGTTCCAAAGAGCGAGGAAGCCCACCATGCGGGGAACGGCAGCAGTGCCTGGCGCGCGTCCGGCTACCAGCCTGCGCGGACCAACCGCTAACTTGCACGTCCATGTCCTCGACACGTCCCGACCTGCTCGACCCAGCCACGATCGCGGCCTTAGGCCGCATCG
>Ga0209168_10002183_pt1 | contig 14381 bp, 9 predicted proteins | sample Coa_R1_FD_187156 | JGI IMG/M metagenome (GOLD analysis project Ga0209168, IMG submission 187156) | Surface soil microbial communities from Centralia Pennsylvania, which are recovering from an underground coalmine fire - Coalmine... | ecosystem: Environmental > Terrestrial > Soil > Unclassified ... | reverse complement strand
GCGGATGCCGGTCAGCACGTACACCGCGAGCGACAGGATCTCGAGCGCGAGAAAAATGACCAGGAGATCCGTCGCCGTCGCCATCAGCATCATGCCGGCGATCGCGAACAGCATCAGCGCGTAGTACTCGCCGCGCGGCAGCCGCTCGCACAACTTGACGTCGAGCACCGCCTCCATCTCGGCGAACTGCTCGCTGTCGCAGATCAGCGGCGGCGAGAGCGTCACGACCGGGGCGCTGGAGTTTGCACCGCCGTCCAGACTCGACAGATATGCGACGACGTCGTTCACTTGCTGCGGGCTGAAGCCGAAGTTCGGCATCGGCGGGCGCGGATGAACGATGAAGTCCGAGATTTGATCGGCGCTGAGCTGATGCTCGATACCGTACAGTTTTGGGCCGACGGAGCCGCCCATCAAGCTCGCGCCATGGCAACCTGCGCAGCCGTTTGCTTGCACAAGCTTCGCGCCCGCGTTTGCGTCGCCGCTTGACGGCGCAGTCGAATCGGATGCGGCCGGAGACGGCGATGCAGCCGAGGCAATGGCCGAGGCTGCGGCAGCGGGTGCAGGGGACGCGGTGATCGCGACAACGCTTGGGTGGGCTGAAGCGACGTGCAAATTCGAAAGATACCGTTTACCGAATTGATACGGCCCTGCGTATGCGATTTGGAAGCCGAACTGCGGCCTTGCATTGGGGTAGCCGGCAACTTCACCGATGACTGCCAAGTTCGGCAGGATGTTGTGCGAAAGATCGACGACGACTTGACGCGTCAACGTGTCGCTTGATGCGACGTCGTAGCGCAGCAGAAGGTGATTCTGCCAATCGAGGTCGCGTTCCGCTTCGAAGAAGAAGCCGTTCAGCGGGACGTCGTATTCGCCGACGCCGGGATTCGCATCGAACCCGTGGTAGTACATCGTTTGGTAATGCCACGCGTTCGTCTGATAGCCGAAATACAGGCCTTCGCGTGAAAAATCGTTCGTTCCGAGAAACTGATTCGTCGCCTGATCGTGCAGCGGCGACCAGCCGCGAATGCCGACCAAGCCGACGCTCCACGGTATCGACATGCCGCCGTACGACACGTTCAAGTCGATGGTGCGCGGATTGACGGTCTGATCGTAATCGAGCGCGTCCTGCACGGGTCCGCTGCCGGTGAGCCAGGACAAATTGTACATGAACTCGTTCGACATGCCGTTGAAGGCGACGCCCCAGCGCGCATCGTTGGGATTGAAGTCGTTTTGTCCGGTCGTTTGCGCGGCCAGCAGGTACGGGCTAATCGTCCATGCGTGCGCCGGCATGAACGGAAACGGCGTGTGGAACTTTCCGACCTGTATCGAGTTGGTGCCGTGCAGTAGGCCATTCCAGGACACCCAGGATTGCTCGGTTGCGCCGATGACGCCCGAATCGACGACGTGCTGCTCGGTGTACCACGTGAAATTACGGCCGAAGAAACCGCCGGCCAGCAGCGACAAATCCCAGAGCTGCGTGCTTCCGGGATGATCCTTATTCGCCAAAATACTTTGAATGTAGATTCGCGCGGAGATGGGCAGCGCGTTGTCCTGCAGATGCCGGTTCAAAATCTGGAAGTTCGACATCATGACCATCATGCCGTAGCGCGTCATCCCCGGGAACGTCGTGTGACACGTTTCGCACGAAACGCCTTGACCGTTGGCAAAGACCGGAACTGCCTGGGCCTTCGCCGATAATCCCAAAACTGCGAGAGCGAGCGTGCATGCGATGCGCGCACCCACGAGCACGTATCTCAAGAAAGAAACCTCCGATTGAACTAGAGCCGAACTGCAAAAGGAGCTGGACGGCTAGCCAATCGGTGGCGGTCGTTGAAAGCGCGCGGTGCCGGCGCGAACGGCCAGGGCGTGCGCAGTGGAGTAAGGACGGCGCGAAACGAAACGCGCCGTGCAATCATCCAGCAAGCGCTGGAGATACCGTGAAGCGGCTTGCGCGCCGGTGATGCAGCGCACGAGCAATCGCGAGAACAGCGAAAGCCCGTACGCAACGCAAAGCGCGACGATTATTTGCACCGCGCAGCCGAGCGGGCCTGCGTGCGTGCCTTCAAGGCGTTCCATCGCAGCGAACATTGCGAGCTGGGCTACGGCCAGACGCGGGAAAAGTTCAATCGTCGAGCGCTCGGCCGCGGTGTGTATGAGGATGCCGGCTTTGAGCAGCGCATCCGCGAGCATCATGCAAGACAAGGCGGCGAGCACGGCGAGCGAGCATTCCAGTGCTGGTGCCACCCACGCGTGATGGGGGTCGGCGGTGCTTCTGCCCGCGATGGCATATGCCAAGCCGTGACCGGCCAGGGTGGCCGGCACGACTGCAGCTATCCAAACCGGTAGAGGGCGCCTCACGACGTCGAGCCTATTCGGCACTTCGTCGCCGTGCCCCCGTGACGTTACTGCTGAATAGCGAATGCCACGCCGGGGAGATGGGCGCTATCGGGATTGCCGGTGCCGACCTCAATCCAGATTGCCTCGTGGGAATAGAGCGGCATTACGCGCGGACTTTCGGTCCAAAGCCTGTACTGGTTTGCGCCTACTTCGCACTGCGCGGTGGTATGACACGGAACCGTCGCGGAATTCAGCGACGTGTACACCGTTACGGTACCGGAATACGGACCGAACTGCGATGCGGTCACGTTGATGCCCCAAAGATCGAAGAATTGGCCCAGATTGAAGAGCGGTTTGGTGATCGGGGCGTTCTGCGAGGTTTCCATGTGAACCAGACCGCTCGCGTCGTGCGTGTGAATATGGTAGAAACACGTCGCATAGATCTCTTCGTTGTACCAGCCGGAATACTTGTCGTACATGTCGCCCAGCGCGTGATCCATGCCGATCGCATCCGGCACGGCTAACTCCTTGCCGTTGACGTACACGCCTACGAACGCGTGAACGTGGTACGTGTTCGGCATCGTCGTGTTGCACGGGACGCCGTCGATGACGTTTCCCGTCGGTCCTTGCCCGCCGCCGCCTGCGCGCGCGCCAGGATCCGTCGCGGCAAGATCGCCGTCGTACGTCCCCGCGCTTGGTTTGGTGTCGACGTCCGTGTTGGTGGCTTTGAACATGTCGTCGGCACCGTTGATCTTGCCTTCGCCTGCAACTCTCTAGGAATAGGCAAACGGCGTCGGCGATGCCGCCGGCGCGAGGGCGGGCACCGCATTCGTCGTGTGTTGAGATTCGGAAGCAGGCAGCGAACTCGATTGGTGTTGCCCGCACGCGGCAAGCACCGCAAGCGCGGCGACGATGATAAACGAAGATCGGTGGGTACGCACTCCAAACGCGCCTCCTCTAATATTCGGTTGCGAAGCTCACACCGGGAAGGTGCTGCGCATCCGGATTGTTTGTTCCCACCTCGAACCAGACGACTTCATGCGAATAGAGCGGAATGTCGTGCGGATCGCCGCTCCATTGCGTGTACTCGCCGTCTCCGACTTGGCATTGCCACGGCGTCGCCTGCACGCCGGCGCAGCCGCCGCGGTACGTTTGCCCGGAAGTGTAGACGCTTACCAAGCCGTTGAAAGGTCCGAATTGTGAAGCGGTTACCTCGACGCCCCAAATGTCGAGAAGATTTCCGACCGTAAAGAGTGACTGCGTTATCGGTGTGCCGGATGGATCCGGATCTTCCAGATGCACCATCCCGGTGTCGTCGTGCGTATGGATGTGATAGAAGCATCCCGGCGTGCTCGACGTTCCGGCTTCGAGTTCTTGATTCGGCCAGTACGGCGAATTCGGATCGGTCATGTCGCCCGCGGCGAGAAAGATGCCGATGGCATCGGGGATGACGACGATCTGTCCGTTGTAATAGAGCCCGACGAACGCGTGGACGTGATAATTGTTGGACATCGTCGAGTCGCACGAGATGCCGTCCACGCTGCTGCCCAGCGGGCCCTGTCCACCACCCACCCCGGGAATTGCACCGGGATCGCTCGGCATCAAGTCGCCGTCATAATCGCCTTGACGGGTGTCCCAATCTTTATTGCTCGTCACGAAGCCGTTGTCGAGCGAGCCGGGTTTCGGCGTCGCGCCCTCGCCGGCGATCATCCAGACTCCGGTCGTCGAGTAAGGCGTTCCCGTTGGATTCGGTGTGGGCGTCGGAATCGGCGTCGGCGTCACAATGGGCGTTGGCGTCGGCTTGGGCGACTGCGTCGGTACCGGGGCCGGGCTCGACGGCGGAGCGGTCGGACCAGACGTGGGTGTACTGCTCGGCTTGGAAGTTGGCCCGGCTGTCGGAGCGGAAGTCGGAGCGGCCGTCGGCGCACCGCCTGGGTTGGCCGGCGGGACAGCGGGAGTCGAACCGCCTCCTCCGCCTCCGCAAGCGGCCAGCACCGCGAGCCCGGTTATTGCGGCAAACGACAGCAGGCGGCCTCGCATCAAGTCTCTCCCAGCGTCAAAGTGTGGCCTCATCGTAGGTGAGAGCAGGCGCCGGAATGGAGGTGCGGCGGGGGAGCCGCCGCAGGGACCTTCGGGCCGGAACCCCGGCCCTAGTGCCGCGGTTCTAATGTCGTGAAAGGACAAGGGGTGGTCTTGAGCCGGCGTCTAATAGACGCGACCCCAACCCCGAATAGGGGGGCCCGAAAGCCGCTTTTGTCGGAAAGAGTCTTGGAAGCGTCATGAATACCCGGTTGCCCGCCGAAAACAGCGATACCGTGAGTCTGGTTTGCGCACTTCTCGTGCGCTACCCGGAGATCGCGTCGATTCGCAGTACCCCCGGCGAAGGCACGGTGCGCTTCACGTACGCGGTTGCGTCACGGCTCGATCGCCGCACGCAGCGAGCGGTGGTCGAGGAGATCGAAACGCACGTCGACGGCTTCCTCGCATTGATCGGCGACAGCGGCCACGTCAGCGTGGAGTGCGAGTCCGATCGCGCGCTGAGTTTCGTGCACGTCACGCGCGATCTCGAAACGTTCACCAAAGACGAACTCGCAATGCTTACCAGCTTCCTCACCGACCGCTTCGGGAGTGCGCTCGTTCGCAATCCGGTTCCCGACGATCACCCCGACGAGGATCCGGCATTTCAAGAAGAGCTCGCCGAGTGCGCAATCGAAGCGCTGCGCGACCCGGCTCAGTCGAAAAGCTTGGTCGGGTTCCGCGAAGAAAAGCGCGTTCTGGTATACTTTTTGAAATCACAAAAGAAAGCGAAAGCGTCGGCCCGCAGATAGCTAGCACAGTCACGCTCCTCCTTATCGGGGACGTCGTGGGATCACCCGGGCGAGAAACGCTCAAACGGTGCGTCCCACTCGTACGCGACCAGTACCACGTCGATATATGCATCGCCAACGGTGAGAACGCCGCGGGCGGTTTCGGCTTGACGGCGCAGACCGCCGATGAAATGTTCGGTACCGGCATCGACTTCATCACCAGCGGAAACCACATCTTCGACAAGCGCGATTTTCGCCCGTACCTGGACGCGAGCGATCGAGTCATACGCCCGGTGAACTATCCGCCGGGTGTCCCCGGGCGCGGCATCGGCTACATTAGTGCAAATGGCACAACTGTCGGCGTGCTCAACGTGATGGGCCGCACCTTCATGCCGCCCATCGACGATCCGTTCCGCGCTGCGGAGGCCGCGGTACAAGAATTGACCGATCGGACCAAGATTATCGTCGTCGACGTGCACGCGGAGGCTACCAGTGAGAAGGTGGCTATGGGGCGGTATCTTGACGGAAGAGTCTCGGCAATCTACGGTACTCACACGCACGTTCAAACGGCAGATGAGCAAATTTTGCCGGGCGGTACGGCGTACGTGACGGACGTCGGCATGACCGGCCCCACCGATGGCGTCATCGGCATGGAAACGGGGCCAGTCCTGGATAGATTCACAACCGGCTTCTCGGAACGTTTTTCGGTGCAAAAGGCTGGGACCAAGCAATTTTGCGCCGCAATCGTTACAATCGATGTGGAGACCGGCCGCGCGAAGGAAATCAAGCGCATCTTCCAGCGAGGCGTACCATGATAGACGATCCGGCAAAGCACGTCACCACAAGCATCCTTAAGGTCTCGGCGAAGAGCAATCCGAATTCGGTTGCGGGCGCGCTGGCAGCGGTATTGCGGGAGCGGGAAGCCGCCGAACTTCAGGCGGTTGGAGCGGGAGCGATCAACCAGGCCATCAAAGCGGTTGCCATCGCGCGCAGCTATCTGCGGGCAAGCGAAATCGATTTGACCTGCGTGCCTTCCTTTATAGATGTCGAAATCAACGGGAACGAACGCACGGGAATTTCGCTGGCCATCGATCGCCACTCCCTCTCCTAGCTGTCACGCTGACCCTTCGGCAAGCTCAGGGTGACACTTTAGGTTGCTGGTAGACTTCCACTCGCACACGTGTGAGAGCGACGGCACCCTCACGCCCTCGCAGCTCTGTGACTTCATGACACAGCGCGGCGTGCGCGCTTTTTCGATCACCGATCACGACAGCATCAAGGCGTACGGGCAATTCGAAGCGCCGGCGCACGTGCGCAACGTCACCGGAATCGAGATCAACACGACGTACCGCGACGGCGAAGTGCACATTCTCGGCTATCGGCTCCCGCTGGACCCCTCGCCGCTTACACAGGTGCTCGAGGCAAACCGCTCTGCGCGCCGCGCGCGCGTCGGCCGCATCGTCGAACAACTTCGCGCCGCCGGCTACGATATCACGATGGACGACGTACAGGCGGAAGCGCTCGAAAGCGCATCGCTGGGACGGCCGCACGTCGGCAAGGCGCTGATTCGTTTGGGCATAGCGCCCGACATCGAGACGGCATTCCGTTCATTCCTTCGGCGCGGTACGCCGGGGTATGTGCCGTCCACGCACATCACGCCGCACGAGGCGATCGCCGTAATCCTCGAATCAGGCGGCGTTCCCGTGCTCGCGCATCCCGGACGGCTCAAAGACTATAGCGTCATCGACGAACTCGTCGAGCATGGCTTGCAAGGGTTGGAGGTATTCTACCCGACGCACGAACCGATGCAGGTCCACTATTTCCGCGAGAGAGCGCGCCGTTTCAATCTGGTTATGACCGGAGGATCGGACTTTCACGACATCCGCTACCACAAACGCGGGGTCGGCGTAGAGATCGACGAGGAAGATATCGAGCCGTTCATCAAATTGATTGCATGATAGGACGGATCCTCGCCGGTGTGATGGCCGGCGTTTTCGTATTCCCGCAGTGCGCGGCTGCTCAAAATGTTCCGGCGGCTTCGTCCGGGATTTTGCAAGCCACGCTCGCAAACGGCATGCGCGTCGTGCTGCTGACGAACAAACTCGCTCCCGTGACCACTACCGTGATGACCTACGGCGCGGGATCCGACGACGATACGATGCCCGGTCTCGCACATGCAACCGAGCACATGATGTTTCGAGGGACCGCGGACGTTTCGGCAACGCAGTTTGCCGAGATGGCGGCGCGAGCTGGTGCCGACTACAACGCGCAGACCAGCAACGTCTCGACGACCTACTACTTCAAAATTCCCTCGGCGTATACCGGATTGGCGTTGCGCCTGGAGGCCGATCGCATGACGGGCGCGCTCGATCGCGAAGCCGACTGGAAGACCGAGCGAAGCGCGATCGAGCAGGAAGTGCGCGCGCATCAAAGCGTGCCTGGCGCCGCGCTCGACAGGAAACTCAGCCGCGCGTTCTTCGGCAATACGCCGTATGCGCAGGACGGCGTCGGAACGATTGCGAGCTTCGACAAGATGCACGCGAGCGATATCGCCGCGTTCTATCACGCTTGGTACCACCCGAACAATGCGACACTCGTGGTCGCGGGCGATATCGACGCAGCCGAAGTCCTTGCCGAAATCCATCGCGACTTCGATCCGATTCCTTCGGTACCGCTGCCGGCGCACAAGAGTTATACCGTACCGCCCATGGCAGCGAGCACGCTGAGCGACACCGTCGTGGAGATGCCGGTGCCGGTTGCCGCATCGGTCTATCGCTTTCCCGATCTGCGGTCCAACGATTTTGCTGCGAGCGTCGTGCTCGCTGCCGTGCTGCAAAACAGCCGCGGGACGCTGACTGATTTGCAAGTACAAGGAAAAGTGCTCGGTGCGTTTGCGTTCTCGTCGGCGTATCCCGACGTCGGCGTGATGGTCGTTGCCGCAGCCGGCTTGCCGTCGAGTTCGCCGGCGAGCATAAAAAGTGACGTCGAGGCGGCTCTCGATTCGTATCGGAGTAACGGCGTGCCGCCGGATTTGGTGGCTGCCGCCAAAGCGAGCTTGCTGAGCACCCAGGACTATCAGCAGGCGTCGATATCGGGGCTGGCGTTCAGCTGGGCGGACTCTCTGGCGCTGGGCGAGCGATCGCCCGACGCCGTGTATGCCAATCTGCAAAGCGTGACGCCGGCCGACGTGAATCGCGTTCTGCGCACGTACATGGATCCGAAGAACGAGCTCACGGTGCTGATGACGCCCAAAGCCGGCGCTTCCGTCCCTCACGCCGACGCGAACGCCGCGACGGAAAACGTGAAGGTTACGCCCGACAAGGAAGAGCCGCTTCCGCAATGGGCCGTTTCCTATTTTGACGCGCCGCTGCGCGTGCCGCAAAGCGATCGCGCCGTGCGCACGTTGCGGCTTCGCAATGGGTTGACGCTTACCGTGCGCCCGGAACATCTCTCGCCCATCGTCGTGCTGCGCGGGTACGTGCAGACGTCTCCGGATTTGTATGAGCCACGCGGGAAAGACGGCGTCGCGCAGCTCACGCAGGCGCTGTTTCCGTTCGGCACCACGACGTACGGGCGCACCGAATACGACGCGCAGGTCGACGCGATCGCCGCGAACGTCAAACTCGGCTCCTCGTTTGGCGTGACGGTGCAGTCGAAGAATTTCGATCGCGCCGTGCAATTGCTCGCGGACGGCATGCTGCATCCGGCGTTTCCGTCGCAAGCGTTTGACGTGATGCAGCGAAACCTGGCACGCAGCCTAGCCGCGGTGGAACACGAGCCCGGCACGCTTGCCGATATCGCGCAAACCAACGCGCTCTATCCGCCCGGCGATCCGCGCCGCCGCAGACCGACCGCACAAACCGTCGCCGCGATTGCGCCGAGCGACGTCGCGCACTGGTATCATTTCGCGTATCGTCCCGACCTGACGACGATCGCGGTTGTCGGCGACATCACGCCGGATCAAGCCGAAGCGACGGTCGAGCGGTATTTCGGGGCATGGCGCGCGCCCAAGAGCACTGCGCCGTCGTTCGAGTATCCGCACGTCAAGGCAAGCAGCACAAAGTCCGTCACGGTGGATTCGGCAACGAGCACGCACTCCGAAGTGACGCTCACGCAAATCATCGACGTGCATAGCGGTCAGGAGGACGCGATAGCACTCGAACTTGCAAATACGATGCTTTCCGACGAAGGCACCGGCTCGCTGCTGTTCCGCGATCTGCGAACCGAACACGGCTACGTGTACGACGCCGACTCGACGCTGAGCGTAGGCGAGAACACCTCGACGTTTTCCATCGATTTTGCTTCGGACCCGAAGAACGTCGCCCGCGCGCAAGCCTCGGCAATCGCGGAGATCCGGCGCCTGGGCGAGCGAGCCGTTCCGGATATCGAGTTGCAGCGTGCCAAAGCGTTGCTGCTCGCGGAGCGCGTATTGCCCCTCGACAGCTACGGCGGTATCGCGGGCGATATCCTCGCGGGGGCGAAAGCCGGCTTGTCCATCGCTGATCAAGATGCGTTTTGGGGCAAGCTGCTTCGCTTGACGCCGCAGCAAGTGCAGGCGGCGGTGCATAAGTGGATCCGCCTCGATCATTTTGCCCGCGTAATCGTCGCACCCGGGCCTTGAGACGCCGCGTTTCAATCTTAACGGAGCGATGTAGGCCGGCCGGTTGAGCGACAGGAAGTAAAACCCGTCGTGATTCGGACCATACCGCGCGAACGGGTCCGAAGCCGGGTACGCGAAGCGTTAAGACTTCCGGTTACCGTGCTGCGCGCGCCGGCGGGTTTCGGTAAATCGATCGCCTTGGAGCAATCTCTCGAAGGCGACACGGTTTCCTACGCCTTGACCCAGGACGTCGACGGCCCTTGGGCTTTCTTGCGCGGCCTTGCCAATGCGCTCGATTCCGCCACTCCCTCCGTTCGCCTTTCGCTCTCCGCCGCGTGGGATCGCGCCGCCGAGGCAAAAGCACCGGCCGAACATCTCGCGCGCTGGCTTCACTCGCATCTCGCTGACCGAAAGCTGACGATCGCGCTCGATCAACTGCACTACGTTTCGGGCAGCGATCTCGTCGAACGTTTATTGGCGCGTCTGGTCGAGCTGAGTTCGCCTGGAATTCGCTGGGTTTTCTCGATGCGTACGGAGTTCGATTTGCCGGTGCCGCGCTGGATGGCCGAATGCCGCATGGATGTGCCCATCGACGCGGATGCGCTGCGCTTCACCGAAGAGGAGATCGCGCTTGCGGCGCAGCTCTGGGGCCGAAAATACACGATGCGTGAAGCCGCCGGCGTCTTCGAGCGCACCGAAGGATGGCCGACGGGCGTAGCATTCGCGGTGGGCATGGGGTTGAACGGCGAACGCAGGCTCGTCGAAGCCGGCGCAGACTTGTTCGGAGCGCTCGCCGAGCGGATACTCTCGGAACGCACGGAGCGCGAGCGTGAGTTTTTGTTTACGACGTGTATGCTGCCGCAACTCGACGACGAACTTTGCCGCGCCGCCGGGTTTGGCGATGCGGCCGAGATCCTCTCGGCGCTGTCGTCGTGTGGAGATCTCATCTTTGCGCAGAGCCGCGGCGTTCGCCAGTATCACGACCGCTTTGCGCAACACGTTCAAGAGCTTTTGCGCGCGCGCGGAACAGTGGGTTTTCACGCCGTGCTCACGATTACCGTGTCGGCGTTGGAGGAACTCGGACGCATCGAGCAGGCGCTGCGGATTGCGACGAAATACGATCTTCGTTCCGAGATCACCCGAATTCTCGACCGCTACGGCCTGGAGATGGTCCAAAACGGCGACGATTTCTCCGTACGCGCGGCGCTCGGCGCTCTCGGCGCGCCGTCGGTGGCCTGGAGTGCGCAGACGCTTGCGCTCAGTGCGATTTTTGAATCGCGGGCCGGGCGATTCGATACGTCCGATGCCTGGTTTTCGACGGCGATGGATCGTACGCACGGGGCCATGCGCGCGGAAATCGCGTACCGCTGTGGTTCGGAGATGCTGCAGCGGCGAAGAGCGGCGGTCGAATTGCTCGCTCCGCACGCATATGATACGCAACTCCCGCTCCCACTGCGGATCGGGATAGTATCCGCTTTGGCGTCAGCGTACATGCAAGCCGGAGATGCCGCTCGCGCAAACGGCTGCATTCGCGATGCATTGCATCTCGCCCGCATCGACGATCCTCGCGTATTGGTGCCGCTCGATGTTCGGGCCGCATACGTGTTGTTGTATTCGGGACATCGGGAGCGCGCTAAAGAGGTCGCTTTGCGCGGCGCGCAGCTGGCGGAGGAATCATCGCAGTTTCAGATGGCCTGCGCGGCATATAGTACGTTGTACGCGGCCGCCGCGGACGAAGACGATCCGCGCGCGTGCCTCGAGTATCTTGCCAGTTTTGCTGAAAATGCCGCGAAGTCGGGCAACCATCGTATGCAGTTTTACTCGCTGGTAGGGCGCCTGGAGTTGGAAGCGGAGCGTGGAAACGCGACCGCCGTCGAAGAACTGACCAAAGCGCTGCAATTCTTCGACGTGCAATACGAAGAACTCGACACGACCGAAGGGCTATTGCCTCCGCGTTCCTTGCAACTCGCGTGGGAGCGGCGTTTCGAAGAGGCATATCGCCTTCTGCTTCCGAGTGCGCCGCAGCAAATAGAACGCGATCGCTCCGCGCTGCGCTGGTCCGAAGTTGCGGTCTACTCGGCAGCTTGCGGTGAACGCAACGTTGCGCGCTCGGCTCTGCACGCCGTGCGTCTAGCGTTGTCCGACGAAGGCTCCTCGACGGTGCGCGCGCATCGAGCGAAGATTCTTGCTGCTTGCGCACTTGGTTTACTGGGGCGCCATGGAACGGCGCTCAATCTGCTGGGCGTTTCGGCGTCCAATGCGCCGAGCCGCCGAATACGTGCGCTCTGCGATGCCGTTTCGGAGTGCGTGCGGTCGATGCGAGGAGATCGCAACGGCAGCGCGCTCGACTCCGCGATGACCGACCTTGCAGCATGCGACGGCGGCGGGATTGCACGGGCGCTCCTTGCATTGCCGCGGCCGGCCGGACGGCACACGCGCGTCGTCGATGCAGCTGCGTATCTTCAAAACGACCCGGACGAATTCGCCGCCGAATTGCTCGGCATGGCCACGTTGCCGCACGAGCAAACGCTGGAGATTCACGCAGCCGTTCAATTGATTGCGGAACGCATTGCCGAGTATCTTTGCGATCGCGACGTTCGTGCGCTGCAGTCATGGATGGAATCCTTTGCGGAGCGCCACGACTACACGGAGACGCTTCGAACGGTGATTTCGCTCGTGCCGAGGGCACTGGAGGCATTTCTCGCGCGGCGCGGCTACGGCGATGCCAAACGCGTTTCGGATTTGCCGGCGCTGGATGAAGTGCTTCGCAAAGTCGCGCTGCGTTCACACAGACGCAGCGACGCGACGAACATGGAATTGATCGATGAAGTGGACGCGGCCATCAACGGCCTCATCACGAAACTCGACTCGGCGGACCCGTTGACCGCGGAACACTCGCGTGCCGTTGCGTCGTGGTGCGCCCGCCTTGCTCGGCTTCTTGGTTTCGAACCCGGTGAAGTCGTGCACGCAGCGCGAAGCGGTTTGATCCACGACATCGGCAAGATTTACACTCCGCGGGAAATTCTGAACGCGCCGCGCGCTCTGACGTCCGAAGAATGGCGAGTCATGCGGGCGCATGCAGCTGCCGGTGAGGGCATCGTGCGGCGCATACCCGAGCTGAGATATCTTTCCGTTGCCGTGCGCAATCACCACGAGCGTCTGGACGGTAGAGGCTACCCCGACGGCATGCGCGGATCCGAGATCCCGCGCGTTGCACGGCTCGTGGCCGTGGCCGATTCGTTCAATGCGATGATCGGCCGCCGCCCGTACCGCCGCCCGATTCCGCCTTCGGTTGCGCTCGCCGAGCTCGAACGGCATCGCGGAACCCAGTTCGACCCGGAAATCGCCGACGCGTTGATCGCCATTGTCTCGGGCGGGGGCAGCCTGCAAGCTGGAGCCTAACGGCTCATACCACAGGCGACCGAAAAGACCTATACTGTTAAGGCCGGGTTCAGTTTGAGATAAGTTCTAGGGGGAGTGATTTAATGTTCCCATGACGTTTGCGTTTCTTGCCGGCCCTCATGATTGCGCTGGCTGTGTCAGCATGTGCTTCTCAAACCGGCTCGTTGGTGCCGGCCGGCAGCGACCGGGCTCCGCAAACGATGCATGCGATACCCATTGGAAGTCCCAGCCCGACGCCCGCGCCGCTGCTCGGCGGACTCCTGAGTCCCGTCCTCGACGCAGTTACGAACTTGCTGCCCGTCTGCTCGATAACGGACCTATCGCAAGCGGATTGCGGCGCAATCCGCAATCTCAGTGTGACGGGCGTGCTGGATTCGGTGCTTGGGCTGCTCGGGTCGGTGCCCGGCTATCACCCCGCGGACATCCAAAAAGCCTACTCCCTGCCCTCTTCCAGTGCCGGTTACGGCCAAACCATCGGCATCGTCGTGGCTTACGACGACCCGAAGGCCGAAGCGGATCTCGCCGTCTACCGCTCGCGCTTCAACCTGGGCACCTGCTCGACTGCGAGCGGTTGCTTCCGTAAAATCGGGCAATCCGCGCCCGCTCCGTTGCCCGCGCCCGATCAGACTTGGGCTCAAGAGGCGTCCATCGATCTGGACATGGCCTCGGCAGTCTGTCCGCATTGCCGCCTTTTGCTGGTTGAAGCGAATTCATCGGCAGTCGGCGATTTGATGCAGGCGCTGCAAACGGCCATTGCGAGCGGTGCAACGGTTGTCAGCAACAGCTACACGGCCGTGGAGCAATCGTCTTTCAGCGCGTACGATTCAGTGTTGAATCATCCGGGCGTTCCCATCGTCGCGGGTGCGGGCGACAGCGGCTTCGGCGTCGGCTGGCCGGCTTCATCACCATACGTCACGGCCGTCGGCGGAACGACGCTCAACCGCGCTCTGCTAAGCGCGCGCGGCTTCACCGAAACCGCTTGGTCGTTTACCGGAAGCGGCTGCAGCATCTACAGCGCAAAACCCGCGTGGCAGCACGACACCGGCTGTCAAAACCGGACGGTGGCAGACGTCGCCGCGGTAGCGGATCCGAACACCGGCGTTGCGGTATACGACACATATCTTTCAGGCGATGCCGGATGGCTCGTGTACGGCGGAACGAGCGTCGCCGCACCGATCGTTGCCGGCGTATACGCGCTTGCCGGTAACAATTCCACGATCGACGGTGCAGCCTCG
>Ga0209168_10002182_pt1 | contig 14387 bp, 11 predicted proteins | sample Coa_R1_FD_187156 | JGI IMG/M metagenome (GOLD analysis project Ga0209168, IMG submission 187156) | Surface soil microbial communities from Centralia Pennsylvania, which are recovering from an underground coalmine fire - Coalmine... | ecosystem: Environmental > Terrestrial > Soil > Unclassified ... | reverse complement strand
CCGTCGCCGACGACGCCGAGCGCGGCGGCGACGCCGCCTGCTGGGCCAGCCTGGTCTGCCCCGGTTGCGGCGCCATCGAAACCGAAGGCCACCGCCCGGCCTGCCCGCACGCCTGATCAGCGCCCCCGCGGCCGCGCCCGCGGCCGCGCCCGCGCCCGCTGCCCCGGCGCCAACTACGTCGTTGTGGCAGCGATGTAGTCAGGTGTGCGTCGTTGTGGCAACGACGTCGTTGAGCGGCCCGCCCGAGCCGGGTCAGGCGGGAGCGTAGCGGCGCGTGGGGCAGCAGAGCACTCCGGATGGCTGTCATCACGGCTCCGTTCGGCTAAAGAAAGATCTTTCTTCCGAACGGGCCGTGGCCCTACGGTCCAGGCCAGCTGCGGCGCCCGCCGGCGCTCGCCAGGGGCGCGCCCGCGCGTTACACGAAGGCGCTGGTGCCGGTGATGGCGCGGCCGACGATCAGGGTGTTGATCTCGCGGGTGCCCTCGTAGGAGTAGATCGCCTCGGAGTCGGCCACGAACCGGCCCACGTGGTTCTCCAGCAGGATGCCGTTCCCGCCCAGCAGCTCGCGGGCCCAGCCGGCCGCCTCGCGCATCCGGACCGTGCAGAACGCCTTGGCCAGCGCCGAGTGGTGGTCCTCGGCCAGGCCCTCCTCCTGCAGCGAGGCAAGCCGGGCGCACAGGCACGCCGAGGAGGTGACGTTGGCCAGCATCCGCACCAGCAGGTCCTGGACCAGCTGGAACCCGGCGATCGGCCGGCCGAACTGCTGACGCTGCCGCGCGTAGGCCAGCGCGTGCTCGTACGCGCCGCGGGCGCAGCCGGTGGCCATCCAGGCCACCCCGGCCCGGGTCATCCGCAGCACCTTGGCGGTGTCCTTGAAGCTGTTGGCCTCCTGCAGCCGGTTCTCCTCGGGCACGCGCACCCCGTCCAGGGTGATGTGCGCGTTCTGCACCACCCGCAGCGCGATCTTGTCCTTCATTTTCGAGGTCTCGAAGCCCGGCGTGTCCCCGGGCACCACGAACCCCTTGACCTGGTCGTCCGAGGTATCACGGGCCCAGATGATGACGTAGTCGGCGAACGTGGCGTTGCCGATCCACTTCTTCTGCCCGTCCAGCACCCACTCATTGCCGTCGCGGCGCGCCGTGGTGGTCAGCCCGCCCGCCGCGCCGGATCCGACGTCGGGCTCGGTCAGGCCGAACGCGCCGATCTTCTCCATCCGCGCCATCTCGGGCAGCCAGCGCTGCTTCTGCTCCTCCGACCCGCACAAGAAGATGGACCCCATGGCCAGCCCGCCGTGCACGCCGAAGAACGTCGCGATGGACGGGTCCACCCGGGCCAGTTCCATCGCGATCATGCCGTCGAGCAGGAAGCCGCCGCCGGGGCAGCCGTAGCCCTGGTACAGCTGGCCGGCGATGCCGAGCTGGCGGAAGTCGCCCATCAGGTCGAACGGGAACTCCTCCCGGGTCCAGTAGTGGTTGATCACCGGCTGGACCGACTTCTCCATGAACTCCCTGACCCGCAGCAGGAGCTGCCGGCCCGGATCATCCAGGGACCGCTCGAGCAGGTAGAAGTCGCCGTCGGTCAGCGCGGTCCGCGCAGAGCTCGCCATGGGAAAGGCCCCCTAGATAACAAAGCGGTCAGGAAATCGTCTACGACCGGCGCCAGCTCGGCCGCCTCGGTCACCAGCCCCAGGTGGCCGCCGTGATAGACGTGCAACCGTGAGTCCGGGATGAGCAGCTTCATCAGCCGGGCGTTGGCCAGCGGGATGATCGGGTCGTCGTCGCCGGCCAGGATGAGGGTCGGCTGGCGGATCGCCCGCAGGAACGGCACGCTGGTCCAGCCCGCCGAGGCGGCGAGCTGGTACAGGTAGCCGCGGGACATCCCGGTCCGGCCACCGCCGCCGTGCATCGCCGCCACGATCTCCTCGGTGTCGATCCTCGCCATTCCGCCGTACAGCGAACCGGCCACTCGCTGCAGGTAGTCGCGATCCAGGTAGCGCCGCGGCGTCAGCAGGTGCACGAGCACCGACGGCCGGGCCGGCAGCATCATGGTGCCGGTCGCCGTGGCCACCAGCACCAGCCGGCGGCACCGGGCGGCCTGGAAACCCGCGAAGTGCTGCGCGACGCCCCCGCCCCAGGAGATGCCGAGCACGTCGACCTGCTCGTAGCCCAGCTCGGTCAGCATGCGCGCGATCAGCCGGCACAGCCCGCTGAACCAGTACGGCCGGGCCGGCGGCGAGCCGCCGATGCCGGGCGGGTCGAAGCGCACCACGTCCACCGCCGGGTCGAGCGCGCGGACGAAGGGCTCCAGCAGCTCCAGCTGCGCCCCGATGCCGTTGATGAGCAGGAGGGGGACCCTGGGCGGGCGGCCCGGTTCGCTGCGTCCCGGTCTGATCGCCACCCGCAGCTGCCTGCCGTCGACGGCCAGGCTGCGGACCTCAGCGGTCGTGGACATAGGTTCCGGGCGCGGCGGTCCGCACCGGGTAGGCCTTGCGGCCGAGCGTCCGCGGGGCCCGGCGCTGCCCGCCGCCGCGTTCGGCCAGCCAGGCCGCGTAGTCGGTCCACCAGCTGCCCGGCACGGTCTGCGCCGAAGAAAGGAACTCGCCCGGGTCGGCCGGGTTGGCGCCAGAAGCCACCGTCCGGAACTTGGCCCTGGGGTTGGTCGGCGGGTTGACCATGGCCGCGATGTGCCCGCTGGTCGACAGGACGAACCTGGCCGGCCCGCCGAGCAGCTGGGTGGTCCGGTAGCAGGACTCCCACGGGCACAGGTGGTCGGTGATCCCCGCCACCAGGTAGGCGTCCACGTCCACCTTGCCCAGGTCCACCGGCGAGCCGAGCATGGTCGCCGCGCCCGGCGTGACCAGCGCGTTGGCCAGGCCCAGCCGGAGGAAGTCGTGGTGCAGCGCGGCGGGCAGCCGCGTCACGTCGGCGTTCCAGTACAAGATGTCGAACGCCGGCGGGCTCTTGCCCTGCAGATAGTTGTTGACCCAGTAGTTCCAGATCAGGTCGTCCGGGCGCAGCCAGGCGAACACCTCGGCCAGCGTCCGCCCGTCCAGGTACCCCCGCGCGCTCGAGACCGCCATGGCCGCCGCGGCGGTCTTCTCATCGATCGCCGCGCCCGCGGTTCCCGCCTGCGTCTGGTCCAGCACCGCCACGCCCAGGCACAGGCTGGCCAGCTGGTCGAGCTGCCCGGTCACGGCCAGGTGCGCCGCGACCATGGAGGTCATGATGCCGCCCGAGCACAGCGCGCACACGTGCACCTTGGCCGCCCCGCTGACGGCCCGCACCGCGGCCAGCGCGTCGGTCAGCGCGGCGCCGTAGGTATCGAGCCCCCAGTCCCGGTGCCGCGCGTCGGGATTGCGCCACGACATCACGAACACCTGGTGGCCCGCAGACACCAAGAACTCCACCATGCTGCGCCCGGGGGCCAGGTCCACGATGTAGTACTTGTTGATCATCGGCGGCACGATGAGCAGCGGGTAACGGTACACAGAATCGGTCGCGGGCTGGTACTGGAGGAGCTCGAACTGGTCGGTGGCGTGCACCACCCCGCCCGGCGTGACGGCCAGGTCCTTGCCCACCTGGTATGCGTCGGCGGGCACCATGGACGGCACCCGCGGTGAGGTGGCCAGGTCCGAGGCCAGGTTGCGCAGCCCGCGGACCGTGTTCTCCCCGCCGGTGTCCAGCAGCGCCTTCCAGCCAGCGGGACTGACGAGCGGGTTATTACTCGGCGCGGCCGCGGCGATGAGGTTGGTGAGCAGGAACTTCAGCCGGGTGTCGTCCCGCCAGTCCAGCTCCGCGCCGTCCACCAGCTCCGACGCCGACGCCGATGCCGCCAGGTAGGCCTGGACGGCGCGGCGCAGGAACGGGTTGTCCGTCCACGCCGGGTCGGCGAACCGCCGGTCCCGCGGGTCGGCCGCGACCGACGAGCGCCCAAGAGCGACCCGGCCGAGCTCGGTGGCCAGCGCACCCGCTTGACGACCCACAAACCCGGGGCGCCGGGCCAGTTCCCCGGCCAGCCGCAGCAGCGAGCTGTCCGGCCGGAGCCGGTGCCACACGCCGAGCGCAGCGTCGGTCAGCAGCAGGTCGAGCCCGCCCGCCGCGTCGACCGCGTCGTCGGCCCAGACCTCCTCGCTCACCCGGCCTCCCCGGGCGGCGTGACCTCGCGGCGCAGGATCTTCCCGGTCGGGCCCTTGGGCAGCGCGTCCACCAGCCACACCTGCCGCGGGTACTTGTACGCCGCCACCCGGTCCCGGGCCCACGAACGCAGTTCGTCCGGAGTCGCGCTCGCGCCCGGCTTGAGCGCCACCGCCGCGCCCACCTCCTCGCCCAGGTCCGGGTGCGGGATGCCGATCACCGCCACCTCGGCGACCGCCGGGTGCTCGTGCAGGACCTCCTCGATCTCCCGCGGGTACACGTTGTAGCCGCCCCGGATGATCAGGTCCTTCTTGCGGTCCACGATGAAGTAGTAGCCGTCGCGGTCAACCCGCGCCATGTCCCCGGTGCGGAACCAGCCGTCGCGGATCGACTCCGCGGTGGCCTCGGGCTTGTTCCAGTAGCCCTTCATCACGTTGTGCCCGCGGATCGCGATCTCGCCGATTTCCCCGTCCGGCACGGTATTCCACTCGTCGTCGATCAGCCGCATGCCGACGCCCTCGATCGGCGTCCCGATCGAGCCCGGCTTGCGCTCCTTGTCCGGATGGTTGAACGACGCGATCGGCGAGGTCTCCGACAGCCCGTAGCCCTCGAGGATCATGCACCCGAAGCGGGACTCGAAGTTGCGCAGGATCTCCACCGGCAGCGCGGCGCCGCCGGAGGCGCACACCTTCAGCGTCGCGGTCTTGGCCGGGTCCGCGTCCGGCAGGTGCAGCATCGCCGCGTACATGGTCGGCACGCCCTCGAAGACCGTCACGCCGTCGCGCTCGATGATGTCCAGCGCCTTGCCCGGGTCGAACCGCGGCAGCAGGGTCAGGGTCGCGCCCGTGGCCACCGACACGTTCAGCCCGCAGGTCAGGCCGAACACGTGGAACAGCGGCAGGCAGCCCATGACCACCGCGTCGGGGCTGACCCCGAACAGCGTCCGCGCCGCGATCTCGGCGTTGCGGACCAGCCCGGCGTGGGTGAGTTCGGCGCCCTTGGGCCGCCCGGTGGTCCCCGAGGTGTACAGGATGACCGCGTCGTCCTGGTCGCCCCGGCCGGACGACCCCGGCGCGGCGCTGATCTCCTCGAGCAGCCCGCTCAGGTCCGGGGTCTCGGCCGCGAGCATCTGGGCGCCCGCGTCGGCGGCGCCCTTGGCCGCCTCCCCGGCCGCCGCGTGCCACGCGATGACCGCCCTGGCTCCCGAGTCGCCCAGGTAGTAGGCCACCTCACGGCTCTTGAGCAGCGGGTTCATCGGCACCACGACCGCGCCCGCGGCCAGCGCGCCGTAGAACGCGATGGGGAACGCCGGGACGTTGGGCAGCATGAGCCCGACCCGGTCCCCGGGCTCGATGCCCAGGGACTGCAAGAGCGCGGCCATCCGCCCGGCCGCCTCGCGGAACTGCGCGTAGCTCAGCACCAGGTCGTCCATGCGCAGCGCGACCCGGTCCGGGTACCGGGCGGCCGACTGGTCCAGCAGCGAACTGATACTCGTCATGGCATCCTCCAGCTGGCGCACGTCGCTGAGCCCAGAATGCCCCAGCGCCAGCAGCGCGCGCTAGCCCCGCCCGATGTAGGGCATCTTGGTGGCGGTGATGGTCAGGAACTGCACGTTCGCGTCCAGCGGCAGCGAGGCCATGTACAGCACCGCGTCGGCCACGTGCCGCGCGTCGAAGACCGGCTCGGCCGCGATCGTGCCGTTGGCCTGCGGCACACCGCGGGTGAACTGGCCGGTCATCTCGGTGGCCGCGTTGCCGATGTCGATCTGCCCGCACGCGATGTCGAACGCCCGCCCGTCCAGCGACAGGGACTTGGTCAGCCCGGTGATCGCGTGCTTGGTGGCGGTGTAGCAGATGCTGCCCGGGCGCGGCGTGTGCGCCGAGATCGAGCCGTTGTTGATGATCCGCCCGCCCCGCGGGTCCTGGGCCTTCATCAGCCGCACCGCGTGCTGCGCGCACAGGAACGATCCGGTCAGGTTGGTGTCGACCACCGCCTGCCAGCTAGCCAGGTCGATGGCATCGATAGGCGCCGCCGGGCCGAACACCCCGGCGTTGTTCACCAGCAGGTCCAGCCGGCCCCAGCGGTCCCGGACCGCGTCGAACAGGGCGGCCACCGACTCCGGCGAGGTCACGTCGGTGGGCACGACCAGGGCCGCGTCCGCGGGCGCTGTGCCGTCCGCGGGTCCGGGCCAGGCCCGCGCCGTCGCGTCCAGCGTCTCGGCCCGCCGCCCGGCCAGCGCGACCTGCCAGCCCCCGGCCAGCAGGGAAAGCGCGATCCCGCGGCCCAGCCCCGACCCGGCTCCGGTCACCACCGCGATGCCCATGACCAGCTACCTTCTCACGGAACGCCGTCTCAGGGAACCACTGTGACCGGCCACCGCCCCGCCTTGACCAGCCGTACCGCCAGCGACCCGACCAGCCGGTGCCCGGCCTTGGTGGACGCGCCGACCACCACGGCGTCCGCGCGGACCTCGTCCGCGACCCGCCGCAGCTCGTGATACGGGTCGCCCATCGCGGTGACGAACGTGATCGGCACCCCGCGCTCGGCGGCGCCCTCCTCGATCCGCCGCTTCAAGGAGGCCGCGGTCTCGGTGAAGGCCCGCTCCTGCTCGGCGATCGCCGCCGCGCCCGCGCCGGCCGCCGCCCCGTACATCGCCGACGGCTGCTCCACGTACACCACGACCAGCCGCGCGCCCTGCCGCCGGGCCAGCCCGGCCGCGTAGGCCCCGGCCCGCAGCGAGGTGACGGAATCGTCCACCCCGGCCAGGATGACCATGGGCCCGTCGGTGCCAAGCTCAAAGGCATCGGTCACACAGACAATTATTTCATCCGAACGGGCCGTGGTGCGCGCTTCCGGACATGCGTCAAGCCGGGGGGCCCGGGCAGGCCCCCCGGCTTGGTCACGGCTGCCGCGGGAGGGGAGTAAGCGGCGGCCGGGTCAGCCCTACGGAAGGGCGAGCATCCCGTCGGTGTTGCCGGCCGCGTCGGTGTAGAACCCGACCAGGTCGCCGGCGTCGTTCACGCCGTTGATGGTGGTCGTGCCCTGGCCGTGCGGGTCGTCCACGGTGCGGAACCCGGAGCCGGGCCGCCAGGTGAAGCCGTGCGTGGCGGTGTTGCTCCCGCTGCCGGTGGTGTACGCGCCGACCACCTCGTCGCGGTCGTTGACCCCGAACGCCTGCGTCATCGCCGCCCCGGGCACCGCCAGCGTGATGAACCGGCCGCTGCGCAGCTGCAGGAACGCGTCGGTCTGCGAGGAGCTCCTGGCGTAGAACCCGGCGACGTCGCCGAGGTTGTTGATCGCGGTGGCGGTCAGGCTCGGGCTGGACCCCAAATCCACGCCGGCCGGGGCGCCGGGCACCAGCACCCGGGTGAAGGAGCGGGTCCGGATGTTGTAGGTGTAGCCGCGGTTGTTGCCCTGGGCGTTGGTGTAGAAGCCGACCGCGACGTCGCGGTCGTTGACGCCGAGCAGCTGGTCGACCTGGGGGCTGGCGTTGTTGCCGGTCGGGAAGTTCACCGTGTGGTAGTGGCCGTTGACGCGGTAGAAGCCGAAGTTGTTGTTGGTCATGTTCGCGGTGTTCTGCGTGGACCAGAACCCGACCGTGACGCCGAGGTCGTTCAGCCCGGTGACCTGGGTCTGCACCGAGCCGGGGAAGTTCTCGTTGGCGTAGTTGCCCTGCCCGTACGGCAGGTACAGCCGGTAGCCCTTGTTCGCGTGGCCCTGGGCCCCCGAGCCGAAGTAGCCCGCGATCACGCCCTCGTTGTTAATGCCGAGCAACTGGTTGAAGGTCACGTCCCGCTGGTCGTTCAGCGTGCGGAACTGGTATCCGCCGGAGCTCTGGGTGCTGGCCAAGGCGGGGGCGGCCAGGCTCAGCGCCAGCGCGCCCGAGGCGACGGCGGCCAGTCCGATGCGGCGCAAGGAGGTCTTCATCATCGTGTCCCGTTCCGGCGGGCATCACGGCTTTAGTGGTGAGGCTGCCCGCCTTGTCCCTCACCCGAGACAGGATCACCAGCGGTCCCTGGGGGAATCTCGGGAGGGTCGGGGGGAAGCTCGGTGCCTGCCGGATCCGGGGACACGCGCCAGGCGTCGGCCGCGATCCGCCACGCGCCGTCCGGCTGGGGGCGGAGCACCGCGCAGCCGTGCCCGGCGAACCAGACCCGCTCGCCGTCGGGCCCGGTCCCGGCGATCCGCCGCACGCAGATCACCAGGGCCAACTCGGGGCCCTCGAGCACGGTGACCACCCGCAGGTAGAGCGGCAGCCGCAGGGCCATGACCCCGGCCAGCGCCGCGCGGACGTCGCCGTCGCCCGGTGCCCCGCCGAGCGGCCAGCAGGCCAGCAGGGCCTGCTTCTCGTATTGCGCCAGGGCGGCCTCGAGGTCCCCGTCGCTGAGGGCCTGGGAGACCAGCTCCAGGGCCTCTTCGGGCCTGCGGGCCGCAGGCGGCTTGATCGGATCGAACATGCGGCGAGTGTCGCAGGGCCCTACCGGGGGCACTGGGGGAAACACGGGGGGACGGCGCGGCCCATTACGCCCCGGTGCTGAGCCGCCGGTACAGAGCGGTCGTCTCCGGGGCCGGCGGCACGCCCACCTGGTCGCGGAGCAGGTCGGTCAGCTCCTCGTAGTGCCGGACCGCGCGGGCCGTCTCGCCCAGCCGGGCCCAGGAGGTCATCAGCTCCCGGTGCGCGGTCTCGTTGAGCGGCTCGTGCGCCACGGCCCGGCGGAACACCGTCACGGCGGCCTGGTGCCGCCCGGCCGCGGTCTGCAGCCGGCCGGTGGCCAGCAGCGCCGACTCGAAGGCCCGGCGCAATTCGTCCCGGCGGACCAGCGCCCACTCCCCGGCCGACATCCCGTCCAGGAAGTCGCCGCCGTACGCCCCGATGGCCCGCTGCAGGTGGGGCAGGGCCGCCTCGGCGGGCCGGGCGCGCCGCGCGGCCAGCAGCGCGTCCTCGAACTCGGTCACGTCGCACTCGTGCTCCCGGGCCCGGTCGAACCGGTAGTGGCCGTTGGCGTAGACCACCCAGCCCGGGTCGCCGACCGCCCGCCGCAGCTCGCGCAGCGCGGTGTGCAGCGCGTTCCCGAGCTGCTGGCGGGCCAGGTCCGGCCACAGCGCGGCCGCGATCTGCTCCTTGGTCATCGGCGGCGACGAGACGAGCAGGAACATCAGCTCCCGCGGCTTGGCGTATCCCCAGTCCGCCGCGGTCAGCGCCTCCTCCCCGAACTCCACCACCGCCCCGCCCAGCGCCCGCACCCGCAGCGCCCCCACCGGCACCCGCCGCGGCACCGCGCTCCGTCCCGCCGCGCCCGGGGCCGTCGCTTCCCGCGCTCCCGCGTTCCGTCCCGCCGCGCCCGGGGCCGTCGCTTCCCGCGCTCCCGCGTTCCGCCCCGCCGCGCCCGGGGCCGTCGCTTCCCGCGCTCCCGCGTTCCGTCCCGCCGCGCCCGGGCCCGTAGCCTGCGAGGCCCCCATCTGGTCTTCTCTGGTCTGGTCTTCTCTGGCCTGCTCTGCCTCCGCCTGAGCAGGCTGGACCGGGGCGGACGCAGCGGGGGGCACCTCGGCCGGGACTGGCGCGGCCAGGGCCGCATCGGGCAGGTCGGCGGTCAGCTCCTCCATGGTGGCTACCAGGCCCTGCTGCCGGGCGGCGCCGAACGTCTCCTCGCCCAGGGCGGCCCGCGCCCCGGCCGCGGTCTGCACGTGCTGGGCCCGCTCGCACGGCGCGATCACGGTGCCGATCGCCTCGCGCAGCGCCTCGGCCGCGCCGAGCAGCCGGGCCGCGATCGGCGCCCGGCCCAGGACCAGCGCGATCGCGGCGAGGTCCTCGAGCACGCTGGACATCCGCCACCGGTCGCGCAGTTCGCTGTGCAACTCCAGGCTGCGGCGCAGCAGGGTGATCGCGGCCGGGTCGCCGTCGACCGCGGCCAGCAGGCCGAGCTGCTCGCAGCACCAGGCGATGCCCTCCCGGAATCCGATGCCCTCGGACAGCGTCCGGCTCTCGGTCAGCAGCGCGCCCGCGCGCTCCACCTCGCCCTGGTAACGGGCCACCGTGCCCAGGCTGATCAGCGACCACGCGGCCCCCTCCACGTCACCGAGCTCGCGGAACATGGCCAGCGCGGTGCTGGCCTGCGTACTCGCCGCGGCGAAGTCGCGCTGCAGCCAGGAGACGAACGCCAGGTAGCTGTGCGCGCTGGCCACCGCCCACCGGTCCCCGGCGGCCTCCGCCACGGCCAGACTCTCCGCGTGCAGCTCCACCGCGCGGGCGTACCGGCCCTGCTCCCGGGCCACGCTGCCCAGCACCTGCAGCGCGCCGGCGATGCCCCGCGGGTCCTCCAGCTCCCGGTACAGCCGCAGCGCGGCCTCCAGCCTGCGCACGGCCGGCGCGTAGTCGCACTGCAGCAGGGCCAGCCGGCCGCTGCCCAGCAGCGCCTTGGCCCGCAGCCCGGCGGGTGCGTCCGGGTAGGAGGTCACGGCGTCGTCCATCCACTGCCGGATCTCGTGGTAACGGCCGCGCAGGTAGGCGTACCGGTCCAGCAGGCCCGCGATCCGCAGCGCCGCCACCGCGTCGCCCGACTCGGTGGCGGACTCGAACGCCTTGCGCAGGTTGGGCAGCTCGGTGTCCAGCCGGTCGAGCTCGAGCTCCAGGCCGCTGCCGCTCGCCTCGTGGCCCCCGGCCAGCACGGCCGCGGCCGCCTCGACGAGCTCGGTGAAATAGGCCAGGTGGGCTCGCCGCACCGGCTCGGCCTCGCCCGCCTCGGCCAGCCGGGCCCGCGCGTAGTCCCTGATCGTCACCAGCAGGTGGTACCGCGAGTCGCCGCGGGCGTGCTCCACCCGCAGCAGCGATTTGTCCGCCAGCCTGGTCAGCAGCTCCAGCATCGAGGCCGGCTTGAGGTCGCCGCCCGCCGTGACCCGTTCGGCCGCCTCGAGCGTGAAGCCGCCCGCGAAGACGGCCAGTCGCCGGAACGCCACCCGCTCCTCGGCGTCGAGCATGTCGTGGCTCCAGTCCAGCGTCGCCCGCAGCGCCTGGTGGCGGGCCGGAGCGGAGCGCGCGCCGCCGACCAGGAGGGCGAAGATGTCGTCCAGCCGCTCGGCCAGCTGGGCCGAGGACAGGATCCGCATCCGCGCCGCGGCCAGCTCGATGGCCAGCGGCAGGCCGTCGAGCCGCTGGCAGATGGAGGCCACCTGGGCGGCGTTCTCGTCGGTGACCTTGAACGACGGCCGGACCAGCTGCGCCCGCTGCTCGAACAGCTTGACCGCGTCCGAGGCGGCCAGAGCCGAGGCGGTCAGGGCGGAACCCGGACCCGCCTCGGGCAGCGACAGCGGCGGTACCTGCCAGTTGAGCTCGCCCTCCACGCCCAGCGCCTCGCGGCTGGTGGCCAGCACGGTCAGCGCCGGGCAGGCGCCCAGCAGGTTCTCGGTCAGGCCGGCCGTCGCCCCGGCCAGGTGCTCGCAGTTGTCCAGCACGACCAGCACCTGATGGTCGGCGATGTACTCGGCCACCGCCTGGGCCGGGTCCTGCCCGGGGGTATCGGGCACGCCCAGCCTGCTGGCCACGGTCTGCCCCACGATCTCGGGGTCCTCGATCTGGGCCAGCTCCACCCAGCACACCCCGGCCGGGAAGGACTCCAGGACCGACCGTGCCGCGGCCAGCGCCAGCCGCGTCTTGCCCGCGCCGCCCGGACCGGTGAGGGTGAGCAGGCGGGCGCGGGTCACCGCCTCGACGATGTCGTTGAGCTCGCTCTCACGGCCCACCAGCGGGGTGAGCCGCACCGGGAGCTGCGCTGTGATCAGCGACATGCTGCTTCCGCCCCGCTTCGTCACCGGAAACGCCCTATATAACAGAAATTTAGCTCAGTACAAGCAATTGCCACGACAGGGAGCCATGCCAGCTTGAGCGCGATTCCGCGGCATCCTGGCCACGAAACCGGCGGCATCCCGCCACGAAAGCGACGGCATCCCGCCACGAAAGCGACGGCATCCGGCCGCGAAAGCGACGGCATCCGGCCACGAAAGCGACGGCATCCGGCCACGAAACGGGCCGGTACCCTGGCCGTCATGGACGAGAACCGTGCCCGTCGGGTGACCGACGCGCTGCGCGACCGCGGAATTGCGGCGCACCTCAGGAAGTCCGGCGTCGACGCCTACTCGGTCCAGGTACCGGCCGGGCAGGGACGCGAGGCCGTCTGGGGCGCCGAGGACACCACCGGGCTGGAGGCCGAGGTGCTCCTCGACGGCGACCTGGTGGGCTTCATCCCGCAGATCCCCGGGTCGGAGACCTTCGACGAGGCCCAGATCGTCGACGCCATCGCCCGCGCCGACTACGACCAGCCAGAAGGCCATGAGCGCACCGAGGCGCCGCCAGAAGGCCCGCCGCTCGCCCACGAGGGCGGCGTCTTCCGCCGCTTCATCGACGGCTTCCGCTACGACTCCGAGTAAATCGCCGGCCGCGCGGGAGCCCAGGTACCTCGCCGCGAACCAGGCGACCTGACCGTCGCCAGCGGTCAGACCGGGTGTTCGGCGGGAATAGTGACGTAGCCACGGCCGGAAGGGGTCCGCCATCGAAGGACGCCCGGTTGAGGCTGTTCCAGCTGCCAGCCCTGAGCTTGTTTGCAGCGATGGTGATGCCTGCAAAGCGGACTATGCTGGCACTCCCATATAACTCGTTGAGCTGGGAGAACAGTTTCGGGTTTCGATTGCCGACGACGGATTGGAAGACGGATTGGAAACTGATCCTGGTACCGGCCTTCCTGACGGCGGCCAGACCCAGACCCTAACCTCGTCCACGGTCCTGCGCGGCGCCGGGCATAAGAAAACCCGGCCCACAAGGAGCCGGGTGGTATATGCGATAACTATAACGCGGTTCCCCTGTGAAGTCTTCCGCTGGGGATGACTGTAGCTGCTACCAGCCAGCTGGACGCCGGTACTGGCCGACTGGGTCGGGCAGTTGATGAGCCTTCAGGTCGCCAGATGTCAGCTTCGCCCACCAGTGCCGGCCTGCACCCGTGCTGGCGGTTCCGCGCAAGTCGCCGGCGAGGTAGTTGCGCGAGGGGTTGATGACGCCGATGGGTACATGCTGGCGCGCCTGCTCGACGGGGAAGCGCAGGTCGCTGTCATTTGAGATGACCAGCGCTCCGTCAACAGCGCCTTCTAGCACATCTAGAAGGAGATGGGCGGCCACGTTGACATCGGAGCCCTTCTCTTCCCGGTTCGCGTAGGACACCATGAACACGGCTCCGGTGACTGGAGCACCCCCTCCGTCCTGGATCATCACGGGCCATGCGGGGCTCACGAGCTGTGGTCGGCCGTGTAGGTCCTTGGTCGCGAGCGGAGCCATCTTGACGCGAGCGACATAGGTGCCGTACTCGATGTGGTCTACACTGCCCGCGGCCATCAATGCCTTCAGGTAGACATCCTGGTCGGCCTGGCCCGACGGGTTGGAAGCGCCGTCAATCCGCGCGGTGCAGTACACGACGCGATCAATCTGAGCGCCCGGCCAGTCAGAGCGCCGTCCGGCCAGATCCGTGGCCAACGCACGCAAATCAAGCCAGCGCCAGCCTGGGGTCCCACGGCCGCATAGACCCCGCGCGCCGTAGTACAGATTGAAGCCGTCTGTGTACACTCCGATACGCACCAAAGAAAACTAGCACTTATCCAGCAGATCCCGTGCCAACCAGGATTTAGACCCTGCACGTCGCTATTCCCGCCCGAGCAGGCGCAGCGGGCGGCCAGTCCTGCCATGGGCGCGGCTCAGATCGTAGATGTGGGTGTAGCAAGCATGGGTTAATATATGCACAGTCATTTATTGATAGGAGGGTGATGAGCCGTCCCCGGGGGGTCAGCGACGCGGCGATTCTGCATGCGGCAGCCGAGGTGATCGGGCGGACGGGTCCTTCCGGTCTGACGCTGGCTGCCGTGGCCGAGGAGGTCGGGTTGGTGCCTGGTACCGTCTTGCAGCGGTTCGGGTCCAAGCACGGCCTGCTAGTCGCGATGGCCCGGCAGTCCGCGGTGGACGCGCAGGCGCTGCGTGAGCGGGTACGGGAGGAACACAGCTCTCCCCTGGCAGCGATCATGGCATTCGCGGCAGAATGGATGGCACCGATGGCGACGCCGGAGCGCTTCGCCAATCACCTGGCATTCTTGTGCATGGATCTCGCCGATCCGCAACTCCACGAGCACGCTCTGGCCGTCCACAAGGCTCAGGGGCGCGCGATCGAGACGCTGCTGGCCGAGGCCGTGTCGAAGGGCGAGCTCCGTGCTGGAACGGATACG
>Ga0209168_10002180_pt1 | contig 14395 bp, 10 predicted proteins | sample Coa_R1_FD_187156 | JGI IMG/M metagenome (GOLD analysis project Ga0209168, IMG submission 187156) | Surface soil microbial communities from Centralia Pennsylvania, which are recovering from an underground coalmine fire - Coalmine... | ecosystem: Environmental > Terrestrial > Soil > Unclassified ... | reverse complement strand
CGTCGACCCGGCGCTGACCGAGGAGGCTGAGGCGACCCTCCGCGCGACGCCCGGGGTGCTGGGCGCCGGGCCGGTGCGGCTGCGCTGGGTCGGGCGCAGGCTCCGCGCCGAATGCGCGATCCTGGTCGACCCGCGTTGTTCGGTGATCGAGGCGCACGCGGTCGCGGTCAGCGCCGAGCACGGGCTCATCCACGCCATCCCGCACCTGGCCGCCGCCGTGGTGCACGCCGACCCGCTGGACGGCGCCGACCACCACGCCCTGCTGGCCGACCACGCGCTCGCTCTGTAGCCGCGGGGGACGAACCCGTAAAACCCCTGCACCCCCGCTAGATGCGAGGCAAGATCCCGGCCAGCAGGCTTCCCATCCGGCTGGCCGACGCCCGGCCGGCCTCGACCACCTCGGCGTGGCTCAAGTGATGCCCGGCCAGGCCCGCGGCCAGGTTCGTGACCAGCGAGATGCCGAGCACCTCGGCTCCGAGCTGGCGGGCCGCGATCGCTTCCAGCACGGTCGACATCCCGACCAGGTCCGCGCCGGCCCGGCCCAGCATGGTGATCTCGGCCGGGGTCTCGTAGTGCGGGCCGGGCATCATCGCGTACACACCCTCGGCCAGGCTCGGGTCCGCCTCGCGGGCCAGCGCGCGCAGCCGCGGCGAGTACAGGTCGGTCAGGTCGACGAACCGCTGGCCCACCGCGGGCGCCGGACCGGTCAGCGGCGACCTGCCGGTCAGGTTCAGGTGGTCGCTGATCAGCACCGGCTCGCCGACCGTGAGCCCGGACCTGATGCCGCCCGCCGCGTTGGTCAGCACCACCACCCGGGCACCCGCCGTGACCGCGGTGCGCACCCCGTGCACCACGGTGGCGGGCGGCAGCCCTTCGTACAGGTGCACCCGGCCGAGGAACACCAGCACCCGCAGCTGCCCGGCGCTGACCGCACGCACCGTGGGCGTGTGCCCGGCCACCGTGGGCTCGGGAAACCCGCCCAGCTCGGTCAGCGGGACCTCCGCCTCGGCCGGGCCGATCGCGTCGGCGGCCGGAGCCCAGCCCGAGCCGAGGACCACGGCGACATCGGGACGGCCGGCCAGGGCGGTCAGGCGGGCGGCGCTGGCCGCCGCCACGGCGTACGGATCGGGTTGCGTCACGTGCGCCATCATGGCGTAAAGCCACGGCCCGTTAGGTCAAAGATGGAATTACCCGCGTTTCGGTATACCGTGACGGGGTGGACGAGGAGGCTGTGACCCGAGAACTCGGGGAAGCCCCGGGGGCCGATCCGCTAACGGAGAATCCGGGACTAGAAGCGAACCCGCAGGCCGCGGGGGATCCGCGCAGCGCGTGGGATGACCCGCGGGTGCCGTGGTCTGGTCGGCCGGGCCGGGTGGACATCGTGCTGTGGGCTGGCATCGTGCTCAGCGGCCTGTACTACTGGGCCCTGCTGCCGTTCGTGGCGCCGCTGGTCGGTACCCATCCGGTCCTGCTCGAGGTGCTCAACGGGAACACCGCCGCGATCATCTCGGCCGCGGCCTTCGTCCGGGTCGGGCACGGGTCGCTGGTCATCGTGCTGCTGGCCGCTCTTCCCGGGTTGATGAAGTTCGACTGGCTGTACTGGTGGGCCGGCCGGCTGTGGGGTGAGCGGCTGATCGCGATCCTGTCCGGCCGGCGCAACCGCGGCGGCAAGTACATGGACCGCGTGCAGCGCTGGGGCCGCAAGTTCACCTGGCCCGCCGTGATCGTCGCCCCGTTCCTGCCCATCCCGACCGCGATCATCTACGTCGTGGTCGGCTGGGCCGGGATGCGGCTGGTCACGTTCCTCATCCTGGACGCCATCGGCTCGCTGCTGTGGGCCGGCCTGCTGGCGGGCCTGGGCTACGAACTCGGCCATCACGCGGTCGTGGTCGCGCAGAGCATCTCCCACTACGGGCTGTGGATCTCGCTCGGGCTGGTCGTGGTGATCGTGTTCTTCCAGGTGCGCTCCCAGCGTCACATGATGAGCATGGCCGCGCAGGCCCGGGCGACCGCGCAGGCCAGCCGCGGCGATGAGGCGGGGAGCTGAACCAGGCCCGGGCGAGAACGACGTATCCCGGGCCGAACGCTGCCTGGCGCCGCTGGTCAGCCGGCGGGCCGTCCCCTCGATGGCCTACGCCGTGGTCCGGGACGGCGACGCGACCGTCGGCGGGTTCGGCGGCGCGGAGCCGCGGACCATCTTCGAGATCGGGTCGCTGACCAAGGTCTTCACCGCTCTGCTCCTCGCGGACATGACCGAACGCGGCCAGGTCCGGCTGTCCGACCCCGCGGCCCGCTACCTGCCCGGCGCCGCGGGCCCGGTGACCCTGGCCGACCTGGCCACCCACACCGCGGGGCTGCCACGGCTGCCGCCCGGGCTGGCCTGGTCCGCGCTGACCCGCCGCCACGATCCCTACGCGGGTTATTCCGAAGCCCGCCTGGTCCGCGCCGCCCGCCACTCCCTGCGCGCCTCGTCCCGGCCGAACGCCTACGCCTACTCCAACTACGGGTACGGCCTGCTCGGCTATCTGCTCGGCCAGGCCGCGGGCTCGTCGTACCAGGCCCTGGTGGCCGAGCGGATCTGCGGCCCGCTCGGCCTGGCCGACACGACCTTCGACGTGCCGCGGGCGGACCATGACCGGCTGGCCCGGGGACACGCCCGCGGCCGGGCCGTCCGCGGCTGGCACATGGGCGCTCTGGCCGCGGCCGGCGGCCTGCACTCGACCGCGGCCGACCTGGCCACGCTGCTGCGCGCCTGCCTCGCCGCGTCGGTCGGGACGCCGCTGGACGCCGCGCTGCGGGCCACCATGCGGCCCCGCGCCGGCATCCCGGCCGGGCAGATCGGCCTGGCCTGGCACCTCACCGTGCGCGGGGACCGCGAGCTCATCTGGCACAACGGCATGACCGGCGGGTACAGCGCGATGCTCGCCTTCGACCCGGTCCGCAGCGTGGGCGTCGCGGCCCTGGCCAACGCCGCCGGTGTCCAGCCGTCACCCCTGGACGCCGCCGTCTTCGAGGCGCTCGGCTAACCCCGCGCTGGACCCTGCCGGACCGTCACGCGCATGGCATCGGGGAGACGGTCAAGGTCACCGCGGACGGGGTGCACCTGCCCGCGGCCACACCGGCCACCGCGACCGCGATCCCGTACTTCCAGTGGGATAACCGTGACGGCCACGCGATGCGGGTCTGGATTCCTCGCGCCGACGCCGAACCGCTCTACCGCACGCCGTAGAGGTGTTCCAGCGCTAGCTGGTCCAGGTGCTCGTAGGCCAGGCCGCGGCGGCCGAGCGCGTCGGTGTCGGCGGTGGCATCGCGCACGTCGCGCCAGGTCTGACCGGGGGCCAGCGTCGGGGAGCGGAGCTCGTCCACCCCGGATGCGCGCAGCGCCTGGGCGACCTGCGGGTCGGCGCGGAACGCCCGGACCTTGGCCCGCAGGATCAGGTAGTTGCGCATGCACGCGGCGGCCGACGCCCACACGCCCGCGTCGTCCTCGGTGCGCGGCGGCTTGTAATCGAAGTGGACCGGCCCGTCGTAGCCGCCCGCCTCCAGCGTGTCGATCACCCAGAACGCGCCGCGCACGTTCCCCGCGCCGAACCGCAGGTCCTGGTCAAACCGCGGGCCGTGCTGCCCGTTCAGGTCGATGTGGAACAGCTTGCCGTGCCACAGCGCCTGCGCGATCCCGTGCGCGTAGTTCAGCCCGGCCATCTCCTCGTGCCCGATCTCGGGGTTGATCCCCACCATGTCCGGGTCCGCCAGCCGCCCGATGAACGCCAGCGCGTGCCCCGCGGTCGGCAGCAAGATGTCGCCGCGGGGCTCGTTCGGCTTCGGCTCGATCGCGAACCGGATCCGGTACCCCTGCTCCCGCACGTACGCGCACAGCACGTCCAGCCCCTCGGCGTACCGGTCCAGGGCGGCCCGGATGTCCTTGGCCGCACCGGATTCCGCGCCCTCCCGGCCGCCCCAGAAGATGTAGGTCCGCGCGCCGAGCTCCGCGGCCAGGTCCAGGTTCCGCATCACCTTGGCCAGCGCGAACCGCCGGATCTGCCGCTCGTTCGCGGTGAACGCCCCGTCCTTGAACACCGGGTGCCCGAACAGGTTCGTCGTGGCCGTCGTCACCACCAGCCCCGTCTCGGCCAGCGCCTTGCGGAACGCCCCGATCCGCTCCTCCCGCTCCCCCGGCGTGGCGTCGAACGCGAACACGTCATTGTCGTGGAAGTTGACCCCGTACGCGCCCAGCTCAGCCAGCTTGTACACCGCCCGCTCCGCGGGCATCGGCGGCCGCACCGCCGCCCCGAACACATCCACCCCCTGCCACCCCACCGTCCAGATCCCGAACGAGAAGCGGTCCTCACGCGTGGGAACGTAATCCGTGCTCACCCGGCGTTCCTTTCCCGGGGAACTTCATCCCGTTCTCGAAATTTTCGGATTGATTTACGGCAAGTGAAGCGACCCTGGCAACGTATGATCACCGCTGCCGCCGTGTCAAGCGACGCCGCGGATAACCATGGAGAACGGTCTAGCGCTGGGTTGACTCCCAGGGTCCGGGAAGGGTGCGCGTGCGGGCCCGGCAACGACCGGCTTCTCCCTCTGGGCGAGCCGTATCGCACAAAAGTTTCGACACTAGTGCTTAGAAAACCGTGCATTTCTGGGACTAACGGGATGATCAGGGAGCTATCGGTCTTGATGCAGACCGACCCCGCGCCGGTCAAGCTGCCATAAGTCACACCGTTAACGACGCTGCGAAGCTAAGCGGGAGGGCGGGTTTCGAAAATTTCGAAACCGAAACTCGGATGATATAGCGTTATGAACTGGGAAAACTATATTGCTACGGCAACTGGCAAGGAAGATTATCGAAAAGATGCCGGAAAGATCTTGACATGGATGCCTGGAGTCCGGTCTACTCCGAACCGAGGCCTCCAGAAGTTACCAAAGAGTTTGCGCCCCATTTCATGGGTGTATCGGAGGATGCCGATGCCGCGCAAGGGACAACAGCCAGCGGAACCTTCTCCTGCCCGCGACGCCATGGCCGGCATGATGCTCTGGCCAGGCAGTTCTCCGGATCATCCGCCGACGTCGGCCGGTAACAGCGGCCGATAGCTTTCCGCGGCTCGCCTGGAACCAGCCCGAGCCCTCACCGCCAACGATGAGTAACCAGCGCCTCAGCCACGGCGGCACCCTCAGCAGCAAGACACGCGCCCAGGAGGCACGATGCGCAAGTCGCCTACCACAAGACGCCGCCGGCGAGTACTCCCGGCCCTCTCGACAGCTAGTTTCCTGGCCCTCCTCGTGGCGGGCTGCGCGGGCGGCGGCTCCCCCGCCGGGAGCGCGGGCTCGGCCACCTCAGCCAACCTCACCTGGTGGGGCTGGACCCCATCGGTCCAGGTGGCGCAGCAGTACATCACCGCCTTCAACAAGGTCTACCCGCACATCCACATCACCTACAAGATGCTCACCATCGCCGGGTACAACGCCGCGTTGCGGCCCGCGCTGGCCTCCACGGTGGGCCCCGATATCTTCGACGTCGCGCCCGGCGGAGCCAACGGCTCGGTCGAGACCTACAGCCCCGACGCGGTCAACCTCGAGCCCGCGGTCTCGAAGGCGCTCGGCAGTGACTGGCAGTCCAAGCTCTCCCCCATCGGCGTCTCCAGCCTGATGGTCGGCCAGAAGCTGGCCGCCGTCTCGGTCGGCGCGGTGTACTCCGGCACGGTCTGGATCAACCAGAACCTGTTCAGCAAGTACAGCCTCACGCCGCCGGCCACCCTGGCCCAGTGGGTCAGCGACTGCGCCACCTTCGAGGCCCACGGCGTCGGCTGCTTCGTGCAGGGCGTCGGGCAGACCGCCTTCAACGAGGACACGCTCCAGGCCATCTCCGACAACGTCCAGCCCGGCGTGTGGGCCCAGGCGATCCAGGGCAAGGTGCCGTGGACCAGCCCGGTCATCGTCAAGGCGCTGACCATCTGGAAGCAGATGTTCAGCGACGGGATCATGGAGAAGGGCGCACTGGGGGTGCAGCAGTACCCGGATGCCAACAACGACTTCCTGAGCGGCAAGTACGCCATGGTGATGATGGGCACCTGGTACATGCAGAACGACACCCAGTCGGGCATGAGCGCAGGGATCTCCGGCGCGGGTATCGCCCACCCGGCGAACTTCACCGCGGTGCCGATTTCCTTCCCTGACGTGGCCGGCACCGGTCACACCGGGGCCCTGTACGGCGACTCCGACTACGGCATCGCGGTCAACGCCAAATCCAGCCACCAGGCGGCGGCCACCACCTTCGCGGTCTGGCTGGGCACCTCGACCGCCGGGCAGGAGCAGGTCGCGAACGCGCTCGACGACATCGCGGCGCTGAAGGGCATCGAGCCAAACTGGCCGGACATCAGCCTGGTGGACTCCTCGGTCCAGCAGGACGCGCTCAGCAAGCTGATCACCAACGCGGTGTCCTCTGCCGAGCCGCGCCTCGCCACGGTCAGCCCGAACCTGCAGCTGGCCATCGGCGCGGCGTCAACGACCGTCGCCTCGGGCAGCGCCACGCCCGCGCAGGCGGCGGCGACGCTCCAGGCCGCGGCCGCGAAGCTGCCGAACCATGGCGCCGTCTAGCGGAATGCCCAGCAGGCCGATCGGAGGGATCCAGAGGTGAGCAGCGCCGGGACAGGTACGACCGTGTCGCTGGAACGGCAGCCGGGCCCGCCCGCGGGGCGGGCCCGGCAGGGCCGCCGCGGGCACGGCCCGCGGCGGCCGTCGGGCCTGCCGTGGATACTCCCGGCGTTCGTCTTCGTGGTCGGGCTTATCTACTACTGCATCGGCTACACCGGCTACATCTCGACCCTGAACTGGGACGGCGTCAGCCCCACTCCGCAGGGTGTCGGGTTCGCGAACTACACCCAGCTGTTCCATGACCCGGTGTTCTGGGATGCGATCCGGCACACCGTCATCTTCTTCGTCGTCACGTTCTGCGTACAGACCGCGATCGGGTTCACGTTCGCCGCGCTGCTGCACTCCAAGGTCAAGCTGCCGAACCTGTACAAGGTGATCATCTTCATCCCGGTCGTGCTCGCCCCGGCCACGATGGCGCCGATCTTCCGGCAGGTCTTCTCAGCGACCGGCCAGTTCAACACCGTCTTGCAGGACATCGGGCTGGGCTCCCTCGCCCATCCGTGGCTCGCTCAGTCCAGCACCGCGCTTCCGGTGCTCATGGCCATCACCATCTGGGAGTTCACCGGCGTCACCTTCATCTTGTACTTCGCCGCGATGACCCAGATCGACAAGGAGATGCTCGAGGCGGCCCGGATCGACGGCGCGAACGGATTCCAGCTGCTGACCCGCATGGTCTGGCCGAACGTCCGGGGGACCACGATCGCCCTGGCCATGCTGAGCGTGATCGGCGCGCTGAAGACCTTCGACGTGCCGTATCTGGTCACCCTCGGCGGCCCGAACTACGCGACCGAGTTTCTCGGCACCTTCATCTACCGGATCAGCATCCCGCAGGCCGAGGTCGGGTACGGCGCGGCGATCTCGATCATGCTGCTGATCCTCGCGCTCGCCGGGGCGCTGGCCTTCGCCATCCGCGGAACGAGGAGGAACTGACTCGCCATGTTCCTGACGAAACGGCTCAGCTCGAAGGTGCTCCTGCAGGTCATCCTGACCGTGATGGTCCTGCCTTACCTGTTCCCGCTGGTCGCGATGGTGCAGGAGTCCCTGTCCGGGCAGGGCTGGGGAAATTACCGGGCGGTCTGGGCCGTGGGGGTGGTCCCCGAGTTCTTCCGCAACAGCGCGATCATCGCGGCCGGCGTGATCATCATCGTGTACGGCCTGACCATGCTCGCCTCGTACGGCTTCTCCAAACTGCACATCCGCGGCCGGGAGATCTACTTCTGGATGATGCTGGCGGCCCTCACGCTGCCCGAGGTGGTACTCCTCACCCCGCTGTTCTCGACCGCCATCCGGCTGGGCCTGTACAACACCTACTTCTCGGTGATCCTGCCGCTCGCGGCGCTGCAGATCCCGTTCTGCGTCCTGCTGACCCGGAACTTCGTCAACAGCATCCCGGACGAGCTCTTCGACGCCGCGCGAGTCGACGGGGCCAGCGCGGCGCGGATCTTCTGGCACATCATCGTGCCGCTCACCAGGCCGATCGCCGCCGCCATCGTCATCTTGACGCTCATCGGAGCCTGGAACGACTACCTGCTCCCGCTGGTGTTCCTGCAGACGCCCGGGACCGAGACGATCACGCTGCTGCCGTCGTTCTTCGTCAGCGAGTTCAGCGACGACCAGACGAAGGTCGCCGCCTCGGCGGTCATCACGGCCATCCCCGAGATCATCGCCTACCTGTCCCTGCAGCGCCTCTTCGAGCGCGGCCTGACCGCGGGGGCCCTGAAATGAGGACGGCACTGACATGAAGGTAAGGCTGGCCGAGGTCGCCGCCGCGGCGGGCGTATCGGTGCCGACCGTCTCGAAGGTCGTGCACGGCCGCGCCGACGTCGCCGCGGACACCCGCTCACGCGTCGAGGCGGTGCTGGCCGAGTACAACTACGCGGCTCCCCGCCGGGCGGTGCAGCGGCCTGGTCTGGTCGACCTGGTCTTCACCGGCAAGCTGAACCCGTGGGCGGTCGAGATCATCAACGGGGCCGAGAAGGCCGCGGCGGCCGCGGGGCACCGCATCACGGTCTCGATCCTGGACGGGGCGGCGGCCTCGGACGAATGGCTGGCCCGGGTGTCGGCCAGCCGTACCAACGGCGTCATCCTGGCGCTGGCCGAGCTGCCCTCGGCATACCGGACGCGGCTGGCCGCGCTGAACGTGCCCATGGCCATCGTCGACCCGGTGGGCCAGCCCGACCCGCACATCCCCTCGGTCGGCGCGGCCAACTGGGCAGGCGCGTTCAAAGCCACCGAGTTCCTGGTCAAGCTCGGCCACCGCAGAATCGGGACCATCACCGGCCGCCCGGCCCTGCTGTGCAGCCAGGCCCGGGTGCAGGGGTACCGCGCCGCGCTGGAACACGCCGGCCTGCCGGCCGACCCGGTGCTGGTCTGCACCGGCGACTTCACCTTCGAGGCGGCCCTGACCGCGACGACCGTCATGCTGGAACTCGCCGACCCGCCGACGGCGATCTTCGCCGGAAACGACTTCGAGGCGATGGGCGTCTACGAGGCCGCGCGGCGGCATGGGCTGCGGATCCCCGATGACCTCAGCGTGGTCGGCTTCGACGACCTGCCGATGTCGGCCTGGGTGGCGCCGCCGCTGACCACCGTCGCCCAGCCGCTGGCTCAGATGGCGGCCCTGGCCACGCAGATGGTGCTCAACCCGGCGCCGGACGAGACCGGCAACCGGGTCGAGCTGGCGACCTCGCTGGTGATCAGGTCCAGTACCGCGGCACCCCGCAACCGATAACGATAGGAGCCACATGACGGGACGCGACGACGAAGCGGACCAGCTGACCGACGGCCAGCTCGGTGTCCTTTCGCCGGACGCCTGGCGTGATGTCGCACGGACGGCGGAGGAGCGCGTCGCCGACCTGCTCCGCCGGATGACACTCGCCGAGAAGGTCGGCCAGCTGCGCAGCACGTGGCCCGGGAGCACACCGGACCCCACGGCACCGGCGGCGAGCGGGGGCTCCGGCGGGGCTTCGGGGGCCTTGGGGGCTTCGGGGGTCTCGGGGGCTTCGGGGGTCGCGCCGCTGCAGGCGGAGATGGGTGACCCGGCTGCCGACTGGCCCGAGCTCATCCGCGACGGCCTCGGGCAGCTGACCCGGCCGTTCGGGACCCGGCCGGTCACGGCCCGCGAGGGCGCCGAGGCGCTGGCGCTCGCACAGCGGCAGATCGTCGCGGCCGGCCGGTTCGGCATCCCGGCGATCGCCCACGACGAATGCCTGGCCGGGTTCACCGCCTGGACCGCCGCGATCTTTCCCATCCCGCTGGCCTGGGGGGCCAGCTTCGACCCGCCGCTGGTGGAACAGATGGCCGCGCAGATCGGCACGAGCATGCGGGCCGTCGGCGTGCACCAAGGACTCGCGCCCGTCCTCGACGTCACCGTCGACCCGCGCTGGGGCCGGACCGAAGAGACCATCGGCGAGGATCCCTATCTGGTCGCGACGGTCGGCACCGCCTACGTCCGCGGCCTGGAATCCACCGGGCTCATCTGCACGCTGAAGCACTTCGCCGGCTATTCCGCCTCCCGCGGCGGCCGGAACCTGGCGCCGGCCGCGATCACCAGCAGGCAGGTCGCCGACGTACTGCTGCCCCCGTTCGAGATGGCCATCCGGCTGGGCGGGGCGCGATCGGTGATGCACGCCTACACGGACATCGACGGGATCCCGACCGCCGCCGATCCCTACCTGCTGTCCGAGGTGCTGCGGGGGGCATGGGACTTCACCGGGACGGTCGTAGCCGACTACTTCGGCATCAGCTTCCTGGAGTTGCTGCACGGCGTGGCCTCCGGGCCGACCCACGCGGCCGGGCTGGCGCTGGCCGCCGGCGTCGATGTCGAACTGCCCGCCGTACGGTGCTTCGGCCCGCCGCTCGTGGACGCGGTGCGGCGCGGAGAGGTCGACGAGAGCCTGGTCGACCGGGCCGCGCGCCGGGTGCTGCTACAGAAGTGCGAGCTGGGCATGCTCGACCCGGGCTGGGACGCGGACCAGGCCGGCGCCGCCGAGGCCGACCTGGCCCCGCCGTCGGCCCGGCAGATCGCGGGCCGGCTGGCCGAGGAATCCGTGGTACTGCTGGCCAACGACGGCATCCTGCCGTTGCCCGGCGGAGGCAGGATCGCCGTCGTCGGGCCGCGGGCCGACGACCCGCTCGCCATGCTGGGGTGCTACTCCTTCCCGAGCCATGTCGGGGTGCGATACCCCGGCCTTGACCTTGGCGTGGAGATCCCGACCTTCCTGGCCGCGCTGCGCGAGGAACTGCCCGACAGCCAGGTCACGTTCCTGCCTGGCTGCGGGGTCGATGATCCGGACCAGTCCGGGCTGCCGGCGGCCGCGGTCCTAGCCGCCGGCAGCGACGTCTGCATCGCCGTGATGGGCGACCGGTCAGGGCTGTTCGGCCGCGGCACCTCGGGCGAGGGTTGCGACGCCGCGGACCTGAACCTGCCGGGCGTGCAGGGCCAGCTGCTGCAGGCCGTGCTCGCCACGGGCACACCGGTGGTCATCGTCTTGCTGGCCGGGCGCCCCTACGCGCTCGGCCGGTTCCCCGCCTCAGCCGTGCTCCAGGCCTTCTTCCCCGGCCAGGAGGGCGGCCCGGCACTGGCCAGGATCCTGTCCGGGACGATCAACCCGTCCGGGCGCCTGCCGGTCAGCGTGCCGCGGCATGCGGGGGCCCAGCCAGCCACCTACATCGGCCCGGCTCTCGCACACCGCACCACGGTCAGCGCGCTTGATCCGGGCGCGCTCTACCCGTTCGGCCATGGCCTGTCATACACCACCTTCCAGTGGGAGGACATCAAGGGACCGGCGTCCGCCCAGGTGCCGACCGACGGCACCATCACCGTCAGCCTGACCGTCGCCAACACCGGCGAGCGGTCCGGCGCCGAGGTCGTCCAGATCTACCTGCACGACCCGGTAGCGCAGGTCACCAGGCCGACCGTGCTGCTGGTCGGCTACGCGCGGCTGGAGCTCGAGCCGGGCGAGCGCCGCCGGGTCGAGTTCACCATCCACACCGACCTGGTCTCGTTCACCGGGCGTTCGGGCCAGCGCATCGTCGAGCCCGGCCGGATCGAGCTGCGACTGGGTGCCTCGAGCACCGACATCGCCGCCGTGGTGCCGGTCGAGCTGACCGGCCCGGAACGCACGCTCAGCGGCCCGCGGACGATGACCGCGCGCGTGACAACCGAAACCAGGGCCGGGTTACCACGGCCCGTTCTGCTAAAAAATCTTTCGAATTCTGGAGGAGAAGTTCGCATGCCCAGTCCTGTTCTCACCGTCCGCGACGGCACGATCGTCGACGGCTCCGGCCACCGGGTCATCCTGCGCGGCTACAACATCGGCGGCTGGATGAACATGGAGAACTTCCTCACCGGCTATCCGGGCACCGAATCCCAGCACCGGCGGGCGCTGCGCCGGGTCCTCGGGCCTGAGCTCTACGACGCGTTCTTCGACGAGTTCATGGCCGTTTTCTTCGGCGACGCCGACGCGCGCTACCTGGCCTCGCTCGGGATGAACTCGGTACGTATCCCGTTCAACTACCGGCATTTCGAAGACGACGCCCGGCCGTTCGAGCTCAAGGACGAGGGGTTCGCGCTGCTGGACCGGGCCATCGCGCACTGCGCCCGGCACGGGCTGTACGCGGTGCTGGACTTCCACGCGCTGCCGGGGTCGCAGAACCAGCACTGGCACAGCGACAACGAGACGCACAAGGCCGGGTTCTGGGTATACCGCCACTTCCAGGATCGCGTCGTGCACCTGTGGGAGGCCCTGGCCGCGCGCTACCGGGGCAACACCACGGTGGCCGGATACAACATCATGAACGAGCCCGCCGATCCCGACGGCGCCACGGTCAAGCCGTTCTACGACCGGGTGGTCGAGGCGGTCCGCCAGGTCGATCGCGACCACATCATCTTCCTGGACGGCAACCGGTACTCCACCGACTTCAGCGCGTTCGAGGACGCGCCGGTCTACCCCAACACCGTCTATACCGCGCACGACTACGCGCTGCCCGGCTTCATCCACGGCGGCCCGTATCCCGGCCTCACCAAGGGCGTCTACGTCGACCGGGCCCACGTGGAGGAGACGTTCCTGCGACGGACCGAGTTCATGCGCCGGACCGGCACGCCGATCTGGATCGGCGAGTTCGGGCCGGTCTTCACCGGCGACCCGGAGCGCGACGAGCAGAAGTACCAGCTGCTGGCCGACCAGCTGGACATCTACCGGCGGCACAGCGCGGGCTGGGCAATCTGGGCTTACAAGGACGTCGGCGGGGAAGGGCTGGTCTCCGCCGCCCCGGACTCGCCGTGGATGCGGCGCATCCGGGACATCATGGCCAAGAAGGCGCGCCTCGGCGTGGACCACTGGGGGTCGCTGGACACCGAGATCCGCCACATCATGACGCCCATCGAGGAGACGTTCAGCAAGGAATACCGCGACTTCGACCCGTTCCCGTTCGGCCAGCAGAGCTGGATCAACACGCTGGTGCGCAACATCTTGCTGGCCGAGCCGATGGCCGACGAATTCGCGCGCTGTTTCGCCGACGTCACCTCGGCCGAGACGGCCCGCGCCCTGGCCGGCTCGTTCCGGCTCGAGAACTGCGTGATCAGGGAGCGTCTGGCTGACGTGCTGTCCGCGGCCGCCCGCCAGCCGGCCTGAGCGGCGGCCAGGCGGTGAAAGCCGAGCAGCTGACCGGGGCCTGCGCCACGCACGGGGAGGGCCCGGTCTGGGACGCCGCCGCCGGCCGTCTGCGGTGGGTCGACATGTTCAGCGGGGACGTCCTTACCCTGGACCCGGCGGGAGCCGTCGAGCGGCTGCACGTCGGTAGCGTGGTCGCGGCCGTCCGCCCGCGTGTGAGCGGCGGCCTGGTGGTGGCGGTCGAGCGCGGATTCACCATGCTGGACCCTGGCGGCCGGCCGGTCCGGCACGACACCGCCTTCAACGACGCAGCGTGCCGGATGAACGACGGCGGCACGGACCGGCAGGGCCGCTTCTTCTGCGGGTCGATGGCCTATAACATGGCCGATCCGCGGGCGGCGCTGTACCGGTACGACCCGGACGGCGCGATCAGCACGGTACTTACCGGAGTCACGGTCTCCAACGGCATCGCCTGGAGCCTGGATGGCGCCCATATGTACTACATCGACTCCGCCACCCAGCAGGTGGAGGTCTTCGACTACGACACCGCCCTGGGGATCCCCGCACGCCGCCAGCCGCTGGCCCGCGTCGCCACGGAGACCGGGATGCCGGACGGGCTGGCACTGGATGATGAGGGCGGCGTTTGGGTGGCCTTGTGGCGCGGGGCCGCGGTACACAGATACGGGCCGGACGGCCGGCTCGACGTGGTAATCGACCTGCCGGTTGAGCTGGTAACTGCGTGCGCGTTCGGCGGGCCTGGCCTGGACGAGCTTTACATCACCACGTCGCGGCAGGGCCTGACGGCGGCCGGTCGCGCCGCCGGAGCGCTGTTCACGGCCAGGCCAGGGGTGCGCGGCCTGCCCTGTACGGCGTTCGCGGGCTAAAGCGTGTCCCGTAGATCTGAGCCTTAGGTCCTGCCGTTGAGGTCCGTCGTGATGCTTCCGGGACCGTGACCCGGAGCGGGACCGGTGACGGGTAACTACGTCGTTGTGGCAACGAAGTAGTCCGGTGTCAATGGCAGGAAGTTAAGGTGGCTGATTTGCCTGGTGTTCGGGCTGTCCGGGCTGGTCAGTGGTGGTTTGGCGGGTAGCGCCGGGCGGGGTGATGGTGAGCGTGTAGGTGGCGTG
>Ga0209168_10002179_pt1 | contig 14400 bp, 8 predicted proteins | sample Coa_R1_FD_187156 | JGI IMG/M metagenome (GOLD analysis project Ga0209168, IMG submission 187156) | Surface soil microbial communities from Centralia Pennsylvania, which are recovering from an underground coalmine fire - Coalmine... | ecosystem: Environmental > Terrestrial > Soil > Unclassified ... | reverse complement strand
GCATGCGCCCGGCCCGCGTCGTCGGCGGCATGCATCCAGCGCCAGCGCCCGCGCCCGCGCCGGCCGAGCGCCGGGGCCAGGAACATCAGCGCGACAGCGGCGGCCATCGTGAGGAGGATCGCCGCCCACGGGCTGCCCGCGGGCCCGGCGGAAAGACTGCCCCCTGGTCCGCTGTCATTGAGGGGGTGATGGCCGGGGGGCCCGCCCGGGCCGCCGGAGTGCCCGGCGGCAGAAGCGGAGGGGGAAGGCCCGGGGTGTCTGATCGCTAGCGGCCTGGTCTGGTAGCCGGCGGCGTGCGCGGTGCCGTCGCCGCCGGCCGGCGTGGCCTCGAACGTGATCCAGCCGTAACCGCTGAAGTACACCTCTGTCCACGCGTGCGCGTCGTCGGACCTGACCGCCCACCTGTCCGCGGACGTGTGGGAGCCCTCGGTATAGCCCGCCACCAGCCGCGCCGGGATGCCGAGCGAGCGGGCGAGCACGGTCAGCGCGTAGGCGTACTGGACGCACTCGCCGGTACGGGTCTTGGTCAGGAACTTGACGAGTCCGGCCGCGGAGTCGAAGTACGGTGCCAGACGGTAGCCGAACGGGGGGCGGGATAGCCAGGCGGCCAGCTGGTCGACCTTCTGGTACTCGGTGGTCGCACCCCTGGTTTCGGCCTCGGCTATCTGCTTCAGCATCTGGTAGGACTGCGGAAGCTGCTCGTCGGGCGCGACGGAGGGCGGTGGCGGCGCGGCCTGGTTCAGCTGCGGGCCGCTCGGGTCGACCAGCCGGCTCGTCACCTCGTAGGTCTTGACCGGAACGGATGTGTCTTGTGAGAACACCATGAGTTCCGGATCGGCTGCCCATAGTCCGGGCGGCGGCGAGACCTGGCTGGGCGGATACGGCACGGGCAGGAACGTCCGTTCCGACTTGCTGCTCAGGCCGCCCTTGGCGACCACGTCCACCGCGACGGCCACCGTCTTGGCGTCCGCCATCGCCGCCGCATCCAGCCCCTGGGGCCTCGGCAGCACGGTCGCCAGGGTCTCCTGCGCGGTGTAGTCGGACGTCGTCCAGCCCGAAACGTCGCTCAGGTTGTCGTACACCACCTGCCGGAAGTACGGCGGATCGCTCGCCCACAGCGGTTCGTCGGCGGTGGTGTAGGAGAAGACCGGGGTCACGGGCCCGTCGAGCTCCGCGATGGTCTGTTTGAGGTCCGACGGCAGGGTGAGCGACGTGCTGGGCCCGCCGGTGCCCGCGGTACCGCCCCCGGTGCCCTGGCCCGAGGAGAACCACCTGGCGGGGTGCAGTCCCGGCATGACCAGCGGCACGCACAGCGCCAGGGCGACCGACGCGAGCCCGACCCGGCGGCCGGCCGCGGCCAGCGGCCGGGTATCCGGCGTCGCGCCGCCGCCGGAACGCCACAGGGAGACGAGCCGGCCCCACACCCGGATCCGCTCCCGGCCGTCGGCGCTGAGCATGGCCAGGTATCCCGTCGTGGCCAGGCAGAACACGACCAGGGTGCCGACGCTGTGGTGCTGTGCGTTCATGGCGATGGGGACGGTGAACAGCACCAGCAGCGGCAGCCCAGCCAACGCGGTGGCGCGCAGCCGGACCGCGATCAGGTCGGTCAGCAGGGCCGCGATCGCGATCCCGCCCACGGCCAGCAGGACCAGGCCGGACCGTTCCGGCGCCGGCGGGGCGGCCCCGCTGAGGTCCGTGATCCCGGTGCCCGCCAGCGCCCACAGCCTGCTCAGCGAGCCCGGCGCGGGGATGAGCCGCAGCCAGGACTGGCGCGCCTCGAAGACCAGGTTCAGGTAGAGCAGCAGCCCGGTCACGCTGATGGCCAGGCACACCAGGACCGGCAGCGTCCGCAGCCGGCTCAGCGTCCCGGCGGCCGCCACCGTGACGATCGCCCCCAGCCCCGCGTAGAACCAAGCCGACCCGGTGAACAGCGGATACAGCGCGGTGGAAGACAGCGCGCTGGCCAGCGCCGCGGTCAGGGTCATCCGGTGACTCGCGGTCATCCCGGCTCACCCCCGTCCGGTCAGCTCATCAACGTCAGCTCATCAACGTCAGCTCATCAACGTCAGCTCATCAGCGTCAGCCCGGTGACCTGCGCTCGCTCCAGCGCCGCCAGACCAGGCTGGCCAGCCAGTCGGGGATCCGGGCGGCGGCGTCGGCCACCGCCGTCAGCACGGAAACCGGGAAGATCCGGGCCCGCCAGCGGGTGCTCCGCCGTGCCGACGCCGCGACGCCGCGCCGCGCCGCGGCGCCGTCTCGCTTGAGGTCGGCCGATCCGGACGGCCGCGCCGCGTAGCTGGCCCGCTCCTCGGCGAGCGCCAGCCTGCGCACCGCTTCCCTCGACCGCTCGGGCAGCCCGGTGCTGACCCGGTCGGCCAGCGTCCGCGGCGGCTCGCTCGGCGAGTAGCCCATACCGAGATCGTGCAGGTCATCGCGGAACTCACGCCAGGCGACGTGGGCCCGGTGCGCGTCGTCGCCGGCCCGCAGCCAGCGCCAGCGGCGGATCCCGATCCGGATCACGGCCGGCGCTACGAACACGAACGCGACGGCCGCGCCGAAGGCGATGCCGACCGTCGTCCAGCCGGCCCCCAGGTTCACGGCGGAGGTATGAGCCAGCAGCCGGTACAGCGCCAGCGCGACGATCGCCGCCGCGGCCAGCACCAGCGCCACGCTGGTCAGGCTGACCGGACGCCGCCGCCTGGCTCCTTCGGGGGCGTGGGCCGACAGCACCCGGTGGGCGGGCGGGGCCACGATCGCGATGACCGCGCACGCCAGGATGATGGCCGCGAGTATGGCCAGGGCCACCGCGGCCCACGGCGTCCCGGACGACTTGCCCGACGGCTGACCGGAGAGTCCGGTGTCGGCGCCGATGAACTTGTTGGCCTGGCCGCCGGCCGTCGGCTGGACATTGGTCGGCGCCGCGCTCCCGCCGATCGACCCGGGAACGATAGGCGGCCCGCTGAACCCGTTTACCCCACCGGTCTGGTAGCTGTTGGCCTGCGCGCTGCCGTCACCGCCGGCCGGGGTCGCCTCGAAGTTGATCCAGCCGTAGCCCGAGAAGTACACCTGGGCCCAGACGTGGGCGTCGTCCGTCCTGACCACGTATGTCTTCCCCAGCCCGTGGGTGCCTCCGGTGAAGCCCCCTGCGAGCCGGGCGGGGATGCCAAGCAGCCGGGTCAGGACCGTCATCGCCCACGCCGACTGCACGCAGACCCCGAGGTGGGTCTTGGTCAGGAAGTCGTCCAGGCTGGCCGCGGACTTGACCGGCGGCCCGGCGGCACTGTATTCGAACGTCGTGCCGGACAGCCAGGCGGCTAGCGCGTTGACCTTGCCGTACTCGGTGGTCTCGCCCGCCGTGTGCTGCTCCGCGATCTGCTTGAGCGCCTTGGTCTGGTACGACGCGGGCAGGGCCAGGTCGGCCTGCAGGCCCGAGGGCGGCTTGGCGGCGTTGTTCAGCTGGGCGATGGTCGGGTCCACCTCCACGCTGGTCGCCTGGTAGTTCCGGACGGTGGCCCCGCGATACTGCGAGAACACCATGAGCTCGGAGTCGGTCAGCCAGACCCCGGGCGGGGCGCTGACCTGGACGGCCGGATACGGCATGGCCAGGAAGGTGGGTGCCTGCCGGTTGATCAGCGCGTCGCCCGCCACCGTGACCGAGGTCGTCACCTGGTGGTAGTTGGCCTGGCCAAGCAGGCCCTGGGCGGCCGGGATCGTCGTGGCCTGGGCCTCGCCCGCCGCGTACTCGGTGTTGTGCCAGCCCGTGTCGGTCAGGTCGTCGTACACGTAGGTCTGCAGGTACGGGGGGTTCTTCGCGGCGGACGTGGTGTAGCTCAGCACGGTGGTCGGGTGCTTGGCCTGGAGTTCGGTCATCGTCTGCGACAGCGAGTCCGGCAGGGCCAGCCCCGGGTTGCCGCCGCTGCCCCCGCTGCCGCCGATGCCCGGGCCCGAGGAGAGCAGCTTGCTGGGGTGCAGGCCGGGCACGAGCAGCGGCACGCACAGCGCCAGGACGACCGACGCCAGTCCCACCCGCCGGCCCGCCGCGGCCAGCGCCCGGGTATCCGGGCCCGCCTCCCGCCCGCTGATCCGCAGTGCCGTACTCGTCTGCTCCTCGGCAGGCGTCTCGGGGTACGCCGCTGCCCCGCGCCGGGCGGTGCTCTCGTACAGCGACCCGGACCGCCATAGCGAGACCAGCCTGCCCCACACGCGGATCCGCTCCCGGCCGTCGGCGCTGAGCATGGCCAGGTATCCCACCGTGCCCAGGCAGAACACCACCGCGGTGCCGATGGTCTCGTGCTGCGCGTTCATGGTGATCGGCACGGTGAACAGGACCAGCAGCGGCAGGCCGGCCAGCGCGGTGGACCGCAGCCGGACGGCGATCAGGTCGGTCATGATGGCCGTGATGCCGATCCCGCCCGCGGCGATCAGGATGAGGCTCGGCAGTTCCTGCGCCGGCGCCGCGAACCGGCCGGCGTCGGTGAACCCGGTGCCCGCCAGGTCCCACAGCCTGCTCAGCGATCCCGGCGTGGGGATGACCAGCGCCCACGAGTGACGCACCTCGAACACCAGGTTCAGGTACAGCAGCAGCCCGGCCACGCTGATCGCCAGGCAGACCGCGACCGGCAGCGTCCGCAGGCGGCTGAGCGCCCCGCTGCCCGCGACCGTGATGATCGCCCCGAGCCCCACGTAGAACCAGGTGGTGCCGATGAGCAGCGGATACAGAACGGTGGAGGACAGCGCGCACGCGACCGCGACGGTCCAGGTCATCCTGCGGTTCGCGGTCATCGCGGCTCACCTCCCAAGCCGCCGACCGGCATCGGCCGGTCGGCGGGCCGGTGCAACTGCTGCCAGGCCGTGGCCAGCGGCGTGCTGGCGCTGGCCAGCGCGACCCGCCAGCCCGCGGCGGTCAGGATCTCCGCCGTCCGCGCCGTCTCCTCCGGCACCAGGTCCGAGTTCCACGCACCCACCGTGAGCAGCAGGGCCATCGCGGGCGCGTTCCCCCGCCTGCTGGCCGCCAGATGGCGGGCGTCCTCGACGGTCATCCGCCCGAGCACCGCGATCAGCTGCCCGCCGGCGTGGGCCAGCGCCGCCGTGCCGGGCACCAGGCTGACCTCGCGCGACGGGCTGATGACGGCCAGCATGTCGAGCAGCGTGTCCTGGAACGTCCCGCGCGGGGCGATCTCGCCGGCCTCGGTGATCAGCCGGGCCCGGAAGCCCTCGCCGGTCAGGTGCGCGCCGATCGAGGCCGCCGCGCTGACCGCGAACTCGAACGTGGCCGAGGGCCCGGTGCCCATGTGCGCGGAGCGCCGGGTGTCGAGGAACACCGACGCGCTGTTGCGCCACTGGTGTTCCTCCCGGCGGACCATCAGCTCGCCGTAGCGCGCGGTCGACCGCCAGTGCACCCGGCGCAGCCCGTCGCCGTTCTGGTAGGGCCTCGTCGCCGCGTCGTCCTCGCCGACCGCGGATATCGTCCGCATCCCGCCGTCGCCTTCGCCGAGCCAGCTGCTCGGCGCGGCCGCCCGCGGCAGCGGGTGGATCTTCGGGGTGACGATCAGCGTGCTGGTCGTGCTGAACGACCGGTTGATCTCCACCAGCCCGAACGCGTCGGCCACCCGGACCCGCAGCGGCCCGATGGTGAACTTGCCGCGGGTGTCGGAACGGATCTGGTAGCTGAGCTCGCGGTTGCCGCCCGGCTCGATCTCGTCGAGCACGAACCGCGGCCGGCTGCCCAGCGAGTACGGTGTCACGTCCTCGGCCAGCAGCACGGCCGTGCGCAGCCGCGAGACGTTCTCCAGCCGCGCGGTGACCACGGTCGGCTGCCCGGCCGGCACCCGCGGCGGGTCGAGCCGGCGGCTGCACGCCAGGCGGTACCGCGACCGCCGCGCGATCAGCGCGGACACCAGCGGCAAGATGATGAGCAGGGCGCCGACCCGGACCAGGTCCGGCTCGGGGATGGCCAGCCCGCACACCATGGCCGCGCCGCCCGCGGCCACGAACGACCTGCCCCGCGTGGTCAGCGAGCCGAATAGCCCTCGCATGGCCCTCCTTACACCCGAACCCGCCCGATCCTCGTCAGCGCCGCGCGAGGGGCAGCTGAGCGACGATCCGCTTGACCACGTGCTCGGGCAGGTGCCGTTCCACGATGGCTTCCGCCGTGGGCAGCAGCCGGTGCGCGAGCACCGGGCCGGCCAGCGCCTGCACGTCGTCCGGGATCACGTAGTCGCGCCCGTCGAGCGCGGCCCACGCCCGGCTGGCCCGCAGCAGGTGCAGCGTGGCCCGCGGGGACGCGCCGAGCCGCAGCTCGGGTGAGGTCCTGGTCGCGTTGACCAGGCTGATGATGTAGTCCTTGACCTGGTCCGAGACCAGGACCTCGCGGACCGCGACGACGAGTTCCTGCACGTCGCTGGCCCGCGCCACCGGCTTGAGCAGGTCCAGCGGTGACATCGAGCCGTGCGTGTTGAGCATCTCCCGCTCGGCCGAGGCCGACGGGTAGCCCAGCGAGAGCCGCGCCGTGAACCGGTCCCGCTGCGCCTCGGGCAGCGGGTACGTGCCCTCCATCTCCACCGGGTTCTGGGTGGCGATGACCATGAACGGCGCTTGCAGCAGGTGCGTCGTCCCGTCCACCGTGACCTGGCGCTCTTCCATGCACTCCAGCAGCGCGGACTGGGTCTTGGGCGACGCCCGGTTGATCTCGTCGCCGAGCACGATGTTGGCGAACACCGGGCCCGGCTTGAACTCGAAGTCGCGGCGTTCCTGGTTGAACGTGCTCACCCCGGTGATGTCACTGGGCAGCAGGTCCGGCGTGAACTGGACCCGCTGGACCGTGCCGTCGATGGCCCGGGCCAGCGACTTGGCCAGCATCGTCTTGCCGACGCCGGGCACGTCCTCGATGAGCAGATGCCCCTCGGCGAGCAGCACGGCGAGGGTGAGCCGGATCGCCTCGGGTTTCCCCTCGATCACGGACTCGATCGCCCCGCCGATCCTGCGCGCCGCCGGCACTAGATCATCGATCGGGCTCCCCGTCTGCCGTCCGGTGTCTAGAACCACATGGCCTCCTTGAAGGCGCTGGCGGCCAGGCTAGCCAGCCAGACTTGTGATCTCATGTAACGCTCCCGGCCGAGCGGCTGTAACGCTACAGTACGTCTTTCTCCGGCCGACGCGCGACGTTGGCCCTGCTTCGGCGTCATTGCACGCATCATGGGACACAACGGCAACCGAATGGTGACCGGATAGCGCGGCCGGCTGGCCTCCCGCCCCGTCCCTCCACAACGCCCCACCCCCGCCCCCCGGCGCCGGCGAACCCGCCGAACCGGTCAGCGATTCACCGTTTCTGCCTGCGACTATCCCCGAGAGCCTGGCGACCCTTCCGGGCTACCGGACCGGCCATCGGGTCTGCAGGCCGCTCTGCCGCGAATTTCCCCCCACTTCACTCCACGCCCATCTACCTGCCATTTCATGGCGCCGCCGAGCAAGATCCGGGGCTTTTTAGCGTTGACGGTGGAGGAATGTGGGGTACAGTGGAGCGCAATGGTGGAGGATGGCGCCGGGAGGTGAGGGCCTGTGTTCCTCGGCACTCACCAGCCGCGGCTGGACGAAAAGGGCCGGCTGTTCCTTCCCGCCAAGTACCGGGAAGAGCTCGCTGGGGGAGTAGTGATCACCAAGGGCCAGGACCGCTGCCTGTTCGTCTGGCCGCGCGAGGAGTTCGCCCGCATCACCGAGAAGCTCCGCAACGCCCCGGTGACCGACAAGGCGTCCCGCGACTACGGCCGCGTGCTGTTCTCCGGTGCCTCCGACGAGCTTCCCGACCGGCAGGGCCGGATCACCGTCCCGGCCGCCCTGCGCGCCTACGCCGGGCTGCAGCGCGACTGCGTGGTGATCGGCGCCAACACCCGCCTGGAGATCTGGGACAGCCAGGCCTGGGAAAGCTACCTGGCCACCCAGGAGGACTCGTTCGCAGGCGCCTCCGAGGAGGTGTACCCGGGAATCCTGTAGCGATCGTAGGCCGGCCTCCATCCGCCGCTCCCTGCTGGCATCACTTCCCCGGTGCCAGCCGGCAGCGTCGCAGATGGGGGCCGGCCGAGGGGGACAGCGCGTACGGACGATGCAGAGAGGGGGCCGCATGCCAGAGCAAGAGCACGGGCAACAGCACGGGCAGCACGAGGCACGGCACGTGCCGGTGCTCGCCGACCGCGTCACCGCGCTGCTCGCGCCGGCCCTGGCCGGCCCGGGCGCGGTGCTCGTGGACGCCACCCTGGGCCGCGCCGGGCACGCCCGCGCCCTGCTCGAGGCCTGCCCCGGCGTGCTGCTGATCGGCGTGGACGCCGACCTGGCCGCGATCGAAGCCGCCCGCGAGCTGCTCAGCCCCTTCGCCGACCGGGTCACGCTGGTGCACGCCCGCTACGACGAGATTCCCGCGATCGTGACCGCGATTCCCGGGCCGAAGCAGGTCATGGGCCTGCTGTTCGACCTGGGCGTGTCCTCGCCGCAGCTGGACGATCCGGCCCGGGGCTTCGCCTACGCCCAGGACGCCCCGCTGGACATGCGGATGGACCGCACCAAGGACCGCACCGCGGCCGACGTCGTCAACGGCTACCCGGCCGCCGAACTGGCCCGCGTGCTCCGCGACTACGGCGAGGAACGCTTCGCCCGCCGGATCGCCGACGCGGTGGTCCGCGAGCGGTCCCGCACGCCGATCACGTCCACCTCGCGGCTGAGCGCCATTGTCAAGGACGCCATCCCCGCGGCGACGCGCCGCACCGGCGGGAACCCGGCCAAGCGCACCTTCCAGGCGCTGCGGATCGAGGTGAACGACGAGCTCGGCACGCTGCGCCGGGCGCTGCCCGCCGCGCTGGACGTGCTGGCCGTGGGCGGTCGCGTGGTCGTGCTGGCCTACCACTCGCTCGAGGATCGCATCGTCAAGCGCGAATTGGTCCGGCTCTCCGCCGACCAGACGCCGCCCGGGCTGCCCGTACCCGCCGGGACGTCGACCGCGCAGTTCCGCCTGCTGACCCGGGGCGCCGAACGCCCGGACAGCGATGAAGTCACCGGCAATCCGCGCGCGGCCTCCGCCCGGCTGCGGGCCGCGGAACGGATCCGGGAAGCCGCATGACCCGAAGGGGGTACTGACATGGCCACCTACACGCCTCCGCGCACCCCTAATGACCCGCGCGAGATGCCGCGCCGGAGCGGTCCGCGGCCCGCGCCCGCCGACCCCCGGGCCCGCCCGTACCCCGCCCCGCGGCACACCCGGCCGCTCACCGGCCCGGGAACCCGGCCCGCCCGGCCGGCCAGCAAGCCGGCCAAGCCCGCCAAGCCGGCCAAGCCCGCCAAGCCGGCCAGCAAGCCCGCGTCTCGTCCGCCGCTCGCCCGGACCCGGACCCCAGGACCGCGTCAGAAGCGGGCGCCGTTCATCCTGCTCCTGGTCGGCCTGCTCGGCGGGGCGCTCGTCTCGCTGCTGGTCATCAGCACCACCCTGGCCCAGGGGTCGTACCGGATCAGCACCCTGCAGCAGCAGAACGCCAACCTGGCCAAGCAGGAGCAGCTACTGACCCAGCAGGTCGCGCAGGCCTCCTCGCCGGCCAATATCGCGCAGGAGGCCGAGGACCTCGGCATGCGGCCGAACCCGGCCCTGCAGTTCATCAACCTCAAGACCGGGAAGGTCGTGAAGGGGCAGGTCTCCAAGTCAGACGCGGCGATCAACGTCCCCGGGTATACCCCGTGACCCCGAACGACCCCCCTCGCAGGCCCCCCACGCGCGGTCCCGGCCCCGGCGCGCGCCCTCCCGGACCGCCGCGGCCGAAGGCCCAGGCCAATCCAGCATCGCGCCCCGCTCACGGCAACCCGCCCCCCCGGAACCGCCAGGGCGACCCGCGGCGACGGCCCGCGCCGCCACCGGGAGGACCGGGGGCACGCAGGCCGGTCCGTTCGGCAGAAAGAAACCCGCCGCCGCGGCCCCGTCCCAAAACCCCCCGCCCCAAAGCCCCCCGGCGGCTGATCCCGCGGGGAAACCCGTCCCGCAGGCTCGGCATCACGCTGCTCGCGATCGTCTTCGTGCTGACCCTGTTCGCCGCCCGCCTGATCCAGCTCCAAGGGCTGGAGGCCGGCCGTTACCGCGTCCTGGCCCTACAGCAGCGGGAGAAGCCGATCGTGCTGCCCGCGATGCGCGGCGCCATCACCGGGGCGAACGGCGAGGTGCTGGCCATGACCGTGACCACCTACCTGGTATACGCCGACCCGCCGCAGATGCCCGTGGCCCAGCAGGCCCAGGTCGCCACCAAGCTCGCCGCGTACCTCAACATGCCCGCCGACCAGATCCTCGGCCTGATCCAGCACCCGTCCTCGCCGCAGTACGTGCCGCTGGCCAAGAACGTCCCGGCGCAGACGGGCGACGCGATCCAGGCCCTGAACCTGCCCGGCATCGCGCTGACCCCGACCTACGCCCGGTCCTACCCGGACGGCGACACCACGGCTAACATCGTCGGCTTCACCGGCACGAACCAGGGAACCCTGATCGGCGCGGCCGGCCTCGAGCAGGAGTACAACTCGCTGCTCGCCGGGCGGGCCGGCAGCGAGCAGGTCCAGATCGGCACGAACGGCCAGCAGATCCCGCTCGCGGGCAGCGACAACCGCCAGGTCGTCAACGGGAGCGACCTGCGCCTGACCATCGTCCCGGCCCTGCAGTACGACGCCGAGCAGGCCTGCGCCGCGCGGGTGGCCAAGAGCAAGGCCAGCAACTGCACGGTGGTGATCATCCAGCCCAAGACCGGTTATGTGCTGGCCATGGCGCAGTGGCCCACCTATGACCCGTCGACGATCACGAACGTGGGCCAGGCGGCCAACATCGCGGTGCAGAACGAATTCCAGCCGGGCTCCACGGCCAAGGTGATCACCGCCGCGGCCGCGTTCGAGCAGGGTGGCCAGACACCGACGAGCGCCTATTCCATCCCGTACCAGATCAACGAGGGCGGGCAGCTCATCCACGACGCCGAGTGGGCCCCCGGCGAGAAGTACACCATCGCCGGCATCATCGCGCACTCCTCCAACGTGGGCATCTCTCAGGTGGCCGCGCACATCACGCCGCAGGTCCAGTACGACTACCTGAGGGCCTTCGGCCTCGGTCAGCCGAGCGGCCTCGGGCTGCCGGGGGAGACGGCCGGCGAACTGCCCCCGGTCTCCCAATGGTGGCCGGACACCCGGTACACGCTGGCGTTCGGCCAGGGCGTGGCGGTGACCGCGATCCAGATGGCCGAGGTCTACGCGACGATCGCCAACAACGGCGTGCGAGTGCAGCCGACGCTGGTCGAGGGCACGACCGACCCGGCGGGCAAGTACACGCCCGCCGCGCCGTCGCCGTCCAAGCGGGTCATCCAGGCCAAGACCGCGGCCGAACTGCGGCAGATCCTGGAGCAGGTGCCGGCCATCGACCAGGAGGGCGGCCAGCCCTGGGGCATCATCCCCGGCTACGCGATCGCGGCCAAGACCGGCACCTCGCAGGAATCCAACGGAACTTGCGCCCTGTGCGTCTACGGGTCGAGCTACATTGGCATGGCGCCTGGCGACGACCCCCAGCTGGTGATCGCGGTGAACGTGCAGAACCCGCGCAAGGGCGGCTACTACGGCGACGTGGTGGCCGGCCCGGTCTTCTACCAGGTGATGAAGGAAGCGCTGGCCACCCTGCAGATCCCGCCGGACGGCGCGACCCCCGCCAAGATCCGCCTGAACGCGCCGTGATAGGAGGTACCCTCACCCCGTGGCGATCCGACCGGCCCGTCAGCAGCCGAAGCCTCTGTCCGCTCTCGGCTCGCTCCTGGGTGTCCGGCTGGCGTCCGTAGGAAGTTCATTTTCACCGAACGACCTGGGGTGCGTCACCGGAGTCACGCTCGACTCGCGCGTGGTGATGCCCGGCGACCTGTACGTCGCGCTGCCCGGGACCAGGGTCCACGGCGCCGCGTTCTGCGCCGCCGCGGTCGCCGCGGGAGCCGTCGCGGTGCTGACCGACCCGGACGGGCGGGCCCGCGCCGCGCAGACCGGGGTACCGGTCTTCGTGCTCGCCGATCCGCGCGGCAAGCTGGGCGAGGTCTCGTGCTGGGTGTATGGGAACCCGTCGAGCCGGATTCAGCTGATCGGCGTGACCGGGACCAGCGGCAAGACCACCTCGACGTACCTGCTGGAGTCCGGGTTGCGGGCCGCCGGCCACCAGACCGGCCTGATCGGCGGGGTGGAGACCCGGATCGGACCGGACCGGTTGCCCAGCTCGCTGACCACCCCGGAAGCGCCCGACCTGCAGGCCTTGTTCGCGGTCATGGCCGAACGCGGGGTGACCGCCGCCGCGATGGAGGTGTCCAGCCACTCGCTGGCCCTGGGCCGGGTCGGCGGCACCAGTTTCGACGTGGCGGTGTTCACCAACCTGTCGCAGGACCACCTGGACTTCCACCCGGACCTGGAGGACTACTTCCGGGTCAAGGCTTCTTTGTTTATGCCGCCGGTGCTCGGCGTCATCAACATCGACGACAAGTACGGGCGCCGGCTCGCGTCTTCCGCGCCCGTCCCGGTCACCACGTTCTCGGCCCTGGGGCGGGACGAGGCGGACTGGCGCGCGGTCGACGTCCGGTCCGGCGCCGACGGCAGCACGTTCCGCGTCATCGGGCCCGGCGGGGTCGAGGCCGACGTCTCGGCGGGGCTGGCCGGGGCGTTCAACGTGGCCAACGCGCTCGGTGCCGTGGTCGCCCTGGTCGAGTCCGGCGTCCGGCTGGAGGACGCGGTGGCCGGCATCGCGGCCTGCCCCGGCGTCCCCGGGCGGCTGGAGCGGGTGCCCGCCTCCGGCCTGGACGTGACGGCGTTCGTCGACTACTCGCACAAGCCGGGCGCGGTCGAGGCCGTGCTGCGCTCGCTGCGGCCGGTCACCCGGGGCAACCTGATCATCGTGCTGGGCTGCGGCGGCGACCGGGACCGGGCCAAGCGCCCGATGATGGGCGCCGCCGCCGCGTCGCTGGCCGATGTGGCCATTCTCACCAGTGACAATCCGCGAACCGAGGACCCGCTCGCCATCCTGGTCGCGATGCTGGACGGCGTGCTGAGCGTGCCACAGGAGGAACGGGCCCGGGTCATCGTCGAGCCCGACCGGGCCGCCGCGATCGCCCAGGCCGTCACCTCGGCCGGTCCCGGCGACGTGATCGTGGTCGCCGGCAAGGGCCACGAGACCGGGCAGTACGTGGCGGGCGCGGTCCTGCCCTTCGATGACCGCCAGGTCACCGCGGCCGAACTGGAGCGAAAGGCCAAGGACCGGTGATCCCGCTGACCCTGGCCCGGATCGCCGAGATCACCGGCGGCGAACTGCACGGCGACCCGGCCGCCGCGGTCACCGGCGAGGTCGTGATCGACTCCCGGCGGGCCGGTCCGGGCGGGCTGTTCGCCGCGGTCGCGGGGGAGCGGGCCGACGGGCACGACTTCGCCGCCGCCGCCGTCGCGGCCGGTGCGACCGCCGTGCTCGCCACCCGGCCGGTCCCGGTTCCCTCGGTGCTCGCTCGGTCAATCTTGGTTGGCGACGTCCCGGCCGCCCTGGCCGCGCTGGCCAGGGCCGTGATCGACGCGCTGCCCTCCGCGACGGTCGCGGGCATCACCGGCTCGTCGGGCAAGACGACCACCAAGGACCTGGCCGCTCAGCTGGTTGAGCGCCTCGGCCCCACGATCGCGCCCGCCGGTTCGTTCAACAACGAGTTCGGCCACCCGCTCACCGTGCTGCGCGCGGACGCCTCGACCAGGTACCTGGTGCTCGAGCTCTCCGCGCGGGGGCCCGGGCACATCGCCTACCTGTGCCGCGTCGCGCCGCCCCGGTACGGCGTGGTGCTGAACGTGGGCCACGCGCACGCCGGGGAGTTCGGCGGGCTGGACCAGGTCGCGCGGGCCAAGGGCGAGCTGGTCGAGGCGCTCCCGGCCGACGGCGTGGCCATCTTGAACGCCGACGACCCCCGCGTCCTGGCCATGGCCGCCCGCACCGCCGCCCGCGTCGTCACCTTCGGCGTCGACGACCCTTCCGCCGCGATCCGGGCGGCGGACGTACGGCTGGATGACGAGGGCCGGCCGACCTTCACCCTGCTGACACCGGAAGGCCAGGCCGCGATCACCCTCCGGCTGCACGGCGCCCATATCGTGCCAGATGCGGTGGCCGCCGCGGCCCTGGCCCGCGAGCTCGGCCTGGGCCTGGCTGACATCGCCGACGGGCTCTGCGCGGCGGTGGCGCGCAGCCGGTGGCGGATGGAGGTCCATCGCCGGGGGGATGGGGTGACGGTGATCAACGACGCGTACAACGCGAACCCCGAATCGGTCCGCGCCGCGCTGCAGGCCCTGCGGCACCTGGCCGCCGCCGGCCGCGGGTTCGCAATCCTCGGCCAGATGGCCGAGCTC
>Ga0209168_10002178_pt1 | contig 14403 bp, 10 predicted proteins | sample Coa_R1_FD_187156 | JGI IMG/M metagenome (GOLD analysis project Ga0209168, IMG submission 187156) | Surface soil microbial communities from Centralia Pennsylvania, which are recovering from an underground coalmine fire - Coalmine... | ecosystem: Environmental > Terrestrial > Soil > Unclassified ... | reverse complement strand
CTCGATCGTCTCATAGACCGGCTTAACCCGGGCCTGGGCGCCCTCACCAGCCGGTAAATGGTCGATCTCCTTGCCGTCCAGCAGATACCCTGTGCAAACCTCGATGGTTTCAAAGCCGTCGAGAATATCGAGCTTGGTCAGCGCCAGGCCATGGATACCGCAGGTACGCACGGTCTGGCGCACCAGCGCGGCATCGAACCAGCCGCAGCGGCGCTTGCGTCCGGTGTTGACGCCGAATTCCTTGCCGCGGCGGCCAATCTCCTCGCCGATCGCGTCATGCAGTTCGGTCGGAAACGGGCCCTGACCGACGCGGGTCGTATAAGCCTTACAGATTCCGAGCACGTAGCCGACCGCGCCGGGGCCAAGCCCGGTGCCGGTCGCGGCCTGCGCGGCCACCGTGTTGGACGAGGTGACATAAGGATAGGTGCCGTGATCGACGTCAAGCAGCGCGCCCTGCGCGCCCTCGAACAGGATGCGCTTGCCTTCCCGCCGCTTGATGTCGAGCAATCGCCACACCGTTTCGGCATAAGGCAAGAGCTGCGGCGCCAGCGCCGTCAGTTCACGCAAGATTTCCTTGCCGTCGATCTCTGCGAGATTGAGCCCGCGACGCAGCGCGTTGTGGTGCGCCAGCAAGCGGTCGATCTTGTGCGGCAGCGTTGCGAGATCAGCGAGGTCCATGAGGCGGATCGCGCGCCGTCCGACCTTGTCTTCATAAGCGGGTCCAATGCCGCGCCGCGTGGTGCCGATCGCCGTGTTGGTATTGGAAGATTCCCTGAGCGCATCGAGCTCGCGATGCAAGGGGAGGATCAGCGTGACGTTTTCAGCGATGCGAAGATTTTCCGGGCTGACGGCAACACCCTGCCCCTTCAGCTTGGTCACTTCGTCAAGGAACGCTTGCGGATCGAACACGACGCCGTTGCCGACCACCGCGAGCTTGGAGGGACGCAGTACGCCGGAAGGCAGCAGCGCCAGCTTGTAGGTCTCGCCATTGATGACAAGCGTATGGCCGGCATTGTGGCCGCCCTGAAAACGCACGACGATATCGGCCTGCTCCGACAACCAGTCGACAATCTTGCCTTTTCCTTCGTCGCCCCACTGGGCGCCGACCACAACGACATTCCCCATCCGCAGCTATTCCCTCTGCAACTCTTTAAAAGTTCAGCATGATCTGTTCGAAAAACCGGTTTCAGCCCTGTGGAGGGCATGCCGGGGCCGGTCCCATGCGAGGCACACATCCGGATAAAGGATGCGGGCTACCGACGCAAGCAAGAAGGCGCTTCGGAGCCGTCCGGGGAGCCGATCAAGCCCTTGATATCCCCCGAAAATCCGTCCTCGACCGCGGACGGTCACCATTCCGCCAGACCGCCGCCACGGATGCGTCCTTCATCGCCCTATTTCGCAATGGCCGCGGGCGCATGGAGGCGATGCATCGGCTGGCGTTGAAGCCACTTCAAAATCCGTGTCCTTAGAAAAAGCCGGGCGAGAATCATCCGGCCGGGTGTGTCATGCCGGGCCGGGGCGCGGCGCTGTGATTTCGCTTCACCAGGCCCAGGCCGCATGTCCGCTTCCGACCAGATTTCCGATGCCGCCCAACATGGCGGCAGTTGGCTGACCAACCAGCCTTATGTGCTGCTATCGATCACCGCTCTGTGCTGGGCCGGCAATGCCATTGTCGGCCGGCTTGCCGCGGGCCACATTCCGCCAGTGACGCTGGCGTTCCTGCGCTGGTGGTTCGCGTTCCTGATCATCCTCCCCTGGGCCTGGAAATATCTCAAGCGCGACTGGAACGCGATCCGCGCCAGCCTCGGCACGATGATCCTCATCTCCCTCACAGGCATTTCGGCCTTCACCAGCCTGCAGTACTGGGCGCTCGAACATACCACTGCGCTCAATACGCTGCTGTTGCAGTCGGCAGGTCCCCTCTTCGTGGCGGCCTGGTCGCTGATCCTGCTCGGCGTGCGGCTGACGCTGGCACAGGCGATCGGAGTCATGGTGTCGCTCACCGGCGTGCTGGTGATCCTGCTGCACGGCGACCTGACGGCGATCGCCAAGATCGACTTCAACAAGGGCGACCTCATCTTCACCGTCGCGCTTTTGATCTTCGGACTTTACACGGTGATGTCGTCGCGGCGTCCGCGCCTCCACGATCTGTCGTTCGTCGCCTTTACGTTCGGATGCGGTTCGGCGGTTCTGATCCCGGCGGTGATCGCGGAGGCGCTGTGGCGTCCGGTCATGGAACTGAACGCGGCCAACCTGCTGTCGGTGATCTATGTCGCAGTGTTTCCCTCCACCATCGCCTATCTCTGCTACAACCGCGGCGTTCACCTGATCGGCGCCAACCGCGCCGCGCCGTTCTTTCACGTCGTGCCGGTGTTCGGATCGGTGATGGCGATCGCCTTCCTCGGCGAAAGGCCGCAAGTCTTCCATTTCATCGGCTTTGCGCTGGTGCTGACAGGCGTCTACGTGGCGTCGCGAAAAGCATCGGCACGAACGGGCTAGTGGTCCGATTCTAACGTTCGCATCCCTTCTCAGCAGGCACTTTTGCGAATGTTAGAATCAAAGGACCACTAGAAAATATATGTTTCTAGTGGAGTTTGGGATTTGACATTCGCATTCGGAGCTTGCGGACAGATGAGTAGCGAATGTCAAATCCACTCCACTACCCGCGTTCAGCGATGACGAAAAGCGCGCCATCGTCATTTGATCCGATCCGGTGGCTCAATCATGAGCCCTATCTGCTGTTGAGCCTGGCTTCGTTGTTCTGGGCCGGCAATATCGTTCTCGCCCGCTATGTCGCGGGCCACGTGCCGCCGATGACCTTGTCCTGCGTGCGATGGATCGGCGCCTGCCTGATGCTGCTGCCGTTCGCGCAGCCGCATTTGAAGCGGGATTGGCCAGTGCTGCGCAAGCACCTTGCGCTGCTGGTCGCACTCGCAGCGACCGGATTTGCCTTCAACAACGCCTTGTCTTACTGGGCATTGCAATACACGGAAGCCATCAACGCGCTGCTGATCCAATCCTCCGGGCCGCTGTTCGTCGCGCTGTGGGCGCTGATCTTGTTCGGCGTGCGCCTGACCTGGAGCCAGTTCGCCGGCGTCGCCTTGTCGCTTGTCGGCGTGCTCACCATCATCCTGCGCGGCGACCCCACGGCGCTTGCCACCGTCAGGCCGAATATCGGCGACGTCATGTTCGCCGGCGCGCTGATTTCTTTCGGCCTCTACTCGGCGCTGATGCTGCGACGCCCGGTGACGCATCAGCTCTCGCTGATCTTCTTCACCATGGCCTGCGGCGCGCTGCTCCTGATGCCATTCTCGATCTGGGAATATAAGAACGGCATCACACTCAACTTCGACACGATCACGATGACCACGCTTGTCTATGTCGTGATCTTCCCCTCGACGCTTGCCTACCTTTTCTTCAACCGCGGCATTGCGATGATCGGACCGAACCGCGCCGCGCCGTTTTTCCATCTGGTGCCGGTGTTCGGTTCGGTGATGGCGATCATGCTGCTCGGCGAAGAGCCGCGGTTGTTTCACCTCGTCGGATATCTGATGGTCATCGCCGGCATCGTGATCGCCTCGCGCAAGGCGCCCTCCGGATGAGTTTCGCGCGAGCGGCGGGTCGAAAATACCCGCCGCTCACGAATGCCATTATCCGGCCGGAACCATCACGACGCCCTTGTCCTTGGGCCAGCGGACGCGCCAGGCGAAATTGATCTCCTTGGCTTCCGATGGCCCCACTTCGAGCGCCCATTCCAGCACGCCGCGCTTGTCACGCAGGTTGGTCGTGGTCGGCGGCGTCGTTGACGGCAGCATCTCGACCTGGATGTCGTCATTTTCACTGACCGGCAGTTGATCCTCGATCGCGACCCGGATCGGGAAATCGTGACCGTTGCGAACAGTGGTCTTGAAGGCGCGCTCATCCGTCTTCGCGGTCGTGACGATCAGGCCAGCCGATCCTTCGTTGCGTTTGACGACCGAGCGCACGACCTTGACCTTGTCGTCGGCGCCGAAGCCGAGCCGCACCTTTTCGTCCTTGCTGGCGGCCGTCATCTGACTGCGGCCGACAAACGCGCCATCACGGTAGATCGAGATCCGGCCGGGCAGCAGCGGCGCATCCTCGCTCTGGACGAAACTCGCTTCAAGGAACGCGGTGGCGTCGACGACCGGGGCGGAACGAATGGTGAGATCGGGCGCGATCGTCGCCGTGGAAATCAGAAGGCTCTTGGCACCTTGGCTGGCGCCGACGCTGACCCGGCCCGGAATCTTGAACGTCACCTGGAAACCGCTGACCTCGGCCACGGCCTCTTTCTCAACCACCTTATCCGCTGGTTCATCAAACGTCGTTTTCCCTCCAAAATTGAACTGCTGTGCAGTCCTCGCGAGGTGCCCGCGCAAAGACGGCTCTCCCGCCGGAGCGCTCATCGGCGCAGGCGCTTGCGCGACAAACGGATATTGCACGACCAGCGAACTTAGCTGGGGCGCGTTGCCGCCGACCGCAGTCCGCACGGTCGAAACGCTCAGTGCAACGTCAGACCAATCCTCGCCGGTGGCCTGGGTGATTTCGGCGCGGCGCACCAGTTCGAGTGCGGGTTTGCGATCTTTCGCGCCGGTATCGAGGCGGGCGTCGTAGATCGGCTTCCAGCGTGCGTTCGGCACGGTGTAAGTGACATGCAGCGTCGCCTTGGCCGCGGCATTGGCCGCGAGAGCGATATTGACCTCGAGCTTGTTGGCGGGCTTGACCTTGCGGTCCAGTTCCAGCCGCGCGATCTGGCGATCGATGTCGCGCTGCTTGCGCTGCGCCTCGCGGATGGCGCTATCCGCGCTCGCCACCTCCTCGGCGACCGCCGAAAAAGCCGTGCGCCATTCGGCGATCGGCCGCGCTTCACCCTTCTCGCCGATTCCGGCAGGCGACGTCTCCGCGAACCGCTCGGCGAATTTGCGGCGTGCTTCGGCGGCGGCAATCGCGCCATCGAGATCGGCGCGTTCGTCCTTCAGCACCTCGATGCGTTTGTCGATCTCGGGCAGGTTGACCAGGGGCGTCGCGCGCGGTGGTTTGGTGTCGATCGCTCCGATGGCCAGTGCCGCATCTGCCTCGCCTTCCACCCGCAGCGAAGCGGCGTCCAGCGTGAGCGGGAAATCCTTCAGAACAAGCGTGTTCTCGCCCGCCGGCAGTTCGACCGTGACGACGCGCGTCACGCTTGCGCCGTCTGGATAAACGGTAACGGCGTCAACCGCTGACGCCGCCTCGACATCGGCCGCCTCGGCCCGCGTCGCGGCAAACGTCGTCAAAACGACTAGTGCCGCCCATTTGAAGTTCCTGCACCGCAAGCGGCAAATTCCGTCCAGGAACTTCAAATAGAAAAGCGGCACTAGAAACCGAGATTTTCTAGTGCCCATAACTTTCCGAAGTTCGCGAAAGGTGCTCGCTGAGGCGTAACACGAACTTCGGAAAGTGGGCACTAGGCTGGTCATGACAAGCCGGTTTGCAACAAGACCCATGATGTTCACTCCTGCAATATGAGACCGACGGATTGGACAGACGCGCATCTCATCTTTCCGGACCGACGGTATCCGCCGACAAAAAAGATCGCGTCGCGCCTTGCCGTGAGACGCGGGCAGGAAGGAACCGGTTCGATTGAGGTTTCCGTGCGGCGCGGCGAAGGCAGGATCGCGGCAGGAGCGGCGGCGTTTTTGCCTCCGTCATTGCGAGGAGCAATGCGACGAAGCAATCCAGTGCATCGAACGACTGGATTGCTTCGCTAACGCTCGCAATGACGACGAAGATTGGCCTTCGCTTAAAACGCCAGCGCCTTCGCCTGCTTTACCTGCGGCAGCGCTTTGACCTTTTTGAGCAGCTCGTCCGGCATGGCGCCGTCGATCTGGACCAGTGCGATCGCGTCTCCACCCGCCTTGGTGCGGCCGAGATGGAAAGTCGCGATGTTGATCTTGGCATCGCCGAGCAGGCCCGCAAACTGCCCGATGAAGCCTGGCTTGTCCTCGTTGGTAATGTAGATCATCGACTTGCCGAACTCGGCATCGACGCGGATGCCCTTGATGTCGACCAGTCGCGGCTTGCCGTCGGCATAGACCGTGCCCGACACCGAGCGTTCCTGCCGTTCCGTCGTCACGGTGACCGTGATCAGGCTTTCGTAATCGCTGTGCGCGGTGCGGACGATTTCATCGACCGCCATGCCGCGCTCCTTCGCGACCAGAGGCGCGGACACGACATTGACGGTGCCGAGCATCGGCCGCAGCAGGCCGGCGAGGACAGCCGAGGTCAGCGCCTTGATCTTCATTTCGGCGACGTGCCCCTCATAGGTGATCTGCACCCGGGTGATGCCGGTCTCGGTAAGCTGGCCGGCGAACGAGCCGAGCTTTTCGGCGAGCTCGACGAACGGCCTGAGCTTCGGCGCTTCTTCCGCCGTGATCGAGGGGAAGTTGACCGCGTTCGAGATCGCGCCGTGCAACAGATAGTCCGACATCTGCTCGGCGACCTGGAGCGCGACATTCTCCTGCGCTTCGGTGGTGGCAGCGCCGAGATGCGGGGTGCAGATCACGTTGGGATGGCCGAACAGGACGTTCGACGTTGCCGGCTCCTCGACGAAGACGTCGAAGGCCGCGCCCGCGACATGCTTGGAATTGAGCGCGTCGACCAGCGCCTGCTCGTCGACCAGGCCGCCGCGCGCGCAATTGATGATACGCACGCCTTTCTTCATTTTCGCCAGCGCCGCTGCGTCGATGATGTTGCGCGTCTTGTCCGTCAGCGGCGTATGCAGCGTGATGAAGTCGGCGCGCCTGAACAATTCATCGAGCTCGACCTTCTCGACGCCGATATCCTTGGCGCGCTCGGGCGACAGGAACGGGTCGAACGCGATCACCTTCATGCGCAGGCCGAGCGCGCGATCCGCAACGATCGAACCGATATTGCCGCAGCCGACCACGCCGAGAGTCTTGCCGGTGATCTCGACCCCCATGAAGCGGTTCTTCTCCCATTTGCCGGCTTGCGTCGAAGCATCGGCCTGGGGAATTTCGCGCGCGAGTGCCAGCATCAACGTGATCGCATGCTCGGCGGTCGTGATCGAATTGCCGAACGGCGTATTCATCACGATGATGCCCTTGGCGGTCGCGGCGGGTATTTCGACATTGTCGACGCCGATGCCGGCGCGTCCGATCACCTTCAGCTTTGCGGCCTTCTCGATGATCTTGGCGGTCGCCTTGGTCGCCGAGCGAATGGCAAGGCCGTCATAATCGCCGATGACAGCGGCGAGCTTTTCCTTGTCCTTGCCGAGGTTCGGCTGGAAGTCGACCTCGACGCCGCGATCCCTGAAGATCTGCACGGCGGCCGGTGACAGCGCATCGGAAATAAGCACTTTCGGTTTTGTCATGGTTCACGTTCCTTCACCCTCCCCTGGAGGGGGAGGGTCGGCGCGAAGCGCCGGGGTGGAGTGAAGCTATCAATCTGAAATTTTTCAAGGTGCGCCGAGTTGGGAGAGATGATCACCCCACCCCGCCGCACCTCGCGGTGCGTCGCCCCTCCCCCTCCAGGGGAGGGTAAGATTCAAGCCGCCTTCGGCAGCTGCGCCTTGGTCTCGGCAAAGGCCCAGTCGATCCACTGCGTGAGCAACGCCACATCGCTCGCCTCGATCGTGGCGCCGCACCAGATACGCAAACCGGCCGGCGCATCGCGATGGCCGGCGAAGTCGTAACCGGCGCCTTCCTTCTCGACGAGACCGACCATCTTCTTGATGAAGTCGATCTGCGCATCAGAAGTCAGCGAAGCGACCGCGGGATCGGTGATCTTCATGCACACCGAGGTGTTGGACCGGATCGACGGCGTTTTGGCGAGAAAATCGATCCAGGGCGTTCTGGCCTGCCAATCCGCCAGCACCTTGAGGTTCCTGTCGGCGCGCGCCATCAGCGCCTTCAGACCGCCGACGGATTTGGCCCAGTTCAGCGCGTCGAGATAATCCTCGACGCAAAGCATCGACGGTGTGTTGATGGTCTCGCCGACGAAGATGCCTTCGTTGAGCTTGCCGCCCTTTGTCATGCGGAAGATCTTCGGCAGCGGCCAGGCCGGCTTGTAGGTCTCGAGCCGTTCGACCGCGCGGGGCGACAGCACCAGCATGCCGTGGCCGGCCTCGCCGCCCAGTGCCTTCTGCCACGAGAAAGTCACGACATCGAGCTTGGGCCATTCGAGCGGTTGCGCATACGCCGCCGAGGTGGCGTCGCAGATCGTCAGTCCCTCGCGCTTGGCGCTGATCCAGTCGGCATTGGGAACGCGAACGCCCGAGGTCGTGCCGTTCCAGGTGAAGACGACGTCGGACGCCGGATCGACCCTGGAGAGATCGGGAATGTCGCCGTAAGGCACCGCGAGCTTGGTCACGTCCTTCAGCTTCAACTGATTGACGATGTCGCTGGTCCAGCCTTCGCCGAACGATTCCCATGACAGCGTCGTCACGGGTCGCGCGCCGAGCAGCGACCACAGCGCCATTTCGACCGCGCCGGTGTCGGACGCAGGCACGATGCCGATCCTGTAATCGGCGGGCACCTCGAGCACTTCACGCGTCAGATCAATGGCGCGCTTCAGCTTCTCCTTGCCGATTTTCGCCCGATGCGAACGGCCGAGAGCTGCGTCTTTCAGATTTTGCGGGGTCCAGCCGGGGCGCTTGGCACAGGGGCCGGAGGAAAAATGCGGCACGAGAGGCCGCGAAGCGGGCTTCGCTACAGTCATGATCTACCCTTCCAGATAGCAAGCCTCCCGTTGGGGGGAGGTGTCCCGCCGTGGTGGATAGGGCAAACGCCTCAAATCGTCAAGACGCTTCGTTTTCCGCGGCGACTGGAGGCTCTGCGTCGTCCGCGGGCTCCGGCTGCGCATTCAGGAGCTCAGACGCGTCACTGACGAGTTGCGCCGCGCGGCGCCGGCTTGCGACTTTCAGAATGCTCTTGTCGTCCGCCTGCACAACATAATCGTCGCCCATCCGGACGATGGAATAGCTCTTCATTTTGACGTCCCCGAAGTTCTGTGCGCCGGACAGACGCCAACTGCCACGGATCGTTCCTGAGCAAAATTCCAGATGACCGAATTAGTTTATCGTGGGTTAAGGCGAACGAACGGCGAAACGTGTTTCGCAGGAGTCACAAGGGCCGCGTCAGGCTGCAGGCGAAACTGCGGCAAAACATAAGCGCGATTCCGACGCGCTCAACCAGCGTTCGGTGGTAACTTAAGCGACTGCTCGGCGTCGCCGATCCAGCGTCGCAGCGAGGCATAGTCATCGAGGCGAAAACCGCCTTCATGCGCCACGCGCGTATAGGCGAGCAAGGCGACATCGGCGAGCGTCGGTGCCTCGCCGATCAAAAATCGCGTCGCCGCGAGCTGTTGCTCCATCCGCTCAAGCGCCGCATAGCCGCGCTTGACCTTGTCCGGATCGAGTTCGGAAGCGGGCCGGCCCAGATAGACCATCTGAAAACGGCAGACCGCGATCGCGGGTTCGTGGCTGTATTGCTCCCAGAACAGCCATTCATCCATCTTGGCGGCGGCAAACGCATCTTCCGGAACGAGGTCGCTGCCGCGGGCAAGGTAGCGAATGATGGCGTTCGACTGCGCCAGCGTGCGGCCGTCGTCGAATTCGACCACTGGCACCTGCCCTGCGCTATTGAGCCTGAGGAATTGCGCCGAGCGCGTCTCTTGCTTGAGAATGTCGATCGCGATCCAGGTGTAGGGCAGCGCGAGATAATCGCACACCCATTTCACCTTGAGACAGTTGCCCGATTTGGTGTCACCGTAGATCTTCATCGACCGCCGCCCCTGCCCTGGGACATGACAGAGCAACAGGCGCGATCAATCATGTCAATAAAGGCGCGTCGGGGACGCGGTCAGAACTTGTAGCCGAGGCCGGCACGCACGGTGTTCATGTTGACTTCGATCTGATCAACGAAGCGCGCGTATTCCCACTCGGCGCGCATGAACAGGCCGCCGACCAGCTTGATATCGACGCCGAGGCCCGCCGAGTAGCCGTAGATCAAGTGGTTATGCAGGGTGTTGTCGGCGGCGGAATGGGCGCAAATCGGGCCGCCCACGCTTCCACATGGTGCGATCGCCTGGTTGAGGCTGGTTCCCCAGTTGTCCTGGACAGAGACCGACTGCGAGATATTGCCATTGCCGAGCGCTAGCCCGCCAAACATGTATGGCAGAAAGATTCCATAAGCATAGCCCGCCCGCGCGCGGAACGTCGCCATGTCCGTAATGCCGATCGAGTCCGAAGAAACAACGGTCACAGTGTGAAAGGTGTTGTCGGATAGCGGTCCGCCGACGAGGGGCCCTGCCTGGGCACTGGTCGTCGCTCCGAATGTGCCGTGCAGATAGGACGCTTCGAGACCGACGACGACGTCGTCCCACTGCCAGTTATATCCCGCGAATCCCCCGAATCCAGTGGAGCGTTGAGAGACGCCGCCGAGCTGGAGATTCCAACCGGCGACGCCCATCTGCTGAATAATATTGTTGGCGACCAGCGCACTCAGCATGCTGCCGTTCGACCCACTGAAACGCACATCGGAAGATCCGTAGGCGCCCTGCCCACCGACATAGAATCCCTGCCAGTTGTTGACCGGCGTGTAGCCAACCGAGCCACGCAGGAAATCGGGCATATCGGCGGCCTGTGCGCTCACCGACATCCCAACCATCGCCGCTGCCAACAGGACCCCACGCATCGATCACTCCCATCCACACTTTCGAAACTCTGCGTGATCATCGCCTGTTAACCTTAATCAATCGTTGTCTTGCGCGACTTCTGTGCATGATCTTGTCCGAAAACCGGGGTCCACTTTGCGCTGGCGCGGCCCTTCGGGTCGGGATCATGCATTCACGCAAAACAAAACGGCGCGGGAAACATCCCCGCGCCGTTAAGAGAAGTTAAGATCAAGCGCGCTCAATTAGCCCTTGGTGACGAGCGGCGGCGCATAGGCCGGCGGGCTCCAGAGATTCCAGCGCACGCCGAGCTTCACGTCTTGCGAGGTGATGTTGTGGAACTGGAAGACATGGCCGCCAGCCGAATGATCGAACGCGCTGTCGACGCCCGTGGTGCCGTTGCCGAGATTGACGTAGCTGTAGCCAAGGTCGACCGCCATGTTTTGGGTGACCTGATAGGAAAGGCCGGCATGTAGCGCCCAGGCAAAATTCCACTGCGAACCGGTTGCGGCCGATACCAGGCTCGGCCCGACACCACTGCCGGGCGGGAATAGCGTTGCAACACCCGAGTCGGTGAAGTTCGCGATCTGCACCCGCGCGGTGCCGATGCCGGCGCCGATGTAAGGCGTGATGCAGTACCAGGTGCCGAGATCGGCATAGGCGTTGACGAGGAACAGCCATTCGGACTTGCTGGCGTTGTAAACGTCGGACCCGAAACCGGTCGTACCGCCGTTCGGGAAGCTGATCAGATCAAGGCCGTGGAAATTGGCGCTGCCGCGATATTCGCCGGTCACGTCCATGCGAAACCAGTGATTGAATTGATAGCCGGCGCCGATCTGATAGAGACCGCCGGTGTCGAAGCCGGTCGTCTCCTGGAACGAGAGATTGTTCGCGTAGAGCGCGGCATTGGTGTTGCGGATGTTGTCGACGCGCTGGTTGCTGAACCCGACGTCACCACGCAGATACCATCCACCGAATTCGGCAACGGGTGGCGCATAAGGCATCGGCGGGGGCGCAATTGCCATGTCGGCGGCGGACGCCATCGACGACAGCAGGGATGCTGCTCCGGCGATAACGAAAAATCTAACACTACGCATTGGTTTCGTCCTTTTGGCCGGTGAGGCAGACGGCCCCACATCAAAACTCACGTCGGGACGATCGCACCAAATGCTTAAGCGCCGCTTAACCCTAATTTTTAAGGTTGATTTTTCGCGAACAAAATTGTGGCTGCGTGTTTCCCTCGCCCAGAAATGGTGAGCGAAGTCGCAATCACTAACAAAGCCTTGATGGAAGAAAAGCGCGCAAACAGCTTGTTTACCGTTGCGGTTGCGACATCCTCGGCAGGAAAACCGCAAGCAATCCGATCGCCGGCAGGAATGAGCAGATCTGATAGACGAAGGCGATCGAGGTGTGATCGGCGAGCTTGCCGAGAGCCGCGGCTCCAAGACCTCCAACGCCAAACGCCACGCCGAAGAACACACCGGAGATCATGCCGAAGCGATGCGGCACCAGTTCCTGCGCGAACACGATAATCGAAGACGTCGTCGAAGAAATGATGAGTCCGATGAAAACGGTCAGCACCGCACTTGCCGTGAGGCCTGCGTAAGGCAGCGCCAGCGTGAACGGCAACGCGCCGACGATCGAAATCCAGATCACGATCTTGCGGCCGAAGCGATCGCCCAGCGGACCACCGAAGAAGGCGCCGACCGCGTTCGCCGCCAGGAACACGAACAGATAAAGCTGCGCGGCCTGGGTCGAAACGCCGAAGCGATCGATGAGATAGAAGATGTAATAACTCGACAGGCCCGAGACGTAGAGCTGTTTGGAGAGCAACAGTACCACCAAGACGGAAATTGCGAACGCAACACCGCGCGAATTCGGTGCATCCGGGTGGCGCTCGATGACGGCTGTCTTTTTCGCCCTGATCTGCGGCTTGTACCACTGGCCGATCTTCCACAGCACCACGATGGCGAGAAACGCGATGGAAGAAAACCACGCGATACTCGGCTGGCCGAACGGAACGACGATCAATGCCGCGAGCACCGGCCCCATCGACGTGCCGAAACTGCCGCCGAGTTGAAACACCGATTGCGCAAATCCGTAGCGGCCGCCCGAGGCCATTCTCGCGATACGCGCCGACTCCGGATGAAACACAGCGGAGCCGAGGCCGATCAGCGCGGCAGCGATCAGGATGACCAGGTACTGGTGAGCGACGCTGAGCAGCAACAGTCCGAAGAAGGTCGAGGACATGCCGATCGCGAGCGAGAACGGCTGCGCCTTCTTGTCGGTGAAATGCCCGACCACCGGCTGCAGCAGCGAGGCGGTGAACTGGAACGCCAGCGTGATCAATCCGATCTGCGCGAAATCGAGCGCATAATTGTCTTTCAGGATCGGATACACCGATGCGATCAGCGACTGCATGGTGTCGTTGAGGAAGTGCGAGAAGCTGATGCCGGCAAGCACGATATAAGCCGGTCCGGCGACGCTCGCCTTCAGCGCAGACGAGGCGTCGTCAACGATGACCGGCTCGGTCAGGGTTTCCTCGGAGACGACGACAGGCTTGTTCAACGAATCATTCCCGGCAGGATGAATGCGGCAGGCAATGCGCACTACCTACGCCGGCGAGGTCTTGCCCACCACCGCCAATAGCCGATGGCTGTGATGCGCTCTCGACAATTGCTGTCGTTGCGAGGAGCGTGCGCGACGAAGATCAGCAGCGCACCACGCCGAAAGAACGGCGCGCTAGGCAGCATCCGGGGAACGAAAGGACGGAGGCGTTCAGGCTGCGGCTTGACCGAGCGCGGACACGATGTGGTCGACGACCTCCTCGACCAGAATGCGATCGTCGCCCTCGCCCATCACGCGGATCACGGGCTCTGTTCCGGAGGAGCGCACCAGAAGCCGGCCGTGGCCGTTGAGCCGTTTCTCGCCGTCATCGATCGCCGACTTGACGTCGGCATTGTCGAGCGGCTTTCCGCTCCGATAGCGCACGTTCTTCAGGATCTGCGGCAGCGGATCGAAACGGCGGCAGACTTCGGAGACCGGGCGGCGAAGCTTTTGCACCACTGCCAGCACCTGAAGCGCCGCAACGAAACCGTCGCCGGTGGTGGCATAGTCCGACAGGATGATGTGGCCGGACGGCTCGCCGCCGAGATTATAGCCACCGGCGAGCATGCGCTCGAGCACGTAGCGATCGCCGACGGGCGTGCGAATGAGTTCGATGCCTTGGTTCTCCAGGAAACGTTCGAGGCCGAGATTGGACATCACGGTAGCGACGACGCCAGGCTTGGCGAGCCGCCCGTCTTCCTTCCAGCTCTGTGCGATCACGGCGAGCAACTGATCGCCGTCAACCAGATGGCCGCGCTCGTCGACCAGGATCACGCGATCGGCGTCGCCGTCCAGTGCAATTCCGATATCGGCGCGCAGTTCGCGCACCTTGCGGCACAGCGCTTCCGGCGCGGTCGAGCCGCATTCCTTGTTGATGTTGAAGCCGTCGGGTTCGACGCCGATCGAGATCACGTCGGCGCCCAGTTCCCACAACGCCTCCGGCACCACCTTGTAAGCCGCGCCATGGGCGCAATCGACCACCACGCGCAGCCCCTCGAGCGAGAGTTCGCGCGGCAGCGTGCGCTTGGCGAATTCGATGTAACGGTCGTGAACGCCGTCGATGCGGCGGGCGCGGCCGAGGCTCGCGCTTTGCGCCAGGCGGCGGTCAAG
>Ga0209168_10002175_pt1 | contig 14415 bp, 10 predicted proteins | sample Coa_R1_FD_187156 | JGI IMG/M metagenome (GOLD analysis project Ga0209168, IMG submission 187156) | Surface soil microbial communities from Centralia Pennsylvania, which are recovering from an underground coalmine fire - Coalmine... | ecosystem: Environmental > Terrestrial > Soil > Unclassified ... | reverse complement strand
CTGATCCACCCAGTCGACGAGCGCCGCAGGCGGTGGCTGGCCGACGATCGCCTCGGCCAGTTCCCTGGTCGTGTTCCGGTCCAGCGGGGTCACCTCAAGCCGCCGCAGGAATCCGTCTTCGTCCAGCTCGAACAGGGCCTGCGCCGCGACTTCCTGGTCGGCCAGGTCGGCGGGCCGGCTGGTGGTCACGACGAGCAGCCGGGTGTCGTCGAGGTGCCGGGCGAAGTAGCGCAACGCCTCCCATGAGGAGGCGTCGGCGAAGTGCACGTCGTCGAGGACGGCGATCACCGCGGCCTGGGCGGCCAGGTTCCGCAGCAACGCGGCCAGTCCCTGCAGCAGCCTCGGCAGCGGCGGCTCCCGGTCGGGAAGGGATCCCCGGATGACGGCCACGCGGTGGAACAAGCTGGCCAGATCATCAAGCAACCCGCCGCACGCGGCCGTCACCTGCGCGTCCGACCGGTCCCGGAGAAGCGGGTCGATGGCCTCGGCCCACACCCCGAAGGCTGCGGTCATGCCGAGCGGGTGAGCGCGGGCGAACATGCTGGCCGCCTCCGGGTGGCGGGTGAGCAGTTCCCGGCTCAGCCGGCTCTTGCCCACTCCGGCCTCGCCCGACAGCAGGATGACCCGGAACTCGCCGGCCGCGGCTCTGGCGAACTCATCCTCCAGCACCGCCATCTCCTCGCGGCGGCCCACGAACGGCATTCTGGCGGCTGGCATCGGCCCGATATCCTCCGGACCGTCAGCGCGGCGCGGCGACGGGCGGTGGCAGGCCGCGAAGCGAGGCGTCCAGGATCTCGGCTGTGTGGGCCACCGAGACGTGCTCGCCGCGGTCGGCCAGCGCGGCCGCGATCTGCAGGGTGCAGCCCGGGTTGGCCGAGATCAGCAGCGGCGCGCCCGCGTCCAGCACCGACTGGGCCTTGCGCGCGCCGAGCTCGGCGGCCGCCTCGGGCTGCAGCAGGTTGTACACGCCGGCCGAGCCGCAGCAGGTCCCGGCGTCGGGCAGTTCGACCAGGCGCAGTTCGGGGATCGCGCGCAGCAGGTCCCGCGGCTGGCGGGTGATCCGCTGGGCGTGTCCCAGGTGGCAGGCGTCGTGGTAGGCGGCGGTGACCGGCAGCGGATGGCGCGGCGCGACCGGGCCGAGGTCGGCGAGGAACTCCGACAGGTCCCGGACCCGGGCACTCAGCGCCGCGGCCCGCCCGGCCCAGCTTGGGTCTTGCCCGTCCCGGCCGAGCAGCCGCTCGTACTCCTTCATGGCCGAGCCGCAGCCGGCCGAGTTGACCACGATCGCGTCCACGCCGGCCTGCTCGAACGTCTCGATCGTCTGCCGGGCGAAGTTCATCGCCTCGGCCTGCCGCCCGGCGTGCATGGACAGCGCGCCGCAGCAGCCCTGGCCGCGCGGGATGAGCACGTCGCAGCCCTCCATCGCCAGGACCCGCGCCGTCGCCGCGTTCACCTGCGGGAAGAACACGGACTGGACGCACCCGGTGAGCATGCCGACCACCGCGCGGCGCGGCCCGCGGGCCGCCACCCGCTCCGGCAGTCGGCCCGCCGGCGCCGGCGGGGGAGGGGCCAGCTTGAGCGCCGCGCCCAAAGTGGGGGAGAGCCGCCCGGGCAGGCTGCTGCGGGCCAGCTTCCGGTCCAGCCCGGTCCGCTGCACCGTGCGCAGCGGTCCGATCGCGGCCCGCAGCCGCTTGGGGTACGGGAACAATGCGAAGATCGCCGCCCGCTCGGCGCGCTCCCGCAACCGCGCCGCCCGCCCCGCCGAGGAGGCCGACCCCGAGGAGGCCGACACCGCCGGGACCGGTTCGGACCGGGCATCCTCGGTCCACACCCGCGCCGCCTCGATGAGCTGGTCGTACTGCACGCCGGACGGGCAGGCGGTCATGCACGCCATGCAGCCCAGGCACCGGTCGAAGTGCTCGGCCGCCGCCGGGGTCAGCTCGGCGCCCTCCAGGAGCTGGCCGATCAGGTAGATCCGGCCCCGCGGCGAGTCCATCTCCTCGGCCCACAGCTGGTACGTGGGGCAGGCCGGCAGGCAGAACCCGCAGTGCACGCAGTCCTTGATCACGCCGCGCAGGCGCTCGGCCTCCTCCATCAGCTTCCCCCTAGGCGGCCAGGGAACATCCGGTGGCCGGGATCGAACTGGTCCTTGACCGCGCGCATCAGCGCGGCCCCCGGCACCGGGCCGTACGCCCCGGCGGCGGTCAGCACCGCCGGCGGCGCGGCCAGCACCGCCACCGACCCGCGAGGCTCCGCGACCAGACCCCCGGGACCGCCGGAAAGGCCCAGCGCGTCGCGCAGCACCAGCACGAACCGTGCGGCGTCCGCCTCGGCGACGCCCGGGTCCAGGCACGCGTACAGCACTCCCGCCCCGGCCGGGCCGCTGACCACCGGCCGGACACCCGCGCTCGCACCCGCCGCGGCAATCGCCTCGAGCACCGCGGCCAGCCGGCTGACCCAGAACGACACGCGGACCACGACGGCCGGCGCACCCGCCTCGGGCACCAGGTCGAACCACCGGAACGGCACCTCTGACCGCGCCACCACCGGGGTGCCACCCGCCGCGGCGATGAGCTCGGCCACCCGCCCGGCCCGTTCGCCGACCCCTGACTCCGTGCCCTCCAGCAGCACGCCCATCCGCAGGAACTCAGCCGACCAGGCCAGCTCCACCGCCGACGGCACCAGCGCGGAACCGGCCGCCGTGGCGACCGCGGCAGCCGCCTTCGCCAACGCGGAGGGCCCGTAGTCGCCGGTGACCCAGGCCACCGCGGCGGGCCGCGGATGCAGCCGGAACGCCACCTCGGTGATCAGGCCCAGCGTGCCCTGCGACCCCGAGAACAGCTTGCCCAGGTCGTAGCCGGCCACGTTCTTGACCACCTTGCCGCCCGAGCGCGCCACCACCCCGTCGGCCCGGACGATCGTGATCCCGATCAGCAGGTCGCGCGGCGCCCCGTAGCGGAACCGCCGTGGCCCGGCCGTCCCGGTCGCCACCACGCCGCCCACCGTCGCGTCGGCCGGGACGTCGAGGGCCAGCTCCTGGCCCGCCGATCCCAGCACCGAGGCCAGGTGCCCGATGGTGGCGCCCGCCTGGACCCGCGCCACCAGGTCGCCGGCCGCGTGCTCGATGACCTGGTCCATGGCCTGCAGGTCGATGACCAGGTCGCACGCCGACGGCGGCGGGCCCCAGCTCAGCCCGGTCCCGGCGCCTCGCGGCACGACCGCGAGGTCGAAGGCCGCGGCGGCCCGCAGCAGCCCCGACGCCTCCTCAGTAGACGCCGGGAACGCGACGAACGACGGCACCACGCCGCCGATCGCGTCGGCGGCCGCGTCGGCCGACCGCACCACCGGGCACGCCGCGACCAGCGCGTCCCGGACGCCGGGTACCACGGTCCGTTCGGTATCCATCAAAAGATCTCCGCCTGCCCGGCCGCTACGGCGGGGTGCTCTGCCGCCAAAACCCCGGCGCGGCGGTGGCCGGGCACCTCGCCGCACAACCGCGGCGTGGGGAATATCTTGCCCGGGTTGCACAGGCTGGCCGGGTCGAACGCGCACCGGACCAGCTGCATGGTGTCCAGGTCGTCGGCACCGAACATCTTGGGCATGTACCGGGACTTGTCCACGCCCACGCCGTGCTCGCCGGTGATCGAGCCGCCCGCCTCCAGGCACGCGTCCAGGATCTGGCCGGACACCTCTTCGGCTGCCTCCGCCTGGCCCGGCACCGCGTCGTCGTACAGCACCAGCGGGTGCAGGTTCCCGTCCCCGGCGTGGAACACGTTGGCCACGCGGATGCCCGCCTCCGCAGACAGGGACGCGATCTTAGCCAGCACGGCGCCCAGCGACGTCCGCGGCACCACGCCGTCCTGCACGATGAAGGACGGGCTGATCCGGCCCACCGCGGCGAACGCGGACTTGCGCCCGGCCCAGATGACCGCGCGCTGCGCCGGGTCGTCGGCCGCCCGGATCTCGGTCGCACCCGCCGCCTCGCAGATCGCGCGGACCACGGACAGTTCCGCCTCGACCTCGGCGGCCGGCCCGTCCAGCTCGACGATCAGCACCGCTCCCGCTCCGGCCGGGTAGTTGCAGTGGACCGCGGCCTCGGCGGCCTCGATCGACAGCGCGTCCATCATCTCGATGGCCGCGGGCACGATGCCGGCCGCGATGATGTCGGATACCGCGCGGCCGCCCTCGGCGGTGGTGGCGTAGGCAGCCAGCAGGGTGTGCACCACCTCGGGCAGCGGCATCAGCTTGACCACGATCTTGGTCACGATGCCCAGCGTCCCCTCCGAGCCGGTAAACGCGCCGACCAGGTCGTATCCGGAAGCGACCCCGGTCCCGTCGCCCAGCCAGGTCAGCTCGCCCGACGGCGTGACGATCTGCAGGCCGGTCACGTGGTGCACGGTGAACCCGTGCTTGAGGCAGTGCGCGCCGCCGGAGTTCTCCGCCACGTTGCCGCCCACCGAGCAGACCACCTGGCTGGACGGGTCGGGCGCGTAGAACAGGCCGAACGGTGCCGCCGCCTTGCTCACGGCCAGGTTCGTCACGCCCGGCTCGACCACCGCCCGCCTGCTCACCGGGTCGATCTCGACGATGGAACGCATCCGGGACATCACGATCAGCACGCCGTCCTGGCGCGGCAGCGCCCCGCCGGACAGCCCGGTCCCGCTGCCCCGGGCCACGAACGGCACGCCCGCCGCCGCGCACGCGGCCACGACCGCCGCCACCTCCGAAGCCGTCGCCGGCAGCACGACCAGGGCCGGCACCGACCGGTGCGAGGTCAGCCCGTCGCATTCGTAGGTACGAAGCTCCAGCGGATCGGTGACGACGTTCCCGGCCCCGCAGATCTCCCGCATCCGCGGTACCAGCGCGTCAACCGCCGTCGTCATGCCTACCACCTCACCACGTGGAAGCTGTGCTGATTGTCTCCTTTTCCGGCACCGCTGGCGAGAAACCAGCTACGGCATGCGTTCGTACGCCGGGATGGTCAGGAAGTCGGCGAAGCTGTCGGCCAGGGCGACCTCGGTGAACAGCGCGACCGCCTGGCCGTACTGCGCGGCGTCGAAGCTGTCTCCGGCCGCGGCCCGGATCTTGGTCAGCTCCTCGTCGATGAGCTGCTCGACCAGCTCCCGGGTCACCACCGGCCCGTCGTCGAGCGCGACGTCGTTGTGGATCCACTGCCAGGTCTGGGACCGGGAGATCTCCGCGGTGGCCGCGTCCTCCATCAGGTTGAAGATGCCCACCGCGCCGTTGCCGCCCAGCCAGGCGGCCAGGTACTGCAGGCCGACGCTGATGTTGTTCCGCAGCCCGGCCTCGGTGATCGAGCCGGGCGTCTTGCTGATCGCGAGCAGGTCCTCCGCGGTGACGTGCACGTCCTCGCGGGTCTTGCTCAGCTGGTTCGGGTTCGACCCGAGCACGCTGTCGAAGACCTCCTTGCACAGCGGCACCAGGTCCGGGTGCGCCACCCAGGACCCGTCGAACCCGTCGCCGGACTCGCGGGTCTTGTCGTCGCGCACCTTGGCCATGGCCTGCGCGTTGACCTCCGCGTCACGCCGGCTGGGGATGAACGCTGCCATCCCGCCGATCGCGTGCGCACCCCGCCGGTGGCAGCTGCGCACCAGCAGCTCGGTGTAGGCGCGCATGAACGGCGCGGTCATCGTGACCGAGTTCCGCTCGGGCAGCACGAACTCCTTGCCCCGGGTGCGGAACTTCTTGATGATGCTGAACAGGTAGTCCCAGCGGCCGGCGTTCAGCCCGGCCGAGTGCTCGCGCAGCTCGTAGAGGATCTCCTCCATCTCGAACGCGGCCGGGATCGTCTCGATCAGCACCGTGGCCCGGACCGTCCCGCGCGGGATGCCGAGGAAGTCCTGCGCGATCACGAACGCGTCGTTCCAGAGCCGCGCCTCCAGGTGGCTCTCGTTCTTGGCCAGGTAGAAGTACGGGCCCTTGCCCTTGTCCAGCTGGCGCTGCGCGCAGGTCGCCATGTACAGCGCGAAGTCGACCAGGCTGCCGGACGCGCGCTCCCCGTCGACCAGGATGTGCTTCTCATCCAGGTGCCAGCCGCGCGGCCGGACCACGATCGTGGCCAGCTGCTCGTCCGGCGCGAGCGCGTAGTCCTTGCCCTCGGGGCTGGTGAAGTCGATCGTCCGGTCCAGCGCGTCCTTCAGGTTGAGCTGGCCGGTGACCATGTTGTCCCACAGCGGCGTGTTGGCGTCCTCGAAGTCGGCCAGCCACACGTTGGCGCCGGAGTTCAGCGCGTTGATCGTCATCTTCTTCTCGGTCGGGCCGGTGATCTCCACCCGCCGGTCGACCAGCCCGGGCGCGGGCGCCGCGACCCGCCACGAGGGGTCCTCCCGGATCTCGGCCGTCTCGGGCAGGAAGTCGAGCATGGCGCCGCTGGAGAGCTCGGCCTGGCGGCGACGCCGCGCGGCCAGTGCCTCATACCTCCGGGGCGCGAGTTCGGCGTGCAGGGCGGCGATCAGCTCGATGGCCCGCGGCGTGAGGATCTCGTCGTAGCGATCCCCGGACGGCCCGGTGATCTGCACGCTTTCGGTTCCCGGCATGTTAAGGGCTCCTCCCGGTCAGTGCCCTACATCTTAAGGAGCCCTCCCAGGCCAGCCGGCGGCGACTCCGGGACGCCGGCTCGTAACGCTCCCGGAACGATCCCGGCGTACCGTCGGCAACGTGGTGGAGCTTCAGCCGGTGACCGGGCAGACGGGCGCTCGCCGCGGCTGGTCGCGGTCGAGGCTGGCCGCGGTCGCGCTGGCCGCGCTCGCCGCGCTCATCCTCCCCGGCACGCTGGCCCTGTACGTGCTGACGCGCCAGAACCTGGCCGAGAACGGCGGCCAGGCCATCGTCATCTTCGCCACCTTCGTGACCGTGGGCCTGGTCATCACCTGGCACCGGCCGGGTAACCCGATCGGCTGGATCATCCTGGCCGCTGTGGACTTCCAGGGGCTGGCCATCGCCAGCTCGCTTTACGTGAGCCTGTCCCGTATCCCCAGCTACCACCTGCCCGTCGGCCCGCTCGTGTGGCTGGATTCCGCTTGGTTCGTGGGGATCGCCGCGCTCCCGCTGATCATCTTGCTGTTCCCGGACGGAACGCCCCCGTCGCCGAGGTGGCGCCGGGTGATGTGGTCCTATCTGGTGACGGTCGGGTGTTACCTGGTCTGTACCTACACCGCTGTGGTCATCGCGGTGGCGGGGCACCGGGCCGGGATCGATGCCAACGGCACGCCGGCCTTCGTCGACCATCCGGCCGGGTGGTACGCCGCGGCGACCAGCGTCTTCACCGTGGTGCTGCCGGCGTTCTGGGTCTCGTTCGTCGTGGCCCAGGTGCTGAGCTGGCGCCGGTCCGGCGGTGAGCGCCGTCAGCAGCTCAAGTGGCTGCTGGCCGGGGCCGCGGTCATGGCCGTTCCCCAGGCCCTGCTCCAGCCGGTACTGGCCCTCCCGAACCTGTCCGACGCGGCGCAGGGCATCCTCAACACCGTGGCCACGCTGTTCCTGGCCGCGCTGCCGGTCGGCCTGGCCGTGGCCATCCTGCGCTACCGGCTGTACGACATCGACCGGATCATCTCGCGCACGCTGGCCTACGCGATCGTGACCGGGTTGCTGGTCGGGGTGTACGCGGGCGTGGTCCTGCTGGCCACTCAGGTGCTCTCCATCAAATCCCCGGTAGCGGTCGCGGCGGCCACCCTGGCCACCGCCGCCCTGTTCAACCCGGTCCGGCGCCGGGTCCAGCGCGTCGTCGACCGGCGCTTCAACCGGGCCCGCTACGACGCGGACCGCACCATCGAGGCGTTCGCCGCCCGGCTGCAGGACTCCGTCGACCTGGCCGCCGTCCAGGCCGACCTGGCGCGCGTCGTGCACCGGGCCCTGGAACCCGCCCACGTCTCGCTCTGGACGAACAATCCCGGCTAATGCACCCGCCATTACCTGGCGCATATCATGAGGCTTTTCCGCACGGTATTCCGCGTGCCATAAGCGACCTCGCGCCGCAGCTCAGACCTGACGCAAATCGCGAAAGCTGCTAAACTTGCGTAACCCCGGATATGAGCACTCAACCCCGTCAGCGCGCTACTAAAGAAAGTATATCATTGAATATGACGTCGCGCCACGCCAATTCCGTCGCCGATCGGCCCGCGGACGCTGTCGGTCAGGAGCAGGCCTATGTTGACATGCTCTACGGCCTGCTCGATCAGGCGCGTGAGCGGACCGGGCAGGCGCTGAACCAGACGCTCGGCAGCGGTGGCGCGGGCGGGACGTTCCAGGCCCGGCTGGAGCGCGACTTCACCGCGACCGAGCAGAGCAGGCGCCTGGCCCAGCTGAACGCGGTCGAGCGGGGCCTGGTCTTCGGCCGCACGGACGGCGTGGCACCCCGCCGCACCGATGCCGAACACGACGACCCCCCGGTCACGCTGTACATCGGCCGGATCGGCCTGCGGGACGACGAGCACGAGCCGCGCCTGATCGACTGGCGCGCCCCCGCCGCGCACCCGTTCTACGCCGCCACCCCCAAGAACCCGAACGGCCTGATCCGCCGGCGCCACATCTACACCAGGGACCGCACCGTCACCGGGGTCGACGACGAGGTCTTCGACCTGGACCAGCTGTCCGAGCCCGATCGCCAGTCCCTGTCCGGCGAGGCCATGCTGATCGCCAGCATCACCTCCGCGCGCACCGGCCGGATGACCGACGTGGTGGCCACCATCCAGGCCGAGCAGGACCGGGTCATCCGGGCCGGCCTGCAGGGCGTCCTGGTCGTGCAGGGCGGCCCGGGCACCGGCAAGACGGTCGCCGCCCTGCACCGCGCCGCCTACCTGCTCTACACCCACCGCAGGACGCTCGAGCGCCGCGGCGTGCTGGTCATCGGGCCGAACGCCACCTTCCTGCGCTACATCAGCCAGGTCCTGCCGTCCCTGGGCGAGACCGACGTGGTGCTCACCTCGATGGCCGAGCTCTTCCCCGGCGTCAGCGCCGCGCCGGACGACGACCCGGCCGCGGCCGAGATCAAGGGGGACCTGAAGATGGCCGGCGTGCTGCGCCGCGCGGTGCGCGACCGCCAGCAGGTCCCGCACGGCGACCTGGAGGTCACCGCCGACGACGTGCGGCTGACCGTGCCCGGCGACGCCGTGCTGCGCGCCCGCGACCGGGCCCGCGCGCTGCGCAAGCCGCACAACGCGGCCCGCCTGCAGTTCGTCACCGAGCTGCTCGGCGTGCTCGCCCGCGCCGAGGCCGCGGCCCTGGGCCGTCCCCTGGACCCCGACGACCTGCCCTACACCCGCGCCCGGCTGTGGGACGAACCCCCGGTCCGCGCCGCGCTCGACGGCCTGTGGCCGTTCCTGACCCCGCAACGGCTGGTCGCCGGGCTGCTGGCCGAGGAAGGTGCCCTCCGCCGCGCCGCTCCGGATCTTTCTTCTGCCGAACGGGCCGTGGTGCTCCGACCCGATGCCCCTGACGCGTGGACCGTGGCGGACGTTCCGCTGCTTGACGAGGCCGCCCAGCTGCTGGGCAGCGATGACTCGGCGGTCAAGCGGCAGCGCCGGACCGCCGAACGCGAACGCCGGGCCGAGGAGCGCTACGCCCGGGAGGTGCTGGAGATCACCGGCGTGGCCGAGACCGGGATGGTGGACGCCTCCACGCTGGCCGACTGGAACCGTGACCCCGGCCAGCAGCTCACCACCGCCGAACGCGCCTGGGCCGACCCCTCGTGGGCCTACGGCCACGTGATCGTGGACGAGGCGCAGGAGCTGTCCGCGATGGCCTGGCGGATGGTAATGCGGCGCATCCCCACCCGGTCGCTGACCGTCGTCGGTGACGTGGCCCAGCGGGGGAGCGCGGCCGGCGCCCGGACCTGGGCGCAGATGCTCGACCCGTACGTCAAGGGCCGCTGGCACGAGGAATTCCTCACCGTCAACTACCGAACCCCGGTCGAGATCATGGCCGTGGCCGCCGACGTGCTGGCCTCGGTCGCCCCCGGCGAGCAGCCCCCCGAGTCCGTCCGCGAGGAGGGCGTCCCGCCCCGCGCGGTGAAAATCCCACCAGCCCCATCAGCCCCATCAGCCCCACTGGCCACTGGCGCCGCAATTGTCGTCGACAACGAGGTCGCCGAACTGGCGGCCGAGAATGGGCAGAGCGGCCGCCTCGCGGTGATCGCGCCCACGGCCCGGATCGCCGAGCTGACCCTGGCCCTGCCCGCGGCGGTGCCCGGCGACCGGCCCGACGTGCTCGACTCACCAGTTGCCCTGCTCACCGTGGGCCAGGCCAAGGGCCTGGAGTTCGACCGGGTGGTGCTGGTCGACCCGGCCGGGATCCTGGCCCAGTCCCCGGCGGGCGGGCACGACCTGTACGTGGCGCTGACCCGCGCCACGCACCGCCTCACCGTCGTCTACGACGGCGACCTGCCCGCCGAGATGAGTCGTCTGGAAAGGGCCGTCTAGCGTGCCGACAGGGTCGGCGAGCTCTCCAGGACCTTCTTGACCTTCTGGGTGACGCCGAAGCTGTTCATGAGCCAGTCCCAGGACAGACCGCCGGCACCGATCCGCAGTTCGGTCTGACCGCCCCGCGGGATGATCGTGACCTGCGCCTTGACGAGCCGGTTCTCGCCCGTGCCGACCACGATCTCGTTCGGCTGCCCGTCGTGCTCAGCCTGGTACATGGTCCGGCCAATGGCCTTGCCCGGCAGTACGTTGTAGCGCTCTCCCAGTCCGTCGCGCAGCGCCGAGACCACCTCTTCGGTGGTCAGGTCCGCGCGGGGAACGGTAACGGTAGGCATGGCTGCTCTCTCCTTCCTTTAGCCCTCACCGGGAAGTATCCCGCCCCCCAGTCCCGGACCCACGCCGCCCGGCGCTTAGGCTGCCACGGTGGAGACCGAGTCGGAGCCGCCGCTCGCGGGCGCCACGGCGGCGCACGAGGTGCTGCGGGCCCTGGCCGCCCGCCGCCGCACGGACAGCCAGCCAGGGACGCGCGAGGATGGCCTGCGGATCGCGCTGGTTATCGAGGGGGGCGCCATGCGCGGCGTCATCTCCGCCGGCATGGCCCTCGCCCTGGCCGAGCTCGGTCTGGTCCCGGCCTTCGACGCCGTCTACGGCGCCTCGGCCGGGGCGATCACCGGGGCCTGGCTGCTGAGCCGGCCCGAAGGCCTGCGCGGCTGGGCGGAGCCCGCCTACGCCAAGACCCTGATCCGCCGCTCCGCGCTACTACGCGGCCGCCCCGTGGCCGACATCCGCGCGCTGATCGAAGACCTGTACCAGACCACGTTCCCGATGGATTTCGCCGCCGTCCTGGCCAGCCCGATCGAGTTCCACCCGCTGGCCACTGACGCGGCCACCGGCCAGTCCACCGACCTGCGCCCGTTCATCGGCAACCCGGCCGAGCTTCGCCTGGCCCTGCGGGCCAGCGCCGCCCTGCCGCTGCTGGCCGGCCCGCCGGTCGAGTTCGCCGGCCGCCGCTTCTACGACGCGGGTGTCTCCGAGTCCGTCCCCTACCGCACCGCCCTGGCCCAAGGCGCCACCCACCTGCTAATCCTCCGCTCCCGCCGCGCCCCCCAAACCACCGACGGCCACCCGCAAACCACCGACGGCCACCGGCTAACCAGTCCGTCCGCCACCGACCGCCACCCGCCCGCCGCCGCCGACCGCCACCCGCCCGCCGCCGACCGCCACCCGCCCGCCGACGACCGCCACCCGCGCGCCGATCCTGCCGCCGTCGACGGCCGCGTCTTCCGCCCCTCGCGCTCCACCCGCTGGCTCGCCCGCACCACCCTGCGCCGCGAAACCCCGGCCCTCCGCGAGGCCTTCCTCGCCCGCGAGTCCCGCCTAGCCGCCGACGACCAGCTCCTCGCCACCTACGAAGCCGCCTCACCCATCCCTACAGCCACAGACACCCCAGCAGACACTGCCGCCCCGGCAGCCCCTTTCGCCCTGGCAGCCCCTTTCGTCCCAGCCGCCCATCCCGCCGTGTTCTCCATCCGCCCCGCCGCCAGCTCACCCGCGGTCAGCCGCCTGGCCACTAACGGCGCCCTCCTCCAAGCCGCCCTGGAAGCCGGCCGCGCCGCCGCTCACGCCGCCCTCCACGCCTGCGCCCCCGACCCGCGCACCCCGACCCTCTGACTTGTCGAGCTGCCCGCTATATCCGTTATGTCACAACCTAAACTTGAGACATTTCGGACATGAGAATTATCGTGGGTCGTTACCGTCGCTATAGCGACTAAAACGACCCACAATGATGGACGCGACGGGTTCCTGGCACTCCACCCAGTCGCTCGCGACCCGGCAAAAGCCGTAAAAGGGACAAAGCGTCACCAGGGCAAGCGGCCGTAGGCGTCGGCGGGGCCGTCGGCGGTCCACAGGTGGCCCCACAAGATGCCGCTCGGCCCGTCGGCGGGCAGGGTGGCCAGGTACACACTGGCTTCCGCCCCCTCGGTGACCGAACGGAATCCGCTGTTGCGGTTCAGGTCGGTCTTGGTGTACCCGGGGTTGGCCGCGTTGACCTTGATCGGCGTATCCCGGAGTTCCCTGGCGTACATGGCGGTGATCATGTTCAGCGCGGACTTGGACGAGGGGTAGGCCAGGCTGGCTGGAATCCCGGCCAGCGGGCTCGCCGGATCAGTCTGCGCGGAGATCGACCCGACCTCGCTGGACACGTTGACGATCCGCGCGGCCGGGGCGCGCCGCAGCAGCGGCAGCATTGCGTTGGTCACCCTGATCACTCCGAACACGTTGACTTCGTACACCTCGTGCATCACAGCCAGGTCGGTCTCGCTCGGCGGGTTACCCAGCGCGATGCCCGCGTTGTTGACCAGGATGTCCAGCCGCCCGTACTCCCGCTCGATCCAGTCGGCGGCCTCTCGGACCGACGCGTCACCGGTGACGTCGAGCGGGACGAACCGCACGTCAGCCCCGTCAGCCCGCAGCGTACGCTCGGCCTCCAGCCCGCGTTCGGAGTCTCGCGCCCCGGCCAGCACGGTAAAGCCGCGCGCCCCGAACTGCCGCGCCGTCTCCAGCCCGATTCCCTTGTTGGCCCCGGTGACCAGGGCGATCGTCGTCGTCATAGCCTCGACGCTACGAGGCGCCCGCACGGCGCGGCAGAGACCCGCCGAGCCTGGGATCAGCGGTACCACCCACAGCGCGGCCGCGAACGCTGAACACCCGCGACACTAGAGACATGAACTCGACCAACCGCGCCGGGCTGGCCGCGTTCCTGCGGGCCAGGCGGGCCCGGCTCAGCCCGCGCCAGGCCGGCCTGCCCGAGGCCGGGGCGCCGGGCCGGCGGCGGACACCCGGGCTGCGCCGCCAGGAGGTGGCCCAGCTGGCCGGCATGTCGGTCGACTACTACATCCGGCTGGAGCAGGGCCGTGGCCCGCACCCGTCGCGGCAGGTGCTGGCCGCACTGGCCCGGGCGCTGATGCTCACCGCCGACGAGCGCGACTACCTATTCCGGGTGGCGGGGGAGTCGCCGCCACTGGTGGCCGGGCCGAGCCGGGAGATCACGCCCGGCATCAGGCACCTGCTCGACAGCCTGCCGGAAACCCCGGCCTACGTGGTCGACGCGGCGTACAACGTGCTGGCCTGGAACCGCCTCGCGACCCACTTCATCGGCGACCTGTCCGGGTACGAGGACCGGAACATGATCCGCTGGACGTTCCGGCGGGAGCCGACCGACGTGATCTGGACCGACGAGCACTTCGTCAGGTTCACCCGGGCCACGGTGGCCGACCTGCGCGCGAGCTACGCCCGTTACCCGGGCGACACCGCGATCGATCAACTGGTCACCGAGATGCTCGCGCTCTCCCCCCGGTTCGCGCAGATGTGGGCCGAACACGAGGTGGAGGTGCGCGCGCCGATGCTCAAGTACGTCAACCACCCGCAGGCCGGCCCGCTGGAGTTCGAGTGCCAGGTCCTGCACATCGCCGACACCGGCCAGCGCCTGATCGCCTACTGCGCCGCGCCCGGCTCCGCCACCGAGGCCGCCTTCCGCCAGCTCGCCCGCCAGGCCGGCGAGCTGGCGAGCACCGAGCTGCCGGGCACCGAGCTGCCGGGCACCGAGCTGGCGGGCACCGAGCTGCCGGCTTGAGGCGCGGCCGCGCAGCTAGCCGCCCGCGGGCATCTGCCAGACGACCTGGCCGGCAGTGTTGTATCCGATCATCACCCGGTGCAGTCCCGCGAAGGCGAGATTGCCCGGCACCGAGAAGTCCCAGAGCCGTACGCCGCTTCCCGGCCAGGCGGCGAAGGTCTGCGCACCGTATTGCCTGCCGTCGGCCAGCTTCAGCACCACCCGGGCCACGTTCTCGTGCGTGTAACCGTAGAACACCAGCAGCGAAGGCTTCGGCGGGCCGCCGGTGTTGAACACCGTAACGACGGGGGGTCCGCTGGCTGGGGCGTCCGAGATCGCGGAGCTGTTCTCCGAGTCCCAGAAGCCGAC
>Ga0209168_10002172_pt1 | contig 14424 bp, 11 predicted proteins | sample Coa_R1_FD_187156 | JGI IMG/M metagenome (GOLD analysis project Ga0209168, IMG submission 187156) | Surface soil microbial communities from Centralia Pennsylvania, which are recovering from an underground coalmine fire - Coalmine... | ecosystem: Environmental > Terrestrial > Soil > Unclassified ... | reverse complement strand
GGGATTCCTATCTTTCTCCCCCTCCGAAAACCAACCCTGCCCGATTCGCATCCGACCGTAAAATAATCCGCGTACGACCATGCCCGCTCGATTCGCACACGGCGAGTTCCATGATTAATAGAATTCTCCGTGACTCTGTGTCTCCGTGGTGGATGCTCTTCGCCCTGCTGTGCGCCGCTGCAGCGCAAACCTCCACCGCCCCCACCATCACCGTCCTCGACGAAAACGGAGTCGCTGTCCCCTCCGCCCGTATCACTCTTCAGGCGCCGCCCCAAGCCGCCTGGCACTGCCAGACCGATTACACCGGGCGCTGCCGCTTCCCGGGCCTGGCCGCCGGACAATACGAACTCCGCGTCGAAAAAGAAGGCTTCTACGCTTTAGCCCAGCCCGCCCTCCAGGTCACGACCGCCTCCAACATTGACGTAACCATCTCGCACCAGCAGGAAGTTCGCGAAATCGTTAACGTCCAGGAATCCGCCCCCGCTATCGATCCCGCGCAAGTTTCCTCCCAGGAAACGCTCACCGGACTCGATGTCATCAACATGGTCTTTCCCGTCACCCACGACTACCGCAACGCCCTCAATTTCATTCCCGGCGTAGTGCAAGACCAATTCGGCCAGCCCCACGTCGCCGGCGCCGAGACCTACCAGACCGTCACCCTGCTCGACGGCTTCAACGTGACCCAGCCCGCCAACGGTTTGCTCCTCGTCCGCGTCAGCACCGACGCCTTCCGCTCCATCCAGGTCGAGCCCTCCCGCGAGCCCGCCGAGGACGGCAAAGGATCCGGCGGTATCCTCTCCCTCAACACCGGCATCGGCGACGACCACTTCCGCTTTTTCGCCACCAACTTCCTGCCGTCTTTGCAGAACAAGCACGGATGGCGCTTCGACCAGTTCCTCCCGCGCTTCACCTTCTCCGGCCCCATCGAGAACGGAAGAATCTGGTTCTACAACGCCTTCGAAGGCGAATACGACAACATCGTCTACACCGAACTCCCCACCAATCAGGACAACGACCACCTTCTCCGTTTCGGTAACCTCACAAAAGTTCAGACTAATCTCACGAACCGCGACATCCTCACCACCAGCTTCCTCGTAAACCACATTCACGACCAGTACGGCCTTCTCTCTCCCCTGAGCCCGCAATTAACCAATCCCAAAAATATTGCTTCCGCCTACGTCGCCAGCATTAAAAATCAGCACTACTTCGCCGGAGGCCAGCTCCTCGAAACCGGTTTCGCTTTCGACCAGTACAACGTCCACCTCACTCCCTACGGAACCGCACCTTACCAAATCACCCCCAACACCGCCTTCGGAAATTACTATCTGAACGAAACGACTCAGGCCGAACGCTTTCAGGGATTGTTCAATCTATATCTGCCCTCTCATCAATGGCACGGCCGCCACGATTTCAAACTCGGCGCCGATATCGATCGCCTTTCCTATAACGCTGAGTTCTTCCGCCAGCCCATCTTGTTCTTTACATCCGATGTCACCACGCCCCAGCCCGCAGACATCTGCTCCACCGCCGCGCTGGACAAAAACTTTCCCTGCACTCGCTATTCAACGTTCTCCCCCGCCCCGGTGCACTACCAGTACAACTCCGAAGTCAGCGCCTACGCCGAAGACCGCTGGAGCCTCACCAACCGTCTTCTGATCGAACCCGGCGTGCGTCTTGACTGGGACGAAATTGTCCGACAAGCCAACATCGCTCCCCGCCTCGCCGCGACCTACGTCCTCGATAACACCGGCACCACCAAGCTCTCCGCCGGCATCGGCCTTATCTACGAATCCACCCCCATGTTCCTGATCGCCCGCCCCTACGCCGGCACTCGCGACGACACCTTCTTCACCACCGATCCCAACTGCACCGCGCCCACCGGATGCGTCACCACCACCGGCCCCATCACCACCACCTTCACCGCCAATACTGCCGCTCTCCAAGTCCCTCGCTTCCTGAACTGGAGCGTCGGCCTCGAGAAAAAGCTTCCTGCCGCCATCTACCTCAAGGCCGAATACTTCGAACGCCGCGGCTCTCGTGGATTCGTCTACAACACGCGTTCACCCAACGGCGGCGACTTCTTCCTCGCTAACACCCGCGACGACCGCTATCGCGCCTTCCAACTCACGCTTCGCCACACCTTCCGCGAGTCGTATTCGATCGCGGGCTCCTACACTCGCTCTAGCGCCCACTCCAATCAAGTTCTCGACTTCAACGTCGACAGCCCCATCCTCAGCCCGCAGCAACCCGGCCCTTTTCCCTGGGATACTCCCAACCGCTTTCTCTCCTGGGGATACGTGCCCTTCTTCAAACTTCCCATCATCCACCAGATGGAACTCGCTTACTCCATGGAAGCCCGCACCGGATTTCCCTTCGGCCTCTTCAACCCGCAGCAGCAACTGATCAGCACCCCCGGCGCCGATCGTTTCCCCGAATATTTCTCCCTCAACCTGCAACTGGAAAAACGCTTCCACTTTCTCGGCTACTACCTCGCCCTCCGCGGCGGATTCGACAACATCACCGGACGCTGCAATCCCTTCTTCGTCAACAACGTCATCGACCCCATCAATCATCCCGCCCCAACATTTACCGCCTGCGAAGGCCGCGCCTTCACCTCCCGCATCCGCCTCCTGGGAAAGAAATAGCGCAAGGATAGGTAGCGCCGGCGTCCCGCCGGCTGTCGCGGGGGCGTCTCGCCCCCGCACTCCGAGCTATAATCATCCTCATACTTGCATCGAAACTCAGTCTCCCATCATCAGAAAAACCTGGAGGAAACAATGGCTCACGAACTACCCCCCCTACCTTACGGTTACGACGCTCTCGAACCGACCATCGATAAGCAGACTATGACTCTGCATCACGATATGCATCACGGCGCCTACGTGAAGAATCTCAACGCCGCCATCGAGAAGCACCCCAATCTTGCCAACAAATCCGCTGACGAACTCATCCGCGACCTCAACGCCATTCCCGAAGACATCCGCGCCGCCGTCCGCAACAATGGCGGAGGCCACGTCAACCACAGCATGTTCTGGAAGATCATGAAGCCCAAAGGCGGAGGCGATCCCAGCGGCGAAATCGCTCAGGTCATCCAAAAAACCTTTGGCAACTTCAACGATTTCAAAACCAAGTTCAACGACGCCGGCGCGAAACAATTCGGCTCAGGATGGGTATGGCTTGCAGGCAAGTCGAACGGCGAAGTGCAGATCATGTCAACGCCGAACCAGGACAACCCTATTTCACAAGGGCTCTATCCCATTTTCGGCAACGACGTCTGGGAGCACGCCTACTATCTGAAGTACAACAACCGGCGCCCTGAATATCTAGCGGCCTGGTGGAATGTCCTCAACTGGGACGAAATCAACAAACGCTACGCCGCCTTCAAGTCCGGCAAAGCCGCAGCCCACGAACCGGCACTAGCGCATCATTAAACCTCACGTAGGGGCGGACGCATTCGTCCGCCCCACGAAGCGAAGCGAGCGCCCGAAGAATTCCTCAGTGATCCTCCGTGCCCTCAGTGGTTATCGCCTTGTCTTCCTTCGTGATCCCTCGTGTCCTTAGTGGTTATCTCCTCGTTCGTTGCTAAACACAGAAAAGGCCCCTGCCGCAGCAGAGGCCTTTTTTCTCACTTAACCACTCTAAGCAGCCGACCGCGCATACTGTTCCGGCTGCTGCTCGAACTTCTTCTTGCAATCCGCTGAGCAGAAGTTGTACTGCTTCCCGCCATATTGGGCTTTATATTGAGAATTATTCTCGTCAACTTGCATTCCACAAACAGGATCTTTGGTCATTGCGCTTCGTCTCCTGTATAAATTTTCATCCTCCCAGGATTCTGCGCCTCTCCTGCCCCACTTCCGCTCAGGTAATTCCTGTAAATCTCTTCCGATCCGCAACCGTAGCGCCGGCGTCCCGCCGGCTGTCGCGGGGGCGTCCTCGCCTCCGCACGTATATGGGACTCCCACACGAAATGGTTCGAATCCTCTGTGTTCCTCGGTGCCCTCTGTGGTTAAATTCCTACGGCCTCCGCACCACCACCCCGCCCTTCATCACAAAATCCACCTTCTCCATAATCGTGACGTCGCTGAGTGGATCCCCAGGTGCCGCCACAAGATCCGCCAACTTCCCGGCCTCCACCGTCCCCAGCGACTGCTTCATCCCTAGCAACTCCGCCGCCGTCACCGTCGCCGATCGAATCGCCTGTGCCGGAGTCATCCCAAACTTCACCATCGATGAAAATTCCTTCGCCGGATTCACCTTCCAATCAAATCCTCCCGCATCGGTTCCAAACGCAATCTTCACCCCAGCCTTCATAGCGCGCTTAAATGTGTCCTCATGAATCTGGATCATCTTCACCCACACCGGAGCCCCTTCCGCCGCGCGCCCCTGCGCCACATACTCGCCCACAAAAATCGTCGGCACATAAAAAATGCCGCGCGCCGCCATGGTCTTCAAATCTTCATCGGCGATGTAATTCCCGTGCTCAATGGAATCGACCCCGGCCTCCACCGAGTTGTGTACGCCATTCAACGCCATCGCGTGCGATGCCACTTTATGCCGCTCGCGATGGGCCTCATCCACAATGGCCCGCAACTCATCCATGGTGAATGTCGGAATGTCATCGAGCACGCCATCTTCCCGCACGCGGTACGACCGGTCGCTATATACCTTGATCCAGTCCGCGCCATGGCTGATCTGCTCCCGCACCGCCGCGCGCGCGTTGTCCGCGCCATCCACAAGCTGCACCCCATGCGGCACCATCACATTCGGCGCATACCCCTGCAGCGGATAAGCTCCGGTCACATCCAAAGCCCGCGTCGCCACCTGCATCCGCGGCCCGAGAATCACGCCGTTGTTGATTGCCTTCTTCACGTCCGCATCGGCATATCCCGCGCCCTCGGTCTCGAGATCGCGAATCGACGTGAACCCATACTCCAGCGCCCGCCTTGCATTCACCGTAGCCACAATCGTCCGGTACTCGGAAGACTCTTTCAACAACTGCTGATCGTAATCTGCCGCAGTGATGTCCCCCTGCAGCAAAACGTGCGTATGCGTATCAATCAGCCCGGGCAAACAGGTCTCGTGCGAGAGATCAATCACCTCAGCCCCTCCAGGCGCGGCCGTGGCAACCTCTTTAATCTTCTCGCCCTCAATGACCACGACCACATTCTTCCGCACCGCATCCCCGCGCCCGTCAAACAACGCCCCGCACCGCAGCGCGACACTCTTCGACCCAACGGTCTGCCCGTAAAGAGAACAAGTGCCCAGACCCACAAACAAAAGAACTACAGCTCCGCAAGCAACCTTACTCACGTGACCTCCTCGAAACTCGAAACTCGAAACGACCACGGACTACTAGCCACTAGCCACTGGCAACTGCTTTTCTGCATTTCCTGTGCACGCTCTGTGGACAATCCGGCGACCCACTCTACCAAATTCCATCCCCCTCGACGGCCTACAGCAAAAACCGCCGCAATCCAGAGCATGACCAGCCCTTTTCAACCTCCAGTTTCATCCGTGTCGATCCGCGAAAATCCGTGGCCCGGTTTTCCGCATTTGCACCAAAAAGCGGAGTTGACCCGCGCCCATTTCCTTCGTACATTCTGTTTCGCCCTCACACAAAAAGCTGCTCGTCCCGTCCCTGCGAAGAGAAAGGCACGGCAGCAAATTTCAGTCGTTCAAGAAACACAAACGCAGTACGGGGATCGGCGCCATGAAATCTGTGGAATGGAAGACCTACCGCACCCGCTTCTTGGTCAAAGCCAAGCGACTCAACTACGCTCTCAGCTTCACCGATCACCTCGGTCGCCAGCACTGTGGTCGCAAAGGGGATTACCTGGTCGAATCCTTTGAAGGCGTCCTCAGCATCGCCCCCAGGCAGATCTTTGAGGACATCTACGTTCCGATGCCCCGGCGGGCGAAAGGAACTCCCGATTTCGCGCGCGACGAAATCGTGTCCGCTGCCAATGCCAGCGACTTGCAGTTCAGTCCCATTCGCTTTGAACCCCTCCCCATCGAAACGATCAACGAAGGACCGGTGCGCTATCCGCTCCCCGTTCCGCCTCGAGCCCAGCACGATCCACCGTCGCGCGCTCGCCGCAAATCCCCTCAACCTGTTCGCACCGCCTCATCGCGGATCGGCCTGATGTGAATTCGGAGCGTTTCACAAGCCGTGTCGTTTCTTCGATGTGGAAAACGCGTCCGTCATCGCGCACCAAGCCCGTCATTGCTAGGGATACAACCTATTGTGTTTCCCTCTTGACAGGCACAACAGGCGGGAGTAACTTGGCATTCCCAAGCACGAAATTTCCCCTCCACGGGAATGGGGTGGGAATGAGTTGAAGGGACCTGTGGCGGTGCCCGGTACGAGGTGACCCGGCACGAAAGCAGGCAGGATAGGTCAGGCGCCCGGGCTTCTCGATCTGTAAAGCCCGGCGCCGCAACCTCAAAGCAACCTAGCCTTCCGGAGGCCGGTCGGCGGAAGCCGGAAGCCGATTTCAAGTGCGGTGATCCGTTCCCCGATCCTCCCCCGGGGTACGACAAGCAACTCGTTGTAAACCGTCCGTTTGGAGATCAGGGGAACTCCCTTTTCGGCCAGCGGGCGGCAGCAAATCAGGAGCCCGAAATGGAAGGTCTTACTCGCTTAGTCGCCGACTCTTTAGCCCGGCACGGCTTTGATCGTCCTCTGGACTATCGCCGCCTGCACTGGTCGCGCTGGTTCCGCTGCGAGTCCCATCACAGCCTCCTCTTTGTACCCAGCAAGCCCGGCGTCTTCGCCGTAGCCGAAGAAATCATGGACCTCGATCGGCCATCCACCATCCCGGAATCCGAAAGCCGCAAGCCGGAAGCCGAACCCCGCCGCATGCTCGCCGTAGCCCAATTCTTCGAAGCCGACGACATGGCCTTCGTACTCGACCGCATGCTTTCGCGCTCGAATCCCATGCAAGCTCGCCTGGCCTCCGGTCGCTATTTCGTCCGCTTCGTCGTCATCGAAGACTCATCCCAGCGCCGCAGCATCTGCAGCGCCCTTAATCAATGGATGGTCTCCGCCGCTGAGAAAGCCACGGGCATCGGCTCCCACTTCGCCAGTTCCCTGGAATTGACGCCCGCGACCGAATACGTCCCGCAGGCCTATGAGGCGCAAGCCAGCCTGTTCGATGCGAACAAGGCACAACCGGCTCCTCCATCAATAACGGCCCCGCAGCTCGACTCCGGCGCCGCCACCAACATTCACTGTCCGTCCCCCTTCCCCTCCGGTTTCTAACCGGAAGGAGAAAATCGACGCCCGCTGATCGCGCCGCGTCAAGAACCGTGGAAGAACGGCGCTCGACCGTCGCAGAAAAGAAGTCGTGGAAGAGCGGCGCTTTAGCGCCGCGTTAGGCGAAAAGATGATTCGGGCTTTAGCCCCTGTTCTTTAACAATTCCCAATTCCGCACCACCCCGATCGCCCGCCCGCTGGCCGGACGCCCGAATCGGCCGCTACACCCATAGAATCTAATAGGAGAGCCCCTAATGCCTGAAATCAAAACCGTTAACGATACCGCCGCTGCCTCGCCGAACGCCTCCATCTCCAAAAAGAAGGCCCCCGGCCTCTCCTTCCGCCGTTTCTTCACCAAGCCCGGCGTCTCCCCCTACAACGAGGTCGACTGGGACCTCCGCCTCGCTCAGATCACCGACGCCCAAGGCAACGTGATCTTCGAGCAGAAGGACGTCGAAGTCCCCAAAGACTGGTCCATGACCGCCACCAACATCGTGGCCAGCAAATATCTGCACGGCAAAATCGGCACTCCCGAGCGCGAGACAGGAGTCCGCCAGCTCGTCTCCCGCGTGGCTGAAACCATCCGCGACTGGGGAATGTCCCAGGGCTACTTCCGCACTCCCGAAGACGGCGCAACTTTCCACGACGAATTAGTCCACATCCTCGTCCGCCAGTACGCGGCCTTCAACTCGCCCGTCTGGTTCAACGTAGGTTGCGACCGCATCGAGCCCAACTCCGACGGCCGCAGCTGGCACTGGAATCCCCAATCGCAGCAAGTCGAATTCGGCGTCACCGGATACTCCAAGCCCCAGTGCTCCGCCTGCTTCATCAACTCGGTGAAAGATTCTCTCGACTCGATCCTCACCCTCGCCAAGACCGAAGGCATGCTCTTCAAGTGGGGCAGCGGCACCGGCACCAACTTGTCCCCACTGCGCGGCTCGACGGAGACTCTCTCCGGCGGAGGCACCGCCAGCGGCCCGCTCAGCTTCATGAAAGGATTCGATGCCTTCGCCGGCGTCATCAAGTCCGGCGGCAAGACTCGCCGCGCTGCCAAGATGGTCATCCTCAACGTCGACCATCCCGACATCATCGAGTTCATCGAGTGCAAGCAGAAAGAAGAAGCCAAGGCCCACGCCCTCGTCGCCATGGGATACGACGGCTCCCATCCCGACTCCGACGCCTACTCTTCCATCTTCTTCCAGAATGCGAATAACTCAGTCCGCGTTACCGATGACTTCATGTACGCCGTCGTCCGCGACACCGACTTCTCCACCCGCACCGTTCAGGACGGCACCGTTGTCCACACGTACAAGGCCAAAGATCTCCTGCACAAAATTTCTGAAGCCACCTGGCACTGCGGCGATCCCGGCATGCAATACGACACCACCGTCAACCGCTGGCACACGAGTAAGAACACCGCCCGCATCAACGCCAGCAATCCCTGCAGCGAATACATGTTCCTCGACGATTCCGCCTGCAACTTGGCCAGCCTGAATCTTCTGAAGTTCGCGCCCAACGGAACCTTTGATGTCGAAGCCTACCGTCACGCCGTAGACGTGCTGATCACCGCGCAGGAAATCCTGGTCGACAACGCCGGATATCCCACCGAAGCCATCATGCGCAACTCGCACGACTACCGCCCGCTAGGCCTGGGATATGCAAATCTCGGCGCGCTGCTGATGGCCGCAGGCCATCCCTACGACAGCGACGGCGGCCGCGACTATGCCGCCTGTGTCACGGCAATCATGTGCGGCGAGGCCTATCTCCAGTCAAGCCGCATCGCCGAACAATGCCAACCGCTAGTCCCAGCAACCGAAGCCACAAAAAAGAATCTCTCCGAAACCAATCTAGGAGCCGGCATCACCCACGTAGGGACGGACGCATTCGTCCGTCCAGCCGAGCGCAGCGAGGCGACCTCGGCACCCACCATGCCCAGCGGAGCCTGCCCCGGCTGGTACATCAACCGCGAGCCGTTCCTCGACGTAATCCGCATGCACCGCGCGTCGGTGAACGGCATCAACAAGAACAATGTCCCCGCCTCCATCTACGAAGCCAGCAAGCAATGCTGGGACGAAGCCCTCGCCCACGGCGAAAAGCATGGCTACCGCAACTCCCAGGTCACGGTTCTGGCCCCCACCGGCACCATCGGCTTCATGATGGACTGCGACACCACGGGGATCGAGCCTGACCTCGCTCTGATCAAATACAAAAAACTGGTTGGCGGCGGCATGATCAAGATCGTCAACAACACCGTGCCCACCGCTCTGTTCAAGCTGGGATACACCCACGAGCAGACCGACGCCATCGTCAGCTACATCGACGCCACCGGCACCATCGAAGGCGCGCCGCATATCAAAGACGATCACCTCGCCGTCTTCGATTGCTCCTTCAAGCCCGCCAAAGGCACGCGCTCCATCCACTACATGGGACATCTCCGCATGATGGCCGCCGCGCAGCCCTTCATCTCCGGCGCCATATCGAAGACAGTCAATCTCCCCGAGAACGCCACGGTCGAAGACATCATGGAAGCCTACCTCCAGGCCTGGAAGCTGGGCCTGAAGGCAGTAGCGATTTATCGCGACGGCTGCAAAAAGTCCCAACCGCTAAGCGCCGCAGGCACGAAGACAGCCCTGTCAGAGAAGTCCTCTGTGACCTCTGTGCCCTCTGTGGTGGAAGAAGAAGACCTGAACGCCCCCCCGCGGGCCGTACGTCACAAGCTGCAGGAAGAGCGCGCCTCCATCACCCACAAATTCAAAGTGGGAGACCACGAGGGCTACATCACGGTCGGCCTCTATCCCAACGGAGAGCCCGGCGAACTCTTCATCACCATGGCCAAAGAAGGCAGCACGGTCAGCGGCCTGATGGACAGCTTCGCGCTAGCGGTCTCGATCGCGCTGCAGCACGGCGTGCCTTTGAAATTGTTCTGCGAAAAATTCGCCCACACCCGCTTCGAACCCAGCGGATGGTCCGGCAATCCCGACATCGGCTACGCCAAGAGCATCATGGACTACATCTTCCGCTGGCTCCAGCTGCGTTTCCTGACCGGCCAGCAGCAAATGCTGTTCGAGAATCTCAGACTGCGTCCGGCAGGCGTCAGCTCTCAGACAGCAGACGTTGAAGAAGCGACGCCAGCCGTCCGGCGTCCGGAAGCCGGAACCCGAGAGCCGGGAGCCGGTTCGGTCCACGCCGCCGACGCCCTCTCCAGCATAGTCGACCTGGGCGATGCCCCCACCTGCAGCTTCTGCGGCAGCATCATGACCAGAAACGGCAGCTGCTACCGCTGCATGAGCTGCGGCAGCACCAGCGGCTGCAGCTAAAAAGTTCGTGTAGGGGCGGACGCATTCGTCCGCCCCGCGAGCGCAGCGAGCGTGGGGCTCGATTGCTTATCCTCAGAGCCCCCTTTCCGGCAGCCAATTCGAAAATCGCCTTGCGGACGAGCTATGTCCCCGACAATACCGTGGAAGAGCGGCCCTTTGAGGGCCGCGTACCGGTCACCACCTCTAACCGGCCTTTAGGCCTTGTGTACCGTTTTGGGATCGACCGCCGCGAATTGTGACCTCTCTCACAGACCATACGAGTCGATAATAGCGACCCGGCTACTGTCGAAGACACGGCTAGGACGCTTGGGGTCTCCAAGAAGCGTACGGATGAGCTGATTCGGGCTGTGCGCCGCACGCTTCACCGTGATCTCAAGACGGGCAATTTTGTAGTTCGCAGCCCCCGAGCCGGGAAGACGACCGTACGCTCCCGCAATGGCAACCAGAAAGTCGAAAAAAACTCTTCCGCCTCGCGCCGCAGAGTCTCGCGATAGGTCAGTTTTTCTCAACATCCCTCACGACGCGATCCTTTGGCCAGGGTCACGATCGAGAATGGGAACGGGCCCTGAGGCCCGGTGATCCCCATAGCACCCTGTGGAAAACTCCCCGATTTTCGACGTCCCGATCTCCCACTTCACCCTCCGCAACTCGTTGCAAACATGCCGTTTAGCTTGTTTACATACGAGTTAGTATGTACAATATTGTACTAAAAGTGTTCCTGCAGGAACACTTTGTAAAATCCCAGTCGCCACGGGAAACGTCGTGCCGACGCCCCTAAGTCCTTCATTTTTAACGCGCAAAATAATGAGCAGTCCCATGGGGACTGCTCAACCAAAACTGCGCCAGCTGCTAGTGAGCCTGCGCGGTTTCTTTGGCGTTCTGCACCGCGTTCACGAAATCGCGGGCCTCTGCGGTCGGAGGCTGGACGGTTCCCTTGAGAATGTCGGCGAAGGGAATGTCTTTGCCATACCAGGCCTTCGTGGCCTTGGTGTCCTGCTGCAGCTCGGCGCCATTGAGCGATGCGCCGATGAATGCGCCCTTGCTGCTGGAGTAGGTCAGGATTCCGGCTTTCAAACCGGCTTCGGCTGAGGCTGTTCGCCCAACCGGGCCAGCCGCTGCGGAAACGTCGGCGCCGAGCTTGATGTGGCCATGCATCAAACCGGTCATGCCTTCGTCATTCATAATGAACATCATAAGGTCGCTGCTCTTGCCGCCGATCTGCGGTCCCCAGCTGATGCCGGAAACGGAGAACGGAGCCGGAGCGCTCCACGCATTCGTGCTGGTCTTGCATGTCGCGACACCAGTGCCGTGCTCGCCGCCAACGATGAAGGCTCCTTTGATCAGTTTCGGAATTACGGCTACACACTTAGCGCCTTCGAGAACCGTCCTGGGAACACCTTTGTCGGGGGCGGCTGAGGCGATATTTTGAACGGTCTCGGTCGCACGCTGCAGTTCGGAATTTCCGGTCGTGCTCTTGTCAGATGATTCCTGCGCCCACGCAAATGCGGCGAAGCAGGAGATAAGTAAAGTTATCGCGAATTTTCGGTTCCTGGTCATCGTTTCCTCCTGGAGATTCGATTCAGGACAAACCTCCAGGGTTTGCGGGGAATGCGGTACGGCAGGGTGAGTACCCTAGTCTTTATTCAGTAGCACGTTTCGAGTAGCAGATAACCATGAAGGAAGTGGGCGCCCTTTGGCTTCTCTTCTCTAGCGCGTTCTTTGCAGGGGAGGTTAGCGATGCTGCCGGAAGGGAAGTCCTGTTTTCCCGGAGTACCTCCTGTGATAACGTTCCACGGTATTCGAACATGGCGAAGGGACAAATGGCGAACGATTCGGAAAAAGAGGCGGCGGCGCGGGCTAGTTTGCGGTATGTCAAAGACGGCCAGGTGGTGGGCCTGGGGACGGGGTCGACGGCGACGTACTTTATCAAGTTGCTGGGCGAGCGGGTGAAGAGTGGGCTGCGGATTCGTGGAATTCCGACTTCCGTGCGGTCGCGTGAACTGGCCATGAGTCTGTCGATTCCGCTGACTACGCTCGACGAGTGTCAGGAGATCGACGTGACGGTGGATGGCGCGGACGAGGTCGATCCGGAATTGCGGCTAATTAAAGGTGGCGGCGGGGCGCTGCTGCGGGAGAAAATTGTGGCCTCCGCGACCAGGCAGATGGTGGTCGTGGCTGACGTTTCGAAGCAGGTGCAGAGGTTGGGGAAGTTTCCGCTGCCGGTGGAAGTGATCAAGTTTGCGCAGGCGCTGGTAGCGAAACGGATTGCGGCGATGGGCGCCGAGGTGCGCCTTCGAACCGAGGTCGACGGAAAACCTTATGTGACTGACGAGAATAATCACATTCTGGATTGCCGGTTCGGAGAGATTCGGGATGCGGATGGGCTGGCGCGAAAGTTGAGCGAGATGCCCGGCGTGGTGGAGCATGGGTTGTTTATCGGGATGGCGAGCGTGGCGCTGTTCGCCCGCGGTAGTGAGATCGTGGAGTTGAGGCGATGAGCAGGGGCTGAATGGCTTCTAGCGCACAAATTCGTGGGTGGAGAGGGCCGTCGAGAAGACGGGTGCCGCGGTTTCGCATGGACGCGCCGCTGGATGTGACCGTATTGCGGTCGGGAATTCCCGATACTGTGCCGGGTCGCGCGGTTAACGTTTGCGAGCGCGGGATCGCTGCCGTGTTGGCGGCGGAATTGGCTGCGGGAGAATCGGTGGGCGTGGAGGTGCGGCTATCACCGGCGACCGAGCCGCTTCGAACCAGGGCAACCGTGCGCTATCAGGAAAAGCTGCGATATGGTCTTGAGTTTATGACAATCTCGCCGGAGCAGCGTACCGCGATTCGAGATTGGGCCAGGGAAGCGAGAGCGGAGACCGAGATCACGGTGAGCTCGATGCCAGCGGTGGACCGGGGCGAGGAGAAAGAATTTCGGATGAGCAGTGGGCCAAGGCTTTCCGGTGGCGGAGGACCTCCACGGAAAGTAATCAAGAAGCGGCGGGGAGTGGGATGGCTGATCGCCTTGCTGGTGCTCGCCGCTGTCGCGGCGGTCTTCTGGTGGAAATGGAACCGCAGCTGGGAGGAACTGGAGTCCGGTCTGAAGAATTCGAGTGTTACGGCGGACAAGCCCGCAGTGCAGGTTCCGGCGGAGGTGATGCAGAAATTGCTGCTGCACCGGGTCGAGCCGGTGTATCCGGCAGAAGCCCGCAGGCAGAACCTGCAGGGAATCGTTGCCGTTGACATCGTGGTGGGGCGAGATGGATCGGTGATCAGTATGCGCGCCCTGAATGGTCCGGACGTGCTCGCGCGGGCGGCGATGGACGCGTTGCGCTGGTGGAAATTTGAGCCTTACCGGGTGAATGGCGAGCCGTCGGTGGTGGAGACGACCATGGCCGTGGAGTTTAAAAGATAGGCTTTCGGCTTCCGGAACTGCGGCTAGGTCTTCTGCCGGCGCATCGAATGGATGACCTTGATCCCGCTGATGGCGAAGCAGACGACCGCGCCCAAGGCTGCAATGAACATGAAGTTCGAGCGCATGTGCAGCAGATCGGCAAACACGGCGGCGATGGCTAGCAGCAAGCCCAGCACATTGAGCCATAGCGGCGCGCGCACCTCGGCGGTGAGATCTTTGCGCAGCCGGAGTTGCAGCAGGAGCGCGGCCAAACCGATAGCCGCGACCACGACCAGCGCCAAGGGACTGAAGAATGCCGGGCGCGAGGTGTAAATGACTACGACCGCCAAGGCCATGATCAGCAGGCCGGCGGCAATGATGGTCCAGCGGCGCGGCTTGGGCGAAGCAGCCGGATTGGAAGGGTCCTGGGACAAGGAAATTCCGTCCCAAGTTATACAGCGTTGGGCGGAGAG